>ERZ1699248.328-NODE-328-length-11260-cov-5.234169_pt1 | contig 11260 bp, 10 predicted proteins | sample MGYA00581533_ERZ1699248 | MGnify/ENA primary metagenome ERZ1699248 (study PRJEB42319, sample SAMD00040321) | human oral metagenome | material: saliva | host: Homo sapiens | study: EMG produced TPA metagenomics assembly of PRJDB4115 data set (Metgenomic analysis of... | reverse complement strand
AAATCCGTGACTCTCTGAACAAAAAATAATCACAATACCCAAACATACACACAAACCAAGGCCGTCTGAAACCATTTCAGACGGCCTTTTCTAACTCCATCACTCTGACATTTGGCTGTTTAAGAAAAACTACAAGCAGCTATCCTTCATTTATTTATTTATAGAAACCTTGCTTACGACCTCATTATTTTTACCCAATAGATAAAGGAAATTATCATTTACCTCTAATTTACCAAGGTAAGCGCCATAATCCATTTTATGAGCAGGACAGGTTTGAATCAAGTGACGAATACTCTTGTCTTTATTTTCAATATTCCAAAACAAGTCAACTTTATCGATCTGATGTTCCACTTGAATGGAAAAGTGGTGGATTGAATCTTTTTCTTTTTCCACACCCAACTATTTTCATAATGGTTTCTCTCTATTTCATTCACTACATCCCCAAGTAAGCAGAATGGAATAGAAAGCTTATGAAACACACGGTTTGCCCCTTCGACTAAGGCAGCCAAGAGCATCTTTTTCTTATCAACGGGATCTAAAGCTTCATAGGTACAAAAATCAAATGGAACCTGAACAGTATAGACACCAAGTAAGTTTATGATACAAGGATTGCAGACCTTATCCATGCATTCTATGATGATTTTCCAACAATCCTTAGTTGGAACAGGCTTGAAGAGTCGCTCCAACATAGATGTCATACACTTCGATTCATATACAAACGCTTTTCTATAGCATTTCCAATTTTGATTGTAGTCCTCTATCCTGGCCTCCTCGTATCTTAATGAAGCTGAGTCCATCAACTCCTCGATCCTTTGGCGATTTTCCACATAAGGTCTATCTAATTCAAAATATCTTAATTTCATATTCATACTTCCATGATCTTATTTTTTATACAGGACCAACCCTATGTAAAGGCTAAGTCTTTCAAGGTAGCAATGATTCTGAGCTCTAAATATCGAGAACTCCAACTTCTTGATGCTTCATACTTCTCACCCTCCTCAAAAGAAATTTCCTTTTCTTAACTATTCCCTATAGTCGTAGCACTTCTCCTGTAAAAAAGCCCGATGCGTTCAACATCGGGCTTTTAACTGGAAAACCAATCTTAGTCTTTGCGTGTTTCCACCAAAATCATTTCGACTGCTATGTCTTCCACTTCTACTTTAGGCACATCCGAACGACGTGTTTTGGCAACCGGTTCGGGTTGCGGCTGCGCGACAAAAGCGGCAACGGCTTGCGGATCGGTTTCAACGAAGATCAAATCGCCCAAACCTTCCGGCAAAACAGCGGCAACAGGCGCTTTTTCAGCTACGGCCTCAGTTTGCGTTGCCACAGTTTCGGTTGCTGTTTCAACCGGTTCTGCGACTTCTGCAACGGCAGTTTCATTCGGAGACAATACCGCGGAAATGGCTTCTTTGACGTTGCTGACGGCAGAAGCAAGCAGGGCTTGTTCGGCATCGGCGCTTTCGGTTTGCGCGACGGCAGGCTCGTCTTCGCTTTCAATGGCAAATACGAATGGCTCTGCGCTGGCAACTTCAGGCTCGGATACCACAATCACCAGCGGCTCGGCATGATCATCTTCCTGCGGCAAAGGTACATTTTCAGCTTCAACCGTTTCGTTCAAACCCAAAACATGCGCCACGGCAAAGAGGACTTTGTCAGCGGTGTCGGTAATGTTCAGGTATTGCTCGATTTTTGCCGAAGACGGAATATTGCGTTTTTTGCTGTTTGAACGGCGGTCGTTGCGGTTGTTGCGCTGACGGTTGTTGCGGTCGCGTCCTTGACGGCCGTTGTTTTTCACACCCTCTTCGCTGCGGGCATTGTCGTCCGCTTCCGCTTGCGCCTGTTCGCTATCGGCTTGAACGTTTGCGTCTTCAACATGGCTTTCCGCATATTGGTTACGGTTGCGCTCGTTACGGCCGTTGTTGCGGCGGCGTTTATTGCCGTTTTGTTCCGCTTGGTTTTCAGACGGCATCTCAGCCAGTGCGGCCACTTCTTGAACGTTTACGTCTTCAACCGTTTCCTCGACACGGTTGCGCTCGTTGTTGCGCTCATCGCGGCGGTTGTTGCGGTTGCGGCTGCGGCGGCTTTCTTTACGCTCGTCGTTGCGGCTTTCGTTTGATTTGCTTTCTTCAAACTTACTGTCGGCGGCTTCGGCATTCACTTCGCGCACTTCGACTTTGCTGCCGTCGTGTTTGTTGTTGCGGCGCGGATTTTGACGGCGGCTGCTCGAACGGCGGTTGCCGTTTTGGCCGCGGTTGTTTGCCGTACGTTTTTCGGCAGGCTCTTGAGCAACTGCCGCAGGTGCAGGCTCGCCGCCGAAAATGCGTTTCAACCAAGCTTTGAAGCTGTCCCACCAAGAGGCTTTTTTCTCAGGGGCGACAGTCGGTGCAGGCTGGGTATGGCGCACGCCTTTGACGGCAGGCTCAGGACGGGCCGCTTTGGCTTTTTCGCTGCCGAAAGGTTTGGCGGATTCGTCTTCTTCCGGCTCGGCAACGCGTTTGTAGCTCGGTTCGCCGTCTTCTTCTACGTCATCAATGCGGATGCGGTTGATTTCGTAGTGCGGATTTTCCAAGTGGATGTTTGGAATCAGGACGACGTTCACATCCAAACGCTCTTCCATCGCAAACAGCTCGGCGCGTTTTTCGTTCAACAGGAAGGTAGCAACATCGACAGGCACTTGTGCGTGTACTTCGCCGGTGTTGTCTTTCATTGCTTCTTCTTGAATGATGCGCAAAACGTGCAGGGCGGTGGATTCGATGCCGCGGATAACACCGGTACCGGCACAACGCGGACACGCAACATGGCTGCTTTCGCCCAAAGCCGGTTTCAAACGTTGGCGGCTCAATTCCAAAAGGCCGAAACGCGAAAGTTTGCCCATTTGTACGCGGGCGCGGTCTTTTTTGAGCGCGTCGCGCAGGACGTTTTCAACATCGCGTTGGTGTTTCGGATTTTCCATGTCGATGAAGTCGATGACGACCAAACCGCCCAAGTCGCGCAGGCGCATTTGACGGGCGACCTCTTCGGCGGCTTCCATATTGGTTTTGAACGCGGTGTCTTCGATGTCCGAGCCGCGTGTGGCGCGCGCAGAGTTGACGTCGATGGAAACCAGGGCTTCGGTGTGGTCGATCACAATCGCGCCGCCGGAAGGCAGGCTGACGCTGCGTGAGAACGCGCTTTCGATTTGGTGTTCGATTTGGAAACGGGAGAACAGAGGCGTGTGGTCTTGATAGAGTTTCAGACGGCCTACATTGCTCGGCATGACGTAGCTCATGAACTCGGCAACTTGGTCGTGAACTTCTTGATTGTCCACCAAAATCTCGCCGATATCGGGACGGAAATAATCGCGAATCGCACGAATCAGCAGCGAGCTTTCCATAAAGAGCAGGTAAGGGTCATGGTGTGCTTTGCCTGCTTCTTCAATAGCTTGCCAGAGTTGTTTGAGGTAATTCAAGTCCCATTCCAACTCTTCCGCACTGCGGCCGATGCCGGCAGTACGGGCAATGATGCTCATGCCGTTCGGAATGTCGAGTTCGGCCATGGCGGCTTTCAACTCTTGACGCTCTTCGCCTTCGATACGGCGGGATACGCCGCCGCCACGCGGGTTGTTCGGCATCAATACCAAATAGCGGCCGGCCAGGCTGATGAAAGTAGTCAGTGCCGCGCCTTTGTTGCCGCGCTCGTCTTTTTCGACTTGGACGATGACTTCCATGCCCTCTTTGAGTACGTCCTGAATACGCGCCCTGCCGCCTTCGTAGTCGCGGAAATATGAACGCGATACTTCTTTAAACGGCAAAAAGCCGTGGCGGTCGGTTCCGTAATCGACGAAACACGCTTCCAGCGACGGCTCGATGCGGGTAATGATACCTTTGTAGATATTGCCTTTACGCTGTTCTTTGCCCAGCGTTTCGATGTCCAAGTCCAAAAGGTTTTGTCCATCGACAATGGCAACGCGCAGCTCTTCGGCCTGCGTTGCGTTGAATAACATTCTTTTCATAGTCACCTCGTGAACAGCGGCCGTTTGATTTGTGAATATCTTTTTCAGACGGCCTGTCTGTCCGGTTGGCACTCTTCAAAGACAAGATGGGAAAATCCCCGTGTAACCAGTTTTTGATTTGAAATCCGCAAGGTTGCATGCTTGAGCTCAAGCCATGTGCGGACGGATTCGGATAAAGAAGGAAATAAAGAACAATGCGGCGGAAAGGTTGATGGTTCCGCTGCCGTCCGAATGCTGATGTTTCGGACAAAATAAGGCAGCCTACATCTTCTTATTATCGTAGCGCCGGTAATTTCGGACGGTGCTGCGCGGACTGCGTCTTACGCCCGGCCGGACGGCAGGTTCAATTCAAACTTAATTACGGGATTGCGTTTGCCGGCTTTGAACAAACACAAGGAAATGCTTTGCGGAGTGCGTTTTTAATATAAAATCTCGTTTTAACAATAAATCCGTTTCAGACGGCCTGCGACGGCAGGTTCGGATCCCGAAACGGACGTTTGGGATTATAGAGAAAATGCACGCAATACGCAAAGATTCAGTCAGCCTGATTGCCGTTGCCGAACACGAGGAAGGCCAACGCCTTGATAACTATCTGATAAAAATCCTCAAAGGCGTCCCGAAAAGCCATATCCACCGCATCATCCGCGCCGGCGAAGTGCGGCTGAACAAAAAACGCTGCAAACCCGACAACCGCATTCAGGCAGGTGATACCGTCCGCATTCCGCCGATACGCACCGCCGAAAAACAAAGGCCGTCTGAAAGTCAGGCCGCGCCGGCACGCGAATTTGACATCGTTTATGAAGACGATGCGCTTTTGGTCATCAACAAACCGTCCGGCGTTGCCGTCCACGGCGGCAGCGGCGTGAGCTTCGGCGTCATCGAACAAATCCGCCGCGCCCGTCCCGAAGCGCGTTATCTCGAACTCGTCCACCGCCTCGACAAAGACACCAGCGGCCTTTTGATGATAGCCAAAAAACGCAGCGCCTTAGTGAAGCTGCACGAAGCCATCCGCAACGACCATCCGAAAAAAATCTATCTCGCGCTGGGTGTCGGCAGGCTGCCGAACGACCGCTTCCACGTCAAGCTCCCCCTGTTCAAATACACCGGCGCACAAGGCGAAAAAATGGTGCGCGTCAGCGAAGACGGCCAATCAGCCCACACCATCTTCCGCGTGTTAAACCGTTTTTCAGACGGCCTTTTGCACCAAGTCGGCCTGTCCGACCTGACCTTTGTCGAAGCCACCCTGAAAACCGGCCGCACCCACCAAATCCGCGTCCACCTGCAATCACAAGACTGCCCCATTGCCGGCGACGAACGCTACGGCGACTATCAAGCCAACAAACGCCTGCAGAAACTCGGTTTGAAAAGAATGTTCCTGCACGCTTCCGAGCTGCACCTCGCCCATCCGCTGACCGGCGAAAAACTAATCCTGAAAGCCCACCTGCCACAAGAATTGGCGCAATTTGTTTTAATGCTGGAAAATCAGGAAAAGGCCGTCTGAAAGGAAACCCATGAAACCCAAACTCATTATTTTCGACTGGGACGGCACGCTTGCCGACACCACCAACCCCATCATCCACACCTTTCAACAAAGCTTTGCCGATTGCGGCCTGCCCGTTCCCGAAGCCGACCAAATCCGTCCGCTCATCGGATACAGCCTATCCGGCATCATCCGCCGCCTTGCCCACAACGTCAGCGAACACGTTCAGGAAACACTGATTGAGACCTATGCCGCGCACTACCTCAATCCCAACAACCACAACATGACCCTGTTCCCCGAAGCCCTGCCCTGCCTGCAACGCTTGAAACAACAAGGCTATTGGCTTGCCGTCGCCACCGGCAAAGGCCGAAGCGGCTTAGACAAAGCCATCGCACAAACCGACACCCAAGCCTTTTGGCTGGAAACCGCCTGCGCCGGCGAATATCCGTCCAAACCTGCTCCCGATATGGTACTCGCCCTCTGCGACCGACTGGGTGTTGAGCCGGAAGAGGCGGTCGTCATCGGCGACACCACCCACGACCTAGAAATGGCCGCCAATGCCAAAATCCGCGCCATCGCAGTCACCACCGGCGCACATACCGCCAAACAGCTTTCCTCCATACCCCATGTCGCCATGCTCAACAGCTTGGCCGAATTGCCTGATGTATTGGAAACCTTATAAATGACGGCGTGCGTCAACTGACAAAGATTTAGATAACTAACAAATTGGACTTGAAATGAAAAATTTGCTTTTTATACTGCTAGGACTAGCAAGCATTAATACTTATGGATATGACGTGACCAGAGGTGCATTGCAAAACAATTCGGCATTGTGTGGGTATGGCTACAATCCCAATTGTGGTTCGTCTGGTCATCACCAACAGAGACGGACTACGGAAATTATCAATATTGATGTACCTTCAAGATACGGTGCTTGGGCAACCAACGCAAAGACCGGTAAATCAGGTGGTGCAATTGACATGGAATCGCTTGAAGCTGCTAAAGCACAAGCTATTAAGACGTGTGAACGAGGAGGGCGTAATGCGCCATGTAAAGTATACGCTTGGATTCGAAATGGTTGTATTGCTGTTGCCCAAGGAAAATCTGGTAAAAAATGGGCTGCCTTTGCAGGTACAGGAGACCCTGGCCTTGCGGAGGCCGATGCCTTAAGGAAATGTCAAGAGTCTGGCAGCTCTCAATGTTCTATTTTTGCAAACGAAGGATGTTCACTACCCAGATTCTAAATAGACCAAAGGCCGTCTGAAACGTGAATTTCGAATAACTAAATAAATTGGACTTGAAATGAAAAAATTGCTTTTTGTGTTGTTGGGGCTGGCAAGCCTTAATGTCTGCGTTGCCAACCCTACTTATGATGCAACCAGAGGTGCATTGCAAAATGACCCTAGTCTGTGCCAATACGGATACAACTCCAATTGTGGTTCGTCTGGTCAACGTCAACAAAGACGGACTACGGAAATCATCAATATTGATGTGCCTTCAAGATACGGTGCATGGGCAACCAACACAAAGACTGGCGTTTCCGGTGGTGCAATTGATATGGAATCACTCGAAGCGGCTAAAAAACAAGCTATTAAGGCGTGTGAACGAGGAGGAAGTAACGCGCCATGTAAAATAGTAACATGGGTAAGAAATGGTTGTATGGCTGTTGCTAAGGGTAAATCTGGTAAGAAATGGACAGCTTATACCAGCACACTAGGCCTTGGACTTACAGAGAACGATGCCCTAAGGAAATGTCAAGCGGCAGGCAGCTCTCAATGTTCTATTATTGCTAACGAAGGCTGCTCACTGCCTAAATTCTAAATAGACAAAAGGCCGTCTGAAACGTAAACAAACATTAAATAAGCCTTTCCTAGGAACACCCATGGCACTCCAATTTGAAATCAACGCCGTTACCCCCTTCCGTCAAAACTGCACGCTGATTTGGGATGACGAAACCAAAGAAGCCGTTTTGACCGATGTCGGCGGCGACGTACCCTATTTATTGCAACAAGTCCAAAACAAAGGCATCAAGCTGACTGCCATTTGGCTGACCCACGGCCATCTTGACCACGCAGGCGGCGTGGTTGAACTTTTAAAAACCTGCGACGTACCCGTTCTCGGCCCGCACAAAGACGACGAATTCCTGCTCCAAGCCCTTCCGCAAACAACGGCGCAATACGGTTTCCCCGTTTCCCCGTCATTCACGCCGACACGCTGGTTGGAAGAAGGGGAAACGCTCAAGGTCGGCAACCACAGCTTCCAAGTCCTCCACATTCCCGGCCACACTCCCGGCCAAGTCGTTTTTTACAACGCCGAAAACGGACTTTTAGTCGCAGGCGATGTTTTATTTTATGAGACCATTGGTCGCACAGATTTTCCGCGCGGCAATCATGATGACCTCATAAACAATATCTGCGCTAAACTATTAACCCTGCCCGAAACCACGCAAGTTATCGCCGGACACGGCCGCATGACCACTATCGGGCATGAGAAAAGGTACAATCCGTTTCTGGTTCGTTAATATGAATGTTGTATAAAGCCAACATTCTGGCATACACAGATTATGCGTATAAAGGAAAACTGGCATACAATTTGCAGGGATAACACCCGAAAGATTAAGTACCTAATCTCCGGCAAATGCCAAAAAGAACTAAAGCACAAAGATAACAAGGTATTGCGCAATACAACCTGATTTATCGAAAACCGGAAATCTCTAAACCCCAAGCCTTACTCGCAGTGAAATTGTTACAAAGTGACAATAAATGTCAGTCAGGCCGTCTGAACGGCTCTGCCGATTCAGGCGGATACAACGGAGATGAGGCGTAATGCCCTGCCGGAATGTGCCGATGTTCTGTTTGTCAAACCGTCGGGTACATCTTTAAGAAGCACAACATTATTTGGGTAAACCGGCAAACTCGCTGCCGGCACTAACAGGCCGTCTGAAAAGTTCGGCTGGTAAAATCAATAAAAGGATTATCAAATGAAAAAAATCGCAAAAGTGGGCTTTGCCCTGCTGGCTACCGGCCTGCTGGCCGCCTGTGCTACTAAGAGCAAAATCACTCCTGAAGGCACTACCGACGAGCCTCGCTTCCCTAAACCTTACTCCCTGACCTTCAACAAAGACCGCGGTACATTCCCGACTTTTGACGAGTTGGATCAAATGCGTCCCGGCCTGACCAAAGACGACATCTACAAAATCCTCGGCCGTCCTCACTACGACGAAGGCATGGTCGGCGTGCGTGAATGGGACTACCTGTTCCACTTCTACACCCCGGGCGTAAGCGTTGACCCTGAAAACACTTCCGGCGTTGAAGGCATCACTACTTGCCAATACAAAGTGATCTTCGACAAAGACAAATTTGCACGCAGCTTCTTCTGGAATCCAGTATTCCCTAAAGATGCTGTATGTCCTCCTCCAGCACCTACACCTAAACAAGAGCCTCAAGTGATCATCCGCGAGATCATTAAAGAAGCTCCTAAACGCATCCGTCAATAAGGACAAATTTGAAACGGATCCTATTGGGTATAGCCTTGGCAGCAGGTCTGAATTCTTTGGCCGCTGCCGATGCTGTCAGCGACTATATCCAACGCAAAAAAGTCGTGGTCAATACAGCTAAGGCGGAGCTTTGCTTTGCCGATGACGGTCAGTGCCATCCAGTACTGATCGGTAAGACCACGCCGAAAGGCAAATTCAATATGACGCCGATGATGACCAGCAAACCGGGTTACGGTGGCGAGGTTATCGGCTTCAAAGAAGAAAATGACTTTCTGTTTGCGTTACACCGGGTATGGACGCTCAAGCCGCAGGAAAGGCGCATGGAACGCATCGCTTCTCCCAATGTGGCCGACCGCATCATAACCAATGGTTGTATCAACGTACAAAATAATGTGTACGAAAAACTGCGTCAGTATTTCATTTTGGAAATCATCTGATGTAAGTCAGTCAAACAAAGGCCGTCTGAAACTTTTCAGACGGCCTTTCTTCTCAAACGAAAATTCGACGGCAATTTGCTTGCTCCGTCAGTACCAAACAAAGAATATTTGGCCGCTTCATTCTCTACTCATCCTCAAGCCATATCACTTTTTACCATATCCAAAGAACCAACGGTTATTTATGCCGTTTCTTGCCCAATGCTAGAATCGCGCGTTTATATATCAGCCCGCCGAGAAATCAAATAAATAATATAGTGGCAGGAATAGCTTTTATTCCCCGCCCCTTACACACTCAAACATCATGACCGATTCTTCTGCCAAATTACCCAATTTATGGCTGCTGATTGCCGCTGCCGCCTCCATCCTGCTGATTACCATCGGCATGAGGATGACTTTAGGGCTTTTTGTCCTGCCCGTCGTCAACTCGACCGAGTTGAGCATGACCCAGTTTAGCCTGATTATTGCCGTTTTCCAATTGATGTGGGGCATATCGCAACCCTTGTCCGGCGCGTTGGCCGACCGTTTCGGCGCGTTTAAAGTTTTAGCCGGCGGTACGGTTCTATTGATTGCCGCGTGTCTGATGGTGCCACAAATGCCGACTTATTGGGGGCTGATGCTGGGTATCGGTTTATTGTTGGCATTCGGTACGGGTTCGGGCGGATTTTCCATCATTATGGGACAGGTCGCCACCAAAACACCGCCTCATCGGCGCGGCTTGGCTTCCGGCCTGGTCAATGCAGGCGGGTCCGCAGGGCAATTTTTGTTCGCGCCGCTGGTTCAAGGTTTGATTGCCCTGCCCCACGTCGGCTGGATAGGGACATTTTATGTTTGGGCAGTCATTGCCATCTTGATTTTGCCGATTTCTTGGTGGTTGGCCGGCGGCAAACATGCTGCTCATACCGTCCATACCGACGATGACGGCCAAACCCTGAAGCAGGCCGTCTGCAAGGCTTTCGCCAACCGCAGCTATATCTTGCTGCATTTGGGTTTCTTTACCTGCGGTTTCCACATCGCCTTTTTGGTTACCCACCTGCCGACCGAAATTTCACTTTGCGGCCTCCCCGCTACGGTCGCTTCGACTTCCATTGCCATTATTGGTTTGGCAAACATCGCCGGCTGTATTTTTTCAGGCTGGTGTACCGGCAGATTTTTGGGCAAATACGTCCTCTTCGGTTTATATGCTTCGCGTGTCGCCATGATATTGATTTATTTGGCCGCACCTAAAACCGATTTGAACTTCTATCTTTTCGCCGCTGGACTCGGTTTCACTTGGTTGGCAACCGTCGCCCCCACCGCCGCCATTACCGGCAAACTTTTCGGCACGCGCTACTTGTCCACCCTCTTCGGGTTGACCATGTTGAGCCACCAAATCGGCGGCTTTTTAGGTTCGTACATCGGCGGCATCGTCATCACGCGCTTCAACGATTACGGCTGGATGTGGTACGCCGACGCAATCTTGGCAGGCGCGGCCGCCCTGTTGAATTTACTGATTCATGAACGGAAAACGGCTACCGCCTGACGCGGAAACTTTGGCATTTAAAGGCCGTCTGAAACGTTTCAGACGGCCTTTGCCTTATTCCATTTTTTGTGTTTTATCCACAATCGATATTCCTATCCATTATTTAACACTCCCTTACAAACCCGTTAAAATACTGCCTTTATTATGCTGATTGTCTGACTCTGATGAACTGGTCTTATCTGATCGATGCCACCCCCAAATTCGTCGATGCGGCAAAGCTGACGCTGGAATTGTCGGTATATGGCGTCGTTTTGTCGTTGCTGTTCGGCCTGCCCGTTGCCGTGGTTACGGCATACCGCATCCGCCCCTTATACGCATTGGCACGCGCCTATAT
>ERZ1699248.326-NODE-326-length-11305-cov-3.639739_pt1 | contig 11305 bp, 7 predicted proteins | sample MGYA00581533_ERZ1699248 | MGnify/ENA primary metagenome ERZ1699248 (study PRJEB42319, sample SAMD00040321) | human oral metagenome | material: saliva | host: Homo sapiens | study: EMG produced TPA metagenomics assembly of PRJDB4115 data set (Metgenomic analysis of... | reverse complement strand
GTTCGTTAACTTTCTACCAGAATCTTTGTCAAAGTAGTATGTTTCATTATCCACAGTTACAAAGTTACCCTTTGCTTGGATACCATCCTGGTCAAAGTAAAGAGGAACACCATCCACTGTTTGAAAGCCAGTTAACTTTTGATTATCTTTAATATAGTACCAATTACCATATTCATCAGTTATGAAGTTGCCTCCTGTAATTGAGTTATCTTCTTGTGTTTCAATACTTGAAGCTTCAGAAACATTAGTAGCTCCTTCCAAAGATGCTTCACTTGAAGATGGTACGGTACTATCTTCAGGAAGCGATACTTTCAAGTTGTTGTCGACTGTATAAGTATCGGTTGTCGTAGAATGATTTGTTGATGTTTCAAGAGACGATTCGGACTGGCTAGTAGTCTTTTCATCAATGAAAGTATTCGATGTGTTGATAGCTGATTCTTCAAAAACTATGGAATTTTCTATTGTTTGATTAGTAAGAGGTAATTCCGGTTGCTCAGCATAAGCGATATTTCCGGTAGAAGCGATGATTCCAAGTGTTAAGCTTGAAATAGCAATGGTAATCCAATGTTTCTTCACTTTGTGAAGCTTGAAATGAGTTTTGTGTTCCATAATTCTATCCTCCGTTTCTCACTTTTCACCTTAATTTTAACATTTGATTTTTATATATTCAAATATTTCTATAATAATTTTTTAATTATTCGGAAGCTGTTATATTGTGAAAAAAATAGTAAAAGTATTGCAAATTTTATCAATTAATTCTTGAAAAACTCAAGTATAAATTACAATTTTTCAGTTTTTATGGAAGAAAGTTCGAAAAATTTAATTTTAAAAGAACCCACAAAAAAAACCAAGACTTTCGTCTCGGTTTCATCTAAACTTACTTCACGACATGTCCGTCTTTGTCGAAGGTATAGAGTTTACCATCGATGAGGACAGAGCGGTTTGTGTATTTTTCACCTGTTTTAGGGTCGAAATAGTAGGTATAGTTATCGACTGTGACGAAGCGTCCTAGGACTTGTTTGCCTTCAGCGTCGAAGTAGAGGACCTTGCCATCAACTTCTTGGAAGCCGGTCACTTTTTCACCTTTGTCATTGTAATAGTAGTTGTCACCTTTATCGTAGACAATGCGATTGCGATAAGCAGGCTCACCCTTGCGGTCAGCAACTACACCATTGTCATCAGCATTATAGGCTCTGTCTCCGATGACAAAACGTCCTGTTTCGAGGTTTCCACTAGCTCGGAAGTAGTAGTCTTTGCCATCGATGGTTTGCCAACCAGTAAGAGCAGCTCCGTCGTTACCATAGTAGCGTGTTGGGTAGTATGGGAAGCGTGGAGAACCTTCATAGTTGTATGATTTTGAAAAGGCGTTACGAGTCATGATACCAGTCAATTGGTCAAATTGGTAAGTTTTACCATTGATTGTGACCTCTGTGCCTTTGGCTTGACGGCCATCTTCGTAGAAATAGTAAGTGACGCCATCAAAGGTCTTCAAGCCAGTGACTTTTTGACCATTTTCATAGAGATAACTTGTGCCGTTACGATCCGTCTGCAATTGGTCAAAGTGGATGGCTTTTTCTTTTGCCGCATCAATACCCTTGGCATCAAAATTAAAGGTTACGCCGCGATAGGTAAGGGCTTTGTTGGTTGTTGCAATGGCAACGTTTGTGGTCACTTTTTGGCCATTTGGTGCTGTGAAGGTCATAGGTGTTGAGTCGAAGTGGTAGAGGTGTCCGTTAAGAATGTCCCATTCGTCAAAAGTTGACCATTGTGATTGGCGGACGCTACTATATTTAGACCCAATAATCTTACCATCATATTGATAAGGACCTTCTTTGATATTACCGTCGGCATCTGTAACATAGACACCTTCAAGTTCATACGAATTTTCACCAGTACGCTTGAACTCAGGATAGAGACCGTTTGTCAAGAGTTTTCCATCTGGGCTAAAGAGTTGAGAGTTGATAACTCCTGTGTAGAGGTTTCCTTTAGGTGTGTCGTCATCAGAATAGTCGCTACCATAATAACGGTTGCCATCAACTTCAAACCAACCTGTCTTGAAGGCACCGTCATTGCCAGCGTAGTAGATGTTTTCAGAGAAAGCACCGTAACGACCAGTAGATTTATCATTGTAGAAGGCATTACGAAGGACAGCACCAGTGTCTTTGTTGGCAAAGTAGTAGTTATCACCTAGATTGAAAATCTTTCCTCGGACTTGTTGGCCCTTATCGTTGAAGTAGTAGAGGTCCTTGTTAATAGTTTGGAAACCAGTGACCTTTTTACCATTAGCATCGTAGTAGTACCATTCTTGATCAGTACCTTTAACAAATTGATTTCGATTTGTGGTTTGGTCAGCTTTAGTAGTCGCCACACCATTGCTATCAAAATTATAGACCGTACCGTTTAAGGTAAGTGAACGATTGACCCACTTGTCACCTGTATTTGGATCGAAGTAGTAGGTTTTGCCGCCGATAGTAACCAGTTGTCCCTTGGCTTGGACACCATATTCGTGGAAATAAAGGTTCTGTCCGTTAATGGTTTGGAAACCAGACACGGCTTTACCATCAGCTCCGAAGTAGTACCAAGAGTTGTCTTTATTGATAAATTGGTTAGTTACTGGATTTCCATTATCTTTATCGAAATAGTAGATATCGTTACCGTAGTAAAGGAAGTCCCCTTTGACTTGTTGACCATTGTCATTGAAGTAGTGAAGGCTACCGTCTACTGTTTGAAAGCCATGAAGCGCTTTACCATCTTTACCAAAGTAATACCAATTCCCTTTATCGTCAGAAACATAACGGTTGGTTACCATAATACCAGTCTTAGGGTCAAAGTAATACTGTTGTCCGTTCAGGTTTTGAACACTTGTCTTGTAGTGAGCTTGGCTACGGTCTAGAAATTCGGTTTGGAAACCAAATGGGGCTGAGAAGCCTTTAGTTGCCTTGAAGTCATTGATGTAATACCAGTTTCCAGCATTATCCGAAACAAAGACAAAATTAGGTTGATTACCAGTAGCATCAAAGTAGTAAAGATTTCCATTTTCAGTGATGAAGTCATCTTTGACCATCTTGCCATCTTTGTCGAAGTAGTAAAAGCCAAAGTATTTATGGTTGACGTTGTTAAGAGCTTGTAGACCTGTTACGCGACGTCCATTGTCTTTATCGAAATAGTAGCTATCACCATTAATAGTGACGATTTCGTTTTTAGCTTGTCGACCATCTTCGTGGAAGTAGAGGTTAAAGCCATCGATGTTCTGAGCACCAGTGACGGGTTTGCCATCTTTGCCGAGGTAATACCAGTTGTGGTTGTTGTCTTCAATAAACTGGTTGCGTTTGTTCGTTTCAGGTAGAACTGCTGTCAAACGACCTTGGGCATCAGCATTGTAGGCTTGACCATCGATGTTGATAGAGGTATTGGTTACCTTACGTCCATTGGCTTTGTCATAGTAGAAAGATTGTCCATTTTCTGTGATAATCTCACCCTTGGCTTGCTTGCCATCCTCGTGGAAATAAAGGTCGAAATGGTCAACGTTTTGGGCACCAGTCAAATTTTTCCCATCTTTGAGATAGTACCAGTTGCCCTCAGCATCGCTCTTGAATTGACCGCCAGAAACGACAGTAGTTTCAACAGATTCTGGTGCTTGACTGTTTACTTCAGTGACTGTGCTAGCTGTTTCTGAAGTTGAAGTAGCAGTTCTCGTTTCGCCACTAGACAAATTGTAAGTGCTGCTTGCTTGGTCTTCTTTAAGGACTGGTTGTTTATCAGTTGTGACAGTAGCAGTTGTATCAGTTGCACTATTGGTTGCGACTTGATCAGCTTTTGCTGTAGCTACAGTTGTTTCTGTGACGAAATGATCAGGATCCTGGCTGACACTTTCAGGTGTGCTAGCTGAGGTAACTTGATTTGTAGCTTGTTCGTCGGCAGAGACACCAACTCCAATCAATGAGGCACCAAGTGCCAAACCAGACACGGCAATGGTAACCCATTGTTTTTTCACTTTATGAAGTTTAAAATGAACTTTATTTTCCATAAAAGTTCCCCTTTTCCTTTTTAATGACCCCATTCTAACATCTTTCATTAGAAGAATCAAACGCATTCATAAGATTTTCATGTTTTTTTCTAAAAATTGAAAATTCTTTCCAGATAAGGATTTGAGAAACAAAAAAGAATGCTAAAGGACTACTTTAGCAAGCTTCTTTTAATCGAGATGTATGGAAAATTAAAAAGTAAGCACTGGAAGTCCCCATCTTCAACATAGCATTCCCCAATAAAAGTATAAAAATACAGAAAAAGGTCCATTTAGACCAAGAAATATGGTATAATAGTTCGGTATTTCGCAAAAAATGGAGTATAAAAATGAGTATTTTTCGTAAAAAGGATGTCGGTCTCGCTCAGACTGAGATGAAACGACATCTGACCCTTAGGGATGTGGTCCTTCTGGGAATCGGTGCCATGGTTGGTACAGGAATCTTTACGATTACTGGTACCGCAGCATCGACTCTGGCTGGTCCTGCCCTGATTATTTCAGTCTTGATTTCAGCCGTGTGTGTTGGGATGTCAGCGATTTTCTTTGCTGAGTTTGCCTCACGTTACCCATCAGCCGGTGGTGTCTACGGTTATCTCTATGCTGTCTGGGGGGAGTATCCTGCCTGGATGGGTGGCTGGTTGACCATGATTGTCTTTATGAATGCCGTATCCAGTGTTGCCTCTGGTTGGGGTGCCTACCTCAAGGGTCTACTGGCTAGCTTTGGTCTTAAGTTGCCTCAAGCCATCAGTGGACCTTTCAATCCCAGTCAAGGCACTTACATTGACCTCCTGCCAGTCTTGGTCTTGGTCTTGGTGACGGCTCTTCTTCTCATGAATTCTAAGCAGGCTTTGCGTTTGAACTCCCTCTTGGTAGTGCTCAAATTTTCAGCCTTGACGGTCTTTATCTTAGTGGGGCTCTTCCATTTGAATCCTAGCAACTGGGCAGATTTTGCACCATTTGGCTTTGGGCAAATTTATGGAGGAAAGACAGGAATTATGGCAGGTGCCTCCCTCATGTTCTTTGGATTCCTTGGTTTCGAGTCTATCTCTATGACCGTAGACGAGATTAAAGAACCGCAAAAGAACGTTCCTAGAGGTATCGTTCTTGCCTTGATTATTGTGGCTTCACTCTATGCAGTGGTTTCGCTGGTCTTGACAGGAGTGGTTCACTATACCAAGTTGAATGTCGACGATGCTGTGGCTTATGCCCTTCGCTATATCGGTATTTCTTGGGCAGCCAACTACGTCTCTGTGGTTGCAATTATGACCTTGATTACGGTATGTATTTCAATGGCCTACGCCCTTAGCCGTATGGTTTATAGCCTGGCGCGTGATGGTTTCCTTCCTCAAACCTTCCAAAAGGTTTCAAAGACTAATAAGGTTCCACATCATGCGACACTTTTAACAGGAGTTTTGTCAGCTATCTCAGCAGGTATCTTCTCCTTGGCCAATATGGCATCATTGGTTAACATTGCGACCTTGGCTTACTTGGTCCTCTTGGCTATTGCTCTCATTATTCTTCGTAAGGACAAGGGCTTGCCACAGAAGGACGAGTTCAAGGTTCCATTTGTTCCGGTTTTGCCTATTATTTCAATTATCGTCTGCCTCTCCTTTATGAGTCAGTACAGTTGGCAGACATGGTTAGCCTTTGGTTTGGCAGTGCTAATCGGTTCAGTTATCTATGCCTTTTACGGTTACAAACATTCTAAGTATTAAGATGAAAATGATAGTGCCATCTGGCCTATCATTTTTTGATATAATGGAAGGAAAGTAGAAGCAGGAGTAGATTGATGACATCAGACCAGATGTGGCAAGCCTATAAAATTTTAAATCAGACAATCGGAGATAAGATTGATGCCTGGGCCTTTGGCGTGGAAGCAGATTATTTGGCAGAACTCGTATTGATGGGGCAAAAGACAGCAACCAGCTCAGCTTTTGACTTGTATGCAGTGGGGAATGAACCATTGCCCAAGGAAAATGAACTGAGCGTCATTCTTGATAGTAAGGAGAATGCTATTTGTATTATTGAAACGACGAAAGTTGAGGTCATCCCATTTAAAGAGGTTTCTGAAGACCATGCCTACAAGGAAGGTGAAGGAGACCGTAGGTTAACCTATTGGCGAGAGCTTCATGAGACCTCTTTAGCAAATGGTTGCATGAGGTTGGACTACATTTTAGTCAGGACAGTCTAGTTGTGTTGGAAGAATTTAGAGTAGTTTACCCTATAGATTGAAAGTTCCCAATATCTTGGGGACTTTTTACTTTAAGGAAAGATTAACCTTTCTTTAAGTCTTGTCTTAGGTTTCTTGTGTTTAATAGAGGCATCTCAAAAGTAAGAAAGAGGTCTAACATATGACATACAAAGATACGAAACAAACACAAGAACGTTACGCCATTAAAAAATCATCAAAATGGAAAACAGCGGGTTCAGTACTAGTAGCGAGCTTAATTTTTGGTAGCTCGGTCGTCTTAAATGAAAATAAGGCTTCAGCCGATGAGACTAACACCGAATCAACACTCTCAACGGTTACGACGGGTGAAACCACTGCCGATTTGATTGAAGAAAGTGTTCAGACGGAAGATTCGTCAAATACTAGTGAGAAAAGTACAGACACTGATACAAGTACTACAACTACGACATCCGACACGGTTTCATCAGCAACAAGTTCAACATCCGACACAACAGAAACATCGTCAAGTAGTGAAACATCTAATCAGTCAAGCACATCTTCAACTTCAGAAGCCAGTTCTTCTGAAACTGCTGCAACAACAAATAATGAAACTTCAGAAACGGCAACAACTACTACAGATGAAAGAAGTGGCACTAGTACAAGCTCCACTGAAGCGACCACTTCAGAGACAGCCTCAGTTCTAACTAACAATGCTTCAGATACTACGTCTGAGACAACAACTGAGTCTAGCAGTGATGATTCAGAAAGCACGACGACCACTATTACCTTTAATGGGACAACTGTGGTAACGAGTAATAGTAGCACAGTAACAGTTGACGGCACTACCGTTACCATTAATCAATCAGGTTCATATACTCTAACAGGTAATGGTTCAAGTTATACTATTATTGTTGCTGGTAGCGTGACGGATCCAGTTACAATCTACTTGGATGGAGTGACCTTAACAGATTCGTCAATCACTTCTAATTCTTCAGCAGAATTGACGGTGAATGTCCTTTCAGACAGTTCCATTTCTTCGACTTCTGCTAATGCCATCGAAGCAGCGGGAGCTTTGACTATCACCAGCGGTACTGGAAGTAGCTTGACCCTTTCAAGTACTGAAAAGCACGCCATTAAGGCTGACAGTGTAACGGTTGACTCTGTAACGCTTGATTTGACTTCTGAGGCCAAGGATGGCATCAATGCGACGACAGCTGTAACCATTAAAAATGCTACAGTTAACATCACAGCAACTGATGATGGTATTCAAGTCGAAGACGAAACAGATGTGAATAGTGGTGATTTGACAATTACCGACTCAACGGTAACCATTAATGCGACTGATAAAGGTATCACGGTTACGGATGAATTGACCGTTGAAGGCAATTCTAAAGTAACGGTCGTGGCGGGTGACGAAGGTCTTGAAGGACGCTATATCAATTTGACAGGTGGAACTGTTGACATCACTGCTGGAGATGACGGTATTAACGCCACTGAGTGGACGACCAAGGACAGTGCAGACACTTCAAGCCTAACCAACTCGACTTCTGACTTGGAAAATGAAGTTGCCATCAATATTGACGGTGCAACGGTTACAATCCTAGCAGACGGTGATGGTATTGACAGTAACGGGAATGTGACAGTTAAAAGTGGTTCTCTCTATGTCGCTCAGACAAGTGCAGATAATGCCGCTATCGACTATGATGGGACAGGTATTATCTCGGGTGGTACTGTATGGGCTATTGGTAACCAAGGAATGGCTCAGGCCTTTACAACGGGTTCGAGCCAATCTTATATCATGGCCAACATTTCAGGTAGTGCAGGGGACACCATCACAGTCACTGATAGTTCTGGAAATGTTGTTGCCACAACGACAGCGACGTCTTCATTTGGAAATGTGGTCTTTAGTACCGAGAGTCTAACTTCGGGTGAAACCTATACCATCACGACCTCAAGTGGTTCAAGTGCCACTGCAACAGCTACTGAAGAAGGCACAAACAACGGTCCTGGTGCAGGTGGAATGGGTGGATTCCCAGGTGGAAGCTTTGACAATACCTCAATGTCTGATAATTTCGGAGGCTATGGGGGACCGACTAGCTATGGCGGAAGCTCAACTAATACTGGTAGCATTAACACACCATGGGGCCAATCTGGTTCAATAAGTTCTGAGAATACGTCTAGCACAAGTACTACAAGTTCAACAAGTCAAACGACTAATACAGGACGTCCAACCCCACCAAACTTTGCTAGTCAAACAAGTAGCTCAAGCTCAACAAATACTAGCACTACGACAGGCAATAGTGCTAGTCAACCAGCTACCAATGCTTCAGCACTGACAGCAACAAACACAGCCTTATCAAATCAAAGTACGTCAACATCAAATCCTTCAAGCTTTGAAGGAGCATCGCTTAAATCAAATACCTCTCTCGCTAACCAGCCTACAAAAGAGCAATCGACACAAACAATGACCAATACATCAAGCAGTGCCCAACAACAAGCTCATGAGACTGCTGAGAAATTGAATAAGATTCTTACTCAAAATCAAAGTTCCCAAGCGGAATCAAAAGGTCAGCTAAGAGAAGTTTCCAACCAAAAGGAAGCTACAAAAACAAATGTTCAGACTGATTTTGCTCAAAAACAAAATAGTCAGACAAGCTCTAAGGCTAATCAGTCTGCTAAAAGTTCACAAAGTAGCCAAGCAAACCAATCAACGTTACCAGATACTGGTGATGTGAGTAGCTTGGGATTAGGTGCATTAGGAGCTGTACTTATGACAACATCATTTGCACTTAAAGGAAGCAAGCATTCTCGTAAGTAATTTCAGTTTAGAAAACATATAAAAAGAAGTTCTCTTGCCAAATGGCTTGAAAACTTCTTTTTTGTCTTATTTTTTAAAGCTATTTTTAAGGCCTTCAACAGCACCTTCAATGCCTTCTTTAACATCTTCGAGACCGTCTTTTGCTTTTGCTACAACTTTTTCAACAGCACCTTCAATTTCAGTCTTTTTGTCGCCAGTCAGTTTACCAGCACCCTCTTTAAGAGCACCTTTAGCTTGATTCAATTTATCTTCGATTCCCATGATAGAACCTCCTTTTTATGATGAGACCATTGTAGACAATATTAAACGGTAATGCAAGTATTTTGTTTAATAAGTGACAACATTAATCTTTCCTTTATCATATTCAGCGATGAAGATATCTGAAATGTTGTCATATCCCATTTTTTGAAGCTCTTCATTTAACCAATCCTCCGTTTTACCAATAGTATCAAGAATTTCTGTTTGAATGACCCCATCAGTAACGATTGGGTATTTCGGATTTTCATCACCCGCACGAACCACAATCAATTGGCCGTTCTGTTCAATAACTGCACGTTTAACCTCTTTAAGTTGAAAAATTCCTTGGGAACGTAATTTTAAAGCGACATCAGAGGCTGAAAGTCCTTTAGAGCGACAAGCTTCAGGATCTAGTTGACCATGTTTGATGATGACAGTTGGTTTACCGTCAATCAAATGTTTGATAAAGAGAATATTGGTAATTAGCCATTTTAGAAGTAAAATCAAAATCGTCCAAATAATCAAAATCACGATATATTGGAGGATTGAAACGGTACTACTATAAATTGTACCACCGAGGATTGCACCAAGAACAAAGTTCTGTACTTGGTCAGTAGCTGAGCTAGGTGCTAGGTTTCCTTTACCTGTTAAATTGATAACAAAGACGAGTGAAATAAGCCCCAAAGCTAGTTTAATTGCAACAGTAAGATAAAAAGATGTCATTTTTTAACCTCCACGAGTTCAACATCAGACTTGTAAAGTTTTATTTGTTCTAGCAAGTAGCTGTCAGGTTCTGAACCTGAGATGGCACGATAGTACTTGTTTCCAACTTTGAGGATAGCGCCATCTGTAGTAGTAGAAGTATTGACATAAACCTTGCTCTTATCAACGTCAAGATTTTTAGACACAACCTCGATAAAGTGAAGAGATGCTCTAAATTGGTCGTTGTTAGATTGATTGCTTTGGAAATTACTGATAGCAATTAGAACCACGGCAACTAAGGTTAAAATAGAAATAATAGAGAGTTCACGAAACTTAGTATCATGGCGTTCTTTGAAGGCTTTAAAAGCAAATACACCGGTCACTAAAATAAGTCCTGCAGTAATGGCAACCATAACCCAGTTTTGTTGGCTAATCTGACTTAGCACATAGTCATAGGAATAGAATTTCATTGAGAAGATTTCCTTTCATAATATCACTAGTATTATAGGTAAAAAAGTCCTGAAATGCAATCAGTCTATCCAGAAAATGATGGCATGGGTAGGACTTTAGAAGGTATTTTACTATTGAAATAACTTGCATACATTAAGCTAAAATATTGTGGTTTCTTTAAGGCTTGTTGAATTTTTCACAAATTATGCTTATAATTGAGTTAAACAATCATAAGAACTTGCCTAAAATTTTGGTAAATGAGAGGACTAGTGACTTGCATGTGATTTAAAGACATATTTGGAATTTATCCATATAGGAATCTATCACTGATGGTCGTTTTTCTAAAATTTTCCAGAGACTCTGAGGCTCTCGTTCCTAGAAAAAGGAGTAATTATGTCTGAACCATTATTTTTACAATCTGTCATGCAAGAGAAAATTTGGGGTGGCACGCATTTGCGTGATGTCTTTGGCTACGACATTCCAAGCGACCATGTAGGAGAGTACTGGGCTATTTCCGCACACCCAAATGGTGTTTCTACTATTAAAAATGGTCGCTATGCCGGTCAAACTTTAGATGTTCTTTATGCAGAGCATCGTGAATTGTTTGGAAATCGTCAGGAACCTGTTTTTCCACTTTTAACTAAGATTTTGGATGCCAATGATTGGCTTTCAGTTCAGGTCCATCCAGATGATGCTTATGGACTTGAACATGAAGGTGAACTTGGTAAAACAGAGTGTTGGTATATCATTGCTGCTGAACCAGGTGCTGAAATTATTTATGGCCACAATGCCAAATCAAAAGAAGAACTGCGTCAGCAAATTGAAAGTAAGGATTGGGAAAATCTTTTGACTAAGGTTCCGGTTAGAGCAGGTGATTTCTTCTATGTGCCAAGTGGTACCATGC
>ERZ1699248.325-NODE-325-length-11312-cov-2.325704_pt1 | contig 11312 bp, 5 predicted proteins | sample MGYA00581533_ERZ1699248 | MGnify/ENA primary metagenome ERZ1699248 (study PRJEB42319, sample SAMD00040321) | human oral metagenome | material: saliva | host: Homo sapiens | study: EMG produced TPA metagenomics assembly of PRJDB4115 data set (Metgenomic analysis of... | reverse complement strand
GCGGCAATCAGCGCGGCCTCGGACAGGGTCAGGTCGGCTGCACCATGGCCGAAGTAGGCCTGCGCGGCAGCGTCGATGCCGTAGGCACCACGACCGAAGTAGATCGTGTTCATGTAGGCCCCAATGACCTCGTCCTTGGACTTCTCACGGTTGATCTTGAGCGCGAGCACGGATTCCTTGAGCTTGCCACCGTAGGTATCCGTGGTCTTACCGACGAAGTATCGCTCAACGTACTGCTGGGTGAGGGTCGATGCGCCCTGCCGCGCTCCGCCCCGCAGATTATTGACGAGCGCTCGGAGGATACCCTTAACGTCAACGCCGGAGTTCGTGTAGAACGTGCGGTCCTCGGAAGCGACGATCGCCTTGGACACGTAGTCGGGTATTTTGGTCGTGTCGACGATCTGCCTGTTGATCTCGCCGAGGCTACCCATCTCGGTCGTGCCGTCCGCGTAGTAGACGGTCGTCTTCTGCGCGAGTGCCAGGTCAGCCGGCGCAGGCACACTGAGTGTGTTGTACAGGTACAGGAACACGGCCATGCCGACGATGAAAAAACCCAGGAAGATGGTCAGTATTCCGAAGCCGATGCGCTTGGCCCATCGGAAACGCTTCTTCTTAGGACTCTTCTTATCGCTCGGCGAGGCCGTGGCGGCCTTCGTCGATGAGCCGGAGGCATGCGCAGAATGCGACGGGCGACGCGGGGGCAGGTGTTCCTGCCCGGACGCGCTCTGGCTGCCCGGTTCGACGTTGCCGTTCCCGTTGTTCTGTCCGTTGCTAGTCGCCACGTGTTCGCCCTTTCAGCGGATTGTTGTACCTCTAGGTTAGCCGGGTTTCCTGAAAGTTCCCCATGGAATGGGCACAAACACGTTGGGGTGGGTGCGTGTGATAGCGTACCCACCCCCGGATGTTTTCCGTCAGTACCCCCTGATCAGGACCACTGTTCCTCGGGACGACCATCGACAGCCCACAGGGTGTGGAAGACACCCTCCTTGTCTACCCGGTGGTAGGTGTGGGAGCCGAAGAAGTCACGCTGACCCTGGATGAGGGCCGCCGGCAGGCGCGTCGCGCGGATCTGGTCAAAGTAGGCCAGGGACGAGGCGAACACCGGAATCGGAACGCCGGCGAGGGCCGCCTGGGCCACGACGCGACGCAGCGCGGGCGTGCACTCCTGGAAGCGCGTCGCGAACGGCTCGGCGGCCAGCAGCAGCGGCAGGTCGGGGTCGGCCTCGTAGGCGCGGGTGATGTCGTCGAGGAAGGCCGCGCGGATGATGCAGCCCGCGCGCCAGATGCGAGCCAGGGCGCCCTTGTCGATGCCCCACTCGTATTCCTTCGCGCCGGCCTCGATCTCGTCGAAGCCCTGCGAGTAGGCGACGATCTTGGAGGCGAACAGCGCCTGGCGCACGTCCTCGATGAACGCGGCCCGGGCCTCGTCCGACTCGATGACGAGGGCACTGGCGTTTCCCGCGAGCGCCTGGCCGGCCGCGCGCTGGGCGGGCTCGGAGGACGCGCCGCGCGCGAAGGTCGCCTCGCCGATCGCGGTGACGGGGACGGCCAGGTCGAGGGCGGTCTGGACCGTCCACTTGCCGGTGCCCTTCTGCGAGGCGGCGTCCACGATGAGGTCGACGAGGGGCTTGCCGGTCTCGGCGTCCACCTGGCGCAGGACCTCGGCGGTGATCTCCATGAGGTAGGAGTTGAGCTCGCCCTCGTTCCAGGCGGCGAAAATGTCGGCGATCTCGGCTGGTGTCGCGCCCAGGCCCTCGCGCAGGAGGGTGTAGGCCTCGGCGATGACCTGCATGTCCGCGTACTCGATGCCGTTATGCACCATTTTCACGAAGTGGCCGGCGCCGTTCGCGCCGATGTACGTGCAGCAGGGCACGCCGTCGTAGGTGCCGGCGATGGCCTCGAACATGGGGCCGAGGCGGTCGTACGAGGCCGGGGTGCCGCCGGGCATGATGGAGGGACCCCACAGGGCACCCTCCTCGCCGCCGGAGACGCCCGCGCCCACGAAGTGCAGGCCGCGCTCGGCGGCCCACTTCTCGCGGCGGATCGTGTCGGTGAACAGGGAGTTACCGCAGTCGACGATGATGTCGCCCTCGTCCATGAGGTCGGCGAGCTGGCCCATGACGGCGTCCGTCGAGGGGCCGGCCTGGACCATCATGATCGCGACGCGGGGGGTGCGAAGCGATGCGACGAAGTCCTCGAGCGTGGAGGCGGGCACGAAGGTGGCCTCGTCCCCGTGCTCGGCCATGAGCTTGTCGGTGCGCGCGGGCGTGCGGTTAAAGACGGCGGTCGCGTAGCCGTTGCGGGCCAGGTTGCGGGCGAGGTTGGCGCCCATGACTCCCAGGCCGTACACGCCGATGTCGGCGGAGGCCTTCTCGGGGGTAAACGTGCTCATGCGGTGACTCTCCTAATGTATAGGTCAGTTATCACCAGAGTACGTCCGTGGCAGGTGGGGGTGCACCGCTCGCGGGCGTGAGGATGGTCGCGCCCGCTCCACTGACGAGGCCGCTCACCGCCGCACTCACCGGCGCGCTTACGTTTCGGCGGGGCTGTGCGCGGGGTCTGCGAGTCTAGTCCTGGGCCTGTCGGGCGGCCTTCGCGGCGGCCTTGCGGGCCTTCTTTTCGGCGACCTTTGCTTCCCAGCGGGCTTGCTGCGCCTGGTATTCCTCGGCCAGGGCGCGCACGTCGTCGGAGGCCCACCACTCTAGGAGCGCCTCGCGGGCTGCCTCCTCGCCCAGCGGTCCGCGCTCCATGCGCAGCTCCAGCAGGTAGTCGCGGGCGATCTTGACGGCGCGCGAGGGGCGAAGCCCCAGGATGTCCATGATCTGGTCACCGTCGAGGTCGGGGCGGATCGCGTCGAGTTCCTCCTGTTCGCGCAGGGCGGCGATGCGGGCCTCGAGGTCGTCGTAGGCCGACGACAGGAAGTTGGCCTTGCGACGGTTGCGGGTCGTGCAGTCGGCGCGCGTGAGGCGGTGGAGGCGTTCGAGGAGGTCGCCCGCGTCGGCCACGTAGCGGCGCACTGCAGAGTCGGACCAGGCGGCCTCGCCGTAGCCGTGGAAGCGCAGGTGCAGCGCGACCAGGGTGGTGACGGCCTCGATCGTCGCCTTGTCGAAGTGCAGGGCCTTCATGCGCTTGCGCGTCATCTTCGCGCCCACGATCTCGTGGTGGTGGAAGGACACGGTGCCGTTGGGCTCGAAGCGGCGGGTCGCCGGCTTGCCGACGTCGTGCATGAGGGCGGCGAAACGCAGGATGAAGTCGGGGGCGGGAACCGGACCATCCGGGCCGGTCTCCAGGTCCATCGCCTGCTCGACGACGGTGAGGGTGTGCTCGTAGACGTCCTTGTGGCGCTTGTGCTCGTCCACCGTGGAGACGAGGCCGGCGACCTCGGGCAGGACGATGTCGGCGACGCCCGTGTGCACCATCAGCTCGATGCCGCGGCGCGGGTAGGGCGAGATGATGAGGCGCTCGAGCTCGGCGCGGATGCGCTCGGCGGAGACGATCTCCAGGCGCGAGGCCATGGTTTCCATGGCGTTCATGACGTTCAGGTCCACGTCAAGGCCCAGCTGGGCGCTAAAGCGCGCGGCGCGCATGATGCGCAGCGGGTCGTCGTCGAAGGACTGCTCGGCGGACACGGGGGTGCGCAGGTTGCCGTCCGCGAGGTCGGCCAGGCCGCCGCACGGGTCGACGAGGGCCATCTGCGGCAGGCGCATCGCCATCGCGTTCACCGTGAAGTCGCGCCGGGTCAGGTCGCCCTCGAGCGTGTCGCCGAAGGTCACCTCGGGCTTGCGCGAGCCGATCTCGTACTCGTCGGTGCGGTAGGTCGTCACCTCGACGACAAGGTCGCCGCGGCGCCCACCGATCGTTCCGAACTCCTTGCCGATGTCCCAGGTCGCATTACCCCACGTCGCCAGGAGCTCCTCGGTGCGCTCGGGGCGCGCGGAGGTCGTCATATCGAAGTCGTGCGGAGTCACTCCCAGGAACGCGTCGCGCACGGGTCCGCCGACGAGCGCGAGCTCCTCCCCAGCCTCGTGAAAAATCGTGCCGAGTTCCATAATCGCGGGCGGGAGCGCCGCAAAGGTCCTCGTGGCGTTCGCCATGAGGGTAGGAATGTCCGTCGTTCCGGCGTTTTGCGCGGTCACGGGGCCGTTATTCGGGGAAGTTGACTGGGTACTCATCGCCCTTAAGCATGCCAGGAAAGCGCCCTGGCCGACTACCGGGGGCCGCGCACCGGCTAAAGTGGAGTCATGCCTGCACGTCCAGTTGACCGCCGAGGCGGGGTGCCCCGACCCCCGCGTCGGTCCGCTTCTGTGCGCGCTGGCCGCTCTCACCTGCCGATTTCCGCGGAAACCAGCGCGGGCGGCATCGTCGTCGACGTGCGTGACGGAATTCCCTATGCGGCGTTGATCGCGCGACGCAATCGAGCGGGGCGTATCGAGTGGTGCCTGCCCAAGGGTCACCTGGAGGGCTCCGAGACCCCGCAGCAGGCGGCGCTGCGCGAGGTCGCCGAGGAAACCGGCATCCACGGGCGTATCATCCGCCACCTGGCGTCGATCGACTACTGGTTTTCCGGCAACGACCGCCGCGTCCACAAGGTCGTTCACCACTACCTAATGGACTACGAATCCGGTACGATCACCGTTGATGGAGATCCTGATCACGAGGCCGAGGCCGCCGCATGGGTTCCCCTGCGCGACGTGTCGCGTCAGCTGGCCTACCCCAATGAACGCCGCATCGTGCGCATCGCCCTCGACCTGCTGTATCGGGATAGCCGTGGCTAGGCGCGGCAGGTGGGTCGCCGCCCTGTGCGCGGCGCTGATGGTTCCGCTCGGTCTCTTCATTCGCGAGGCCGGGGCAATTCCCGTACATTCGGCGACGTCCGCGCAGGATCAGTCGCGCCCCTCCGTGATGGGCACTGTGTCCGCAGATTCGGGACTCTCGGTATCGATTGACTCTCTGTCGCCTCGGATCATTACGACCGAGGAAGAAGTCGTTATTTCTGGCACGATCCGCAACGATTCGCCGACGACGCTGGCCTCCGTCTCCGTCGAGGTGTTCGTCGCTAACGAGACACCCATCTCCATCTCGTCGATGACGACACAGCTCAGCGAGGACGAACCCGACGCCACGCATGCCGCTTCCTCGACGCTGACCGACGTACGCCGCAGCGTGACCACGCCTTTTGAGATTCGTATCCCCACCTCCTCCCTGCCGCTGACCGACACCGAGGAGTGGGGGCCTCGCGTCACGACCGTCACTGCGACCTCCGGCGACTTCTCCGGCAAGGACCGCACGATCCTCGTGTGGGACTCCGGCGCGCAGGTCTCCCCCTCCCGCGTGTCGGCGGTAGTTCCCTGGACCTCAGGAAACGCCGCGTCAACCCAGGCCGAGCGTTCCGCGGTCCTGACCCTGGCCGGGACCTCGGGCGTCACCCTCGCCGTCGATCCTCTCCTGATCCCTCGCGGCCCCCAGCCCACGACCAAGCACAGCCCCTCCCCATCCGCGTCCGTGTCTGTGACCGACGATGAGGCACAGTCGGAGGGACAGTCGGGGCAGTCGGGGCAGTCCGACGCCCCCACGGCCTCGCCGAGTCCGTCCGCCTCCGCCGCACCGACGCCCGCGCCCACCGCGACCGACCCGGCACAGCGCTCGCGCGACCTCCAGGCCGAGGCCTTCGTGTCCTCGTTCATGTCGACTGCCTCCGAGATCATCGCCCTGCCCGACGCCGATGCGGATCTCGGGGCCCTCGCGCTGTCCGGCAACACCGGCTTCTGGGGCCTGGCCTCCGAATCCATCGACGCTTTCCCGGGCACGCCGCGCGCGGCCGGCTGGGTCGCGCCGAGTCACGCCCACAATCCCGACGCTCCGAGTCCCTCCGCGACCCCGTCGACATCCCCCACGGCCTCGCCGTCGGCATCCGCGACGCCGAACCCGACGCCCTCCGCGACCGGTCCGAGCGGAACCATGACTTCCAAGCCCGACTCGGGTCCCACGATCCTGCGCAACGTCGGCTGGCCCGATGATGCAACCTTCGGCACAACCTTCCTGTCGAACTTCGCTGCGGCCGACCAGATCGCCATCGCCCCGGCCTCGGCACTGACCCCCACTGACGAGGTCCCCTTCACCTCCATGGCGCGCGTCAACGTCAACCCGACGACCGGTGAGACCTCGACAAACGGGACGGGCGCGCACATCCTCGCCCAGCAGGCAGACATCTCCTCGATCCTGTCGTGGAATGCTTCCGGCGGCGACGCGCTCGACGCCGAGCAGGCCCTCACCGCCATCACGGCGATCATCACACGCGAACGCCCCTCCACCTCGCGCACCCTGTTCGCGACGGCAGCGCGCGGAACCACCATCAACGACCGCCTCTCCAGCCGTGCCAGCGCGCTCTTCTCCCCGCGCTGGGTCACCGCCACGAGCTTCACGGACATGGCCACCAGCGAACCCACAGACGTCGAGCGCGCCACCGTCGGCACGGGCACCCTCGCCGACGACACGGCAACCGCCATCACCGAGATGTCGACCTCGCTGACGCTGCTCATTCCGCTGGCGAACGCAACGGACGACCCCGACGCGGTCTTCGACTCGGTCACGCCCCAGGTCCTTCCGGCATTGACTGCCGGGCGCACCCCCTCCGAGCAGCTGGACTCCGCGACCGCCATGACCAGCCAAGTGACGACCATGCTATCCTCGGTGACCGTCGAACCCTCCTCGGCGGTCAACCTCATCAACAAGTCCGCGAACTTCCCCGTCCTGATCCGCAACAACCTGGACTGGCCGGTACGCGTCGACGTCACCCTCATCCCCGACGACCCGCGACTGCGTGCCACCCCCGCACAATCCCAGCTGCTGGCCGCGCGCGGTGCCACCACGGTCGAAGTGCCCGTCGGCGCGATCGGCAGTGGCGACATCGAAGTCACCTACAAGGTCACAACCCCCGACGGCCACATCCTGGACGACTCACAAACCGTTTTCGTGCGCATGCGCGCCGGCTGGGAAGACGCAATCACCGCGGTTATCGCCGCGCTCTTCGGCCTCCTGTTCCTCGTCGGCATCACGCGTTCGATCCGCGGGCGATCCAGGCGTAAGGCCGAGGCCTCCACCGCTTCCGGGAGTACCGACGAACCCGTCGGCTCAACCGAGGCACCCCAGGGGGCATCCGCCCCCGAGACACACCCCGAGGACCCAGAGAAGGCCTCGGACACCGCAGACGAGAACACTGACTCGAAGACCGCCACGACGAAGGAGACCCCATGAGCTCGAAAACGCCAGGCCGATCGATCCTGAGGGCATCGGCGCTGATGGCGTCGGGAACCATGGTGTCGCGCATCCTCGGCTTTATCCGAAACGCGATGCTGATCGCCGCAGTCGGCGCCACCGCAGGCGGCGTGGGCGCGGCCTTCCAGACCGCCAACACGCTGCCCAACACCGTGTTCAACCTGCTTGCCTCGGGCATCTTCGACGCGGTGCTAGTTCCCCAGATCGTCGGCGCGATCAAGCGACGTAACGACGGTGACACCTACGTGAACCGCCTGCTGACGCTCGCTGGCACGGTCCTGTTCGTCGTCACCTTCATCACGATGGTGCTCGCGCCCCTGCTCGTCATCATCACGGCCGCGGGCTACACCGAGGACATCCGTAACCTCGCGATCCTCTTCGCGCTTCTATGTCTGCCGCAGCTCTTCTTCTACGGCCTGTATAACCTGCTCGGCGAACTCCTCAACGCCCGCGAAATCTTCGGCCCCTACATGTGGGCACCCGTCGTCAACAACGTCGTGGGCATCGCCGGCCTCGCCCTGTTCCTGGGTATCTGGGGCGGTGCCCCCAACGGCGGTATCCCCGCAGGCGACATCACCTCAGCCCAGTTCTGGGTCTTGGCTGGCTCGGCGACCCTCGGCGTCATCTGCCAGGCCCTGTGTCTGCTGTGGCCGATGCGTCGCGCGGGCATCTCTTTCAGGCTGGACTTCCACTTCCGCGGCACCTCCTTCGGCTCGATGCCGCGCGTGGCCGGCTGGACGTTCGCGACCCTTGGCGTCTCGCAGGTCGGCGTCCTGTCGACCAACAACCTGGCCGCGATGGCCGACGGCTTCATCGGCCGCAACGGTACCCAGGGCGGCGTCGTCGGCATCCTCGCTTATTCGACGGCGTTCATGATCTTCATGGTCCCCCAGTCGCTCATCACCGTGTCCCTGACGACCGCAATCTTCACGCGCATGGCCGGTGCCGTCGCCGACGGCGACGACCGGGCGGTGGCCGACAGCTACCATCTGGGCGTCCGCACAATCACGTCGCTGACCCTCGTGGCCGCGGCCATGCTCATGGCCGGCTCGGTGCCCATGATGGAGATCGCGATGGCCGCCAAGGGCGGGGATCCCGAGGCTGTGACAGCCTACGCCCTCGTCCTGACTTCGCTGATGCCCGGCGTCGCCTCCACGGGCATGGTCCTCATGAGCCAGCGCGTCTTCTTCGCCTACGAGGACGTCAAGCCCGTGTTCCTCATGGGTATTGGCCCCACGATCATCCAGGTAATCGTGGGCTGGTCCCTGTACGCGGTGACCGGCGCGCGCTGGTGGGTTATTGCTGCGTCCCTGGGCGAGACGGTCTGCCGTCTCACGCAGGGCATCATCGCCGTCGTGTGGGTCTCCCGCGAGAACCGCTACGTGGATCGAGTGGGCCTGCTGCGCTCCTACGTGTCGTTCCTGGTGGCCGCCATCGTGGCAGGTATCGTCGGATTCGGTGTCCTGTCCCTGATGGGCATCCACACGGATACTTCCTCGACCCTGGCACGCATGGGTATCGCCGCTGTCAAGCTCGCCATCGTCTCGACGATCACCGGCGTCGTGTACCTGGTATTCCTGCGCTTCGTTTCTCCACACGAATCCGCGACGATGATGCGTCCCCTCCTGACCCGCTTGCGCGTCCCCACCTCTGTGGTGAACATCCTGGCAGCGTCTTCTACGCCGACCGCTGACGGAGCTGCGATAATGGTGTCAAACGCATCCGACCAGACGGAGGAATCGATGGCCCCCACGCCTGAACCGACCGGCGACGAGAAGAAGATGCCGTCGTTCGACGAGGTCGTTGACCCCTCGCCGATCCCTGCGCCTCCGGCGAGTCCCTCCCCTGCCTCGGAAGACGCCTCCGTTCCGCCAATTCCAGATGCTCTGCCGACCCCCGCGCCCGTCGTAGCTCCGGCCATCGCACCCGCGACGCAGGCTCCTGCCGTGAACCCGGGTTTCATCGAGGCAGTGGTCGCGCCCGCTGTCGATGCCGTCGCTGAAGCGACGGATGCCGCCAGCGCGCAGCCGATCCCCGAGACCTCGGCTGAGGTCGGCGTCAAGCCGGTGAGTGACAAGGCCGCGGACGCGGCCGAGGTTCCCGCCACCGCCTTCCCGGTCGCTCCCACGCCACCCAAGTCCACCGCCAGCGGCTACGAACGCGAGGGTGCCGTCTTCCAGACGGACTTCCCGCACCCGGAGCCGCTTACCGATGCGCCCTCAACCCACCAGATCCCGCGCATCCAGCCGCTCGCACCCGAGCCGCCCGCCTCTGCGAAGATCCCTGACGGTATGCACGCCCCCGCTGACGCCACGGCAGTGATCCCCCCGATCACCGCCGCTGTGGCCGCCCGGGCAGCCGCCCAAGCCGAGCAGCAGGCCACTGAGGCTGCCCCGACCTCGTCAGATGAGAAGAAGACACCCGAGAGCTCCGATCAGCTCATCGACCCGACGAAGCCCGCGCTGATCTTTGGTGTCATCGTGTTCCTCTTCGGCGCGATCTGGGGTCCGTGGATGGCGACCCGCCCGGTCACCGACCTCAATCTGGCACAGTCGCTGCGCGAGGCTACCACGCAGGTGCAGTCTGACAACACTCCCGCGCCAAACCTGACGACCACTCCCCCGCCCGCGCCCTCCGTGACGCCCGTGATCTCCTCCGTGCAGGTCCTGTCGTGGAACAACGACGACGGCGACCACCCGGACCGCGCGATCAACATGATCGACTCGAACCCGTCGACGTCGTGGAGTTCGCGCTGGTTCGATAACAATCAGTTCCGCGACGACACCTCCGTGACCATCGTCGTCAAGCTGCAGCAGAAGGCCACCGTGTCCTCGGTGACCCTGCACATGGATTCAGCCACCTCCGGCGGCGAGCTCGTCGTGCGTAACATCACCGATCCGACGAAGCCGCGCGAGGGAACAGAACTGGCCACCTCGTCGTTGTCCCCGACGACGACGATTACACTGCCCCAGCCCGTCGAGACCGACTCGATTGCGCTGCAGTTCCGCTCGATGCCCAAGGGCCAGGACGGACGCAACTGGGCGTGGATCTCCGAGCTCACCGTCCAGTAACCCTGAAGGAGGGTACATGTCTTTCGTGACGATTCCGGGCCTCGTAACGGCCGAACCTACCGAGGCCGCCGCTCCCGTCGACGCCTCGATCCCCTCGGCCGAGGTCCCCGAGGGCACCACCGTCCACGACGTCGTTATCGTCGGCTCGGGCCCCGCCGGTTACACGGCTGCGGTCTACACGGCGCGCGCGGGCCTGGCCCCCATCGTGCTGGCCGGTCAGCTGGCCGCGGGTGGCGCGCTCATGAACACGACCGAGGTCGAGAATTTCCCCGGTTTCCCGGAGGGCATCCAGGGTCCCGAGCTCATGGACAACATGCGCGAGCAGGCCGAAAAGTTCGGCGCGGACGTTCGCTACGAGGACGTCGTCGCCGTCAACTTCGAGGGCGACGTGAAAGCCGTGGCAACCGAGGACGAGGTCTTCTATGCGCGCGCCGTCATCCTGGCCACCGGCTCGGAGTACCGCCACATGAACGTGCCCGGCGAGGAGGAATTCTCCGGCCGCGGAGTCTCCTACTGCGCGACTTGCGACGGCTTCTTCTTCAAGGACCGTCGCCTGGCCGTCATCGGCGGCGGCGACTCCGCGATGGAGGAGGCAACATTCCTGACGAACTTTGCCTCCGAGGTCATCGTCGTGCACCGCCGCGACGCCCTGCGTGCCTCGCGCGTCATGGCTGAGCGCGCCCTGAACAACCCGAAGATCTCCTTCGAGTGGAACGCGACCGTCTCCGAAGTCCTGGGTGACGAGGCCGTGACCGGCCTGCGCCTGGCGTCCACAGTGGACGGATCCACCCGTGAAATCGCCGTGGACGGCGTCTTCGTCGCGATCGGCCACCTGCCCCGCACGGGCTTCCTGCGTGACCAGGTCGCCCTCGACGAGGCCGGCTACATTACGGTCGACGAGCCGTCGACGCGCACGTCCGTGGCGGGCGTGTTCGCGTGCGGCGATGCCGTGGACCACACGTACCG
>ERZ1699248.322-NODE-322-length-11430-cov-4.778466_pt1 | contig 11430 bp, 7 predicted proteins | sample MGYA00581533_ERZ1699248 | MGnify/ENA primary metagenome ERZ1699248 (study PRJEB42319, sample SAMD00040321) | human oral metagenome | material: saliva | host: Homo sapiens | study: EMG produced TPA metagenomics assembly of PRJDB4115 data set (Metgenomic analysis of... | reverse complement strand
GTATGATGGGTGTGCCGTTTATGATTGTGGTCGGCTCTATTCCGAAAGAACGTTACGGCGTGTACATGGGTATTGTGAACATGATGATTGTGATTCCAATGCTGATTGAAACCGTATCTTTCGGCTGGGTGTACAGAACTTTCTTGGGTTCAAACCCTGCCAACGCGATGACTTTTGCCGGTGTTTCCCTGGCCATTGCCGCCGCGTTGACCTTAACCATTAAAACTGCGGCCAAACCGGCTACTGCAGAATAACGAAGTTTTGATTTAAAACCAAAATGAAAAGGCCGTCTGAAACATGAAATGGTTTCAGACGGCCTTTTTTGTCGAAACGGATTCCATTTGCTGACCTGATTCGGTAAGCCTTATTGTCGCTGCGCTACCGTTCATCACTCAAATTGGCTATGACTGCCGATTTTGCTTTACAATATCCTTCTTTAATTAATTTCGTTTTACCATCCTGATGACAGAACACATTTCCGCTCCCAGTCCATCTCCTGTCGGCGAAGACTACCTGCTGTTAGGTCAATACGCCGAACGCGCCTATCTCGAATACGCCATGAGCGTGGTCAAAGGCCGCGCGCTGCCTGAAGTTTCAGACGGCCAAAAGCCCGTGCAGCGGCGCATTTTGTTTGCCATGCGCGATATGGGTTTGACGGCGGGGGCGAAGCCGGTGAAATCGGCGCGCGTGGTCGGCGAGATTTTGGGTAAATACCACCCGCACGGCGACAGTTCTGCCTATGAAGCGATGGTTCGCATGGCGCAGGATTTTACCTTGCGCTATCCCTTAATCGACGGCATCGGCAACTTCGGTTCGCGCGACGGCGACGGAGCGGCGGCGATGCGTTACACCGAGGCGCGGCTGACGCCGATTGCGGAATTGCTGTTGTCCGAAATCAATCAGGGGACGGTGGATTTCGTGCCGAACTACGACGGTGCGTTTGACGAACCTGTACACCTGCCAGCCCGTCTGCCTATGGTCTTGCTCAACGGTGCGTCAGGCATCGCGGTAGGCATGGCGACTGAAATTCCGTCGCACAATTTGAACGAAGTCACGCAGGCGGCGATTGCGCTGTTGAAGAAGCCGACGTTGGAAACCGCCGACCTGATGCAATACATCCCCGCGCCCGATTTTGCCGGCGGCGGTCAAATCATCACGCCGGCGGACGAATTGCGCCGGATTTACGAAACCGGCAAGGGCAGCGTGCGCGTGCGTGCGCGTTATGAAATCGAGAAGCTGGCGCGCGGACAATGGCGCGTGATTGTGACCGAGCTGCCGCCGAACGCCAATTCCGCCAAAATCCTTGCCGAAATCGAAGAGCAAACCAATCCGAAACCGAAAGCGGGCAAAAAGCAGCTCAACCAAGACCAGCTCAATACCAAAAAACTGATGCTGGATTTAATCGACCGCGTACGCGACGAGTCCGATGGCGAACATCCCGTGCGCCTTGTGTTCGAACCGAAATCCAGCCGCATCGATACGGATACCTTCATCAACACGCTGATGGCGCAAACTTCGCTGGAAGGCAATGTGTCCATGAACTTGGTGATGATGGGGCTGGACAACCGTCCCGCGCAGAAAAACCTGAAAACGATTTTGCAGGAATGGCTGGATTTCCGCGTCGTGACCGTAACACGTCGTCTGAAATTCCGTTTGAACCAAGTGGAAAAACGGCTGCATATCCTTGAAGGCCGTCTGAAAGTCTTTCTGCACATTGACGAAGTGATTAAAGTCATCCGCGAATCGGACGACCCGAAAGCCGATTTGATGGCGGCGTTCGGGCTGACCGAAATCCAAGCCGAAGACATTTTAGAAATCCGCCTGCGTCAGTTGGCGCGTTTGGAAGGTTTCAAACTCGAAAAAGAATTGAACGAATTGCGTGAGGAACAAGGCCGTCTGAATATCCTTTTGGGCGACGAAAACGAAAAACGCAAGCTGATTATCAAAGAGATGCAGGCGGACATGAAGCAGTTTGGCGACGCGCGCCGCACGCTGGTGGAAGAAGCCGGACGCGCAGTGCTAACGCAAACCACCGCCGACGAACCCATCACGCTGATTCTGTCGGAAAAAGGCTGGATACGCAGCAGAGCCGGACACAACCTCGATTTGAGCCAAACTGCCTTCAAAGAAGGCGACCGCCTCAAACAAACCCTCGAAGGCCGCACCGTTTTGCCCGTCGTCATTCTCGACTCATTGGGCAGAACCTACACGCTCGATGCCGCCGAAATCCCCGGCGGACGCGGCGACGGCGTGCCGGTTTCATCCTTAATCGAGTTGCAAAACGGCGCGAAACCCGTCGCCATGCTCACCGGCCAGCCCGAACAGCATTACTTGCTTTCAGGCAGCGGCGGCTACGGCTTCATCGCTAAGTTGGCCGATATGGTCGGACGCGTGAAAGCGGGCAAAGTAGTGATGACCGTGGACAGCAGTGAAACCGTCCTGCCGCCGGTTGCCGTCTATGCTTCTTCGCTCATTAATCCAGACTGCAAAGTCGTACTGGCCAGCAGCGACCACCGTCTCTTGGCGTTTTCCATCGGCGAACTCAAAGTCATGCCCAAAGGGCGCGGTTTGCAGCTGATGTCGCTGACCGACGGCGCGTCTTTGGAACACGTTATGGTAACGACCTCTCCTGAGTTTACCGTTGTATCGGTCGGCCGCCGCGGCGCCGAGCATCAGGAAAAACTGCGGATTGCCGATATTGACGGCAAACGCGGTAAAAAAGGCAAGGTATTGGAAATATCAGGCCGTCTGAAAAGTTTGTCTTAAGGCAAAAACCAATATATTCAAATAAATTAAATTTACTACGACATTGCATGAAAATAAAAAAAGGTTCACTTATGAACAGAGCCAATCTTCAAGAGCTGGGTAATCTGAGGGAGCGGATTCCCGGCGTCATCAACATTGCCCGAATAGCCATCGTCTTGCCGCTTTTGGTTTTGCACGCTTTCGGCAGCTACACGGGCGGCAATTTGATTGGCGTTTCGTTGCCGGCGGTTGAGTTTTATATCTGGATAACGCTGTATTTCTTCCTGATTATGCTCTCCGTGCTCCGCCCGGGCTGGCAGTGGCAATCCTTGGATTTGCCCAACGCCAGCGCCGTGGTCGACATCACCATGATCATGGTTTTGGTGTATATCTCCGGCGGTACGGCTTCCGGTTTCGGGATTTTGGTTTTGCCGTTTGTCGCCACGTCGTGTCTGCTCAGTTATGGCCATTACCCCATGCTGTACGCAGGCTATACGGCAATGCTGTTTATTTTGAACCTGTTTTTAGACGGCAGTATGCGTTTCGATTCGTTTAATTGGGACGCAAAATCAGTGGCGAATTCTTTAATGCTGATCGGCGCCAGCTATCTGGTGGCGATGCTGACCTCGTTTGCCGCCCGTTATCTCGAACAGGCCACAGAGTCCGCCAGCCGCCATCAATTGGCCTACCGCCGTATCAGCGGCCTGAACCATTTGGTTTTAAACCGCGTACAAGAAGCGGTGGTGGTGATTGATGCGACCCAGCGCGTGTGGCTGTTTAACAAACAGGCAAAAATCTATTTTCCCAGCCTGATTATCGATCAGCAGGAAATCGTGTTCGGCGAACTGGTGGCACGCTGGCAGCGCCAACCCGACAAACCTTTTGAAACCGATATCCATATTTTCCAACACGCCATGCACGTCCGAGCCGTTCCATTGATTCAGGAGCAAACCGAGCTGCTGATGTTGTATGTCCGCTCATTGCGTGAAGTGGCTGCGGAAGCCATGTCCACCAAGCTGACTTCGCTCGGTCAATTGACTGCCAACCTCGCCCACGAAATCCGCAACCCGATGTCCGCCATCCGCCATGCCAGCGATTTGTTGCAGGAAGGCGACGAGGCAGATCCGCTCAAGGCCAAGCTGTACAACATCATCGACAGCAATATCCAACGCATCGACAAGATGTTGGAAGACGTATCCCTGCTTAACAAACGAGACAACATCAGCCGCCAGCCGATTAATCTGATGAAATTCTGGTTGGAGTTCAAGCAGGAATTTACCTTGAACAATCCCGATGCCATCGGCTGTCTGCGTATGAATATGGATGGCAACAACCTGACCGTATTGGTTGACCCCATGCACTTGCAGCAAGTGATGTGGAACTTGTGCAACAACGCTTGGCGACATAGCCGTCAGGACGAAAACGCCATTACCGTCCTGATCCGCCCCAGCGGCAGGATGCATATTTCCATCGTCGTGGCGGACAACGGCAAAGGTGTGCCGCCCGATGTACGAAATCATCTGTTCGAGCCGTTTTACACCACCGAAAAACAAGGTACCGGCTTGGGGCTTTACGTCGCACGCGAGTTGGCGCACGCCAATATGGGGCAGCTGCATTATCACCCTGAAATGAACGGGTTCGAACTGATTTTACCGAAGGAGCAAGCGCAGGATGAATAAATTGCAAGAGCCGGTTTTGGTTGTTGATGACGAGGCAGACATCCGCGACCTGATGGAAATGACCCTGATGAAAATGGGCCTGCGCGTCGATACTGCGGCTGGTGTTGAAGAAGCCAAAGACAAGCTGGACAACAACGATTATTCGCTGGTGTTGACCGATATGCGTATGCCCGACGGCTCCGGCCTCGAGGTGGTCCAATACATTGATGAACTGATGCTCGACACGCCCGTCGCCGTGATTACGGCTTTCGGCAATGCTGACCAAGCCGTTGAAGCCTTGAAAGCAGGCGCGTTTGACTATCTGCAAAAACCGATTACGCTGTCGCAACTGCGTTCATTGGTGAAATCGGCCGTATCGGTTTCAGACAATACCAATGAACCCACGCCGTCTGAAAAAGTCAAATCTCAGCCTGCGCCTGTTTCTGCCGCCCTGTATAAACCCGAACCCCAGCCAGTCAAGCCTGTTGTTACGCCGCCCAAGAGCGTACAGAGCGAATTTAACCGGCCTTTGACCGTTCCGGAAGGACTCAATTCTTTAAAAGAGCGGTTTTCAACCGGCAACATCAATCCTGCTTTGCAAGAAGAGCCTATCCTGAAAGGCGACGACGATATGCCGCGACTGTTGGGTACTTCGCCGCAAATGGTCGAAGTGCGCCACCTGATTCGCAGATTGGCACGCAGCCTGGTTCCCGTTTATATTTCCGGCGAATCCGGTACCGGTAAAGAGCAGGCGGCACGCACGATTCACGAGCTATCCGACCGCGCCGACAAACCGTTTATTGCCGTCAACTGCGGCGCGATTCCTGAAAACCTGATGGAAAGCGAATTTTTCGGCTACAAAAAAGGCAGCTTTACCGGCGCGGATCAAGACCGTCTCGGCTTTTTCCAACACGCCGACGGCGGCACACTGTTTCTCGACGAAGTTGCCGATTTGCCGCTTGCCATGCAGGTCAAACTCTTGCGCGCCATCCAAGAAAAAGCCGTGCGCCGTATCGGCGATGCGCGGGAAACCTTTGTGGACGTACGCATTATTTGTGCAACCCATAAAAACCTCGAAGCCTTGGTTGAAAGCGGCGCATTCCGCCAGGACTTGTATTACCGCCTCAACGTTGTCTCCCTGCACATGCCGCCTTTACGCGAAATGCGCGAAGACTTGGGCGCGCTGATTCTGTATTTGCTGTACAAACACCGTCACGGCAATCAAACCTACAAACTCAGCCCGAAAGCCCAAGAAGCCTTGTTGCATTACAGCTATCCCGGCAACTTCCGCGAGCTGGAGAATATCCTCGAACGCGCCGTTGCACTGACGGTCGGCCAAGTGATACAAGTGGACGACTTGCAGATTCAAAACGCCCCGCAGGCCAAAGCCGATCGCAGCAGCCTTTCTTTTGACGACATCGCCGAACCTGACGCGCGCGAAACCACGCTCAATCACAGCCCCATTCCGCCGTTTGATCCGCGCACCATGCAGATACAGGATTACCTCGACCAAGTGGAACGCAGCATCATCGAGCAGGCCTTGCAGCAAACCCGTTACAACCGTACCCAAGCCGCCAAACTTTTGGGCATCAGCTTCCGCTCCATGCGCTACCGCATGGAACGCTTGGACATCAATTAAAACGTTCAGACGGCCCAAGTTTTCAAGGCCGTCTGAAACATAAGCCTTATGTACAAGATTTATTTTGAAGAAACCGCATCTGCCGAACTTCGCAGCCTTGCCGCGCCTTTTGGGTTGACCGTTATCGACCGGCAGCCTGAAGCAGGCAGTTTCCTTATTGCTGACGAAAGCGGCATCAGTTTGTGCCGCGCCGGTGAAAAAGGCCGTGTCCGCGTTGATTTTGATGGTGGTGCCGCCCATTATCGGCGCACTAAAGGTGGAGGCGAGTTGATTGCCAAAGCCGTCAACCATACTGCGCAACCGACTGTCTGGGACGCTACCGGCGGACTGGGACGCGACAGCTTCGTGCTTGCCTCGTTGGGTTTGAATGTACAAACTTTTGAACAAAATCCTGCTGTCGCCTGTCTACTTTCAGACGGCCTCAACAGGGCTGGGCAAAGTGAAGAAACACGGGAGATTGCCCAGCGAATTACTTTGCACTTTGGCAATGCCGTTGATTTGATGCAGGAATTATCTGCGCAAAACGGCAGGCCCGATGTGGTGTACCTCGACCCGATGTACCCGGAACGCCGCAAAACCGCCGCCGTAAAAAAAGAAATGGCCTATTTCCACGACTTGGTCGGCGCGGCACAAGACGAAGCCGAGTTGTTGGATGCGGCATTGGATACCGCCAAAAAGCGCATTGTCGTCAAACGCCCGCGCTTGGGCGAATTTCTCGACGGGCGCAAACCGGCATATCAATACACAGGCAAAAGCACGCGGTTTGACGTTTACCTTCCGACAAGGCCGTCTGAAGACTAGAAGCAAATTTGCAACATATCAAAAGAAGCCGCCGACGTTATCAGCGCGGCGGCAAAGTGTGCTATAAATACCTTTTCCCAAACTTCATTGGAGCAAACAATCATGGAATTAGTATTCATCCGTCACGGACAAAGCGAATGGAACGCGAAAAACCTTTTCACCGGCTGGCGCGACGTCAAGCTGAGCGAGCAAGGTTTGGCAGAAGCCGCCGCAGCAGGTAAAAAGCTGAAAGAAAAAGGCTATGAATTCGACATCGCCTTTACTTCCGTCCTGACCCGCGCCATCAAAACCTGTAACATCGTTTTGGAAGAATCCGACCAACTGTTTGTTCCGCAAATCAAATCATGGCGTTTGAACGAGCGCCACTACGGCCAGCTGCAAGGTTTGGATAAAAAACAAACCGCAGAAAAATACGGCGACGAGCAAGTCCACATCTGGCGCCGCAGCTACGACACCCTGCCTCCGCTGCTCGATCCTAAAGACCCGCATTCCGCCCACAACGACCGCCGCTATGCCAACCTGCCTAGCGATGTTATTCCCGATGGCGAAAACCTCAAAGTTACCCTCGAGCGCGTCCTGCCTTTCTGGGAAGACCAAATCGCTCCGGCCATCCTGAGCGGCAAACGTGTTTTGGTTGCGGCACACGGCAACTCCCTGCGTGCGTTGGCCAAACACATCGAAGGCATTTCCGACGAAGACATCATGGGCTTGGAAATCCCGACCGGCCAGCCGCTGGTGTACAAATTGGATGAAAACCTGAAAGTGGTTGAGAAATTTTACCTGTAAGGTAAAAGGAAAAAGGACGTGGCGGACACGTCCTTTTTTGTATTTGTCTGTTTGAGGCCGTCTGAAAGCAATTGATGGCGGGCGAAATGAAAAAAGGACGCGTAAAGCGTCCTTGATGGAGATTAAACCCTGTATTACTGGTTTTTCTCGATAACTTCTTTGAGGTGGGGCATAGGGCTGTAACCGCTTTGGCTGCGGCCGTTAGGGAAGACCAGGGTCGGCGTGCCGTTGAAGCCGAATTGTTCGCCCAATGAAGTGGTTTCCGCAACAGGGTTTTCGCAGTTTGCTTTGCCGCTTGGGAGTTTGCCTTTGCGCATCCAGTCGGTCCATGCCTGGGTCGGATTAGGTTGGCACCACAACAGCTCGGCTTTGCGCGCGGCATCAGGGTGCAGGCTTGGAATCGGCATCATGAAGGTATAAATCGTGATGTCGGTCATTTTTTCAAATTCATGCTCCAAGCGTTTGCAGTACGGGCAGTCCGGATCGGAGAAAACAGCGACTTTCAGTTTGCCGTTGCCGCGAACTTCTTTAATGGCTTTGTCCAAAGGCAGGGAAGCGAAGTCGATTTTGTTCAAATCGGCGGCGCGTTCTTCAGTCATGCTTTGGCGCGTGTTGACGTTGATGAGGTCGCCAACGAGCATATAGTCGCCTTTGGCATCGGTATAGATGATTTGTTTGCCGCTGACGACAACTTCGTAAATGCCTTTAATCGGTGTTTCACTGACGCTCAAAACTTTCAAATCTTGGGCGGCATAGACTTTTTCCAAACGCGCTTTCAAAGAAGCGGCAACGGATTTGTCGGCAGGCGCTTCCGCTTTGGCAGCCGGCGCAGGCGCGGCGTTGGCGTTGGATACGGCAGGTTGACCGCATGCCAACAAAGGAAGAACGGCAAACGGTGTTAAGATTTTGATTAACTTGGTTTTCATGCGAGAGACTTGCGTGTGTTAAAAGTAAGGCATTGTATCAAACCTCTGTCATGCCTGCATTGTATTGAGGCTCAATTTATCGTCTGAAAATAGCTTTCGGCTGTTAAAATACGAAAAAATGATTTGATTGTTTGTATGATTTACCACCGCATCGCTGTGAACGTGCCGCTTTCAGACGGCCTTTTGACTTATTCGCATTCCAAGCCGCTCCCTCCGGGAACGCGGGTGCTCGTGCCTTTCCGCAATAAAACCGTGGTTGGGATTGTGTGGGAAACGGATATTGCGCCCGATATGGGCGCGGCGCGGATTTTGGGTGTTCAGACGGCCTTTGTGGAAGAAAAGCCGTTGCCTCAAAGCTGGCGTGATTTGCTCTCGTTTACGTCGCGTTATTACCACTATCCGACGGGGCAGGCAGTATTTGCCGCGCTGCCGCAGGGTTTGAAGGAAACGCGCGCAGTGGAAATGCCGCAGCCGCCGTTGTTTTATGCTTTGAACGAAGCGGGTAGGGCGCAAACGCCGCCACCGACGCGGTTCAACAAAAAAGTGGCTTTGTGGGACGCGCTGCTGTCGGGCGGAATGACGATGGCGGCGTTGAAGCAGGTGAACGCGCAGGCGGCGAAATTAATTGAAGATTGGACGGAACAGGGCTGGATTGAAACGACGGAAGCGGCAAAGCCTATATTGAGGCCGTACCACGGGCAGGCTTCGCACTCTGAATTTGTGTTGAATGCCGACCAACAGAAGGCTTCCGATGAAATTCAGACGGCCTTTGGCAAATTCCAGCCGTTTTTGCTGTACGGTATTACCGGCAGCGGCAAGACCGAGGTGTATTTCGATGCGATGGCAAAAGTGTTGGCGCAGGGGCGGCAGGTGTTGTTTTTGTTGCCCGAAATCAACCTCACGCCGCAGCTTTTGAAACGGGTGGAAAACCGTTTTGCCGACGTACCGATCGCCGTGTTGCACAGCCAGATGGCGGCAGGCAAGCGCACGCAGGATTATTTGCGCGCGATGTTGGGGCAGGCGAAGCTGGTCATCGGCACGCGGCTGGCGGTGTTCACGCCGATGGATGATGTCGGGCTGATTGTGGTCGATGAGGAACACGACGGTTCGTTCAAACAAGACAACGAATTGCGCTACCACGCCCGCGATTTGGCGGTGTGGCGGGCGAAGCAGAGCAGCTGCCCGATTATATTGGGCAGCGCTACGCCCAGCTTGGAGAGCTGGCACAAGGCGCAAAGCGGCGCGTACCGCCTGCTGCAACTGACCGAGCGCGCCCATACCGCTGCGCAACTGCCGCAAGTGGAAATACTTAATGTAGGCCGTCTGAAACTCGATAACGGCTTCTCGCCGCAAGCCTTGCAGCTTTTGAAACAGAACTTCGAAGCGGGCGGCATGTCGCTGGTGTACCTCAACCGTCGCGGCTTCGCACCCGCGCTGTTTTGCGGCGACTGCGGCCATACCTTCGGCTGCCCGAACTGCTCCGCCAAAATGGTGCTGCACCAACGCGCCCGCCAACTGCGCTGCCACCACTGCGACCACCGCGAACCCATCCCGTTCAAATGCCCCGACTGCGGCAACCAAGACCTGACCGCTGTCGGCCACGGCACGCAGCGCGTCGAAGAAACCCTGCGCGCCTTCCTGCCCAAGGCCGCCGTCGTCCGCGTCGACAGGGACAGCACCGCGCACAAAAACGACTGGGCGGATTTGTACCGCCGCATCGCCGACAACGAAATCGACATTCTGGTCGGCACGCAGATGCTCGCCAAAGGCCATGATTTCGCGCGGCTAAACCTCGTTATCGTCTTAAACGCCGACGGCAGCCTGTACAGCGCGGATTTCCGCGCGCCGGAAAGGCTGTTCGCCGAGCTGATGCAAGTATCCGGCAGGGCGGGGCGCGCCGACAAACCCGGCAAGGTGTTGATACAGACCCAACTGCCCGAACATCCCGTCTTCGCCGCCGTCAAAGCGCAGGACTACGCCGTGTTTGCCGAAAACGAATTGAACGATCGGCAAATGTTCGCCATGCCGCCCTTCGGTTTTCAGACGGCCGTCCGCGCCGACGCGCCGCGCGTTGCCGATGCGATGGAATTTCTCAACGCCGCCAAAGAAACCCTCGCCCCACTTTTGCCCGAAAGCGTCTCCCAGTTCGGCGCCGCCCCCATGCTGATGGTGCGACTTGCCGAACGTGAACGCGCGCAAATCTTCCTCGAATCAACATCCCGACAGGATTTGCACCGCGCCGTGAGTTTGTGGGTGCAGGTGTTGCAGCAAAACCGCGACGGCAAAATCCGATGGTCGGTGGATGTGGATGTGCAAGAGGCTTGATTGGAATGATGCAATCAATATAAATATAAAAGGCCGTCTGAAAATCTGTTTTTCAGACGGCCTTAAGTTTTGAAATCAGTTTAGAAGAATTTTGCAGCGATATAGCCGAGAGCAAGCAGGCTCAAAACGGCGAATACGATGGCCATTGTAAGCAGAAACTGTGTTTTCTTCCTCGCTGCAAGTGCTGCCAGCTCAGGATTTTGACCTAACTCTTCGCGTAATTGGGATTCTAATTCGGCGCGGATTTTTTTGCGCAGTTTTTTCTCTTCCTGCTCGCGTTCGTATTTGAGCTTGTGGGCAATTTCGGTTTGTTTTTTGTGCTCGAAAGAAATTTTTTCCTGCCATTCAATGCGTTTGCGCTGGATGGCAAGCTCGTTTTTTTCTGTCAAATCAAAGTGGCAGGTCTTACATTCCTGTGCATCGAGTTCGTCAATAATTGTCATACAGACGGGGCATTGGATAGGGTCGGGAGTGTTGACTGCCAACACGGGTTCTTCTTCGAGCGCCTCCAATTCCATGGCCTGACGGACAATGACGTCCAAACCCAAAT
>ERZ1699248.312-NODE-312-length-11620-cov-4.296702_pt1 | contig 11620 bp, 9 predicted proteins | sample MGYA00581533_ERZ1699248 | MGnify/ENA primary metagenome ERZ1699248 (study PRJEB42319, sample SAMD00040321) | human oral metagenome | material: saliva | host: Homo sapiens | study: EMG produced TPA metagenomics assembly of PRJDB4115 data set (Metgenomic analysis of... | reverse complement strand
CCTTATTCATAGAATAAAGAATCCGCCGTTGAACAGGTTTCAAGCCATCCCGAATATCAGGAAGAGCCCGCTCTTGAATAATGTATTTGGAGTAGCGACCAAAGCGCTCCCCCATGATGTCCTCCAAGGACATATTTTGAATATTAGACATAAGATACAAAGCCCGTAAAATACAAAGTGAAAATTAGAAATTTATCTTTTTCACACAGCACTCAGGGCGTGTTCAACTCCTTTCAAAGAATGTTGAGTAGTCTTTTGTAGAAAAAGGAATTCAGTCACACCAAGTAACCAAACGTTCCTTTCTGATGTTTAAAATAGATTCATTAATGATTAGAAAGTTTCTCTTTAGCATAAGCTATCAACTTCTCAGCCACTTCCTTATCGTAAGCAAACCCCATCTTTTGAGCTAGAACTGACGCTTCTCTATGAAAGAAATTCATGGTAGCAAATAAGGATTGACTGTTCTTCTCTAAACTAGATAGATCTAGCAAAGCTGAGAACTCCTTCTCTTGCTCATCTGATAGATACTTGAAAAGGTACTTGTAGTTCTTTCCGATATCAACTGATCCCCTTTCGCTTGTCACCTGCCAAGATAAGACCTTGAGGAGTTCTTGCTGGCAAATGCCATAGAGGTGGTCGGTCGCATAAATAAGCTGATTTCTTCTAATGGCCTTGACAACATAAGCCGATACCCACCAAAATTCATTGCAGGATGCTGCAAATTCCTCTTCAGTAGGCGGAGCGGTCCAATAGCGCTTCGGACTAGGAATGTAAGAGTCAAACAAACCTTTGTCATCTTTTAAGACTTTGAAACCAGCCTCGCTATCCACCCACTCTTGGATAGACTCCTTGGGACAGAGGGTCAAATCGATACGGTTGCCGTCTTCAAAGAGCATGAGATACAGACGACGGTGTCCAAGGACATTGTGCTGTTCAATCAGACGCATTCCAAACTGGTCTAGCCAAGATAAATCAGATAACAAGTCGTTCAGATTTTCAACTATATAGACCACATCATAATCTTGAAACTCGTCTTTGGGTGCCCGAGGATTCGTTCGTGATCCGGATAAGGCAATTGCCTCTACTTCTAGAGTATCAGCTATTTGCAAAATCAGATTCATCATTTCTGTATCAGTTCTCATGTCGATTCCTTACCATTTCTACATCCCAGCTTATTTAATTTATAAGTAGAAAGTGATTAAAAAACTGTATTTTCTTCTAAGGTAAACTTAACGTTATCTTCAATCCATTGACGACGTGGTGCAGCCTTATCTCCCATAAGGACTGAGACGCGGCGTTCTGCACGAGCTAGATCATCAATGGTGACACGGATCAAGGTACGAGTTTCTGGATTCATGGTCGTTTCCCAAAGCTGATCCGCATTCATTTCCCCCAACCCTTTGTATCGTTGGAGGGTTGCTCCACGGCCAAAGCTCCGACGCAACTCCTCTAATTCGCTATCTGTCCAAGCATAGGCCACTTCTTCTTTCTTTCCTTTGCCTTTGGACATCTTATAAAGAGGAGGAAGCGCAATGTAGACATGTCCAGCTTCTACCAAAGGTCGCATATAGCGATAGAAGAAGGTTAAGAGAAGGGTTTGAATGTGGGCTCCATCCGTATCCGCATCGGTCATGATAATGATCTTATCGTAGTTAGCATCTTCCACTGAGAAATCTGCCCCAACTCCAGCACCGATGGTGTAAATCATGGTGTTGATTTCCTCGTTCTTGAGGATATCACTCATATTGGCCTTCTCAGTATTGAGCACCTTCCCACGAAGTGGAAGAATCGCTTGGAACTTCCGGTCCCGTCCTTGTTTGGCAGAACCGCCGGCTGAGTCTCCTTCGACTAGATAAAGTTCGTTTTTCTTAGGATTTTTAGACTGGGCTGGTGTCAATTTACCAGACAAAAGTCCTTTGTCTTTTTTGCTCTTCTTGCCATTTCGGCTTTCATCCCGCGCTTTTCGAGCGGCTTCACGCGCATCCCGGGCTTTAATAGCCTTACGAATGAGATTGGAAGCCAACTCCCCATTTTCCATGAGGAAGAAGGTCAATTTATCAGAAACAATGCTATCGACGACTGGACGAGCCAAGGGACTTCCTAATTTGTCTTTGGTTTGCCCTTCAAACTGCAAATGAGCTTCTGGAACCAGAATCGAAAGAACCGCTGACAAACCTTCACGGTAGTCTGATCCTTCCAGATTCTTGTCCTTTTCTTTGAGAAGTCCTGTCTTTCTTGCATAGTCGTTCATAGCCTTGGTAATGGCTGTCTTCAGACCCGTCTCGTGAGTTCCCCCATCTTTAGTGCGGACATTATTAACGAAGGACAAGATATTATCTGAGTAGCCATCATTGTATTGCATAGCCACTTCTACCTGGAAACCATCTGATTCGCCACTAAAGTAGAGAACAGGTGTCAAAGTTTCCTTATCTTCGTTCAAGTACTCTACGAAATCTTGGACACCATTTTCATAGTGAAAGGCCACATGGTTGTCTTCTTCCTTGCGGAGGTCGGTCAGCGTCAGCGTCACGTCCTTCAGCAAGAAGGCTGATTCTTTGATTCGCTCAGCAATGGTATTAAATTTGAAATCCGTCGTTGAAAAGATGGTTGGATCTGGCATGAAGGTGACCTTGGTCCCTGTCTTAGACTTGGGAGCAGAGCCGATCTTTTCAAGAGTCGTAACTGGTTTTCCCCCATCTTCAAAACGTTGCTTGTAGACAGCTCCATCACGGGTAATTTCTACCTCAAGCCAACTAGAAAGGGCATTGACGACAGAAGATCCCACTCCGTGAAGACCTCCAGATGTCTTATAACCTCCTTGACCAAACTTCCCTCCGGCGTGGAGGACCGTAAAGATCACCTCAACGGTTGGTTTACCCATAGCATGCATCCCGGTCGGCATTCCACGTCCCTGGTCTTCTACCGATAGCGAACCATCTTTATTAATCGTTACATCGATTTGTGAGCCAAAGCCAGACAAGGCTTCATCGACCGCATTATCCACGATCTCCCAGACCATGTGATGCAAGCCATTTCCGTCGGTCGATCCGATATACATCCCTGGACGTTTACGGACTGCATCCAACCCTTCTAGTACCTGAATGGCATCGTCATTATAATTATTAATATTGATTTCCTTTTTTGCCACAAGGAACCTCCTGTTTGTTCATCTTTTCTATATTACAGTTTTTTAGGAAATTTTGCAAAATTTTTTCTCTCTATATGGAGATTTCTATATCTCAGTAAAAAAAGCTGGCTGGACACTTTCTTCAGATGTCACACTTGAACTCCAGAAATTGCTTTTTCTATCGTTGGCTTTTTGATATAATGAAGGTATGATGAAAGAAATAAGTGTTTTAATTTTAGCCTATCTGTTAGGCTCCATTCCTTCGGGATTATGGATTGGGAAAATCTTTTTCCATATTAATTTACGAGAACATGGATCAGGCAATACAGGAACGACCAATACCTTCCGGATCTTAGGAAAAAAAGCTGGGATCATTGTCTTTGCGATTGATTTCTTGAAAGGGACACTGGCCGTCCTCCTTCCGACTTTCTTCGGAATTCAGGGGATCTCACCGATGGTCTTTGGTCTCTTAGCTGTTTTAGGTCACACTTTTCCAATTTTTGCTGGATTCAAGGGGGGAAAAGCAGTGGCGACGAGTGCTGGTGTCTTACTTGGTTTCTCGCCTATCCTGCTACTCATTTTAGCTGTTTATTTTGTAGCCAGCCTGTACTTAACCAGTATGATTTCGTTTTCGAGTGTTACCGTTGCGCTACTCGCCATTCTTTCGGTCCTCCTTCTTCCTTTGACTGGATGGATCTTGCACAGCTATGATCCGCTTTTTACAGTCATTGTCTTGGCCTTAGCTACCTTGATCATTCTACGACACAAGGACAATATCCAACGGATCAAAGAGAAAAAAGAAAATCTCATCCCTTGGGGAAAGAACATCACCCATCAACAACCAAAAAACTAGAGCGCATACTCTAGTTTTTTTTGATTTGGCTACAGTTTTATTTTTGAACAGATTCTCATTATAAGGCGTCAACCAGGTCCATCAGTATTTCCATAGGTGTTTTTTTCCTACGACCATTAACCGTTTCGATCATGTGATAAACTTTTAAACGATTGTCATTGCTAAATACAAACTCAAAGCGGAATTCGCGTCCGTTGGGTGCCACTGTATCAAATTTCGTTTTATATTTATCATGAACGGGGCTAACTGGAAATTTATTGAAGAGTAATCGTCGTTTCTCCCCTGCTTCTTTCAAACAATTTTCTAGTTCTTGACAATAGTTATAAAACAGCTGATAGAGGTCTTCTTCTGAAATTCTTCTTCTCCGAACTAATGATGTAAAATCCGAAAAATTTCTGCGCGGGATTTCAATGCTAAATGAGAATCCCTCTTGGTTGATTCTTTCTAAAAATGCATCTCTTGAAATCATAGAACTACTCTTTCTTTTATCAATCTGTAGTGAACCCTTATTGTTTCTATACACATTCAATCCATTATGTAATCAAGCAGATCCATCAAGGTTAGTTTCTTACGACCATTGACGGTCTCAAATAAATTATAAACTCTTAGTTCTTGGTTCTTTTTAAAAGCAAACTCAAAGCGAAACTCCCGGCCATTGCATGCCACTATATAAAATCCGGTCTGATACTTCCTCTTATCCTCTACTACTTTCATTTGCCGGTCTTCTACCTCTCTACAAAGTGAAAGAAAGATCTGATAGAGTTGCTCCTCAGAGAGCCTTTTTCTCCAAACTAATGACTTGAAGTTATTGTACCGCCACCATGGGATTTGGATGTTGAAGGAAAAACCTTCCTGATTGGCTTTATCGATAAATGCTTTTCTGGAGACCATACTAACTCCTCTTCTAATGGAACATCGTTTGACTCTATTATACCATCTTTTATCCTTTCACAAAAAAGCATTCCAAACGGAATGCTGTTTTCTATTTCTTAATAGTATTCCCCTTGGCGGTAGTTCCAAGAGTTGAAATGATCAGATAAGTGCATCATGATCTTATCGATATCCAATCCTTTACGGATCACAACTGGACAAGTATTGACAGAACGGCTACCTGTCCCTTGTTCTGGGATGAGTTTTCCTTCGGCATCAACCATAGAGACCATCACACCTTGTTCATAGCGAGTTTCAATGGTCTTGTCTGGTTGGATAGAAGCTACATAATCATCGGCTTCAATGACCAAGTCCACGGCACCTTCGATGCGCTCACCGATTCCTTCGACCTTCCCGCGGTTTCCTTTACCGGAAGGGTTGGCTGAAGAAGCGTAAACCATCTTGCCTTCTTTTTCCCACATTTCTTTGGCGATTTGCTCACCAGCTTTACCAAATTTGATGACAAAGCATGAAGTTCCACGAACGTCTGTCATGAGTTCTTCACGTCCATCTCCGAAAGCTTGCAATTTTGCATAGGCATCTTCACGCCAAGGAAGGATACAACCAAGCAAGATATCTTCATCCCAATGTTTTTGGTAGAAGGCTTCAATTTCAGGATTCAATTGCGCAAGGGCACGAAGTTCATCCATGCTTCCGCAGAGAACCACACCTGGTTTGTTGCGGTTGCGTTCTTTGGCTTCGAATTTACGTTCCAAGCCAGCCTTATCACTGGTCATGATGATGTAGCCGACTTTGGTAGGGCAGACGATACAGCCACCCTCTCCTTTAAGAATATCAAATCCTTCTTGTGAAAGTTGTCCGTCCCATTGAATGTGTTTTGTCATAAGTCTCTTTCCTTTTCTATTCTTTTTAGTATTGTATCAAAAAATAGTCTCAAATTCAATATATTTTCAGAAAATTCGTAATTCAGTATACAATTTTACCATTGCCAGTAAGCTGGCCGGTTCTTCTCATAAGCTGCGATCAAGTCTTCATACTGAAGCGTAATCCCGATATCATCCAAGCCGTTGAGTAATTTGTGCTTCCAATCCCCATCGATCTCAAAGCTAAATTCTCCAACAGGCGAGATGATCTTCTGCTCTTCCAAATCCACTGTCACCTCATCTGTCGGCTTTAAACTTGCCAATTGTTGACGAACCTCTAGTGGTTGGACAATCGGCAGCATGCCATTATTGAGCTCATTATTGTAATGGATATCTCCGAAGGATCCAGCGATAACGACTTTAAAGCCATAATCAGCTAAAGCCCAGGCTGCGTGCTCCCGAGAGGAACCAGCCCCAAAATTGTCACCAGTGATCAAAATGGTCGCCTTGCGGTATTCTGGCTTGTTAAAGATAAAATCTGGATCCTCAGTATATTGGTCATCCAAATAGCGCCAAGCATACATGAGGTATTTCCCAAAACCCTTTTTATCAATCAACTTTAAGAATTGCTTGGGGAGGATTTGGTCGGTATCAATATTATCGTTCATCAAAGGAACCGTAGTTCCTGTATAAATGGTAAATTTCTCCATGCTTCCTCCTTTTACTCGACTTCTGGCATTTGTCGCACGTCGACAAAGCGACCAGCGATTGCTGCTGCTGCAGCCATTGCTGGGCTACAGAGATGGGTCTTAGCCCCAAATCCTTGACGATCTTCAAAGTTCCGGTTGCTAGTAGAAGCACAGTGGACGCCATCTGGAACCTTGTCTGGGTTCATTCCTAGACACATGGAGCATCCTGGATCACGCCATTCAAAGCCCGCATCCATGAAGATCTTGTCTAAGCCTAATTTTTCAGCGGCTTGCTTAACTGGACGAGAGCCAGGTACCACAATAGCAGTTAAGTTTGGCGCAATTTTTTTGCCTTTCACAAACTTGGCTGCCAACTCCAAATCGCTGAGACGCGCATTGGTACAAGAACCGATAAAGATATAGCCTAATTCAATGTCTGCTGGTTTTTGGCCAGGTTCTAGATCCATATAATGATAAGCCCGTTCATCATTCATGTCTCGAATCTCTGGAAAAGGAGTCTCGAAGTCCACTCCCATAGAAGGATTGGTCCCCCAAGTCACCATCGGAGCAAGATCAGATACATCCATACGGATGACCTTATCATAAACGGCATCGTCATCACTAACCAGAGTCTTCCAATCAGCTACTGCGGCCTCAAAATCATCTGGCACACATTCGCGTCCTCGGAGGTAGTCAAAGGTCGTCTCATCTGGATTCATGATCCCCATTTTGGATCCAAACTCGATCGACATGTTACAGATGGTCATGCGTTCTTCCATGGTCAAGCGATCAATTGCTTCTCCCCGATACTCTACGACATAGCCAACTCCACAAGCAACACCGTAGCGCGCTATCAAAGCTAGGATGTAATCCTTTGAATAGATCCCTTTTTGTGGGGTTCCAGTGAATTCAACCAACATTTTCTTTGGTTTGACTTGCCAGATGGTTTGGGTAGCAAAGACATGCTCCACTTCACTGGTTCCAATTCCAAAGGCAATGGCACCAAAGGCTCCGTGGGTTGCGGTATGGCTGTCTCCACAGACAATAAATTTCCCAGGCTGGGTCCGACCGGTTTCAGGGCCCACCATATGAACGATTCCTTGCTTAGCAGAACCATGGGCAGCATGATCAATCCCAAAGTCCACCACATTCTCAGCTAATTTATCAATCTGGGCTTTTGAAATCACATCTCGAATATCAAAAATATTGACCGTTGGAACATTGTGATCAAAGGTTCCAAAGGTTAAATCGGGTCGTCGAACCTTGCGTCCTGCGTCCCGTAATCCTTGAAAGGCTTGCGGACTCGTCACTTCGTGGATGTAGTGTTGGTCCACATACATGAGTTGGGGTTGCCCTTCCACTCCTGTAATCACGTGGCGGTCCCAAAGTTTATCAAAGATAGATTTTCCACTCATCGTCTTTCTCCATTTATCTTGTTGTTAGGAAATCCATTGAAGGATTAGAAAGAGGGCACCTGCTAAAAGAAGGCTACTGCCCCACCAGGTGGCTTGAAAATACCATTTCCGCACCTTGTGGTGAAAGAGATATCCACTTAGTAGAGCTCCGAATCCACCAAGCACCCAGCTCTCGAGTAACAGGACCTTTTCAGGAATCCGCCACCTCTTTTGGATAGCTTTTCGTTTATCTAAGCCATAGGTCAGAAATACGATACTATTCCAAATTGCGATTAGCACTAAACAGCGATCTCTCCAAGTCATCTTAGAGATTCCCAATAATGGCTGCAGTCATCTCAGCAGTAGAAGCCTGACCACCTAGATCTCGCGTCAAAATTCCTTGATTCAAGGTTTGATTGACAGCTTCTTCGATCATTTCTGCACCTGCTGTTTCTCCAAAACTGTCTCGGAGCATCATAGCAACGGACAGGATCATGGAAATCGGATTGGCAATGCCCTGACCTGCAATATCAGGTGCTGAACCGTGAATCGGTTCGTACATGCTTGGTCCTTGGTCAGAATGACTGGCAGACGGCATCACGCCTAGTGTTCCAGGAAGGACGCTCGATTCGTCAGATAAGATATCTCCGAATAGATTCTCTGTCACTACAACATCAAAACGGGCTGGATTGGTAATCATGATCATGGCCGCACTATCGACAAGCTGGTGCTCTAAGGTCACATCTGGAAATTCTTTCGCAACTTCTTCTGCCACTAGGCGCCACAATTTAGAAGTTGCAAGGACATTTTGCTTATCGATACTGGTCACTTTCTTGCCACGTCCTTGCGCGATCTTGAAGGCTTGGCGCATAATCCGACGGATTTCTTCTGCACTGTAATCGTTGATATCGCGCGCTGTATCTTCTTTCAAGATATGCTCTCCAAAATAAATCCCACCTGTCAATTCACGCACGACCACGAAGTCGACACCCTCGATACGCTCTGGTTTCAAAGGAGACAAGTGTTTCAAGGCGTCAAAAATCCGTACAGGACGAATATTGGCAAAGAGATTTAATTCCTTGCGAATAGCGAGCAGGCCTTGTTCTGGACGAACAGGAGCATTGTCGTATTCCGGACTCCCGATGGCTGCGAGAAGAATAGCATCCGCTCCTTTAGCTGCTTTTAGAGTATCTTGGGGAAGTGGGTGGCCAGCGGCATCAATTCCAGCACCCCCAAAAGGTTTGTCTTCTAGACTATAATCAAAGCCGATTTTGGGAGCGACGGCTGCGAGGACCTCTAGTCCAGCTGCCATGATCTCAGGGCCAATCCCATCTCCTGCAAGTGTTACAATTTTCTTTGTCATGTTCATTTCCTCTTAGGCTTGTGGAAGATCACGGTAGGAGACAGCTCGTCCCATCTCACCCGCATTCTCTTTTTGAACCAGCGTGTTGGCATTGATATAAGCGATGGCAGAGGCTTTCAATACGTCGAAGTCCAAACCAGAGGCATTGAAAATCGTATCTGTATCGACATTTTCCACGGATACCAAGACACGGGCTTGGGCATCGATCCCATCTGTAACTGCATCGATATTATACGATGTCAAGCGAACGGTTTGGTTGAAGAATTTATCAATCGCATTAAAGATGGCTTCAACCGATCCTTGACCATTGGCAAGGAATTCAAGTACTTCCCCTTCTTCATTGCGGAGGCTAACCGCTGCTGTAATCGTTTCGTCTGCATTGGTGGTTAAGCGGAGATCATTAAATTGGAATCCTTCTGGATTTTCCACTGCTGTACCGGCAACAAGGGCGCGGATATCGGCATCTGTGATCTCGTGTTTCTTGTCTGCCAGAGATTTGAACTTAGCAAACAATGGCTTGATGTCCTCTTCTGTAAATTCCAGTCCCAACTCATGCAGTTTTTCGACAAAGGCATGGCGACCAGACAATTTTCCAAGAGGGAGGCTATTGCTCTTGACACCCACCAGCTCAGGGGTGATGATTTCATAAGTAAGAGGATTTTTAAGAACCCCGTCTTGGTGAATCCCAGACTCGTGTGAGAAGGCATTGCCACCAACAACCGCCTTGTTTTTAGGAATTGGAATACCAGAGTAACGAGAGACCAACTCAGAAGTGTTGATGGTTTCATTAAGGACAATCGGACTCTCCACTTGGTAATAGTCTTCACGAATATTGAGAGCAACTGCTACTTCTTCAAGTGCCGCATTGCCGGCCCGCTCCCCGATTCCATTAATGGTTCCTTCGACACGACGGGCACCATTTTTAACAGCAGCGAGGCTATTGGCCACGGCCATACCTAGGTCATCATGGCAATGAGGAGAATAGATAATCTCGCGATCTGTCTTGACATGGTCAATCAAGTATTTGAAAATGGCACCGTACTCCGCTGGTGTCGTGAAACCGACTGTATCAGGAATGTTGATATAGCTAGCACCAGCATCGACTGCAGTCTGTACGACTTGCAAGAGGAAATCCAATTCTGTCCGGGTCGCATCTTCTGGCGAGAATTCCACAATCTCAAATTTTGAGCGAGCGTAAGAAACGTGCTCTTTGATCGTTTCAAGGATTTCTTCCTTTGTCTTGTTGAGTTTAAACTCCCGGTGAATCGGACTGGTTGCGATAAAGACGTGAATTTGTGGATACTTAGCATCCTTCAAGGCTTCATAACAAGCATCAATATCTGATTTGACAGAACGGGCCAAACCTGTCACGGCTGTCTTGGTCAAGACCTTGGCAATCTCTTGAACAGCTGTGAAGGAATCAGGACTAGCTGCAGGAAAACCTGCTTCAATAGCAGAAATGCCCCATTTTTCCAATTGCTTGGCAATGGCAATCTTTTCTTTGATAGAGAAATTAACTCCTGGAGTCTGTTCGCCATCCCGAAGGCTGGTATCTAAAAATTCAACTTTACGCATAGGGTCTCCTCATTTCTATGTAGTGGATATAAAGAAAAACATCTCACTCGGTTAACCAAGCGAGATGTTTTTGCCCGCTTGGTAAGCCAAACAGGACTAATGCTTCTGCACTAGCCCTTATACCTCAACAACAAAGCAAATTGAATAAACTTAGCTGTTTTCATGTTTGACTTTCTCCTTTGTTCAATGTCTTGTTTAGTATTTTAGCATAGGGAAAAAGCAATGTCAAGAATTTTCTACAATATTCTGAATTTTTTGAATAGAACAAAATAAAGCTTTTGATTCTACTTAGTCTATAGACATCCTGTTTTTACATAAGAAAACCGAGATGCTCTTAAAAAAATTATAATGATATAAACAATTAGGATCATTTAAACACATCATATAATGAAACTTTCCGTCATGAGAAAAGTGCTAGAAACACTATTGTTTCTAGCACTCGGAATTATTGAACCTAAGGAAATTTTTTAAGATGATTGTGAATTCAATTTGAATAGCCTCTTTCGCCCTACTTCTTCTGATACAAATCAAAAACGATCTTGTCATTATAGGGGTCAATGGTATTGGCCTTAACATAGATTCCAAAGTCATTGTCAATTTCTGGCAATACAATGGTGATGGTAGACTGCTTGGGTGAGATCTGAACAAATTTTGGGATATTTTTATTTTTACTCAAGAGCTGCAAGACCATCCTTTGTGGAATTTGAAAGGTTCCAACTGAAAAATCCTTCACCGTCAAGAGAATGTTCCCATTTTCCAATTTGGATGGTTGAAAGTAAATGTATAAGGGATACTCCTTTCCTAAGAGACTCAACTGCCCTTCTAATAGGATTTGCTGATTGTCCGCATAGACCTTGTAGTCGGA
>ERZ1699248.309-NODE-309-length-11668-cov-5.363400_pt1 | contig 11668 bp, 10 predicted proteins | sample MGYA00581533_ERZ1699248 | MGnify/ENA primary metagenome ERZ1699248 (study PRJEB42319, sample SAMD00040321) | human oral metagenome | material: saliva | host: Homo sapiens | study: EMG produced TPA metagenomics assembly of PRJDB4115 data set (Metgenomic analysis of... | reverse complement strand
TGCAAACGACTATTTAGACGTTCGAAATAAGAGCCATCGGTTTCATCGAACCACTCTTTAGAGATATAATCCTGAACTCTCTTAACCTGCATATTTTCGCCTTCTTTCTAGGCTCTATTATACCATATTGAAAGCTTAAACGTTCAATAGATAAAGGAAAAGAGTCCAAGACTAACCTCAGACTCCTCCATTATTGGGACAATTAATTTAAACTCTTCTTATTGGTAATTTAAAGTCCAGTAGTAAGTACCGTCACCAGCGACAACACAAGCTACTGCTGCTTGAGTAGCATCTGGACTCATGAGAAGTTCACGAATACCACTACTCAACCATTTATTGGCTACAACTGAACCATCAGATTCACGACGGTAAACAATACCATCACTGTTGTAAGTGTGTGAAATATCTTTGGCATGTGGAAGGGTTGTGCTATTGTAAAGATCATCAGACCATGTAAGTGCTGGCAAACCAGCAGCTGTACGTTGAGCATTGATTTCATTAAAGGCAGCCTTAGCTGAGTCAACTTCAACATAATCAGAGTTTTCAGTTGGTTCTACATGATAAACAAATTTAACATAACCAAATTCAACATCACTATATTTTTTGTCGTCAACACCGCTCTTGAGATTAGCTGTAATAACATAGTCACGTGCCCAAGCACTGCCCTTAGAAGCGTTGAAGTTGTCAACATCTTCAATTTCCCAAGTTACATTACAATCCCAGCCAGCATTATCTAAGAATTTTGGAGCAAAATTCTTAATAACATAATCTTTGAATTCATCCACATTTTGGAATGGAAGAGCTTCACCAGCTTTACCAGTACCAACTACATTTTCAGAATACAACTTAACACTTGATGCATTGTCATCGTACATGTATTCGTCGTTTCCTGCTGGTTTATGGAAATCTGGATCAAGCTCAGGGTCATCATTGGCAGTACCATTGTAGAGTTTCCATTTACCATCAACCCATTTGTAGTAACCATCGATACCACGCGCATTATCTTCATCTGTCAATGCCACACGGTAGTAATAGGTACCGTTGTCATCTACAAATCGTGGATCTGAATACATGCGATAATCTGTTGGTGGCAATGTTGGTTTTGGCAACTTATCATAGTCAATGTTTGTTTCAGGCGCATACGGTGGTTTTTCAAGTTCAGGAGCTTCAGAACTTGTTTCTGATGTTGAACCTGTCTCAGAAGTAGCAACTGAGTCTGAGGTGATTACTGAAGTTGAATTACCTGTTGAAGCAGCATCTGAAGTTGTGGCAGAGGTTGAATCTACAGTTGACGCTACTTCTGAACTTGCTGATGAAGTTGAATCTACAGTTGATGGTGCTTCTGAAGTTGCTGATGACGTTGAATCAACCATCGATGGTGACTCTGAAGTTGCAGATGACGTTGAATCTACGGTTGATGGTACCTCTGAAGTTGCAGATGACGTTGAATCTACGGTTGATGGCGCTTCTGAAGTTGCAGATGACGTTGAATCTACGGTTGATGGTGCTTCTGAAGTTGCTGATGACGTTGAATCTACAGTTGAAGTTGTTGGAGCTTCAGAATCTGTGCTTGAAGCCTTAACAAGTACCCACTTACCATTTGAATAATAGTAATAATCGCCATTATCTTTCAAATAATAGTGAGTACCATTTTCATAACGGTAGTGAGGGTCATTTCTCAAAACCTCATAACCTGTCGTTGGTGTATTGTTAGAACCACTATTGTTGTTATTATAGTCACCACCACGAACCCAACGTCCGTTATAGTTTAAATAGTAGCTACCATCACTCAAGATGTAGTACAAATAGCCATTGCTATAGCGATAAGTACCTGATTCATTGTAGTTGTTGTAACCAGGATTATAGTTGTTATAGCCGTAATTATAGTTATAATTATAGCCATAGTTATAGTTTGGATAGTAATTATTGTAACCGTAGTTATAGCCATAATTGTAATTATAGCCTGGATAATAGCCATTGTATCCGTAGTTATAACCATAGTTTGGATAATAGTTGTTATACCATGGATTATAAGAATAGTTATTATAGTAACCTCGGCCATAATAACTATCAGCCTGTGCATGATTATTACCAACTACCGTTGGCGCTAATATGGCTGCCCCTAAAACAGCACACGAAAATAGACGTAAACTTTTTCTCATTGTCTTCATCCCCTTTTTAAAAACAAGTATACCTTTCATAAGCAATCGCTTACATTTCCATTTACACCTTAATTGTAAGAAATAAAACTTCTATTGTCAAATTATTTTAATAATAGAAGTTTTTAAGAACAGACCAATGAAAAACTAACAATACCCTTACTTTCAACTATAAAAAATAAATAAACAGGTTTCCTTTACGCCTTAAAGACAAGTGTCTAACCAAGAAAAAAAGCCCATTATTTGCATAAGGACTTTTAGCTTGACATTAACGATTATCAATATTTTCTGGGTAAAGATCGTGATTAAAGAGACGTTGCTCTGCCATCTTTTCATACTTAGTTTCTGGACGACCGTAATTATAATAAGGGTCAATCGAGATACCACCACGAGGTGTAAATTTACCCCAAACTTCCAAGTAACGGGGGTTCAAAAGCTCCACCAAATCTTTACCAATGGTATTAATACAGTTTTCATGGAAGTCTCCGTGATTACGATAACTAAAGAGGTAAAGCTTTAGAGATTTAGACTCAACGCAGAGCAGGTCTGGAATATAAGAAATATAAATACTGGCAAAATCAGGTTGCCCAGTAATAGGACAAAGTGACGTAAATTCTGGACAGTTGAATTTGATAAAGTAATCATTATCAGTATGACGATTATCAAAAGACTCTAAGACTTGTGGAGAGTATTCAAAAATATAAGGTGTCTCCTTATTACCAAGGAGAGTGAGGTTTTTCATTTCTTCTTGTTGTGACATTTTTCTTCCTTTATTGTTAATTTTTCTAGACCTTTATATGGTCAATTTTTAATCTAAATTTCTAATGTTAATCATTAAAAAAGTAAAAAAACTATCAATTCTAAGTTTATAGAATGTGAAGATTAGACTCCGCGCTCATTATCATAGAGCAGAGTATGAAGCTGAGGGAGAACACGCACATTGCCCCACGAGTCGTCAGCGGCTACTGTCTCCCAAAGCTCTTTGAGGCGATCTAATTGATGTTGGACAATATTACCTTCTGCTTTCGGTTCAGGATTACCAGCCGAAAGAAACATGACATCTGGCTGATAACGTTCTTGAATCATTTTAGCAAAGGCTAAATCATCATCGTCGAAAACAGGAACCTTAAAGGTAACTTTATCAGGATCAAGTTGTGAAACAATAAAGTCAAGGGTTTCCATATTGACTTCCATCTTGGATGATGGTGGTTTAGGACTTAAGGTTACTTGATCAATATCCTTTAACCACTCCTGCCAGCGAGAACCCTGTGTCTCAACGGCCAAAGTTACTCCTCTAGCCTTGAGTTTTGAAACGAGTTCAGCCATATTTGCCGCTAAAAGAGCTGGGTTCCCTCCAGACAGAGTAACATAGTCATAAGTTCCTAGCGCATCCAAAGCCTCAATAACTTCATCAGCTGTCATACGTGTTGGCTTCTCTGACACATCCCAAGTAAAGGCAGAGTCACACCAATCACAATGGTAATCACATCCTGCTGTCCTTACAAACATGGTCTTTTGACCGATAGCTCGACCTTCCCCTTGAAAGGTCGGTCCAAAAACTTCAAGCACTGGTAGTTTGAGTACACGTTCTCTAGTCATCCAACCACTCCCGTCTAAACTCTGCAAAGGCTGTTGGTGTTTCATAAAGACGCACATATTCCAAACGAAGTCCTCTCTCCTCAGGCAGATGTTGACTCGTCGTCTGGAAAATCCAGAAAACCATATTTTCCGCAGTTGTATTCATATAAGGCAAAGTCTCATTGAGATAACGGTGATCTAACTGTGGTTCCAAATGGTCCTTATAAATGCTCTTTAGATCACCAAAATCGAAGGTCATGCCACGCTCATCCAAGTATCCACTTACTGCAATCTGAAGATGGTAGGTATGACCATGAAGTGATTTGCATTTGCCTTCATAATTAAAGAGATGGTGGGCAGCATCAAAAGTAAACTCTTTAGAAACCATTGTACGGTGAGGATTGTAAACCAAAGACTCACCTGTTTCTTTTTTGATTTCTTTCGGTGCAAAGAACATTAAGCTTCTCCTCTTTCTGCTAGATATTTTTCAAGGCCTTTTTGACGCAAGTGACAGGCTGGGCATTCTCCACAACCAGTTCCAATAATACCGTTATAGCAAGTTAGCGTTTTTTCACGAACATAGTCAAAAGCTCCAAGTTGGTCAGCCAAAGCCCAAGTCTCAGCCTTATCTAACCACATGAGAGGGGTTTGGATAACGAAATCATAGGCCATGGCTAGATTAAGTGTGACATTAAGCGATTTGACAAAAACATCACGACAGTCTGGATAACCAGAAAAGTCTGTCTCACAAACACCCGTAACAATATCAGTAATACCACGTTGCTTAGCTAGAACAGCTGCAAAAGAAAGGAAAAGATGATTACGCCCGTCCACAAAGGTATTAGGAACTTCACCTTCTTCTGCCTCAATCTCAATATCAGATGTTAAGGCATTTTCAGTGATTTGACCAAGCAAAGACATGTCCAAAACATGGTGTTTAAGCCTTTGTTCTTGCGCAATCTCTTTAGCTACTTCAATTTCCAGGCTATGACGTTGGCCATATGCAAAAGTAACTAATTCAACTGTTTCATAATGTTTTAGAGCCCAAAATAGGCAAGTAGTAGAATCTTGACCGCCACTAAAGACGACCAAAGCTGATTGACGTTTCATAATATTCCTCTTTATTCGTGATGTCTGAGACACATAAAAAGGCCCCTTGGGGGAGCCAAAAAAACGCCAGTAATGGTTTTTTTTAGCGATGGTGTCTCCCAAACATCGAAAATGATTTATCTTTAATAGTCTATCATAGTTGAGAAAAAAAGAAAAGAGCCAAGGCTCTCTTCATTAATCAATCTCAGCGATAACTTCGATTTCAATTTTAACATCTTTTGGCAAACGTGCCACTTCTACCGCAGAACGTGCAGGGAAATCAGATGTAAAGGCAGTTGCATACACTTCGTTAAATGGAACGAAATCGTTAATGTCACTTAGGAAGCAAGTTGTTTTAACAACGTGATCAAAGTCTGTACCTGCTTCTGCCAAAATAGCACCAACATTTTTAAGAACTTGTTCTGTCTGTTCTTGAATTGTTTCACCAATGATTTCACCTGTTTCTGGTGACAATGGTACTTGACCAGAAGCAAACAAAAGGTTGCCTACGATTTTACCTTGAACATAAGGTCCGATTGCTGCTGGTGCTTTATCAGTATGAATAGTTTTTGCCATGATAGTTCTCCTTTGACTAATATGTTGCTATTATAACAAAATATTCTGAAAATTGAAACATATAATTCCAAAAAGAAAAGAATCAGCGCTAGGCTAATCCTTCTCCTACTATTTCAGATACTTTTTAACATAGCTATAGTAGTCTGGTTTATCTTTTTTATTAAGTGCAAAGAGCATTTGACCCTTAAGAGGCTCTTTCTCATCATTTGGTTCTAAAAAGAGAGCAACCTCTTTGGATTTAGTTGGGAAAAATACTGTATAAGACGTTTCTTTTCCCTGATCTTTTACTTTTAGCGAATAATAGGTAAAGGCATCTTTAGACTTGGGACCATCAACTGTATAGTTATAATCCTGCTCACCAATCTTGACCTTATCTTTCTTAAAGACAATCGTATAATCCTTCTTTAAGGCATCTTGTGCCTGCCAGTCACCCTCTAGTGAGGGAGCAGACTTGCTGCAAGCTACCATTGAAACCATACAAAGTAAGGCCAAAAGACCAAGTAACCATCTTTTCATACTTTTGCACTCCTAAAGAATTTTACTTATGGTTTGATACGGTGCAACATACGTGGGAATGGAATAGCTTCACGGATGTGTTTTGTTCCAGCTACGAAAGTAACCATACGTTCAATACCGATACCAAAACCACCGTGTGGTACTGAACCATATTTACGTAGGTCAAGGTAGAATTCGTATTCTGAACGGTCCATTCCGAGTTCATCCATTTTAGCTACAAGAGCATCGTAGTCATCTTCACGCATTGAACCACCGATGATTTCACCATAACCTTCTGGAGCCAAAAGGTCTGCACAAAGAACGCGCTCAGGATTACCAGGAACTGGTTTCATGTAGAAGGCCTTGAAGCTTGCTGGATAATTAACAACGAATGTTGGAACACCAAAATAGTTAGAAATCCAAGTTTCGTGTGGTGAACCAAAATCATCTCCATGTTCGAGGTGCTCGTAATCAGTATCTTCATCATTTTCATGCGCTTGAAGAAGATCGATAGCTTCATCATATGACACGCGCTTGAATGGCTCAGCAATGTATTTCTTAAGAAGATCTACATCACGTTCAAGGATTTCAAGAGCTTGTGGCGCACGATCAATAACACCTTGAATAAGTGCTTTAACATAAGCTTCTTGCAAATCAAGTGACTCATCATGTGACAAGAATGAATACTCAGCATCCATCATCCAGAACTCAGTCAAGTGACGACGTGTTTTTGATTTTTCAGCACGGAAAACAGGACCAAAGTCAAAGACACGACCAAGAGCCATGGCACCAGCTTCAAGGTAAAGCTGACCAGATTGGCTTAGGTAAGCAGGTGTACCAAAGTAATCCGTTTCAAACAATTCTGTTGAATCTTCAGCTGCATTTCCTGACAAAATTGGACTATCAAATTTGATGAAACCATTTTTATCAAAGAATTCGTAAGTTGCGTAAATAATCGCATTACGAATTTGTTGGACAGCCATTTGTTTACGTGAACGCAACCAAAGGTGACGATTATCCATCAAGAAGTCAGTTCCGTGTTCTTTTGGTGTGATTGGGTAATCATGTGACTCACCGATGACTTCTACTGCTGTCACATCCAACTCGTAACCAAATTTTGAACGTTCGTCTTCTTTGACCACACCAGTCACATAAACTGATGTTTCTTGGCTAAGGCGTTTAACAGTATCAAATTTTTCAGTACCTTCTTCTTCACCGTATTTCTCGATGAAGTTAGGTTTGAAAGCTACCGCTTGGAAGAAGGCAGTTCCATCACGCAATTGAAGAAAGGCCAATTTCCCTTTACCTGATTTGTTAGCTACCCATGCACCGATAGTGATTTCTTCGCCCACGTGTTTAGGCACATCAATAATTGAAACTAATTGTTTAGACATGTAATTACTTCTCTTTTCTTTTGATCTATATTAATTCTATTTTTCCATAAAGGCTTTGATTCGGCGGACTGCTTCTTTCAAAGTATCCAAGTCTGTTGCATAGCTAAGACGAATATTTTCAGGTGCGCCGAATCCTGCACCTGTTACCAAAGCGACTTCAGCCTCTTCAAGAATAGCGTTTGTAAAATCATTAACATTTGTGTAGCCTTTGATTTCCATCGCTTTTTTAACATTAGGGAAGAGGTAAAAGGCACCTTGAGGTTTGATGACTTCAAAGCCAGGCACTTCAGCTAGGAGTGGATAAATCGTATTCAAACGTTCCTCAAAGGCCTGACGCATTTCTTCGATAGAAGACTGATCACCAGTTAAGGCTTCAATAGCAGCATATTGAGAAACTGTTGTAAGATTTGATGTCGTTTGACTGATAATCTTAGCCATACCTGAAATAATTTCTGGATCTCCGACAGCAAAACCAACACGCCAACCTGTCATAGCATAGGTCTTGGAAACACCATTAATCACGATTGTTTGCTTACGAATGGCATCTGAAAGACTTGAAATTGGAGTAAAGGTGTTGCCATTATAGACCAAACGGCCATAGATATCATCTGCTAAAATCAAGATATCGTGCTCAACCGCCCAGTCACCAATTGCTTGCAATTCTTCCTTACTATAAATCATTCCTGTTGGATTTGATGGAGAATTAAGCAAGACAACTTTAGTTTTTTCAGTACGGGCTGCTTCAAGTTGTTCAACCGTTGCTTTAAAGTGATTAGCTTCAGTCGTTTGGAAAGTGACCGGAACACCCTCAACCATTTTAACTTGGTCTACATAAGAAACCCAGCAAGGTGTTGGAATAATGACTTCATCACCAGGATTGATGACCGTAGCAAAGAAAGCATATAAGATAAACTTCGCACCAGTGCCAACAACAACCTCATTTGGATTTACAGCATAGCCATAGAAGTTTTCCATGTAAGTGCTAATCGCATCCTTAAGTTCTGGAAGTCCAGAAGCTACGGTATAGAAACTTGCCTTACCATTTTCAATAGAGGTAATAGCAGCATCTTGAATGTTCTTAGGTGTTACAAAATCTGGTTCACCAAGTGTCAAACTCAAGATATCACGTCCTTGAGCTTTAAGAGCTTTAGCACGCGCACTGGCAGCTAAAGTGACACTTTCTTCCATTTGTAATACACGATTTGATAATTTTGTCATTTCATTATAGTCCTTCCACTTTAATAACCTGACCTGAGATAAAATCAACCAGATAATACTGGGTTCCTGACTTCACTTCCCAAATAGGAGTTTTGCCATATTTTCCTAGGTGGACATAGGATATCTCCTTAGCACCATAGGCTTTAGCAGCTTTCTTAGCCACTGACTTACTTATACCATCAGATTGCTTGTAGATATCAACCTCACCTGAATCATGACTCACGATAACAGCCAGTTTCTCACCTTGACCAGACTTTCCAAGAAGCCCGTAATAGGTAGCCTCACCATGGTAGATATCAAATTCAGTAACAGTCTTAATATCTGCTTTGCTCTCTGCTATGGCAATAACCTTCTTTTCGGCGTCTACATAAGGCTTAGTCGCTACAATAAGAATAGCAGTCAAAGAGGCAATTAAGGTCACAACGATTACAATTATTCCAAAAATGAACTGTTGCTTTTTGGTCCAGGGTGAACGTTGTTTACGCATAATGCCTCCTAAAAAAGTTTCTGAATTTATTATATCAGAAAATGATAAATCTTTACATAGCAATATAGCTAGTATTGAGCAATTAAGTCTATCTTTTTTATAAGTCAGTAAAATTTATAAAACCTGAGTAATCATAGAAAAGGTTGGTTTGAAAAAGTTAACTTTCTTTTTTTAAGAAATCCTGAATATCCTCTTTGACTTCCTCGAACTTAGCGGGCTTAAGCGCAACTTCTTGTGTCACTTCTTTTAGAAATAGTTTTCCATAACTCTTAACGAGCGGGCGATTATCCATAAGAAGAATAGCCGAGCGCTGTTCTGGACGTCTTTGAGCACGTCCAATAGCTTGTTTAAAACGTAAAACCGTCATGGGAAGACTGTAACTATCAAAGGTGCTCTTTCCTTGCTTAGAAAACCAAGATTCAATCTTTTGATAGAATGGATCCTTAGGATTGTCAAACGGCAGACGTGAAATAACCTCAATTACCCTATCTTGTTGGGCAAAGTCCACACCTTCCCAGAACGACCCCATACCCAGAAGGAGATTGGTCTCACCTCTATCAAAACGTTTTTTGACATTAAAAGCAGTCCCATTTTTCTCTTGAGTTAGGTGACGAACTTCCCTATGATCCAATAAATCTGAAACAGCCATCATACTCTTTCGAGATGTAAATAGTACTAAAATTGGGTATTCCATTTCAGATAGCTTCTGGAGACGCTTTGCAAGAGCAACTTCATACTCTTCCTCAGAAGCAATACCAATCATAGGCATGCTTTGATCAATCCAAATAGCTTGATTGGGTAAAGTGTCCATTGGGAGGCTAACCTTGCGTACTTGATCTAAGCCCAACAAATCAGCCACATCTACATCAGGTCCCACATCAATAGTTGCTGAAACAATTATCACTTTTTGGGCACTTGGTAGATAAGCAGAAAGCTCTAAGAGCTCTTGGCGTGATGCCTTTAAATAAGTCACACGATGTTCCTGATAATAATCTGTTTCAAGCCAGAAATGGCTGTAAAGCGGTGTCTTCAGTGGAGACAACATCTCCATCAAATCACTTTCACCTTCCAGTTCAGAAATGGTTTGTAGCAAACGATCTAATTGCTGGCGATTATACTGCTTCTGAGGAAATTGTTGATGTTCTTGGATTAGATGGCTAACTTCAAACTGCAGATTTTCGAGCAAGCGTTGTTGAAGCAAGCTTTGACTACCACTATCAAGAATTCGATGAATATGTTGCAACAGGACAGTAAGATTGACTTGATAACGTGAAAATTGTTCTAAAGCCAGGACCATCTTTTGTCCCTCATCAATCACAAGAGTCTTTCCTCGGACAAAATCATGATCATCTTCCATACGCGTCAAAAGATAAGCATGGTTGGTCACAACTACCCTTGCTTCTTGGGCTTTTTGATAGGACTGTTGCCAAAAATCATATTCAGCAAAAAGACTGTCAGCTTTTAACTTACCATCGTGCTTAATCTCATCGAAATAAGCCATATAGCGCTGTTTCTGTCTGATTTCGTCAAGATCTCCTGTCTCTGTTTCAGTCAACCACACCAAAAGTTGCATTTTGTAACGATTAATCAAACGGTTACTATCCTGACGAAGTAAGGTTTGGTAGAAGGCATCTAACTTGATATAATTCTGAGGTCCTTTGAGACTATGAAAGTTAATATTAAAGACATCCGATAATGCTTTAGCTTCCTGATTCATAATCTGATTTTGAAGGAGCTTGGTAGGAACAGCCACCACCACTTTATCTACATCAGATTGCGCCAACAAGGGAAGCAAGTAGCCATAGGTTTTCCCAATTCCAGTCTGCGCCTGAATCATTGAAATATCAGTATTATCAAGCTCCCTTCTAACTGCCTCTGCAAACTCTTTTTGTTTAGGCCGTGATTCCAAATCTAAGAGAGCAATATTGGTATCAAAATCTTGAGATAGTTTTCGTTCAGACTTATAAGTCAAAGGTCTACGAAGAACAATTCCAGATTCTTCAAGCATGACATATTCTTTTGAAAGGCCTAAATTTTGACCTCTTATAGCATCACGAATAACCAACTCAGTTTCAAAAAGAAGATTATCTGAAAAGGTCAAAAGCATCTCAATTGTCTGTCTAGGTAAGCTAGCAATCTTATCCATCAAATGAAACAAAAGCTGTCCGGTCGCTCTCGCATCTTCAATAGCGGTATGGGCCTGAGCTAGGTCAAGATTAAGAACCTTGGATAAATGAGATAGCTTATATTGTTCTAACGTCGGATAAAAGACCTGAGCCAATTCGACAGTATCCACACGAGGAGTCCTTAGTTCGAAGCCCTCCATGAAAAGAGCCTCTGCAAGCAAATTGGCATCAAATTTAACATTATGGGCAACAAAAATACAGTCCTCAATCAGTTCAAAAATGGTTCTAGCAATTTCTGAGAAATCTGGGGCTTGAGCCAACTGCTGATCGGTAATCCCTGTTAAATGAATAATGTGATCATCTAGTTCTTGGTGTGGGTTAACATCACTCGCAAATTCGTCAATCACCTGACCATTTTGCATGACGACAATTCCCACCTGTATAATACTAGCCGTTGACGAAGCGGAGGTTGCTTCCAAGTCAACAATGGCATATTTATTCGTGTTTTTTTCACTCATAGTGACCTTATTATAGCATATCCAAAGC
>ERZ1699248.298-NODE-298-length-12012-cov-3.024401_pt1 | contig 12012 bp, 8 predicted proteins | sample MGYA00581533_ERZ1699248 | MGnify/ENA primary metagenome ERZ1699248 (study PRJEB42319, sample SAMD00040321) | human oral metagenome | material: saliva | host: Homo sapiens | study: EMG produced TPA metagenomics assembly of PRJDB4115 data set (Metgenomic analysis of... | reverse complement strand
CCGTAATTCAGTGCCAGAACGCGTGCGGCGGATATAGAAAAACGGGCTGAGCAGCATGGAAGCGGCGCATACCAAAATAATCACGGCGTAATAGATTTTGTGCGTTTCCATATCGTTTCTCCGTTTCAGACGGCCTGAAATGCTGATTACAACGCATTTTTTCGTGAAGCGTTGTCTGTTTTTATCTTATATTGGCATTGGGCACATTTGCCATGGCCTCAATTCTGAGGTCTTTGCAAAAATATGCTACAATCGCGTCCGATTATAACATTCTATTTATAAAGGTTTTACGAATAATGATTTCTACCAACGGCATCACCATGCAGTTCGGCGCAAAGCCGCTGTTTGAAAACGTATCCGTCAAATTCGGCGAAGGCAACCGTTACGGCTTGATCGGCGCCAACGGCTCAGGTAAATCCACCTTCATGAAAATCCTCGGCGGCGATTTGGAACAGACTGCCGGCGAAGTCGCGATTGAAAACGGCGTGCGTTTGGGTAAATTGCGCCAAGACCAGTTTGCCTACGAAGACATGCGCGTGCTGGATGTGGTGATGATGGGTCACACTGAAATGTGGGCGGCAATGACCGAGCGTGATGCGATTTACGCCAACCCCGAAGCCACCGAAGACGATTACATGAAAGCCGCCGAACTGGAAGCCAAATTCGCCGAATACGACGGCTACACCGCCGAAGCGCGCGCCGCCGAGCTGTTGAGCGGCGTGGGTATTTCCGAAGATTTGCACAATGCAACCATGGCAGAAGTTGCCCCGGGTTTCAAACTGCGCGTATTGCTGGCGCAAGCCTTGTTCTCCAAACCAGATGTATTGCTCTTGGACGAACCGACCAACAACTTGGACATCAATACCATCCGTTGGTTGGAAGGCGTGTTGAACCAATACGACTCCACCATGATCATCATCTCGCACGACCGTCACTTTTTGAACGAAGTCTGCACCCATATGGCGGATTTGGACTACAACACCATCACCATCTATCCGGGCAACTACGACGACTACATGCTCGCTTCCGCCCAATCGCGTGAGCGCGCCCTGAAAGACAACGCCAAAGCCAAAGAGAAACTGCAAGAGCTGCAAGAGTTCGTCGCCCGCTTCTCTGCGAACAAATCCAAAGCCCGTCAGGCAACCAGCCGTCTGAAACAAGCAGACAAAATCAAATCGGAGATGGTCGAAGTCAAGCCTTCTACCCGTCAAAACCCGTATATCCGTTTTGAAGCCGATGAAAAAGCCAAGTTGCACCGTCAGGCTGTGGAAGTTGAAAAACTGGCCAAACGTTTTGAAACCCAGTTGTTTAAAAACCTGAACTTCATCCTTGAAGCCGGTCAACGCCTTGCCATCATCGGCCCGAACGGCGCAGGTAAATCTACCCTGTTGAAACTTTTGGCCGGCGCGTACAACCCCGAATATTCAGACGGCCTGTTGCCGGACGAAGGCACCATCAAATGGGCAGAAAAAGCCAGTGTCGGCTACTATCCGCAAGACCATGAAAACGACTTCGACGTTGATATGGATTTGACTGAATGGATGCGTCAATGGGGCCAGGAAGGCGATGACGAACAAGTCATCCGCGGCACTTTGGGCCGCTTGCTCTTCGGCAGCAACGATGTTGTGAAAAAAGTGAAGGTTCTTTCCGGTGGTGAAAAAGGCCGTATGCTTTATGGCAAACTGTTGCTGTTGAAACCCAATGTCTTGGTTATGGACGAACCGACCAACCACATGGACATGGAAAGCATCGAATCGCTGAACATGGCGCTGGAAAAATACAACGGTACGCTGATTTTCGTATCGCACGACCGTCAGTTTGTATCTTCACTGGCTACCCAAATCATTGAATTGGATGGCAAAGGCGGATATGAACACTACTTGGGCGATTACGAAAGCTATCTGGAGAAAAAAGGAGTTTTGTAAGGAAACAATATGAATGCACATCTTAAAAAACTACTACAAAACCTGCTTGCGCTAATCGTGTTGCCTGTATTGGGCTGGTACATTACGCTTGGAGACGCTGTAAATGTTGTCGACACTGAACATGCTTCTCGTAAAGGCCGAGCAGTGGCTTGGTTATTTAATGAGTTTGGTGCAACCGGCGTTTGGGGCTTCTTGGGCATAATTTGGATTGCCTGCCTGATTTTAGCCATTCGTTCATACAAAGCATGGCAAAAGGATAAGTCACAGTAAATTAAGGCTCTAGATAGTATGTACTTGCTAGAAGAAAATATCCATATGAATCATTGAATTGAATGATACATCTGAATATAAACAGGTAATTGAAAGCTATCTGGAGAAAAAGTATGGCTTAAATCTTTATCAACAATCTAATAAGGCATTGAGATGCCGTCTGAAAATTTCTATATTTTCAGACGGCATTTTCTTTTCAAAATTAAACAATAGTATATTGAACTTTTATGCCAAAATTATGACTAATAAAAGCTTTTTTGCAAAAGAATAACTCAATATTACGACATTTTTGAAGGAATATATTAAATGGTAAACATTAAAACAGTAGTACCCAATGCCTCTCAATATGGTGCCAAACTTGGCTATACGACTTATGAGGCAGAACAAGGTAAACTGAAAAACGGTGTTGTTAAAAATGCCCCTTCTTCAGAGGCAGAACACGCAACTGCCCGTGAAGCAAGCGGTCAGGCATATGTTGATTTGCCGACTAATGCATCTGTTTCATTTATTGCACAAGCAGATGCCAATGCCGTAACCGTCCGTTATACCGTTCCTGACGGTGAAAGCGGTAAAGTAGAAGTCAAAGTCAATAATACAGTGATCGGTACTTTGGATTTATCTTCCAAATCCAACTGGCAATATTTGGATAACTACAAATATCATCCGGATGGCGATATTAAAGTTCATGATACACCCGCGGCAGATAGGCTTGCCCGCTTCCAATTTGACGAAGTCAGCCAATTATTTAAAGATGCCCATATCAATAAAGGAGATACAGTTACCATCACTAATCTCGACAGTACGCCCGTAGGCATTGACTTGGTTGATTTGGAAAAAGCACCGGATGCCATTAAGCAGCCTGCAAACAGTGTCAGCATTACTGATTTTGGTGCAATTGCCAATGACGGCTCGGATGATTACCAGGCATTTATGGCTGCGATTGAATCTGCAAAAGCGTCTAAAAAATCTGTTTACATTCCTGAAGGTCAATTTGATTTTTCACGCCCAATTTCTCTTTATGTTCCTGATGGTATTAAGATTACCGGTGCAGGGCAATGGCACACCAAGTTACATTTTTTGAATACAGAAGCTGCTGAATATGATAAAAACGGTAATTATGTCAAAGGTGGTGGCGGTATTGATTTCGTATCTGGTAGTAACAATATAGATTTTGGTAATCTCTCTATGGATTCAAATCTAAACTCAAGATATGATGAGAAAGCCAATTACAAAGGTATATCCGGTACTTTAGGTACTGGTTCTTCTATTCACGATATTAAAATTGAACATTTTGAAGCTGGCGTATGGATTGGAGATTATTCTCAAAACAAACCTTTAAATTACACTGATGGTTTGACTATTTCTAATGCCACTATTCGCAATAACTTGGCAGATGGTGTTAACTTTGCCCAAGGTACCAGTAATTCCACCGTTATCAATTCCAATATCCGTGGCAATGGTGATGATAACTTAGCGACATGGTCAAGTCATCATGAGAATACTAATGCCCATGTTGCTGAAAACAATCACTTTTTGAATAATACCGTTGAATTAGGCTGGCGTGCGGCCGGTATTGGTATCTTTGGCGGCAAAGGTCATGAAGTAGCCAATAACCTTATCAAAGATAATGCTAATTGGGGCGGTGTACGCTTAAACACTGTATTCAAAAACAGCCATAATTTTGATTTAAATGATACAGGCATTTCCGTTCACGATAATTTACTGGTAAACAACGGGACTAATGCGGACACATATGGCCGTGTTAAAGGTTCTATCGATTTGGAAGAAGGCAGGGATTATGCTACTCCCGAAAAAGTTATTTTGGGAGAACTCAAAAATATCAAAATTGAAAATAACACTATTGTGAATAATCTTTCCGATCAAGAAATTACCAAAACCCGTAATCCTAAAGAAGGTAATATTCCGGAGCCGGTAAACGAGACTACATTAACCATCGAAAATAATCATAGCCTTTCGGTAGCAGAAAATACTTCTGCAAAAAATGTAGCAGAAGTAGATACCCAAGCTGCGAATCATTTAGATGCTGATAATATCATCACCATTACAGACAGCAGCCATGCTCTTGTCAGCAGTGGCGATGGCAATGACCGTATCAGAGGCGGTTTGGGCAATGATACGATTAACGGTGATTCAGGTAATGACATCATTTTCGGCTATGATGGGGACGATCGTCTTAATGGCGGTATGGGTAATGACTCTGTACATGGAGGCAATGGCAACGATATCTTATGGGGCGAAAGTGGTGATGACCGTTTGAATGGCGGCGATGGTAACGACGTCTTGTTCGGCGGACAAGGAACCGATTACTTGGTAGGCGGCAAGGGTGCCGATACTTATGTTTTCAGCCTTGGAGAAGGTAAGGATACGATTACCGATAATGTGGGCGAACATAATGCACTGCAATTCGGCCAAAATATCTCTGTTAATGACCTGCATATTTATGCCATCACTGATGTTCGAGGCAATACCGATTGGAAAATTACCATTAAGGGATCAGAAAGGGACAGCATTACCATCAATGATCAGTTTGTTTCCGGTAAAACTGATGCTGTGATTGATACCTTCCGTTTCGATGAAGGTACATTGAGCCTGCAAGATTTGATGGGTAGATTGTCAGGCAACGGTAATATCAGTAATTTGTCAGCTGTCAATACGCACACTGAGCGCATGAGCTACTCGTCTGTCAATACGGCTGATGTTCACGATGACGCAGCATCTGCCGCCAACGCTGGAATCATTTAATTAGCTGTTTTTTAGGCTAAATAAAGGCCGTCTGAAAACTGGAAAACAGATTTCAGACGGCCTTTTGTTGCTTATCTTGTTATGGTTGGTTGTTTAGAAGAGCATTAACTGAATAAACCTTTAAACCACAACACAATCGCATCCCACATACGGCGCAGCCAGCTGCCTTCTTCCACACCGTTTAGCGCGACGACGTCTTTTTCGGCAATGACTTTGCCGTCTTTCATGACTTTCAGTTTGCCCAATACTTGGCCTTTTTCAATTGGGGCGAGGACGGGCTGAAGTGTTTCTAAGATTGGTTTGACGTTTTTGCCGGTATCGTGGGGGATGGTAATGTAAACATCGTCCAAGAAACCGATGTCTACGGCTTTGGTGCTGCCTTTGTAAACTTTGACTTGGGAAATTACTTCTCCGCCGTTATAAAGTTTGGGCGTATCAAATGCCTGCAACGCCCAGTTGAGCAGTTTGCTGCTTTCACTGGCGCGCGCTTCGGTAGATTCTGCACCGGCAAGAATGGAAACGATGCGGCGGTTGTTGCGTTTGCTGGAAGCAGCGAGATGGTAGCCTGCACCTTCGCTATAGCCGGTTTTCAAACCGTCGATACTGCTGTCGCGATAGAGCAGAAGGTTTCGGTTGGGCTGCTCGATATTATTGTATTTGAAAGATTTGTTTGCAAACAAAGGATAGTATTTAGGATAGTCGTTGATCAGTGCGGCTGCCAAAATGGCCAAGTCGCCAACGGTTGAAACATGGCCGTTAGAAGAAATGCCGGTCGGGTTGTTGAAGTGGGTGTGCTTCATGCCCAAGCGTTTGGCTTCTTCATTCATTTGTTTGACGAATTCGTCGATAGAGCCGTTGCCGATGGCTTCGGCAAGGGTAATGGCGGCATCGTTGGCCGATTGGATGGTTGTCCCCTTAATCAAGGAGCTGACGCTGACAGGTACTTTGGGGTCGAGGAACATACGCGAACCTTCGACTTTCCATGCAGCATTGGAAACCGTCAGCATTTGGCCTGCCTCAAGCGTACCGTTTTCCAGTGCTTTAAAGGCAAGGTAGGCTGTCATCATTTGCGTCAACGCGGCAGGCTCGATAGGCGTATCGGCATTGTTGGATGCCAAGGTTTGCTTGCTGTGCAGGTCGGTAACGATGTAGGCAGTCGCCGCGATTTCCGGAGGCGTTGTCGGGCTGTTGATGCTGTGCAACAATGGCTGCGGCTGTGCCTCGCCTTGTACGGCAGGTGCGGAGGCAACCGGGTCGGCGGCAAGGGCGTGGGTATTCAGGAGGGCAGCAAAAATTAAGCTAAGTAGCGTTTTTTTCATCATTGTTTGTAAATTTGAATATGGGTGGATACTGTTATCGAGTAAACAGTTTGGCATACTAAATAGATAGTAAGCGGACATTATACCGTTTCATTCAGGCTTTGCTAAGATTTTTCTTGCCTTCAGACGGCCTCAGGGGTATGGTTTTAACTTTTTCCTCAGGCCGATTCGGCCGAATGACAATTTATTTTCGAACACTGAATACCATGAACCATTCCCTTCCTCTATCTGATTATCTAACCCGTATTTTGACCGCTTCCGTTTATGATGTAGCCGTAGAAACGCCTTTGGATTTGGCACGCAGTCTGTCAGGCCGTCTGAACAATCAGGTTTTGCTCAAGCGCGAAGATTTGCAGCCGGTGTTTTCGTTCAAAATCCGCGGCGCGTACAACAAAATGGCGAAGCTGCCGAAAGAAGCCTTGGATTGCGGCGTGATTGCTGCCAGCGCGGGCAACCATGCGCAGGGTGTGGCTTTGTCGGCGCAATATTTGGGTTGCCGCGCCGTCATCGTGATGCCGGAAACAACGCCCAAAATTAAAATTGACGCGGTCAAGAGCCGCGGCGGCGAGGTGGTATTGAAAGGCGTGTCTTACAATGATGCCTATGATTATGCGATGGAGTTGGCAGAAAAGGAAAAGCTGACTTATATTGCGCCATTTGATGATCCTGACGTAATTGCCGGTCAGGGAACCATCGGTATGGAAATCCTCCGCCAACACCGCAATATCAATGCGATTTTTGTTCCGATTGGTGGCGGCGGTTTGGCAGCAGGCGTAGCGGCATTTATCAAACAGGTTTGCCCTGAGATTAAAGTGATTGGCGTGCAAACCGACGATTCTTGCTGTATGAAGCAATCGGTAGAAGCAGGGGAAATCGTACATTTGAAAGATGTCGGCCTGTTTTCAGACGGCACGGCGGTCAAGGTTGTCGGTGATGAAACCTTCCGCCTGTGTAAAGAGCTGCTGGACGAGATTATTACGGTCAATACGGATATGTTGTGCGGCGCGATTAAAGATATTTTTGACGATACGCGCAGCATTACCGAGCCTGCGGGCGCATTGGCACTTGCCGGCCTGAAGGCTTATGTTGCGAAAAACAATATCCAAGGTCAAAACCTGGTTGCCGTTACCAGTGGCGCCAACATGAACTTCCACCGCCTGCGCCATGTTTCTGAACGCAGTGAGCTGGGCGAGGGCAACGAAGGTATTTTTGCCGTCACCATTCCTGAAGAAAAAGGCAGCTTCCTCAAGTTTATCAATGTCTTGGGTAGTCGGAATATTACTGAGTTCAACTATCGCTACGGCAACGACAAAAATGCTCATATTTTTGTCGGTTTGCAAACTGCCGGTGCGCAAGACTTGGCCGTCATCAGCAAACAACTGGCTGACGCAGGTTTGCCGAATGTTGACCTGACCAATGACGAAATCGCCAAAATCCATATCCGTTACATGGTTGGCGGACGTACGGAAAAAGTATCCAGCGAACGCTTGGTCAGCTTTGAATTCCCAGAGCGCCCCGGTGCATTGTCCCGCTTCTTGAACCATATGCGCGCCGAATGGAATATCACTTTGTTCCATTATCGCAATCATGGTGCGGACTACGGCCGTATTTTGGTCGGTATCGATGTACCTGAAAGCGACAATGAAGCCTTTACCGACTTCTTGGAGAGCTTGGGTAATGTTTATAAAGAAGAAACCGATAATCCGGCTTATAAACTTTTCTTGGCTTAATCAGTAAGATAAAAGGCCGTCTGAAATTTTTCAGACGGCCTTGTGTTTTATGTTCGGCTATTTCTTACGGAACACCAAGTCCCAAACGCCATGACCCAATCGTTTGCCTCGGGCTTCAAATTTGGTTTCAGGGCGATAATCGGGCGTAGGGGCGTAATCGGCAGCCGTGTTTTGCAAAGAGTCGCAACTGCTCAAAACTTCCAGCATTTGTACGGCGTATTCTTCCCAGTCGGTCGCCATATGGACATAGCCGCCGCTTTTGAGTTTGGGCAGCAGCTTTTCAACAAACGGCACTTGTACCAAGCGGCGTTTGTTGTGGCGTTTTTTGTGCCAAGGGTCGGGGAAGAAAATATGGATGCCGTCTAAAGAATCATCTTCCAGCATTTTTTCCACCACTTCTACCGCATCATGACGCATCACGCGGATATTGGAAATGTGTTCTTCCTCAATCAGCTTCAAGATATTACCGACGCCCGGGCCGTGAACATCAATCGCTAAAAAGTCGGTATCGGGCAGACGTTTGGCGATTTCCACCGTTGCGACGCCCATACCGAAACCAATTTCCAAAACTTTAGGATTATCCCGTCCAAAAGTGCGGTTCAAATCTAAAGGGGCTTCTTGGAAGTCCACACCGAATTGCGGCCACATCGTATCGATGGCGCGCTGTTGGGCCGCGGTCATATGGCCTTGGCGCAAGACGAAACTGCGGATACTGCGTTTGTGTTCTTCAGGAACGGTATTTTTGGGCGTATTTTCTGGAATGTTTTCAGACATATCGTTTTAAATCATTGAAAAATCAAATAAAAAGGCCGTCTGAAAAAATCAGACAACCCTGCTTACAAATCGGCGTGATTATAGCGAATAAACGCTTTATCTGAAACCTTTCAACAATAAGGTTTCAGGTTTCAGACGGCCTTTTTAAGACAATTCCGGTTGCGGTACTTTGTGTTGCACCGCATAAACCGCAGCCTGAACGCGGCTGCTTAGATTCAGCTTGCGCAACAGGTTTTGAACATGCACTTTGACGGTAGATTCAGCCAAGTTTAAATGGCGGGCAATGATTTTATTGCTGTGTCCGGCGGCAAGGTAGCCTAAGATTTCCATTTCGCGCGGGGTCAGCTGCGCCAGCAGGTGGTCGGAGCGTGAAGGAGAAGGGGAAATCAGCGATTGCACCAAGCGGCTGGTCATTTCAGGGGAGAATACATTATCTCCGTCGACAGCTTTTCGGATGCTTTCCAAGAGGAAGTCGGCGTTGATGTTTTTCAGCAAAAAGCCTTTTGCACCCATACGCATACATTCGGTCAAGTCGTCGCTGTCTTCGGAAACAGTCAGCATGATGACGGTCAGTTGCGGATTGATGCTCAAAATTTGAGCCAGTGCTTCGCGGCCGTTCATAACCGGCATATCCAAGTCCAGCAAAACTACGTCAGGCTTGAGCTGTTCGACCATTTTTACGCCGGCCAGGCCGTCTGAAGCTTCGCCGACGACTTCAAAATCAGGCTGGCGGGAGAGCAGGGCTTTGATGCCGCTGCGAAACAGGGTGTGGTCGTCAATAAGGGTAATTTTAATCGTCATGATGCTGTTCTCATTTGTTGCGGCAAAGTCAGCATCACTGCCGTACCTTGCCCAATCTGCGATGTAATGGCCAATTGTGCGTTAATCCGTTGGGCACGTTCCTGCATAATGCCCAAGCCGACATGTTCGCCTGAAGGCCGGTTTGATAAGTGTTCTTGATTGAAGCCTGCGCCGTCGTCCTGAATCTTCATGACAAAATCGCCATGGTTGGCAATTTCGACGCTGACATGCTGCGCACGCGCGTGTTTCCGGATGTTGGACAGGCTTTCCTGCAAGATAAAGATGATTTGCAAGTGTTCATCATAATTCAATGCCTGTCCGTCGTCCTGCCATTTTAAATCAACCGGGATCCCGGTTTGCCGTTCAAAACGCGCCAGCAGCGATTCTACCGCTTCAGGAAAATCTTTATTACTGATTTTGGTGCGGAAATTCATCAGCAGCTCGCGGACGTCTTCATAGCATTCCTGCACGCCGTCTTTAATGAAGCTGATGTTTTCTTCAGCCTGCTCGCGTTGGTTTGAAGCAAACGCGCTTTCCAGCATTTGCACCTGCAAATTCAAAAAGGTCAGGGCTTGTGCAATGCTGTCATGCAAACCTTGTGCAATCAAGTTGCGTTCCTGCAAGACAGCAAGCAGGCGGCGTTCTTGTTCCATGCGATTGTTGGCGATGGAAATCCCCAGCTGCCCACTTAAAGTCTGCAACAATTTTTCATCTTGTTCATTAGGCATATGGCCGTCTGAAAAATACAGGGCCAATACGCCGAGCTGTTCGTCTTGGTAAACGATTGGGAATTCTACACGATTTCCCTCTTCGGTTTTACCGACACTTGCCGCCAAGTCAGAGCGTTTGCGTTCTTCATCGGAAAGATATACCGTACCGCCCAAAGCGGAAAACGCCGGCAGAATCTGAGCCAAGAATTCTTCTGCGGCCTGTTGCGGCGTAAAGGTTTGGTGCAGGTTGCGCGTAGTCTGGTAGAGCAGGGTCAAATCACGGTTTTGCCGGGCCAAGTCTTGGGTTTGTTGGGCAACCTGTCCTTCCAAATCCGTATAAAGCGTTTTCAGACGGCGGCTCATTTGGTTGAACCCCTTGCTGACTTGGGCGAATTCACGAATTTGGTCTGTATCGATTTGCACCCCGAAACGACCTTCGCTGATGGTTTCCACCCCGTCGCGCAATTTTTCCAGCGGCCGGATGATCCACGAATAATGCCAAACAATCATCAAGCCGGCAGCCACTAAAATCATCAGCATCATCGCCATTTGAAAACGGCGCAGCCACAAAGTATTTTGCTCGTTGGCGTTTTCCATCGCCTGTAAAAACAGCTCGATATTTCCGGCAAAACGGTACAGACCGATTTGGGTCGGCCGCTCGTAATGTTGCAAAGAAGGCTTGATGTTGGATTCCCAATCGATCAACAGCATCGATTGGATCAAATCGTAAGCCAGCGGCATTTGTGACGGAATCAGCGGATGAATGGCATCGCTTTGCGTTACATTGGCCAGCGTGCGTTCAAATTCTTTGATTTGGTTGTCAATTTGCGCATTGGGTGTACGGACGCTTGCCATATAAGCCAAGCGATACACCTGCATTTTCAAGCTGCCCGCATCTTCAATCGTTTTGGCCGCGCTTTCCAAACGCCAAGAAAGCAGCAGGGTAAAGGCAATCGATAAAAAAGCCGAGCCGACCCATAACACAGTCAGTAGTTTTAAACGCGAGGACAGGCTCAGGCCGTCTGAAGATCCGGAGAATAAACGCATAAAGCACGCAGGAAGACTAATCCGATAATCTTATAAAAATATCATTCTTTCGGCCTATGAACAACCTGTCTAAAATAATTGTATGGTTATGATAAGAAAAAACAGGGGTTTAATGTAAAATCATGTTATGATAAAATTCATCTTAAGTGAATTAAATCACAAAACCAGGTTTCAGACGGCCTGAAGCCTTAAAAACTTATTCCATAAATACAACATCGCGAATAACACTTACACACTCTGCTTTGCAAAGGACTACCAAAATGAAAATTTTTGCACTGATATTGGCCGGCGGGCAGGGAAGCCGGATGGGAGGTGTCGATAAAGGGTTGGTGCAGTGGCATAACAAAGCCTTGATAGACCACGTTATCGAAAAAATCCGCCCGCAAGTCAGCCATATCGCCATCAGTGCCAACCGCAATCTCGAATCCTACGCCCAACGCAGCGCGCACGTTTTCTCCGATGCGCGCCAATGGCAACATTACGGCCCTTTGGCCGCCTTGTGTACCGCTGCCAACGATTTGCAAATTGCTACTGCAGACTGGCTGCTTATCGTTTCCTGCGATATGCCCCGCCTGCCTGAAAACTTGGTTTCCCAGTTTGAGACCATCGCCAAACGTACGCCGTTGTGCAATGCATTTTACGTTGAAACCCCGGCCAGACCGCATTACAGCGT
>ERZ1699248.297-NODE-297-length-12021-cov-3.305196_pt1 | contig 12021 bp, 10 predicted proteins | sample MGYA00581533_ERZ1699248 | MGnify/ENA primary metagenome ERZ1699248 (study PRJEB42319, sample SAMD00040321) | human oral metagenome | material: saliva | host: Homo sapiens | study: EMG produced TPA metagenomics assembly of PRJDB4115 data set (Metgenomic analysis of... | reverse complement strand
GTGATTTCCACAAAGGCTGCGGCTGGTTGAAGAGCTGCTTCAATAGCAGATAAGTTCAATTCTGCCACATAGGTTTCTGGGATATCATAAGCCTTAGCTGTTACAGGGTGGACTTGTCCCAAGACCCCAATCACCTGGTCACCAAGTGAGAGCAAGGCTGTACGTCCTGGGTGGAGACTCTTGATTTCCTGTGTTGCTGTATAAGTCACTTCAAGACCCAAGCGAGTAAAGAGGACTTCCAAGATTCCCTTGGCATAGAAGAAGTCAACTGGAACAGCTGGAGTTTGGAAGTCTTTTTCAGCAACTAAGCCAGTCAAAGCAAAGGCAAAGCTATTGATTTCGTTTGGCAAGTCTTCTTTTGGATTACCTGTCTGTTCAAAGACTTTTCCGATCTCATAGAGGGCCAAATCTTTGTTCTTACGAGCGACATTATAAGCTACAGTATCCAAGATTCCTGAGATCATATTTTGACGGAGGACCGAACGATCCACAGTCATTGGCCACATGAGCTCCGTTAAGTTGCTTGGTGCAGTCGTGAACTCCACTGCTTTTTCAGGAGTTGTCAGTGCATAAGTAATGATTTCAGTCAATCCAGCCCCTTCAGCGATAGTCCGAACTTGGCGACGCAATTTTTGAGTCGCTGTCAATTCACCTGCTGTCCCGTCATCTTTTGGAAGGGTTGCTGGTAATTTGTCATAACCATAAATTCGAGCGATTTCTTCAAAGAGGTCCGCTTCGATAGTGATGTCCCAACGGCGACGAGGGACGCTGACAGTAAAGCTATCCGCATTTCCAGAAAGGCCAAATCCAAGACGACGGAAGACATCTTCGATATCTGCGTAGGAAAGCTCTGTACCGAGGACACGGTTAACGTCTGCAAGAGTGGAAGAAACTTCTACATCTGAAGTATCAAGCTGGCCTGCTGAAACAATACCTTTACGAACAGTTGCTCCTGCAAGTTCAGCAATCATGCTGGCTGCCGCATCAAGGGCTTCATTGACAGTAGCCACATTGATGCCTTTTTCAAAGCGAGAAGAAGATTCAGAACGAAGGTTGAGACGACCACTTGTCTTACGGATCGATTTACCATTGAAGACAGCTGCTTCAAGGACGACACGACTAGATTTTTCAGAGATTTCTGTAGCCTGACCACCCATGACACCGGCAAGGGCTACTGGCTTGTCAGCGACAGTGATTACGAGGTCATTTGTTTCCAACTCACGCTCTTCGCCATCCAAGGTCACCAATTTTTCACCCGCACGCGCTTCACGCACACGGATATCAGTCCCTTCAAAGGTATCCAAGTCAAAGGCATGCATCGGTTGACCAAAGTAAAGCAAAATATAGTTGGTCACGTCAACCACATTATTGATGGGACGGATGCCTTCGTTCATGAGGAGGTTTTGCAACCATTGTGGACTTGGTGCGATGGTCACATTGTCCAAGATACGAGCAGCATAGTAAGGTGCCTTGTCTGTGTCAATGCTGACAGAAAGAGCATCTGCTGCAGCTTGGTCTGTTTCTGTTAAACTGAATTCCTTAAAGTTGACTGCCTTGTCATAAATCGCTGCTACTTCGTGCGCTACCCCACGCATAGAAAGAGCGTCTGCACGGTTTGGAGTGATGGAAAGTTCGATAATTTCATCATCCAAGTCTAGGTAAGAGAAGACTTCTTCTCCTGGAACAGCATCTTGAGGCAAGATTTGGATTCCATCTGCAAATTCCTTCGGTACAACGGAGTCAGAAATCCCTAATTCACCAAGGGAGCAGATCATTCCGAGTGATTCCAAACCACGGATTTTTCCCTTTTTAATCTTGTAGTTGTCCGCAATACGAGCACCTGGAAGAGCCACCATAACCTTGATGCCTGCGCGCACATTTGGTGCTCCACAGACGATTTGACGGGCTTCTTCTTCACCTACATTGACTTGGCAGACATGCAAGTGTGTTTCTGGTACATCTTCACAAGACAAGACTTCTCCGACGACAATTTTTGAGAGACCAGCAGCTGGTGATTCCACACCTTCTACTTCGATCCCTGTGGTTGACATTTTTTCAGCCAACTCCTCTGATGGTACATCAATGTCCACCAATTCTTTTAACCATTTGTATGATACTAACATAATTCTGAGCATAAGATCCCAATCAGCGAGATCTTTTCAATTCCTTTCTTTTTCTTCGAGTCAGTCGTTCCTATTGCTACACTATAAAAAATGAGGACGACTTGTAGGATTGTGTTTAGGTTTCAATCTTATTTAAACTGTTCTGAGAAGCGGACATCGCCTTGGTAGAATCCACGGATATCGTTGATTCCGTAACGAAGCATAGCGACACGTTCTTGACCAAGACCAAAGGCAAAACCAGAGTAAACACTTGCATCAATCCCACTCATTTCAAGGACACGTGGGTGAACCATTCCGGCACCCATAATCTCGATCCAACCTGTTTTCTTACATACGTTACAGCCGTCTCCTCCACACTTGAAGCATGAAACGTCAACCTCAACAGATGGCTCAGTGAATGGGAAATATGATGGACGCAGACGAATCTGGCGCTCTTCACCAAACATTTTTTGTACAATCAACTGAAGAGTCCCTTGAAGGTCAGCCATAGAGATGTTTTTCCCAACAACCAAGCCTTCGATTTGGTGGAATTGGTGACTGTGGGTCGCATCGTCTGTATCACGACGGAATACACGTCCTGGTGAGATCATCTTCAAAGGACCTTTAGAAAAATCATGGGCGTCCATAGCACGCGCCTGAACTGGAGACGTGTGGGTACGGAGCAAGATTTCTTCTGTGATGTAGAAAGTGTCCTGCATATCACGAGCTGGGTGATCTTTTGGAAGGTTCATACGTTCAAAGTTGTAGTAGTCTTGCTCCACTTCAAAACCATCCACGACTTGGTAACCCATACCGATGAAGATATCTTCGATTTCTTCACTGGTTTGTGTAAGGACGTGACGGTGACCTGTCGCAACTGGACGACCTGGAAGTGTAACATCGATGCTCTCACTTGCTAGTTGAGCTTCCACTTTCTTTTCTTCCAAGAGCTTGGCTGTTTCTTCAAAAGCGGCTGTTAAGACATCACGAGCTTCATTGACGTGTTTTCCGATAACAGGACGCATTTCTGCAGAAACGTCCTTCATCCCTTTAAGGATTTCAGTCAGTGACCCTTTTTTCCCAAGGACTGAGACACGCAATTCTTGCATCTCTTTTTCATTTTCAGCAGTAATCTGCTTCAAGCTAGCTAGCGTTTCTTCACGAAGCTCTTTTAATTGTTCTTCAATAGTTGACATAATTCCTCCATCAGTCTCTCGTAAGATAAAAAGAAAACCACATGCCAAAAACTCCACTCGGAGCGTTGACACGCGGTACCATCCGTTTTTATCTGACAAGTCAGACCTTTATTTCTGAATCCCTTCGCAAGTGAATTCACCCAGCTTTCATATAGAGAGCTTTCAGTCACGGCTCTCCTCCCTGATATACTTCCCCTGAGATACTAGTCTTGCAGATTCCTATTTAATTATTATTCATTTTATCAAATTTCAAGCATTCTTGCAAGATGTTTTGCGACTAATCAACATAGTCTCCACCTTCAAAGCCATAATACTCTTCCAGACTGAGGCCACTTGCAGCAATTTCTTTGGCTTCTTTGCCGACGTAGCGAAGGTGCCATTCTTCAGCCATATAGCCCGTTTCTTTTTCCTTACCTTTGAGGTAACGAACGACAAAGCCATAGTCTGCCGCGTGGTCTAGTAGCCATTGGGCAGCCTTTTCTTCAGTCACTAAATCTCCATTTGTATCAATAAGATCAAAAGCTAAGCCAGTTTGGTGTTCACTATATCCAGGCCGAGCCGATTCACGATCAGCAGTTTCTTGTCCATCTTCAACAATATATTTTTGATAAAGTTTTTCTTGTGATTCGTAGCTTCTAAAACCGCTGTAATCATCGCTAATTGCAAATCCCTCTTCTTGCATGGCAACAATCAACTTCAACAACTCTGCTTTAGCTGTGGGATTTTCCCCTGGATTGTAATCTTTTGACATAGGATAGTGCTTATTTGCAACTACAATCTCATCGTACTTACCTTGAATGCTGTAGTGATCTCCTTTGTTGACTACTTCCGCTTTCTTTTGTTTACTTTCCTCGCTACTAGTTGTAACTTCTTGCTCCCTTATGCTTTCAGTTTTTTCTTGAACAGTAGTTTGCTCTGAAGAAGTTTTTGCGTCAGAAGTCTCTGTTTTTTCTTGCGAACATGCTACCAATGTTAAGGCTAATAATCCTGATAAGATAAGGTATCTTTTTTTCATCTGTTATCCTTTCATTTATTCATCTGGTTTAAAGTCTCAGATAATCTTGCAATCAAGTCTTCTAATTTGCTTCCCTTGACTTGATATTCTTCAGAAACCATTTCTTCCCAAGGAACCCACCAGACTGGACCACGTCCATTTAGACCGTGTCCCTTCATATCACCAGCTCGTCTTGGAAAAATATGCCAGTGAACATGAGCGTCTCCATTTCCCAACAACTCTACATTCATCTTTTCAGCAGTAAAAGCCTTAGAGACAGCTTCCTGAACCAGACTCATTTCCTCTAAAAAGCGGAGTTTGACAGTTGGATGTAGATGATGTAATTCTGTGACATGTTCCTTGACTAGAAAAAGAGTGTAGCCTTCAAAATACTGGTGGTCTCCGATGACAACATAGCCTGTTTCCAGTTCTTTTACAAAGTAGGGATTTTCCCCTGCCTTAATCAATTCAATTCGATCACAAATCAAGCACATTTTAGTTTACCAAGTCACTCTTAAGATAAGCATCTACCATACGCTCAGTAGCCACTACAGAATCAACATGAGTCCGCTCGTAAGAGTGACTAGACTCAATACCTGCACCAAGAAGAGCGTGTTTGACTTCTGCTCCAGCTGACATAGCTGCAGAAGCATCCGAACCGTAAAATGGATAGATATCTAGTTTAAACGGAATGTCTTGCTCTTCAGCTAAAGCAACTAAATGTTGACGGAATTCATAGTGGTAAGGACCAGAAGCATCTTTGACACAGATAGAGACTGTGTACTCGTCCGTCTGCTGGTCATCTCCCATCGCTCCCATATCTACTGCCAGATATTCGACAACTTGACTAGGGATACTTGAGTTAGCACCATGCCCCACTTCTTCAAAGACTGAAAAAGCAAAATGCGTAGTAACTGGAAGCTCAATTCCTTCTTCTTTGTAGACTTTGAGGAGATTTAGGAGAATTGCTGCGCTGACCTTATCATCCAAATGACGCGATTTGATAAAGCCTGAATCAGCCACCACAGTTCGTGGGTCAAAACTGATAAAGTCTCCAACCTCGATACCGAGTGCACGTGTTTCTTTTTCGTTGGTCACTTTTTCATCCAAACGTACTTCCATATTGTCCTGCGTACGTTCCGCAGTTCCAGCATCCTTATAGACGTGACAAGAAGTTTGGTGGATTAAAATGGTACCTGAAATAGCCTTACCTGTACTAGCCACATGGACCGTACAGTTTTCCCCCTCAATCATGTTCCAAGGGTATCCACCAATACGGTCCATTTTGAGACGGCCGTCTGGTTTAACAGCGCGAACGATAGCTCCCAGGGTATCCACATGGGCAGTTACATAACGTTGTTTTTCATCATTTTTACCTTTAACAGTAACGTTGACACCACCTTTGGCAGTACGGACAGGTTGATAGCCTAACTTTTCAAGTGTCTCAACTAAATAATCAGTAATCTCACGGGTAAAACCTGTTGGCGATGCGATAGCAGTTAGTTCTTTAATATATTCTACAGTTTGATTCATTTCTTCACCTCTTCTTACCATTATATCACTTTTCCCATTTTAGTATGTGTAAAAAGGAAAAACTGACATACTTTGATAATGAAAGTATGTTATGGTATAATAAAAGTAGTTCTTATGATGAAAGGAAAAAATATGAACAGATATTTCAAAATAACGCTTCTCTTAGCCTTACCGTTGGCATTCTTGTTGGGATGTTCTAAACAATCAACAACTTCTAACTCTTTAAAAGCAGAAACAAGTGAAGTAAAAACTACCGAAACTGAAACTACTGAGGCTGAAACTACAGAAAAGAAAGCTGAATCAAAAACTGTAGCCTTTGTTCATGACAGTAATCCAGGAAGACATTCTACCTTGACATACACTGTTGAAGGCGATGATGTTATGAAACAAGAAGTTTATAATGTTTTTGAACCTGAAGTACTCAATAAGAGCGCCGATGAGATTAAAGAACTTATCGTGAAAACTTATAAAGGGTATGAAGGAATTAAGGGCGTTACACAAAATATCGAATTCAAAGATGGAAAAGTCATCCATACCATGGTCATTGACATGACTGTAGTCAATCTTGATGAGATGAAAAAAGCAATGCCAAATGAATATTCAGGAGCTGGAAAACGTGTAAGTTTTGCAAAAACTAAAAAAATGCTTGAGGATCTTGGGTATACTGAAAAAACGAACTAAGAGTAATAAAAAAACCTTGGCATCTGCCAAGGTTTTTTTATTCCATCTCAAAAGCTTCACTTTCTTGTTTGTTAGGAAGAACAAGAGAAAGTAAAATTCCGATAATCGCTGGTACTAACCATGGCAATGAAGCCTTAGCAAATGGTAGAGCATTCACAATGTTGGCAAGGAAGGTCACTTCAAATGAACTTCCTAAGACGCTAGCTATGGCAATAGCAGTTACAAGTCCCATAGTCAATTGCATCCCTGGTTTTGAAAGTGGTACAAATTTGTTCACAATCACAATCATAACAATCACAATCGTGATTGGATACAAGACAACTAGCACTGGAACTGAGTATTTGATAATAGCACTCAATCCAAGGTTTGCGATAGCAAAACCAATCAAGGTAAAGACAGTCGCATAAACCTTGTAGCTGATTTGTGGGAAGCGGTCGTTGAAGAATTCAGCTGTTGATACAATCAAGCCTACTGTTGTTGTGAAACAAGTCACCGTTACCATGACTGCAAGGAAAAGCTGTGCTGTCGAGCCAAAGATTTCTTGCGTTGCTTGTGACAAGATATAAACTCCTGGAGTTCCTTCGCTCATCACTTCAGCTGGTACTGGGAAATGATTTCCAAGGAAACCTAGGCCAATGTATAAAGCACTAAATCCTAAAGCTACAACGATTCCAACGACCCAAATAGTTGAAATGTATTCTTTCTTACTTGAAAATCCAAGCTGTTTCAAGGTTTGAACAGCGATAACACTAAAGGCAACAGAAGCAAGCGCATCAAGTGTATTATATCCCTCAAGGAAACCTGCACCAAAGGCTGAAGTTTGATAGGCACCTGATGCTGCTTGCGGTGCGTTCCCACCATATTTAAAGGCCCCAAGGATAACCAAAACAACAATCAAAATCGCAAATACTGGAGTCAAGATTCGTCCGATACGATCCAAAATCTTTGAAGGGTTAAGGGCGATTAAATAGGCTGCAACAAAGTAGAGAATTGTAAAGACAATCAAACCTAACCCCTTATCTGCTTCGGCCAGGAGGGGACTAATACCGACCTCAAACGATGTTGTTGCTGTACGTGGAATGGCAAAGAATGGACCAATCGACAAGTACAAAGCTGCAAGATAAATCGTCGCAAACCATGGAGAAATTTTCTTAGAAATCTCATAGATATAACCCTTAGGATTAAGGGTCCCAATAATCAAAGTTAGGACGGCAATCCCAACACCTGAAAATACAAATCCTGCAATGGCAGGAAGGAAGTTTTCTCCAGACTGTGCGCCTAGAGTTGGAGGGAAAATCAAGTTACCTGCTCCAAAAAATATTCCAAACAGAAGTAATCCTGTTAAAGCACCTTTTTTAGCCATAAACTCTCCTTATAAAATTAAAATACTTTCTTAGTATAACATGTTTAAAGGCATGAAAAGGCTATCAGGAAATCATTCTAAAATGTTTTCAATTTTCGGAATTTTAGAGCAAATAAATTCCCTTTAAAACCTTTCTTATTTTCGGTCTCAAAGGGAGTTTTTCTTATTCTAAAGCATCCATGCCACCTTGGACATTGATAACCTCATATCCTTGTTCTGTTAAAAATTGACAAGCGCGTGCTGAACGCATTCCTGATTTACAAATCACGTAATAAAGCTGGTCTTTGTCCAGTTGTACATAAGTATCTGCCAGTTGACTGAGAGGGAAATTATGAGCACCTTCTAAATGAAGAGCTTCAAATTCCTCTACTTCTCTCACGTCCACTAGAGAAAGTTGCTCATTTTGATAAAGCTGGTAAAATTCATCGAAGGAAATTTCTTTCATTCTTTTTCTCCTAAAATTGTTTTAATTCTTTTTTTCAAATCGGGAACCACTTCCGACTCAAACCAAGGATTTTTTTTCATCCAGATTTGATTACGTGGTGATGGGTGTACCAGAGGGAAATAATCAGGCAAATAATCCTTGAACCGATGCACACGGTCTGTCACCTTGCCACTGACCTTTTCATGCAGATAGTAAGCCTGAGCATACTGCCCAATCAAGAGTGTTAATTGAATATCTGGCAATTCCTTCAAAAGTTTTGGATGCCATTTTTCTGCAAAACCTGGACGTGGTGGTAGGTCACCCGATTTTCCATGACCTGGAAAGTAGAAATCCATAGGCATGACTGCAAAGTAACCTGAGTTATAAAAAGTGTCTTCATCTACGCCCAACCACTCCCGCAAGCGATCGCCACTTTTATCCTTCCAGTAAAGACCCGCTGCTTGGGTTTTGAGACCAGGGGCCTGCCCAATGATATTGTTTCGAGCAGTCTTTGGGGCCGCAAAGAGAGGTTGGATTCCTCGCTCGGTATAGCCAGTATTCTGTGGATCCGCCATGATGGCTTGCTTGATGTTTTCGATTTGAGACATCTGTTTCCCTCCAAAAAGAAGTCCAAGCATAAAATCTCAGACTTCTAGATCATTATTTGATCAATTCATAAATAGCTTCAGCGTAGATGGCTGCTGCACGGAAAAGATCGTCCAAGGCGATAAATTCATTGGCCTGGTGCATAGTATCGATAGAATCTGGGAACATAGCACCGTAGGCTACACCACGCTCTAATAGACGTCCAAAAGTTCCTCCACCGATGACTTGTTCGTGACCTTGAAGACCTGTTTGTTTTTCGTAAACATTCAACAAGGTTTGAACGAGTGGATCTTCCATTGGCACATAGTGAGGAGTGTGACCATGTTCAGAAAGGCTGACTGAAGCAACTGGCAAGCTTTCAAGAACTGACTTGATTTGCTCTGGGCTTGTTCCTTTTGGATAACGGAAGTTGAGGGCAATAGTATTGTCAGCACTTGTTTCATCAAAGCGGAAGACACCCGCATTCATAGAAAGAGCACCCATCTTTTCATCTACATGAGCTACTTTCAAGTTTTTACCTTCGTGGTCATTCAAGAGAATCTTACCAGCAATGTCAAGATAGTCTTTTGCAGGCCCTTCAAAGGCAAATTGGCTGAGGAAGAGGGCAAGGTAAGTTGCACCATTGACACCTGAAGCAGGCATAGCACCATGGGCTGATTTACCAATTACAGCCACCTTGTACTGACCATTTTCTTCTTGGATGTCTCCTCTGAGATTGTGCTCTGCAACGAAGGCGTCTAGCTTCCCTTGCAAGTCAGCTAAGTCACCTGAAACGACTGCAGTTGCTGATTCAGGTACCATGTTTTCGCGTAAGCCACCTGTAAAGCTGTGAAGACGAGCTGCACCAGTATTTTCACCAGCAAAGTGGAGGTATTCTGTGATATTTCCTTTTTCACCATTGATGATAGGGAATTCAGCATCTGGAGAGAAGCCAAAGTCTGGTTTTGCAAGTCCTACATGCTCAAAGTAGTAGTCCATATCTGCCCAACCTGACTCTTCGTCAGTTCCGACGATGAAACGAACTTTCTTAGAAGTTGGAAGTCCCAATTCTTTGATGATTTTCAAACCATAGTAACATGCTGTAGTTGGCCCCTTGTCATCAGAAGCACCACGCGCATAAAGACGACCATCTTTGATAGTTGGAGTGTAAGGATCAGTATCCCATCCACTACCTGCTGGCACTACGTCCATGTGGGCAAAGATTCCGAGAACTTCTTCTCCTTGACCAAACTCGAAATGACCTGCATAGTTGTCGACATTTTTTGTTGGGTAGCCATCACGGTCTGCGATTTCAAGGAATTTCTCCAAGGCTTTTACTGGACCAGGTCCAAATGGATGCTGCGCATCTGCCTTGCTGTCATCACGTTCTGAGTTGATTTCCAAAAGGCTAAACAAGTCAGCCAAGAGGTCTTCTTTGCGTTTTTCTACTTCTGTTGTAAAATCAATAACTGTCATTTTTACTTCCTATCTTTTCTCGATAATTTCATCTACTGGCAAGCGGTAGCTTGGTTCCAACTTCTCGTCTGTGTATCCTACTGTAATCAAAAGCTCTGGACGGAAGCGTTCTTCAATTTCCAAGACTTCATTAGCTTTTGATTTATCAAAACCTAGTATAATATTTGAACCAATTCCCTGGTCAGTCAATGCAAGGACCAAGTTCATCGCAACTAATCCTGCATTAAGAGCCAAGTAGTCACTGACTTGTTGTTCATTGTAACGTGCATACTCAGCTGGAAGATTTTTCATAAAGTACTGAAGTTGTTCTTCTGAGAAGTTCTTTGCTCCACCAACACGGGCAATCTTGCGAGCTCGTTTAGCTAGGTCAGTATCTGTAAACAAGGCAATCGTTACAGGTGCAGAGGCTACTTGCTCAAAGTTTGAACCGTAAGCCAATTTTGCTAGTTCAGCATTTTTCTCACGAACCACGACGAATTTCCAAGGCTGGCTGTTGTGGGCACTTGGTGCCAAGGTTGCGATTTCAATAGCTGTACGAACATCCTTCGGATCAACAGGTTTATCAATAAAATGCTTAGTCGCATGACGTTTTTTATTTAACTCAAGAAATTTCATAATTGATTTCCTTTTCTATTTCTACTGCTTCCATTTTACCACATTCTGAAAGAGCTTGCAGAGATTTTTCATTTGTGGCCTAAATTATCTTTTTCTTATCTGAATTAAATTTTAGATTACAAACTCAAACTGAAAATTATAATATTTTTCTATCACTTCCATAAAAAATATATATTGGCTATTTGATTGATTGTCTGGTAAGCTAGATACCATTAAGTAAAGGAGACACACATGAAAAAATTATTCTTATTATTAGCCATTAGTCCCTTGTTGGTGGCCTGTGGACAATCTAAACAGGATAGTACTTCAACTTCCACTGCTAGCCCTAAAACCATTGTCGTAGCCACTGCTGGAGACATTCCACCTTTTGATTTTGAAAAAGATGGTCATTTAACTGGATATGATGTTGAAGTTTTAAAAGCGGTCGATGAAAAACTAGATCAATACAAGATTGAATTTCAAAAAACAGCTTGGGAGAGTATCTTTCCTGGAGTTGATGCTGGCCGTTACCAAGCTGCTGCCAACAACTTGAGCTACACCAAAGAGAGAGCCGACAAATACCTCTACTCACTCCCAATCGCTAAAAATCCTTTGGTTCTCGTGAGCAGAAAAGACAAGGCTCTTACCTCTCTTCAAGACATCGCTGGTAAAACTACTCAGGATGACACTGGAACTTCTACTGCCAAGGTTGTTACAGACTGGAATCAAAGCCACTCCGACAATCCTGCTACCATCCAATATTCTGGCGAAGATGTGGCTAAGCGTCTGACTGACCTCGCCAACGGTGAATTTGATTTCCTAATCTTTGATAAAATCTCTGTTCAAAAAATTATCCAAGACCGTGGCTTAGACTTGAACGTAGTCGACTTGGAAAACAATGACAATCCAAACAACTACATCATCTTCTCAAGCGACCAAAAAGAATTTAAAGAACAATTTGACAAGGTCCTCAAAGAACTCTACCAAGACGGAACCCTTGAAAAACTCAGCAAAACCTATCTCGGTGGTTCCTACCTACCAGATCAATCTCAATTACAATAAGATATATTAAA
>ERZ1699248.292-NODE-292-length-12160-cov-10.674395_pt1 | contig 12160 bp, 9 predicted proteins | sample MGYA00581533_ERZ1699248 | MGnify/ENA primary metagenome ERZ1699248 (study PRJEB42319, sample SAMD00040321) | human oral metagenome | material: saliva | host: Homo sapiens | study: EMG produced TPA metagenomics assembly of PRJDB4115 data set (Metgenomic analysis of... | reverse complement strand
ATTCCTCCGCACCCGCTGATGCAAAGGCAACCCCCGTCGCGGCAGCAACCCCCACCGGTGACACTCCCCGCGCGCCCGAAAAGGTGGAGGCTGAACGCGCCTCCGCCGGCGAGCGCTGCGGACACATTGGCCGCAAGGGCTACCTGAAGACTGGTGCGGAAATCATGGTGCTGCGCGGTACCGTGGACTGCGCCCACGCCCTGGACGTGCTGACCGAGTACATCACCACCCCGCGTGCCGACGACAACCTGACCGAGCACCAGGTTGCGAAGGTTCAGGACGCCACCTGCTACTGGAACCCGCAGTACGCGATGGCTGAGAACCGTCGCGAGGATCGCGGCGCCCCCGAGTGCACTATCGGTGAGGATGTCGCCTTTGTGGCTCGTCTGGAAAACCCGGATGCTCCCCCGATTCCCTTCCTCATGGAGCCCTCCTACTACGATTCCGGTGCCGGCTATTACCGTTTCAAGAGCGATGACGAGCGCACCCTCTGCGAGCTGAACCCCGCGGATGGAACCCTGGTGTGCGAGCGCCGCACCGGTGAGCAGACCGGTGACGGTAACGGTGCGGTCGGTCGTACTTTTGCAGGTCCGGTGGAGGTGACTCGCATGAACTTCCTGACCGGCGCTAGCGAGGTGAATACCGCGAATGGGTCCTCGGCTCTGCACGCGGAAACCACCACCGCAAACACGAAGATGATGCACACCTGGGATGTGGTGACTGTGCCCGCTGCCGATGGTAATCAGCTGACCTGTTTCGGCGAGATTGAGAATAGCTCGATAAGCTGCCATGACGGAAACGGCCGCACTATTATGGTGCGTGGCAGGCACGAAGGCTAAGTGTCCACGTCCGTGCCAGAGGCAATGAGCTGCCAATGAGTTGTCATTGAGCGGCAAATAGCTAAGGAGGGACTCCCCGCATTGCCGGGGAGCCCCTCTTATTGGGTTCTGCCCGCTGTGTCCCTTTCCCATTGGGCCCTAGAGGGGTCACCCTGTGGGTTCCTCAGATGCCGTATAGCTAGCTCACAGGTAGCGTCTTTAGAATACTGTTGAGGAACCCGAACCAATGACGCAGAAAGGTCACCATGCATCCGGCACAGAAGCACTCTACCCAGGCTCGTTCTACTCAGACTCGTTCTACTACGCTCGGCACCGCGAAGCGCTACAGCCCTGTAGCATTGGGCGCTACGTTCCTGCTGGCACTGTCGGCATGCTCCGGAGGCGCCACTACCGCCTCCCCGAGCGCCACCGCAACCCCCAGCCCGAGCGCTACGAGCGCGAAGGCAACCGCCAGCCCCACCCGCACCGTAACGGTCACTGAAAGCACCCCGACAGCCGGTACTGTGCACACCCCCATCGCGGCGGCTACCGTGAGCCCCGGAACCATTACCACCGCAAGCCCCACGGCGACCGTGCAGGCGAGCGCGGCGGCGAGCTCCTCCGCATCGGCTAAGGCGAATACTTCGGCAAGTGCTGTAGCGAAGGCGTCGAGCACCGCGAGCCTGTCCAGTTCGGATGTTCAGTCTGCAGGCGGTACCTGCGGCAGCATGGACGCCACCGGTTACCTGAAGCACAACGCTACGGTTCAGGTGACCTCCGGTGCGGTGGATTGCCTGTTTGCGCGTGAGCTGATCCGCCAGTTTGTGGTGCAGAACCCCGCCGAGGTGACTGATAAGGCGAATGGTGAGCGTACCGTCATGTCGGCGCGCTGCTACTGGAAGCCGGGCGACGGCGCGGATCGTGCGACCCCCGAGTGCGTGTCCTTGGATGGTGGCAGCACCGTCATTACCGTGAAGCTGACCAACTAGTTCACGGCTCATACACCGTAAGGTGCGGGTATAAACACAAGCGATTAAACACAAGCGCCGCGTTGACGAATCATTCGTCAACGCGGCGCTTGCGTGTTTCAAAGCTACCTCAGGCCGCTGGCGCGGTGGCGAGTGCTGCGCGGTGGGTTTTAGAGCTCTCCGCGTGCACGGGCGGCGAGCACATCATCCAGGCGGGCGAAGGTCGAACGCCAGGTGGTGCGCACCTCCTCGTGGACCGAGGCGGGCATGGGGCCAATCTCAATGACGATGCGGGTACCGGCTCCCACGCCATCGGCGGTAATCACGGTTTCGGGGAAGAAACGGTGACGCTGGTACACCAGCACGCTACCGGGGTTACCCAGGTGGTCGGGCAGCTGCTCGGCGTATTCGAGCTCCTTGAACGGCTCAATGCTCAAAAAGCGGCTCTGCAAAATGCATGACACCGAGGGGTCAACCTCGTTGATCATGGATAGGCGCTGCAGACCGCCGACGACGGGCTCCACGACAACGTCGGTGGGGCGCACGTGCCAGCCGGCAGGGCCGTACCAACGGACCAGCAGTTCGGGGTCCAGGTAGGCGCCGAAGACGTCCTCGACCGGAGCTGCGATCTCGTGGTCGAAGACGAGAAGCTCCTCATCGGGAACATGAGTGATGCTCATAGGGTTCTCCTTAAACGGGTTGAAGAGCGGGTTTAGGGCTTCTTACCGGAGTAGTAGTTGCCGAGGAACTCGTCACGGTACTCAAAGTAGGTGCCGTCCTTGATGGCTTCGCGGGCGTCGTCCACCATGCGCACGATGAAACGCTCATTGTGGATGGATGCGAGGGTCGCCGCCAGACGCTCGTCCGCCTTGAACAGGTGACGCAGGTAGGCGCGGGTGTAGTGGGTGCAGGTGTAGCAGTCGCAGCCCTCGTAGATGGGCGAGAAGTCCGCCTTGAAGCGCGCGTTGGTGATGTTGTAGCGGCCGGTGGGGGAGTAGACGGCGGCGTTGCGTGCCACGCGGGTGGGGGAGACGCAATCGAAGGTGTCTACACCGTTCTCAATGCCGACGAAGATGTCGTCGGGTTCGGAGATGCCGAGCAGGTGGCGGGGCTTGGACTCGGGCAGCTCTTCGGCGCACCAGCGCACGATGGTGCCGAGGTTTTCCTTCTCAAGCGCACCGCCGATACCGAAGCCGTCGAAGGGCATGGAACCGAGGTCCTGGCATGCCTTGCGGCGCAGGTCCTCGTACTGCGCACCCTGAATGACGCCGAACAGCGCCTGGTAGGGCTTGCCCACGCGCTCGTTGGTCAGGCGCTGGTGCTCAGCGATGCAGCGCAGCGCCCACAGGCGGGTGCGTTCGAGCGCCTCCTCCTGGTAGCCGCGGGAGTTGTAGAGGGTGGTCAGCTCGTCGAAGGCGAACATGACGTCGGCACCGATCTGGTGCTGAACCTGCATGGACACCTCGGGGGTGAAACGGTGGATCGAGCCGTCAATGTGCGACTTGAAGTTCACGCCGTCGTCGTCAATGTGGGCGAGGCGTTCCTTGCCCTTTGCCACGTCGTCGTCGCCGAGGGGGCGGCCGTCGGCGCCCTTAGCGTCCGCGACGGTACCCATGTCGATGACCTTCTTGAAGCCGGAGCCCAGGCTCATGACCTGGAAGCCGCCGGAGTCGGTGAAGGTCGGGCCGTCCCAGTTCATGAAGGCACCCAGGCCGCCTGCCGCGTCGAGGATTTCGGGGCCGGGCTGCAGGTACAGGTGGTAGGCGTTGGAGAGCAGAGCCTGAGCGCCGAGCTCCTTCATGGATTCGGGCAGGACCGCCTTGACGGTTGCCTTGGTGCCCACGGGGGTGAAGGCGGGGGTCTGGATCTGTCCGTGCGGGGTGGTGATGACACCGGTGCGTCCGCGGAACTGTCCGCCGTTGGCTTCTACACGTTCAGCGCTGGGGGAGGCGGTGTCCGCCAGGCGGCTGGTGATGGTGAAGCCAAAGTCCTCGGTGGGGAAAGAATTATCTAGAACGCTCATTCTTCTCTCGATTGTTTGCTTTCCGTCTGAATGTCTACACCCTAGCCTACCGGAAAACCCCGCCTCTCTTGCCGGAGGCGGGGTTCACGAGAATTTAGCTGAGGGTAGCTGGGTTTAGCTCGCCTTAGCCGGCGAAGTCGCCGAGCATATCCACAGTCGGCACGAAGAAGAGGGTGCCGGTCACCGCAGTGCTGAAATCCAGCAGACGGTCGTAGTTGGCGCCATCCACTCCCATGAACATGTTCATGAGCATCTTCCGAACGGTCGAGAAGGTGCTGGCGTAGCAGATGAAGTAGGTGCCCAGCTCGTTGTTACCCACGGTGCCGAAGGGCATGTTGTCGCGAATAACCTTGAAGTCGTCACCGATATTGGCAAGAGCGGAGTGCGAGTTGGCGGGCTTCTCATCCTCGCTCATCTCGATGTCGTCGTGCTTGGAGCGGCCAATAACCTTCTCCTGCTCGGAGACGGGCAGGGCGTTCCACGCGGTCATGTCGTGGATGTACTTCTGCACGAACTGGTAGCTGCCGCCCTTGTACGCGGGGTCATCGTCGCCGATGAGGCCGAAGTATTCGCGTGCCGCGGGGGTCTGCGGGTTCTCGGTGCCGTCCACAAAACCGATGATGGAGCGGCCGTCCCAGTAGCGGAAGCCGTGCACCTCCTCCAGCACCTCAGCAATATCGCGCAGAGCCGCAGTAATAGCGGACGCCATATCGTAGGCGACCGACGGCTGGGTCGCGCGGATGTGGAAGTGCAGATCGCCGGGAGTGGACACCGCGGTGTGCTTGGAGCCTTTAATCTCCTCGAACTCCACGAGCTCCTGCGGCAGCGGCTTAGGCAGATCCAGGGTCAGCCACGCACTGTGGCTGATGCCCAGCACAATATTGGCGTTCTCGGGCGAGTAGCGGTTCGCGGCGGTGTGGTTGAGGTTAATGACGAGTCCGCAGAGGTTCTGGAACCCCTCAACGAGCGCATCCTGCGAGATGCCTTCCTTGAACTTCCAGACCATGAAAATGGTGTTAGCGTTCGGGCTGGCAGTGACCTGTTGTGATTCTGGTGCAAACATAAAACTCACCGTACGCCCGTGTGCACACCCCTGCAATGAATCTAGCCCTAACCTTCTGCGTTGAACGGAGAAGATGAGGGCTGGGGCAAAGAACCGTAGGGTTTTAGAGGCCGTGCTTTAGAAACCGTGCTCTAGAAGCCGTGGGAGGCGAGGTCACGCGCATGCGCCAGGCGTGCCGCCGTCTCGAAAATAGTCCACGCCTGCACCTGAGTGGACAGCTCCACCGGCGCACCGGGCTTCACAACTTTGCTTATCGGCTCGGTGAACCGCGGGGAGAACTGCACGAGCGCCTTACCGCGAATCTCATTCGGGTCAATGCCGTACTCGTTCATCGGCAGGTCGGGGTCGAACTCGCGGCGACCCTCCCACAGGGCGCGTGCGGTCGAGTACACCAGGTTCGAGGCGAGCGCTCGCGCCTCATCACTGAGTAGCGGCGAGGACGCCGCCATGCCCAGGTAGCGCACGAGAATGCCGGTGAACAGGCCGCCGTCGCCGTCGCCGTGCGAGATGAGGATGCGGCGGCGCGCACCGGAGAGGAACTCCACCTCTTCGGTCATGTGCTTGACGATGCCGACGATGAGGCGCTCGGCGCGTTCTGCGGGGTCCACTTCGCAGGGCACACCGGATGCAGCCAAACTCAGCAGGGCACCCAGGGCGGTTCCCTGGTTGTAGGTAAATTCGCCGCGTTCGTATTCGTACTCGTCGCCGCGCACGTTCACGCCGTCAATATAGAGCGAACGTTCTGCATCCCAGAGGGTTTCGTTCATCCAGTCCATGAGCGCGGCGGCAGTCTTCGGGTCGCCCGCACGCACATACGCCAGAGCGGTCGGCGCGGTCGCCGCAGCATTCACAAAATCACGCTTGGACTTGCGCCAACTCATGCCACCCACCGGGGAGAAACCCTTCGCCAGCTGCTCGAAGAGAGCCGCGCCAGCATCCTGAGCGGCAACGTCATTAGCGCCGGTCAGCTCAATGCAGAAGGAGTTCATGCGGCCCACCGCGAGGGTCAGCCACGCCATATCGTCAAAATAATCGTTCGCGAAGCGGCCGTAGTTACGCACGTTAATGCCGCGCAACAGCGCGCGGGCGCGGTGCAGCTCTTCCTGGGCGGCAGTAATATCGCCCTCGCGCAGGTGACGCTGACCGGCATCAATCATGCAGTCCAGCAGGTGCGCCTGCCACCAGTAGTGCCAAATGCTCAGACGCTGGCTCAGCGGGCGCGGATCGGGCACCTGTACCGAACCGATGAGGGCGCCGGGCACGCCGAGGATGCGATGCACAAAGGTATCGGTGACGCTGACGGCTGCGGCAGCGGCGTGCGAGGAGGTGCGCTGGGCGTACTCGCTAATCGACTCCAGAGACTGCTCGTTGTGGGAAGACGGCTGGGATTTCATGGACCCTCTGTAGTGTGCGATGAAGTATTACGTCTGAAATTATCCCACTTTTTGCCCTCTGAGCGCCCGGATGCTGTGGGCGGGCTCTCGGGCGTGATCCCTTTTCGAGAGCCCGCCAAGAAGATGCACCGCAGGGAACGGAGTGAACGCCACTCAAAAACCGGTTAGGCGGCGGCAGCCAGCGAGCGCTGGCTGTACAGGTCCACCCGCTCGCCGGTGATGGGGTGCTCAAAGTGCAGGCTGTACGCCAGCAGCTGCAGCGGGTACTCCGGGCGGTCTGGGGCGTCGGGCAACACCTGCGGGTAGAGAACATCGCCCAGAATGGGGGAACCCAAAAGGTTCAGGTGCGCCCGCAGTTGGTGCGTCTTGCCGGTGTGGGGCGCCAAATCATAGAGCGCCCATTCTTGTTTTTTGTTCAGTGTAGGCTCGGCTCCCCACCCCTTAACCGCCTGCGCACTCGGAGTGAAAGTTCGCAGAATCTTCACGGTCGTCAGCGTATTCGGCTCCACACCGGCCGCCGCGCACTGCTCCTCAGACAGCTGCTGAACCTGCAGCTGATCACGAATCTTCTGAATATGTGAACGCACCTGCAGACCCTCCGCACTCAACGCCTGCTCGGCGGCGGACGTGTCGGCGGGAACCGGCGCCACGGCGCGGTAGGTCTTCGACACCTGACGATGCTGAAACATCATCTGGAAGGGGCGGCGCGCCTCCACAGTCTTAGCAAAGAGCAGCACGCCCGCGGTCGGGCGATCCAGGCGGTGAATCGGAATCAGCAACGGGTTCCGCTCACGCACCCGCAGCTTGGTCAGCGCGGTCTGCGCAATATAGGAACCGCGCGGGGTGGTCGGCAGAAAATGCGGCTTATCAATCGCCAGCACGTGCTCATCCTCGTAGAGCACCGGCATATCGGAGGGCAGCTGCGGCTCGTCGGCAAGCTCACGGAAGTACCAGATGCGCTCGCCCGGCATATACGGGCTATCGCCGGTCAGAATTGTGCCGTCATCCAGACGCACCTCGCCGGTGTCGAAGCGGGCGTGAATAATCTGCGGGTCGTTCGGGTAGAAACGCGCAATCAGGTAATCCGCAATGGTTGCCGGGACGGTGTTGTTCGGGGTGAGCTCGGCGGGGAGCTCCTCCACAAGCGGCAGGATCAGCTGAATCGGGTCGATACCGTTCTTCTGAGCCAGCGGAGGGGTCAGTAGGCGGCGGTGCGTGCGGCGTGCCGGTTTCGCCTGATAGACGGTGCCGGACTGCATTCCCTGCTGCGTATCGGGCTGAGAGCTGGACTGTGAGGTGGGTTGTGGGCGTGCGATGTTCTGTGCGGGCATGGCTCTACTCTACCTTTTGGGAGTTTCAGGAGGGGCTGATTCGGCGACGACCCGGGTGCGCTAGGCTAAGTTGCCTGCGAGTGGAAATATTACCGTGGGTTTGGGCGTGGGGTTGCGGAATGCAGTTTTGTCTGACACTCATGAATGTTTGTGTGAATGCGTGGAACAAAAAACGAAAACTTCACAAATTTTTGAAATTATTGGACATTTAATTTAAAAAAACTGCATTAATTTTACAAAAAACAGCGTTTATGTGCGGTATTTTCGAAAGTTCTGTCAAATCAGAAACTAATAACCCTCAATTTAGCCCCCGTGGTTTTTCTAAGTATAAAAGATGTGAAGCAAATAAATACCTGCTAACCTGAGCATCCTACGTCATAAACGCCTTAATAAAGGCTGAAAGTAGCCTTAAAGCGGTACGATTAAGACACAGAAGTTCGATATTTCGAACGAAGGGGTCGAAATGGGACAGAAACAGCGCAAGGGCGCAGAGAGTAAAGGAACACCCCCAATTACGGCGGTGCAATCAGACAATTCCAAAGCACCGGAAAATGCGATAGGAGAGGTTATGGAACATTCACAAAAGAATGCGGAGCCTCGCACCGGTGCCCTGCGCATGGAACCGCACGAACGCGAAGAACAAATTCTGAAAATTGCTGCAGAACATTTCGCTCGACGCGGCGTGCTCGGCGCCTCCATGAGCGCTATCGCCCGCGATGCAGGCATTACCCGCGCCCTGCTCTACCACTACTTCCCCGGCAAGGACTCCCTGGCGGCAGCCGTCACCCGACGCGAAGCCAACGCAGTCCTCGAAGCGCTCGGCGAGCACCACGAAAACCCCGAGGAAGCACTCCGCAGGGCATTGCGCACCTACTTCCTCGTCGTAGCCGGTGTCCCCACCCCCGGTGGGGAGGACTTCCCGAACAATCCCACCGACTACCTCGAATGGATGCTTGAACGCACCGGCATGCCGATTAATGATCGCACCCGCGTCATCCTCGGAGGCTGGTTGCAGCTCGTCGACTACTTCGCCCTGCACGTCGTGCAGCTCAACCCCCGCGATCAGCGCACCGTTCGCTCCCGCGGGCTCGGGCTCGAAGAAGCTATCGACCTGTGCCTGGGCGCTGTGGACACCCTCACCGGCGGCTACTAGTCGCCGTAAGATGTGACAGGTCAACGTAGGACTTCCCGCTCCGATGTTTGGTTATGTGCTCCACGGCAAAGGCGACGTGGACATCCGGGCGGTTATTCCTCCGCCGCGCCGCATGCGACGTGGCGGACTCCGGGAACACCACCCGGATCGTGAGTAGGGAAACATAATGCCCCGCACCCCCTTGACGAGGGTGTGGGGCATTATGCTGCTCAGGTTGAGGTTAAAGGAATTATTTAATCTGAGGTTGAGCTTTAGGTTGTGCTTGGCTAAATGGCACGGCGCAGCGACAACCCCCGGACCGTCGCGTAGAAACCCTGCATCTGCAGTGCCGCACGCAGTGCCTCCACAGGGTGCTCCGTAACTTCGCCAGTGGCTGCGCCCTGTGCGGATGTGTTCAGCGTGTGGGTGCCCAAAAGCTCCACATCGTTGACCTTCTCCACCGAAATCTTCTCCGCACCACCGGCAGACACCAGGCGCGCCAGGGCGGGGGCAGCCGCCTCCAGAAGCACCGGGTCGGTGGTAAACGCCAGCAGAGTCTTCGCGCCGCGCTCCACGTACAGCACCGGGGCGCCGTCCACCAGCACCACGCAGGCGCCCGCCTTACGCGCCGGGCGGTGCTTCACCGTGCCCGCACCCTCGTGAGCAAAGGAGGGAATTGCGGGCCAGCTCAACGCCGCACCGTACGGGTTCGCCGGATCCGTCGCCGCCAGCAGGGTCACCGTGAATGTGCCGTACACCTGCTCGGTATCGGTACGCTGCGGGGTGTAGGCGCTCGCACCAAAACCCTGCGGACTTGCGGGGACGCTCAGGTTATCGGCGGTAGAACGCAGCAGGTCCACCGTCGCTGGGGCGGCAAATTGCGCCGCGCCCAAACCCTCAATAAAGTATCCGCGACGCACCAGCGCACGATCCTCAGCCGCCGAATAAATCCGGTACAGCTGCGAGAACCCGCCGGCAGAATCCTCCACCTGCAGGCACCCGCGAGTCAGCACACCGTAACGGTCCAGCAGCAGGTCGGCGCGTGCGAGCGCCGCAACGGTCGCCTCCACCGGCTCCTGCAGGAGCGTGTCCACGCGGGAGAAACGGCCGCTATCCTGCGGGGCAACGGCGGGAGCGGCGGCATGGAGCCCGCCGCGCAGGGAATGACCGCGCAGGGAACGCAGACCGCGCCCGGCGGCAGGCGCAGAGTAGCTGCCGGAACTATAACCGTCAGTGCCGTAGCCGCCCGCCATGGCGTTACCCATGGAGGCGCGCGCCGCCGCAATACGACCCGCACCGCGGCGACCCACCCGCGACAGGCGCGCGGGAGCCGCCGGCGTCGGATGCGCACTGCGGACGCCCGCAAGCATCGCCCGAACCGGCGCGAAACTATCGTTCGTCACCGCGCCAGACCACACCAGGCGCCACAGCGCCGCCGAAACCTCCGCCGCATCCGGGAAAGTCACCACCTGACCGGCGGGCGCAGCCGCACTCATCAGCTGCGTCACCCGCTCACGCAGCGCCGGCACGAACAGACCGCCGTGAGCCAGAGCCTCATAGATGGCGTGCTCCAGCGTGCCAGGAGTCTGTAGCGCCTCCCAAAGCTCGGGGTTCTCCGCGCGCACCAGCTGCTCCGGGTAGTCCTCGCCCAGGGTCAGCGAAGAACTCTCGCTCAAATGCAGGCGAATCCAGCCGTCAGACTTCTGTGCGCTACCGCCGCCGAGCTGACCGGCGCCGGTGAAGAACACACTGCCGCTGGCCATGAGCTCGTCCAGCATGTGCGGCTGGTAGCCGGGCACGCGCGCCGGAAGAATCAGCGTCTCCAGCGCGGAAGCCGGTACGCGCACACCCGCCAGCTGGTCGATGGCGGTGAGCAAATCCTCCGTGGCGGAGGTGGAGTCCTGGCTCGCATGGGTGGTGCCGTTTTCTGCCGTCGGATTGAATGATGCCGAGCCGAGGGGTGCCACCCTCTCGCCCACCACTGTGGCGGCGCGGCGGGAGGGTATGAACGCACCGTAGGCGCTCGCCTCCGGCAGGGTCTGCGCAATCCGCACGGATAAAGAACGAACGTTCTGCCACGAAGGCAGGAAAACGCCGTAGACCTGCACCGATACCGGCTCAATCTCCTCACGCAGCGCCGCCAGAGAACGGGCACGAATCGTGCGCAAAACCTGAGTATCCACCCACTCAACACCGACCGCCCCGGAGGCGCGCAGCACCTCGGGCAGGAACTCGCCAGAGCTTAGGCGGCGCTGCTGCTGAAGACGCTGCAACACCGGGGTCAGCACGCCCACACCCACCGGGGTCAGGCGCGAAAAATGCTCCGCCGCCTGCTGCGCCGTGAAGGGAATATGGGTGCGCGCATAGCGAGAAACCAGGTCCTCTAAAGGCTCCGCGACCGACTCCAAAAGGGCAGCAGGAAGCGCCGCGGCGGGCATAATGCCCAGTCCATCGCGCAGGCGCGCGGCATCCTCAACCGCCGCATAGTACAGTTGCGGCTCGGTGGAACCATCGGCAGCTCCCATGAATGAGAACGCGCGGCGCGAGCGCACCAGCTGCTCCGCCAGTTCGCGCGCCTGCTCCACGCTGGCGTGCGCGCCGTACTCCTCGCCGTACTCCTCGCCGTAGTTTTCAGAATCCTCATGCTCAATGCCGGGCGCCTCAGTCGGCGGGTTGTCAGAGCGCAAACGCAGGCTCAACTCCCGCGCGCTCAACGGGCCCAGCTGACGCAGCAAATCCGCCACACCCTCCACACCGCAGGCGCGGTAACGCTCACCGGTGCGTTGCAGGCGTTGCTGAGTCTGCACTAGCACCGCCGGATCCAGCAGGTCACGCAGACCGCTCGAACCCAGCAACTCAGCAAGCAGCGCCGGGTCCAGCGAGAGCGCGGCGGCGCGGCGTTCGGCGGCGGGCGCATCGCCGTCGTAGAGATGCTCGGCAACGTACTCAAAGAGCAGAGTGCGCGCAAAAGGCGAAGGCTCGTTCGTCTCAACCTCCAGCATGGACACCGCCCGAGACTGCAGTGAACGGTGCACCTGAACCAGCGCCGGAACATCGTACACATCCTGCAGACACTCGCGCGCCGTCTCCAAAAGCACCGGAAAATCAGGGTACTTACGCGCCACATCCAGCAGCTGCGCCGCACGCTGACGCTGCTGCCACAGCGGGGTGCGCTTACCCGGATCACGGCGCGGTAACAGCAGGGCGCGCGCCGCATTCTCACGGAACCGAGACGCAAAAAGCGCAGAATCGCCCACGCGTTCGGTGACAATCGCCTCCAGCTCGTCCGGGTCGAAGAGGAACAGGTCAGCGCCGGGAGGCATGTCCTCCATGGCGGGCAGGCGCAGAATCAAGCCGTCATCACTCGCCATGACGGAGGCGTCCACCCCGTACCGCTCCTCGATGCGGGCGCGCACCGCCAGCGCCCAGGG
>ERZ1699248.281-NODE-281-length-12484-cov-2.992150_pt1 | contig 12484 bp, 8 predicted proteins | sample MGYA00581533_ERZ1699248 | MGnify/ENA primary metagenome ERZ1699248 (study PRJEB42319, sample SAMD00040321) | human oral metagenome | material: saliva | host: Homo sapiens | study: EMG produced TPA metagenomics assembly of PRJDB4115 data set (Metgenomic analysis of... | reverse complement strand
TTTTCAAAAAAATTGTATAATCGAGAAAACGACTTGAAGGAGGGCCTATGAGACTCGAACATCTATTAATGAAACATCTGGTGCTGAGCCGCCGCGAAATGAAGAAACTCATCAAGAATGAAGCCGTATTAATCGATGGAGTTCCGGCTACTCACGTCAGCAACAATGTCGACGCGACCTTACAAGTCATCACGGTGAACGGAACGCGGATTCACGACGACAGCCAGAAGTACTATGTGCTGAATAAACCTCAAGGCGTCATCTCCGCTACGATCGATAAGGAACATACGACCGTCATCGACCTCTTCGCAAAGGAAAACGTCGAAGGGCTCTATCCGCTCGGACGACTCGATGGGGATACTGAGGGGTTGCTGCTCGTGACGAATAATGGTCCGCTGGGGTACCGTATGCTGAACCCCGACCAACATATCGAGAAAGAATATTATGTAGAAGTCAACGGTCCGCTTGACGAGGACGCTGTAGAAACCTTCAAGCGTGGCGTTACCTTCCACGGTGGATACCAATGTAAACCTAGCAAGCTTACAATTATCGAAAGTAGCGACCGCTTTAGCCGTGCGACCGTCACGATTTCTGAAGGGAAATTCCATCAAGTAAAGAAGATGTTTCTCTGCGTCGGTGTGAAAGTGACCTATCTTAAACGAGTCCGCTTTGGAGAATTTGTCTTGGATGAGGCTTTGGCTCCTGGAGAATACCGAGAACTAAACGAAGCAGAACTCCAACTTGTAAAGATCTATTTCTAAAAAAGCAAAATGTAACATAAAAGTTACGTAACTTATATGTTACATTTCGGTTGTTCAACCATAAAAATAAGCTCGCCTGCACCATGCAAGCGAGCTTTTCTACTATATAAATAAAATTATTGAATCGGTCCTAAGAGAATATTCGCCCACGCATCATGCAACGACTCTTGGTCACTTGGTTGGAACAAGCCAGCCAACACGTCGCGGTATAAGCGAGATAATTCTGTACGGTTGAAGTATGAACTTCCGCCGCTTGCACGAACGATTTCTTCCACGGCCTTCTTCGAAACTTCCACTGAACGGTTCTTAATAGAAGATAAACGAGGCAACCAGATGAAGCTGTATTCCGTGCTTGCTTCTAGCGTGTCGCTCAACTCGTTAATTTGCGGTTGAATACCGTCTAGCATAATCGCCGCTTCCGCAATTCTCCAGCGAATGTTTTTATCGTTGGCATAAGGCGCATCATTGGATACAGAGTGACGTTTCTTCACTGTCTCTACTCCGATTTCTAGCGCACGTTTCCCGATACCAAAGTACGTTGCAGCCAGTAAAATCTCGAAGTACGCAAAAATACCGAATACCACTGGATCGAAGCTTGGTCCAGGAGCCACTTTCGTTAAGATTTGCTCCTCTGCCGCGAATATGCCTTTTAACTCAACGCTGTTTGATTGCGTCGCACGCATGCCCATTGTATCCCAGTCGTCTTTTACGATAAACGTTTCTTGGTCCGGTGTTAAATACGCAAAGACTGAGAGTGGTGACTCGCCTGTATTATCTTGCCCAAATGAAACCAACTTGTCGCAATATTTTCCCATTGATAAGAAGACTTTCTTGCCGTAGAAACGATACGCGCCGTCTGCTTCCGGACGAGCCTCAGAAATCGAACCGAATAACACGCGGTCATTCGAAGGTTCAGAAATCCCAAACGCCAACAACTTGCCTTCTGCAGCATCGCGAAGGATTTGTTCCCCCTTCTTGTTGCCAAAACGAACCATGTGCTTGCCAAGGCCGACAATAATTTGGTGCATGTTCACCCCAAGCGCAGTCCCTGGAGCCGCCATCGCAAGACGCGTTTGTTCTTGCGCAATCTCTTTTAATGAGAGACCGAATCCGCCGTACTCTTTTGGCACGAACGCCTTCAAGTATCCCGCCTCTTTTAACGCTGCATAATCTTCAGCAGGCCACGCATTCTCTTTGTCATAACGCGGTGCACGCTCATGAATTTCTTGTAATAACTCTTCCGATAAAAACATAAAAAGCCTCCTTAATGGTTGTACATCGTTAGTATACGATTAGGGGCGGGGGATAGCAAACGTAAGACAACGGTTGCTAGCAAATTTCAGAATGAATCTACTTCAAGTGAATGATTTTATACAAAAGCTCCTAGATTTTAATAATCATCATTCCCATCGTTATAATCATCTAATTCTGCTTCTTCTATCTCTTTTTTCAAACTCCTTATTAAATCCACTACATAACTCTTATGTTCAATATAATCAATTCCTTTCAGTTTATCCTTCAAAGATTCTAAGAAATCAATCTTTTCTAGAATGATTGGGATTTTACTACCACTCCAAGACTCTGATTTTGAAAAAAAATTTATTTTTTTAAATTCATCTATTTTTTTATTTAACCCTAAAAATTTCAATATAAATTCAAGGTTCCAATCTCCCCTTACTGTGGCTACAATACCCAATATTCTTTTACTTTGTTCAATATCTCTTATAGTATCTTTTAATTTTTCTGACAGCCACCTTTTTTGTCTACTTGAGATTTCCTCATCTTCAGTCTTAGCAAACAATAAATCTACTAGCGTACCAAAATAATCCATTCTATTTTTTTCAAAGACACTATATGCATAATCTATATATTGTCGCCAACCTTTATTTTTCCAGATTAAATTAACTATATTGTGAACATATTCTTCATGGATTTGATTGTTATTAATCGCTTTAACATATTCGCCCCATATACTTGGATTTTGCAGGAAAATTTTATCAAAAATTTTCCCATTATAGTCAATATGTGGATTTAGTTTAATAGCTTGTAGATAAATTAAATTTAAATTGTCCATGTTTTCTCCGAAAATACTTATCAATAAATTTATATCTTCTTCTCGATAGACATTATTTAATAACACTTCGGATAATTCACTGCTTTCTAAAATTTTTCCAATCACGAATTCCTTTATTTCGGAATCTCTACTACCGTATATAAACAATCTTTGAATAGAAGGGAGGCATTCTGCTTTTGATTCCCAATCAGAAATTAAGAACTTTTTATAATCTTGCACTATTTCTTGTGTGATTTCCGTCTCATTTATATTTTCCCAAATATGATTAAGCCATTCTACTTTTCGTGAAAAATTAAATTTATTAATCAATTTGTAAGTTTCATGATAACCCTTGGAATTCAACAAGAATATAACTTGTTTAACTCCTAATAAACCTAACGGTGTATCAGTTTCAAAATAGAGAGAGAGGACTTCTATATATCTATTTATATCTTTTTCTAGAAGTTCAAAGATTGTATCTAGTCCTCTTTGAATTTTCCAACAATTTGATTTTCTGATTTCTCTCTCTAACGAATTGAATAACATGAACATTTTTTTGTAGTCATTAATATTATAATCACTTATTTCTGTTTCAATATTTTCTACACATTTTTCGGCTTCTTCAGAAGAAGAACTAAAAACATTTTCCCTGCAACTAAGTAATTTATACATTTTAAATTCAGGATTTGCCATTGGATTTGGGATATCTTTACCTAATTTCATGCCTAATTGACGAAAACTCGTTTCATATTTATCCAAAATTTTTGCATCATAAAAATCAATATTCATTTCATCAATGTAGTTCAATATAATTGCATCAAAATCAGACTTTAGAAAATATTGGGCATCTGCACCCTTCAAACGTCTAGCGTATACTTTTAACGCAACATTTTTTATGATTTCTCTATATTCTTTTCTTCTTTTTAAAATGCCTAATTTGCACCAAATTTGATTTCTAAGTTCTTTCACTTCGTTATTAAAGCCTAACGTTAAAACCGCATAAATTATAGTTCGGTTATTAACATCATATTCAGTAAAAGATCTTTCTAATTCTAATGCTTTTTCTGCTACTTTAATATATAAAATAGTTTCATTGTAATTACCACCTTCGTTTGTTGCTTCCCATATTTTTTTTAGTAAAGTGGTTTCCTTGAAATATCTATGTTTATCGGAGTCTTTATCAAATAAAAAATTATGATTAATCACAAAGAAGATATCTGCTATTAAATCGGGTCTCTTTTTAAAATAATTTAGCAACAATTCTATAGAAAGTTCAAAGTTCTCTGTATACTTAAATCCTCCTAATACTTTAATTATTGTATTTGTAACTTGATTTGTTTTATCCATAGATTCTAAATTATATAGATGCAAATCAAAGTTATTTTGTTTTTGTTGACTAATATAATCTTTGATATATACTAAAGACTTTTCTTGGTTTATTAGATGGAACGATTCCAGATATTCAATAAATTGTTCTTGCGGAGCAGTTTCCCAAGCCGATATAATTGAACGTTCAACTTCTTTCATTAGGTCAGCTGAATGAAAAATAGAAATCAAAGTATTCAAAGCATACACAACTTTATTTTTATACTTTGGAAAAGTCCAATCAATAAATTCTTCTAAATCAATTAATTTTTTCTCCCATAGAACACGATAAAGAATATAATTTCCTAAACTTTGATCAGATATTTTCTTTATTTTATGTTTAAACCAATCAATTAACTCTAAATCATATAATTTTTCGACTGATTCTTTTTCAGTAAACATATTTCCATAATGGTATTTTAAGTCGTTATAGAATTGATTTTTATCTTCTCTTACATTACCTGCTATAGTAATCATAAAAAGAACTAAAATATCACTCTGGCTAAGATTAGTATCACTCAGTACATCCCCGTAATACTCTCGAAAAATATCCTCAGCATTCCTAATGGAAGGGTATCCTTTATTTAAAGCATTTATACCAGCCAAATATGCAAGTCTTGCATTCCCATTAGCGATTTCTGATATTTTATCTAAATAATCAATATTTTTGATTCCTAAGTTTTCTACCAAAATATTTCTTATTTCTTCCTTTTCAAAAATTTCTACCCTTACAATATTTGGATTTGGACTTACAATTCTTTTTACTTTTGATATTACTGCGTTAGACGCATAATCTCTCACAGTAATTAATATTCTAATTTTGTAGCCTTTAGACTTCAAAAATAATTGTTCTAATATATCCCCTATTCGTTCCAGTAAATTTGCATCATCTAACATCAATAAATATTTTCCCGGTTTATCAATGTAATATTTAATATCTTCATATAAAAGATTTCCATTATTTAAAATACAATAGACAGTGTATTCCTCTTTTTTCTTTCTACATACTTCCAAAGCTAACCTTGTTTTCCCAACCCCAGAAGCTCCAGTTAAAATTGTAACTGAATTTTTATCTATACTCTTACAGATTTCATTAAACAAGCTGTCCCGATAATGAAATCCACATTTTAACGGCGCATTCAGTTTTCTTGAATCATATTCTTCTACGAAATCTTCAACATCAAAAAATTGATTTGTATCAATTGCAATTCCTAAGTGACTTTTTGCTATATGTGGATAACGTGAGCAAAGGTCATGGGACAACGTATCAATACCTATTAATTCTACTTCCACACCTTTAGCAGCTTCCTCTATCTGAATACGATCCTCAATGGTGATATTTGCAGAGGCATGTCCGCAAATTATCTTACTTATTTGTGCACTACCAAACGGTATAGTCTCATTGTTAACATTTGATAAGACATCCTCTATCATTTTTTTAACATAATTCTTTTGGATAGTTCCATAATTTATTAAGATATATTTCCCATTCTCTGTCTGAACATAAGAGTCTGGAACACCTTTTTTCGATTTATTCGTACCTAATTGAACACCTAACGTCTGAATATTATTAAAACCAAATCTTTTATATAAATATTCATCAAATAATTTCTGGAATGCTCCCCCTTCTAATTCGAGTATTTTATTTTGAACCTGATTTATATAACTCATTTATTCACCGTCCTAGCTTTCCCCTACTTACTCCTAAAAACTCCACTACTTCATTGTTTCAACAGAATAAATATGACTATTCATTATTCTCTCTTTATCCACTAATTTTTGTACATCCCTTTCTTGCTTCTCACCTCTAACAAAGAAGTCCCAATTAGCATTAGGAAATTGTTTATTCAAAAAATTGAAGTACTCGAAATCAATAGCACACGAGTGGCCATACACAATAATAGTTTCGACTTCAACATGATTTTTATCTAAAAAATCAATAAGCAAATCCACGTTGATACGTTTAGAAAAGGTCTTACATTTATTTATCAATTCTCTATAAGCGGTAGCTATGTAATAATCTTCTATTTGGTTTACATAATCATCAATATCGAGTATAGCATACGGTTCTTTGCCTTTTTGTCTGACATCATATTTGTATTTTTCAGGTTTAAAATCCCCTTCAGGGAAACCCAATTCTAGATTGTTTTTCCCAACTTCACCATGAATATGTAAAACCTGCTTTTTTGGAATGTTATAAACATTCTCTAACGTATGAGTATAATTAAATGAAATATAGTATCCACTGGCATCTAAAAGTTTTTCGAAAGATTCCCTTCTATTGACATTCTCTAAATAAGCGTCCGCTTTACTAGCAAATTCAGACACTGCTTCTTTTAAGTTTCCATTTATACTGACTTGATTAATAATATCATCTCGATCACTTTCTCTATCTGATAAATAATCTGGAGCATACCTTTCAAAAATTTCTTCCAATACATTAAAATCAGGTCTGCCTAATAAATTTTCAAAATCAGACCAAATATCCTCATTTTCAGTCTGGTATAAGTCCCAAAAGCACTGATATCCACTCTCATATTTTAAAGCTATATTTTTAAAATCCGGATTGAAAGTAGAAGGAATTTTATGAGCCAAATCAAATCCGTTCCCTATCACATATAATTTACTTTTCATCTTTATTTCTTCTTCCTGATAAATTCTGCTTGTTATTATCTTTTAAAATGTTATTTACCATCTTCTCCCATTCTTCTTCAGAATAATTATAGTTTCTATGTGAGTATTTATTTAATATTGGAATCCCGGCTTTTAGAAGATATTCACCAATGTACATTTCTACACCATTCCTACATTGAAGAATATTATCTGTATGTTTATCCGGACCTGCTCCACATCGATTCTTGATGGGTCTTAAATTTTTTACATAGATAAGAATTGCTTTGTTACTCCATTCTTTATCTACTCCGTCTAATATCCTTGCGTTCAAATTGCTTTTAGGTCTTCCATAGTCATATCCAGCACCTACTACAACTACATAACCGTCTCTAGTAAATTGAATAAAGAAACACTCCCCTTCTTTTCTGTTGATAGTTTCATTTAAATCTACAACTTCTATGGTATAAGAGATTGTCTTAATACATTCAGGTTTCTTAGAATATCCTGGCTTCCCTTCTAACTTACTCAAGCATTTATCTACATGTTCTTTCACTTCATTCAAACATTCATCAAAAGATTTTGTGATTTTTTCTTTACACATTTTTTCCGCTTCTTTTATTCTTTCACACGGAGTTTTCTTTTTCATTGTCACACCCCCTTTTTTCGGCAAGTACTGGGCAAGTTCTTTTCGTAAAGCTTCGAGTGTTAGACCATAGGGAATTGTAATATTATCAATTGGTTCGAGAATTTTTTCTAACTCCTCTTCGCCCTGCTCATCTAAATAGGCATTCATTTTTCTTCGAAGCGATAGCAGATCCTGCACAACGTTCTCTTTCCCAAAGGAGATGGCTAAAGAATACGCGTTGTTGTCGCTATCCTCTCTGGCTCCTGCGCGCTCTGCGATATAAAGAATTTTTTCCATTAAATACATCATCTCATAGAAATCTTGCTTCTTAATTTCAATCTTTTCATCCATGCCGACTACTCCCTTCAAATGCAGTCTCTCAATCCCAATAATAAAGGCTCCAGAACTAAAATTCCAGAGCCTTTGCCATTATTTCTTTATCAAAATTTATCTAACTATCCTAATCTCTTCTTACAAATGAAGAAAATTGGTTAGTATCTTTTCCCATATAAACTTTTTGCTAAATTTGTATATTTTCTTATAAAATCTGTTTTTGCCTCAGTATATCCATCTCTGTCATGTTCAAATTTTTTCCAAAGCGATAGTTTTAAGACTTCATATTCTTTGCCTATTTCCTTATGCTCATTCAAATAATCTCTAAAATACAGTTCATCATTATCTCCGACAATTCTAATATGAAGATGGAATACTCTTTCTGCAAATCCTTGTTCTGTGTAGCCTTTGTTTAATGTCATGCGGGCTTCAGTCGTATTCATACATAGCCAACCCTTATTTATTAGAATATTTTTAACAATATCTAAATCCGCCTTGTCGTTTACTTCAACTAATACATCCACAATATTTTTCGCCCATATTCCTGATATAGCCGTGCTTCCGATATGAGATATTCTTTTTGTGCTTTTACTCGGCAATGCTGATAATATTGATTTTCTTTCTTCTTCATACCATTTTGTCCACTCTTTATTATGTTTGACTAAAAATATCGGAAACAGTTGCCAAAGCTCTTTTAAACTCATTTGCTCGAATTTTTTGTTCATATCTAACCTCTTCAATTCTAATTTATATATTTACTGCATCTCATAGAAATCTTGCTTCTTGATTTCAATCTTTCCGTCCATGACCTCTACTGCCTTCAAATACATTCTCTCAATCCCAATAATAAAGGCTCTAGAACTAAAATTCCAGAGCCTATTCCATTTATTTTTAAAAGTTAGCTTACTAAACTAGGTTTTCTTCCTACTGAAATAAATTGGTCCGTTAAAAAGGAAAGCTGACGGAATTGCCATATAGTTATATTCACCTTTTGTATAATAAACGGCATAGAATACGGTAACTCCTATAATTATACTTGAAATAAGATATTTGAAGATACGATTCATTACACTCATCTCCAGTCTATATGCTATTCAATCCTTCTGCTTAAAAACTTATCGAAATAACCCTTGTTTAAAAATATAGAAAACGACAAAAATATTAAGAACATGAATACAAATTTAAATCCTCGATTCCATTGTTCAAACCCAAAAAACAAATTCACAAACAAAAATAACGCTAGGTGGTATAAAAAACCAAAGAGAAAAACTCTAATACCGCTTAATTGTCTCATTTTAATCTTCCCTTTTTGCTTTTGCGATAGTACTGTAAAAACTATTCGATTAAATTGCTTATAATAGTTCCTTACTTTCTAGAAAATTTCCTCTAATTAATTATTTTTTTACCAAACGGACAATCCCCACAACCAATATTACTGCTAAAACTAGTATACCTACTAAAATATATGGTCCAGTATCCATTGATTCCACCTCCCTATCTTAAGGATTTTATAAATTTATTTTTTTATAAAAAACTCTGCAACACATGTCAAAATATATAATATTGAACCAATCTCAATAATAAATATCCCCAATCTTAAATCAGTCCATAAATATACTGAAAAAAGGGGTAAACTATAGGCTATTTATCTATTCTTATTTTACTCCATCTTTTTGCAAATTAATAGATTAGAATTGAACTTTTTTAACATTATCCTTAAAAATATGCCATTTTGGTGCAAAATTGGTGCTATTTTATAAATTAAAGCCTAGAAACTCTTTGTTTCTAGGCTTTAAGTGAGGTACATTATTATTCCCACTCTATCGTAGCCGGCGGTTTGCTCGTGATGTCGTAGACGACGCGGTTGACGTGGGCTACTTCGTTGACGATGCGGGCGCTAATCGTTTGCAGCACTTCCCAAGGGATGCGAGCGAAGTCACTCGTCATGCCGTCGATACTGGTTACGGCACGGATTCCAATCGTGTAGTCGTACGTTCTGCCGTCTCCCATTACCCCAACGCTGCGGATTCCTGGAAGAACCGTGAAGTATTGCCATACGTCGCGTTCAAGGCCATTTTTAGCGATTTCTTCTCGTAAGATAGCGTCTGATTCGCGGACGATTTCAAGTTTTTCTTCCGTCACTTCCCCAAGAACACGGATTCCAAGCCCTGGTCCTGGAAATGGTTGGCGCCATACGATTGAGTCTGGCATTCCAAGCGCTGTTCCAAGGGCGCGCACTTCATCTTTGAAGAGCGTGTTGAGCGGTTCGATCAGTTCGAATTGCATGTCCTCTGGGAGTCCCCCTACGTTATGGTGAGACTTGATGGTTTGCGCTGTTTTCGTTCCGGATTCGATGATGTCAGTGTAGAGCGTTCCTTGCGCAAGGAAATCCACGTCCATGAGTTTTACCGCTTCATCGTCGAATACGTACACAAACTCATTTCCGATAATCTTTCGTTTTTGTTCAGGGTCGCTCACGCCTTTTAGTTTCGATAGGAAACGTTCCTGAGCGTTGACGCGGATAATATTGAGGCCAAATTTACCAGAAAGGCTCTCCATCACTTGGTCGCCTTCCCCTTTACGAAGCAAGCCGTGGTCTACGAAAATACAGATGAGTTGGTCGCCGATTGCTTTTTGCAAGAGAACCCCAACCACACTAGAGTCTACCCCGCCAGATAGACCAAGTAAGACTTTCTTATGGCCCACTTTTTCGCGAATTTTCGCAATTTCCATTTCAATAAAGCTGTCCATCGACCAGTCGCCTGTTGCTCCACAAATATCGAACACGAAGTTCCGCAGCATGTCGTTTCCGTGAATACTGTGGCGAACTTCTGGGTGGAACTGTACGCCGTAAATGCGACGTTCTTGGTTTTCAAAAGCCGCAAATGGCGTGTGTGCATTCGAAGCCGTCACGCTAAACCCTTCCGGAATCGCAGTAATACGGTCGCCGTGGCTCATGAGTACCTCTTCCTCTTCAGCTAACCCTTTGAAAATGCCCGAAGTCGTGTTAAAGACATCGACTTTTGCAGAACCATATTCACGCGTTGTAGACGATTCTACCTTCCCACCGAACAGATGCGTTGTCAGTTGCATCCCGTAGCAAATCCCAAGCACTGGAATTCCCAATTCAAAAATCGCAGGATCCACGGTAAAAGCATCCTCTGCATAAACGCTATGTGGTCCCCCTGAGAAAATAATCCCTTTTACGTTGCCATGTGCCTTAATTTCTTCGGCGGTAATGTCGTTGTGTAGCAACTCGCTGAATACACCGAATTCACGAATACGGCGCGTAATCAACTGATTGTACTGACTACCGAAGTCGAGCACGATAATCTTTTCTAATGAAGTGGTTTGAGCTGTCATAAGAGGCCTCCTTAGTTTTAGTTCTTTTTCATTGTAACAGAAAAGCACGAAAATTACTTTAAAAAACTGAATTTTTTGTTCGGATTTTTAAACCCCATTTTCCGCGTCACAACAAGCTTTCATTCGGATATATAAATTAGTATATAGAGTGTACACTTACTTAATGAGACCTTCAAAAACATTGTCACATCAACGTTTTTAACTATTGACATCACGTTCAAAAATTGTGTTTTAATTTTTTGAAATGTAGCATATATGCTACTTTTTGCTTTTTAACAAAAAACTAGCCAATAGACATGCTACTGGCTAGAGATTGTATTCATTGAACATTTTTCAAGAATTACCGTTCTTGCTTTTTCCTCGGTATCGTCACTCTCATCGAACCCATCAAACGGAGCTTTCGGGTCTTGCACTTTTGGTTTGCGCCTCAAGGCATTGCAGATTTCATCCACATGGCGAAATGCAAAATCAAAGTTATCTGTCCATCCGGTATGCCCTGTAATGATTTTTAGCGAAAGATTTCTCTTTCTGAGCTTTTCTTCTAGTCGTTTCAACGATACACTTTGTAATTTTCTATCTTCTGCGAGCGTGTTTAAAAACGCATAACCACCGTCCGCACCAAACCAAATCGTGTCTCCAGTAAACAAATACGCATCATCGATTAAATACACTAAATGTCCCCACGTATGACCAGGCACAAGGAAGGCTTCGATTTTAATATCGTGAATATAGAAAATCTCCCCATCTTCTATCAATGTTTTGTCATTTTCGATATGCACTTGCGGAAGTTTATAGAGCCCCCAGTATACTTTGCGCCGAACTCGGCCTTCTAAGTAGTCATTCTCGACACGACCCACATAGATTTTTGCCTTTTTAAATAACCCCTGGCCATCCGCTTCAATCGCTCCAACGTGGTCCGTATCTTGGTGCGTAATGAGAATCTCGTTGATACTTTCTGGACGAATATCTAGCCACCGCATTTTTTCGGCAAGCCTGTCATAGTTATATCCAGCGTCAATCATAATCGTATAACCGTCTTTGGTGTAAAAGTAAATATTGGCCACATATTCCCGGATACAACTTACTCTTTCGTCGATATGGCCCGTGTTTAGTGGTTTGAAAATTTCCTTTCCTCTAAACATAAACGACATGAACTGTTGTTGCTTTAAAGAATCTTTTTTCGCCATCGCTCTCACCTTGATTCTTTTGTCTTGGCGATTCTAAAATCAAATTTTCTTGAGTGGAATCCATCGATTCACTCTCGCGCAATAGTCCTTATAGGCTTCTCCGTGCAGTTCGTAGAGCCATTTTTCCTCGGTATTACGAATCAAGACGGTTAAGATCACCCACTGAATCGGAATCAGAAGCAGT
>ERZ1699248.276-NODE-276-length-12625-cov-2.739398_pt1 | contig 12625 bp, 9 predicted proteins | sample MGYA00581533_ERZ1699248 | MGnify/ENA primary metagenome ERZ1699248 (study PRJEB42319, sample SAMD00040321) | human oral metagenome | material: saliva | host: Homo sapiens | study: EMG produced TPA metagenomics assembly of PRJDB4115 data set (Metgenomic analysis of... | reverse complement strand
CAACAGCGCTCAGTTATCGACTTAGTGATTTAACAGAGGCGCTAGAGATTCATCATACTCAAGTACATACAGCAGGCAGTGATGCTCGAGCAACAGCTGAACTATTCTTAAAAATGAAGACTAAGTTTCGAGAGTTGTCGACGATTACGTTAAAACAGCTAACCGAATTCTCTGGAGAATTACTAGGGGATACGGGTACGATTTTTGAGGAAATTTTAGAAGAAAAAGGAAAAGAAGAAAGAGAAGATTTTTCTTTAGAACAAGGTTTTGTCGTTTCTCCTCTAGCGGTAAAAGAGGTAGAGCTAAAGTCTTCTAAACGAAAAACGAATGCACTAGAAGCTTATCAAAAATTAGTAGATTCTGGATTCTTAGAAGATAAGGCAAGTCAGCGTGAGATGATAACCACCATAGAATCGTTTATTGAAACAGATGAACCTTTGCATTTTATTGAAGCTAGCCCTGGTTCAGGGAAAACATACGCTTATTTACTGGCAGCATTTGAAAAAGCGAGTAAGAGAAAACCAATCTGGATAGTCACTTCGAACTTACTATTGCAACAACAACTGATGGAGGATAGTGTCGCTCCGATTATTACAGAGTTAAAGATTAAGACACCTGTGATTTCTATAAAAGGGCAAAGACACTATATTGATTTAACAGCCTTTAAGCGTGCAATTCACAAGTATCAAGAGGAGAGAAGTGCAAGAAACAGTCTTTCTATTATGGGGTTACTCGTTTGGATTACAAAGACGCAAACGGGTGATTTGTCCGAATGCAATCAAGTTCTACATCAAGTAACATTATGGAATGAAATTTCGGTAAAAGATGCTACAGAAGGGTCCAGCCTTTATTGGGATAGAGCAGTCGCTTCTGTTTCGCAGAGCCCGATTGTGGTAACGAATCATGCATTTCTCATCCAGTACGCATCGAGTATTGCAAATCGCATTAGACCTATTGTTATTCTGGATGAAGTGCAACAGTTTGAACATGCCCTAGAGCAATACGGAACGACTACTGTTAACTTCTCTCATTTATTTGAGTTGCAGCAATTGTGGTCTGATCATCATTTGAATGCAATGTTCCATTTTTCAAAAGAAGAGGAACATCTCTCTCGTACGATGAATCGTAAGTTATTAGAAATTTGTGATCTATATGAAACATGGTTTGAAGAGTTGAAGAGGGGCCAACAACTGACCAATTCATTTGTATTTACAGCAACCGAGTGGAAAGATTCGATTCACTGTGAAATGGTAAATGCAATGCAGAAGGCTCTTTCTGGTGTAATGAATTTACTGCAAGCCAATGCGGATAAGACCACTTTATTTGAAGAAAGTAGTTATTTATTAAAAGAACTAATGGAGTCTATCTCTCTATTTCAAACGGAGGGTAGTGATTATTTTGTCATCGAAGAAAAAGAACAGTATGGACAAAATACTCTCGAATTATTAAGAGTGAAACCAGTCATTGAAGTCTTCAATCAGTTTAGAGAGAAGATGAGACAATTGATTGGAATTTCTGCAACGATTCCAACTTTTACATCGTTATTCTATGAGTTAGAGGCCAAAGAAAAGCTCACTGTAATTGAGACAATATCAGAAAGTGCCGAGCATCAAATCTTTATTCCGAATGATTTGGTGGCCGTAAATTCTTCCTCGAGTCAACAGTATCACGCACAAATCGCTGACTGTATTGAAAAAATCTATGAGCGAAAGGGCGGAAGAATGCTTGTATTAATGCATTCAGTAGAAGCGCTCTTAGCAGTAGAGAGCTTGTTAGAAGAATTTTGTTACGCTCATCAGGTGGACTTGCTTGCTCAAAAGGGGCCTCAGATGGGTCGAAGAATCCAACGTCGTTTCCAAGAAAGAAATGATGCGATTTTACTGGGGGTCTATAGTTTCTGGGAAGGATTTGATAGTGGTGGACAATCGATTGATTCGCTTGTAATCACTAAATTGCCATTCCCAAATCCAGTGTCAACGGCTCAACAAATTATTCAACTAGAGATGAAAGAACAAGAGCGTTCTTATTTCGGTCATTATGCGATGAGGATGATGCTTCTTCAACTGTATCAAGGACTAGGACGTTTTAGTAGACCGCATCAAAAGAGTGCCGAAATTTGGTTGTTAGATGTTCGGGCAACGATTAGTAAATATGCGATGAAAGTAAAAAGTGTTTTCCCGGAAAATGCTACGGTTATAGAGAAACCATTTAAAAAGTGTTTGAACGTTGGGAAGAATAAAAATATGTAGGGCATCATCTTATATGTATGGTGGTATTTTTACGTTAAATAGCGTATAATACCATTATCTATGAAAATTAGAGTAGAGGAGAGAAATTGATGAAACGTAGAACAATGTTTATTCTTTTACTCACTTTATTTCTATTATTTTTAGCTGCTGCAAGTATTTTCCTAGTGAGTGTGGACCCAAAAATTAAGAAACGAAATGACGCACTTACGATGATGGCGCCAACCGTAGAATTTTCAAAGGTAACAAAGTTTTACTTGTTTAATACGGATACTTCTTACTACACTGTTATGGGTGAAGATAAAGAAGGCAATGCCATTTATGCAATTATTCCTGAAGAGGGTGGAGATGTCACAATTCTTCAGCAATCAGCAGTTGTCAATGAGCAAGAAGCTCGTTCAATTACATTACAAGATAAACCAGATGTTGAAGTGCTCGAAGCAAGACTTGGTCTTTTAAACGGGGAACCTGTATGGGAAGTTAATTATCGTATGAGTAATCAACGTATTGGTTATTACTATATTTCAGCGAAAAATGGTAAATGGATTAAAGATATTGAGAATATATAGAAATTGGTGATTTATGGTAAAAATTTCAGATAGAGTATCGAAAATTTTGCCTTCAGGAACTCTAGCAATGACACAAAAAGCTAGAGAACTAAAAGCTCAGGGAAGAAAGATTATTAGTTTATCGATTGGTGAACCTGATTTTAAAACACCTGAAGTGATTACAGAAGCAGCAATTGATGCTTTAAGAAAACATGAAACCGATCATTATACACCTGCTTTAGGAATAGATAGCTTACGACAAGCGATTTGTGATTTTCATAAACGCAAAGATGGAATTGAAATCAAAAAAGAACAGGTAGCGACATTTGCAGGCGCAAAATTTGCACTGTATTCGGTATTTATGACATTAGTGAATCCTGGGGATGAAGTATTAATTCCGATTCCTTATTGGGTAAGCTATGCTGAACAAATTCAATTAGCAGACGGCGTACCGGTGTTTATTGAAACGAAGGAACGAAATTCGTTTAAGCTGACAGTTGATTTGCTAAATGAATACGTAACTGATAAAACAAAAATCTTATTACTGAATGCACCATCGAATCCAACTGGACTCATGTATTCAAGGGATGAATTATTAGCAATTGGAAATTGGGCATTAGAACATAATGTGTTTGTCGTATCCGATGAAATTTATTATGAATTAGTTTATGATGCGCCATCGATTAGTATGGCAAGTTTATCCGAAGAGATTTTTAATAACACATTAGTCGTAAATGGATTATCAAAATCAGTTGCGATGACTGGATGGAGAATCGGATATGTATTCGGTCCAAAACGTGTGATTCGTGCATTGAACGATTTAACAAGCCATACAACAAGCAATCCTGCTGCAGTTGTACAATATGCAGCCATTCGTGCTTTCGACGAAGATGTAGAAGCTAGTAAAAAAGAAATGCGCGACCAGTTCCAAAGAAGAATTGACTTATTCCATGGATTATTAACCGATATTGAAGGAATTAAGTGTGAGAAGCCTAAAGGAGCATTCTACTTATTCGCGAATGTGAAAGTAGCCATGCATATCGTAGGTGTTGTTTCTTCTGAAGAGTTTGCCTTAAAACTACTTGAAGAGGCTGGAGTTGCTACAGTATCCGGAGAGAACTTTGGATGCAATGGTTTCCTAAGACTTAGCTGTGCCAATAGCGAAGAGGAATTAAAGGAAGCCGCTAAACGAATCAAGGAATTTATTGAATCATATAAGTAAAGGAAGAGTGATATTTTGAAAACTATAACAATGAATCAAGCAAAAGATTACGTTGGACAAACCGTTACAATTGGTGCTTGGGTTGCCAATAAACGTTCTAGCGGTAAAATCGCGTTCTTACAATTACGTGATGGAAAAGCTTATTTCCAAGGGATTGTAGTAAAAGCGGACGTAAGTGAAGAAACGTTTGAATTAGCAAAAGGATTAACTCAAGAAAGTTCTGTATTTGTAACAGGTGTTGTTCAAGAAGACACTCGTTCTAAATTAGGCTATGAGTTATTAGTAAAAGATATCGAATTAATTGGGGAGAGTCATGAATATCCAATCACTCCAAAAGAGCATGGTACTGACTTCTTAATGGACCACCGTCATTTATGGTTACGTTCAACAAAACAACATGCCATTATGGAAATTCGTAATGCGATTATTTATGCATCATACGAGTTCTTTGATAGAAATGGATTCATTAAATTCGATAGTCCAATTCTTTCAGGAAATGCGGCAGAAGATTCAACAGAATTATTCGAAACAGATTACTTCGGAGAACCAGCATACTTAACACAATCTGGTCAATTATACTTAGAAGCTGGAGCAATGGCATTTGGTCGTGTATTTGACTTCGGTCCTGTATTCCGTGCAGAAAAATCTAAAACTCGTCGTCACTTGACTGAGTTCTGGATGATGGATGCTGAGTATTTATACTTAACACATGACGAGTCATTAGACTTACAAGAAGCTTATGTGAAAGCTTTAATTCAAGGCGTTTTAGACCGTGCACCTCATGCATTAGAAACTCTAGAACGTGACACTGAATTATTGAAGAAATACATTAGCGAACCGTTCAAACGTATCACATACGATGAAGCGATTGACTTATTACAAGCGCACGAAAACGATGAAGATACTGATTACGAACACTTAGAACACGGTGATGACTTTGGTTCACCACACGAAACTTGGATTTCAAACTACTTTGGAGTGCCAACATTTGTGATCAACTATCCAACTGAAATTAAAGCTTTCTACATGAAACCAGTTCCTGGAAACGAAAGTCGTGTACTATGTGCTGACTTACTTGCTCCAGAAGGATATGGTGAAGTTATCGGAGGAAGTGAACGTGAAACGGACTACGATAAATTATTAGAAAGAATTAAATCAAACGGATTAAATCCAGATGATTATGCATTCTACTTAGATTTACGTAAATACGGTTCTGTTCCTCACTCAGGATTCGGTCTAGGTTTAGAACGTATGGTAACCTTTGTGGCTGGTACGAAACATATTCGTGAAGCTATTCCATTCCCACGTTTATTAAACCGTATTTACCCATAATAAAAAGAATAAGAAAGAGCCGCTGACCTATGTCGTTGGCTCTTTTTTAAAAGAGGGAGGTCAAAAAATGGCATTAACATTCCAAGAACATTGGATTTATAGTGGCAGTACGTCTGTTCCGAATGCACTACTTCAAAATTACCGAAAATTGCAATTGACTGCAGATGAATGCTTATTAATTGCATGGTTAATGCAGCGACATCCGGAAGAGTCATTTGTGTTAAATATTCGAGAAACCTGTCAACAATTTGGAGTCGACGAAAGACAATTATTTGGCATTATTCAACATTTAATGGATCGACAAGTGTTAGAGATTAAACAGCGCGAAGCACAAGATGGAAAAAAAGTGGATTACTACAGCTTTAAACCGCTTCTTCGTCAACTAGAAGTGTTATTTAAGCAAAACTCTTTTAGTGTTGAAAAGATGTCGCAAAAAGATGTCAATGTGTTGACGTTAATTGAGCAAGAGTTTAATCGCCAGTTAAGTGGATTTGAAATTGAGATGATTTCTGGATGGATTCATAACGACAAGTATCCACAGGAATTAATCGTAGCAGCTTTAAAAGAAGCCGTCTTAAATCAAGCGCATAATGTGAAATATATTGACCGTATTTTACTGGCGTGGAAGAACAAAGGGATTCAATCTGCGCAACAATTAGCAGCGTCTGAAACTCGCACGAAGAATGCACAAGTAGACGTAAAACCAAATGAAACTGCTAGTCAATCAGTTCCATTAGTGAATTGGGTGAAGAGATAAGATGTTATCAAAAGCAAAAACATTACAAGCAGTTCTAGAAATGCAAAAACTATTTCCAGATGCGCATTGCGAACTGGATCACGAGACGCCGTTTCAACTACTGATTGCGACTATTCTCAGCGCGCAAGCAACCGATAAAGGTGTGAATAAAGTCACTCCAAAATTGTTTGCGATTTATCCAAATGCGCATGCTTTAGCGAATAGTGAAGAAGATGTGGTGATTGAGTGTATTCAATCCTTAGGTCTTTACAGAAATAAGGCAAAGAATATTCGTCTGTGCGCACAGCAATTGGTTGAACGATTTAACGGAGAAGTTCCACGAACAAGAGAAGAGTTGGTGCAACTAGCAGGAGTTGGGCGAAAGACAGCGAATGTCGTGTTAAGCGTCGCGTTTGGATTGCCTGCATTTGCAGTAGATACTCACGTAGAACGTATTTCTAAACGACTCCAAATGGTTAAGCAATCGGCATCCGTTTTAGAAGTAGAAGAGACACTTTGTAAGAAATTACCAAAAGATTTATGGGGGAAAGCCCATCACTGGATGATCTTCTTTGGAAGATATCATTGTATTGCCAGAAAACCAAAATGTGCAAGTTGTCCATTACTCGATATTTGCGCTTATGGTCAAAAAGAAGTATAAACAAAAAATGGTTGGACAATTGTCCAACCATTTTTTTGATTTAAATTGCGATAAAGAATCCATATAAAACAGACATTACAACTAAATACCAATGCAGGTATGTAATTAAACGATTCACTGTGTACTGTTTTCTAAAGTGGATTTGGTAAAGAATCGGAATTAATAGTGATAATGAGAATAAAATGATTCCCAAAATATTGAAATGATTCAAATACCATAAGTAGTAAACGACTGTTCCTACTAGCCATGACAGACTGACAAATACATTAAAGATAGCAGCTGCTGGGCCGAAATGTCTTTTGCCTTCTTTTCGCTCTGTGAGTTTTGTTTTGATATGAGACACATACAGTCCAAATAAAACATATTGGAAGAGTTGAGCGCTAATAGCAGAAGTTACATTACCGCTTAGTACATATACTGTAACGAAATTTGCGATATAGTATTTAGCAATCCCATTTAGTAGCAGGTGATAAATATATGAAACTTCATTTACCTTCACTTCAAACAGATTCGTATGATTGATTAACACAATGGCAAAGAGTAGTAGAACCACTCTAATAGCTACCGTTTGGTAGAAATAGAAGAGAATGGCAAAGAGAATAACATTCGTTAATGCAATGACTGGCCATTTCTTTTTCTCTGGATGAAGTGCTAGTTTGCGATATGAATTTTCTTGTAAGTAAATAGCTACAAAAAATAAAAATAAAACGACAAAATGCAAAAATTGAAATTGCTGTTGTCTTAATGCAAGAATCAAACCGATAAAGCAATAACCAAGCGGTGCTAAGACAAAGCTCAACCACGGGGTAGTTGCTTGGTGAAGAATGCTTTCGATTGATATCGTCTGCGATTCATTATTCATAATAATACCTCATTCTTAAGTATAGCTTAATGATAGGTAATAATAGAGTTCTTGTCAAGGTTGGGCGCTGTTTAAGGGCTTTTAGGATAGAAATGATTGTGTATTTTTTAATTAGCCAAAAGAAAACGAACCGCTAAAACGCTTTATTTTTCAAGGTTTCTGAGCATTTAGGGAAAAAATCTTTGAAAAAAAGATGAAAAAAACGCGGTGAATTTCACCTTTAAGGTATTAATTAGGAATTAAATGTGATAAAATGAACACGAGAGGTAATTTTTACCATCAATTTAATAAGAAAAGAGGAAAGCACGATGAACAAAAACGGGAAAAAATTGGGGATTTTTTCGTTCTTACTATTTTTATTAACTGCACTTTTTACATTAGCTTCTCATAATGCATCTGCTGAAGAAACTAAACCTGCAGTTTCAGTAACTGGTAAATTTGCAGATACCATTACGATTGTTAATGTAACAAATAACGAAGGTGGAGATTTAAATTGGGATTTAGCACAATGGGCTACCTTCCGTATTAATGCAACATATGATTTAGCAGGTAAAAATGTTAAAGCTGGTGACCAAACAACGATTACTGTGCCAGACGCATTAGTTATTACATCTAGTAGTTTTGAGATTCGCGATATTAACACAAATGAAATTATCGCTCATGCTACTGTTGATGCTGAAAATAAAAAATTAACATTAACGTATACAGACTATGTGGAAAAACATTCTGATACTAATGGTTCGTTCTTCTTCTATGCACGTATTGACTTTAAGAAACATCCACAACAAGGTGAAATTCCTGTTGTTGTGACAGTCAATGCTGTAACAAAAGTTGCTGGTAAAGTAACCTTTAAAGGAATTGGAGATGGAAACCCAAGAACTTTAACAAAGACAAGCTGGGTAAATAATACTGACTATAAGACAGTTTCATATACAATTTCTGTGAACCGTAACCGTCAAAATATTAAAGAAGTAACATTAGAAGATCATTTGAAATTTACAAATGCTAGCTATGTGAAAGATAGTATTAAGGTGATTAAAGGTAAATTTGCATTTGTAGATGGTGAATGGCAATTTTCAAATCGTGTTGATGTTACAAATCAACATAAAGTTACAGTTGCAGAAGATGGACAATCTTTTGTCATTGACTTAGGAGATATTACAGAAGAGGATCAATACCGTATTTCTTATGACGTTCATTTAAACTACCAACCAGTAGATGGAGAATTATTAAAGAATGACGCTACATTAAAAGGAAAAGGTGTCGTTATTAAAGAGATAACAAATGCTTCTGCAGTTCAAATTGCTGGTGGTGCTGGTATTGGTTATGTATTTTCAATTAATATTCATAAAGTAGATGACGCTAATCAACCGATTAAAGGTGCTAAATTTAAAGTCGTACGTGAAGCGAATAAACAAGTAATCGGTGAATACGAAACTGATGAAAATGGTAATATTACTGTTAATGCATTATTAAAAGATAAATATATCTTGACAGAAACAGAAGCTCCTGCAGGATTCGTTATTAAAGACGCTGATACTGTCGTTAACGTTGAAGACTTCGGAACAGATCACGCTGTAACTAAAACAATTGTGAATCCAAAAGAAGAGACAACAACGACTACAACAACTACAACAACGACTACAACAACTACAACAACGACTACAACAACTACAACAACGACTACTACAACGTCAACAACAACAACGGAAGCTCCTACGACAGCTACAACAACGACAGAAGCTCCTACAACTGTTACAACAACGGAAGCTCCTACGACAGCTACAACAACGACAGAAGCTCCTACAACTGTTACAACAACAACGGAAGCTCCGACAACAGTAACAACTACTACAGAATCTCCTACGACAGCTACAACAACAACGGAAGCTCCTACAACAGTGACAACTACGACTGAGGCACCTACAACTGTTACTACAACAACAGAAGGACCAAGTACAGTAGTGACAACTGAAAATACAACAACTACAGAAGAAAAACCTGAATTACCAAATACAGGTACAACAAACTACAATCTTCTAGTTGTAATCGCAAGTGTGTTATTAGTTGGCGCATACGCAATTGTTCGTAAAGAAGTAAAATAATAGAATAAAATCCTCTTGAAGAAAGTCTAAGTCCTTGAACTTAGGCTTTTTTCTTATGTTTGAAAAAAATGTTCATATAATAGTAGTTTTTGCTATCTTTTTTTACAATAAATGCTATAATGAGAAAGTTAAAAATGATATTCCCGAAAGGATACACAATGTGTAGATGCCTTGTAACCGGAATTGAATGGGGGAAAAAGAAATGGAAAAAATTTTATTTACATCGGAATCCGTAACAGAAGGACATCCCGATAAAATCGCAGACCAAATTAGTGATGGTATTTTAGATGCCATTCTTACTCAAGATCCAACAGCGCGTGTAGCCTGTGAGACAGTAGTAAACACTGGTTTAGTCGTTTTAGTAGGAGAAATCACAACAAGTGCTGTTGTCGATTATCAACAAGTAGCTCGTGATACAATTCGTAAAATCGGTTATACAGACCGTAAATATGGATATGATGCAGACTCAGTAGCTGTATTAGTTTCACTCGATAAACAATCACCAGATATCGCAATGGGGGTTGACGATGCATTAGAAACTCGTGGACAATCAGAAGAGTTTGGAGCAGGAGACCAAGGATTAATGTTTGGTTATGCAACAAACGAAACTGAATCCTATATGCCACTACCAATCGACTTAAGTCATAAGTTAGCTTACCAACTTGCAAAAGTTCGTAAAGAAAAACAATTAGATTACTTAGGACCAGATGGTAAAGTTCAAGTGACAATTGAATACACACCTGAACACCAAGTAAAACGTATTGATACAATCGTAGTAAGTACACAACATGATGAAGAAATTTCTCAAGAGCAAATCAGAAAAGATGTTTTAGAGTATGTTGTAAAACCAGTTGTACCAGCTGAGTTACTTGACGAAGAAACTCGTTACTTTATCAATCCAACTGGTAAATTCGTTATCGGTGGACCTGTAGGAGACTCCGGTTTAACAGGACGTAAAATCATTGTTGATACTTACGGTGGTTATGCGCGTCATGGTGGTGGAGCTTTCTCTGGTAAAGACTCTACAAAAGTTGACCGTTCTGCAAGTTATGCAGCGCGTTACATTGCTAAAAACGTCGTAGCAGCTGGTCTTGCTGATAAATGCGAAATCCAATTAGCCTATGCGATTGGGGTAGCACAACCAGTTTCTATCGCTGGAGATACATTCGGTACGAACCATGTTCCAGAAGATAAAATTATCGAAGTCATCCGTAAAGAGTTCCGCTTAACTCCAAAAGGAATTATCGAAACATTAAACTTACGTAGACCAATCTACCAACAAACAGCCGCTTACGGTCATTTCGGTAGAACAGATATTGAACTTCCATGGGAACAATTGAATAAAGTAGAAGAGTTAAAAGCTTATTTTGCTTAATATAATGAAGAAATCCAACCTCTAAAAAGAGGTTGGATTTTGTTTTAAGTAGAAAATTATCATATATGATAATTTTCTACTTTTTTTCTATGACATAACAAATCGGTGGGCAGTTGATTTGATTGATGAATTGATATTTTAATACAGACCATTCCTTCTGCGGGAGAGTCGTGAGGAGTTCTTCTACAGAATTCTTTTCTTCGATTCCACCATCATGCCCATAGTAGGAAACGATGATTATTTTCCCTTTTTTCTCTAATCGATCTAGTAAAATTTGGATGGCTTCTAGAGTAGAAGAGGGAGTTGTGATGATTTTTTTATCACTTCCTGGTAAATAACCAAGATTAAAAATCGCTAATCGAACCAAATCTTGATCGTCTAAATAGTTCGAAATTTGAGCGTGAGAGTCCAAAATAAAGGTCACTTTATGCTCAAAGTCATGGTTTTGTAATAATTGTCTTGTTTGTAAAATAGCTTGCTCTTGAATATCAAAAGCCAAAATTTTTGATCCTTTTCCTATATGTTGTGCCATGAAAAGTGTGTCATGTCCATTTCCTGCGGTTGCGTCGATAAAAATTCCATCTTCTAAATTTACAGAGAGAATCATTTCATGACTAAATTGCTGTGCATTCTTCAAAATAAGCACCTCTTAACTAAAATTTTACATTTTGTTACATAATTTTTACGGATATTAAGAGTATACGACGATTTGCGTGTTCGTGCAACGTTCCCCTACACAAACGAATTTATCCTACTATAATGAATAACGAATTAGATTTTACATGGAGGAAAAAAGGATGACAGAAACAAAACACGAAAGATATTTACGTTTGAAAAAGGAAAAACAAATGAAAGCTTTAAAGGCTGCAAATAAAAACTTACAAAAGACAGTTGCAGTTGTTGGAGCGACGACAGTAGCGGGATTAGTACTTGCGCCAAAATCACATGCGTATACAGTAACTTCAAATCAAGTACAATCACCAGCACAACAATTCTTGAATAAAATTATTCCTGCAGCTCAACAAGCTACAGAAGGTAAAGATGTATATACTTCAGTAATGATCGCACAGGCAGCGTTAGAATCTGCATGGGGAACTAGTGCGTTATCTGCTGAACCAAACCACAACTTATTTGGTGTGAAAGGGAACTACAACGGTCAATCTGTAAACATGTATACATTAGAAGATGCTGGAGCTCAAAAATACTATGGTATTTACGACAACTTCAGAAAATATCCTTCTTACAAAGAGTCTATGGATGACTATGTAGATAAAATCATCAACGGTATTAAAGGTGCGCCAATGTTCTATTCAGGCGCATGGAAGAGTCGTACAAACAGCTATCAAGATGCTACACGTTATTTAACAGGACGTTATGCAACAGATACTGCATACTATGCAAAATTAAACCGTATTATCGAACAATATGGATTAACAAAATATGATAATGGGACTGCAACTGCGATTGCTGCTGGAATTGAAGAAAGAACTTCTTCAGTTGGCGGACAATACACAGTTCAAGCAGGTGATACATTATAC
>ERZ1699248.266-NODE-266-length-12821-cov-4.556956_pt1 | contig 12821 bp, 10 predicted proteins | sample MGYA00581533_ERZ1699248 | MGnify/ENA primary metagenome ERZ1699248 (study PRJEB42319, sample SAMD00040321) | human oral metagenome | material: saliva | host: Homo sapiens | study: EMG produced TPA metagenomics assembly of PRJDB4115 data set (Metgenomic analysis of... | reverse complement strand
CATCTGTTTCCAATACGTTGACGGTTACATAGTCGGTGCAACCTGCCGCATTCAGGATTTGTACGGCACGGGAAGAGAAGCCGCATTGCGGGAATTGCTTCGTGCCTTTCATGAACAATACGACGCGGTGGGTGGTTACGACTTCTTTGATTTGATCGTGGATAGAGGACATGGTGTGTTCCTTTTTACTAAATCGGTTGTTCGGGGAAAATCAAATTTCCCGCCATTATACGCAAATTGATGAAGTTGAGGGGCGTTTATCAACGTCGGATCTGACCGTTGCCGTTAATGTAGAACTTGGTCGAAGTCAGCGCTTCCAAACCCATCGGGCCGCGGGCGTGCATTTTTTGGGTGGAAATCCCGATTTCTGCACCCAATCCGAACACAAAGCCGTCGGTGAACCGAGTGGACGCATTGACATAAACCGCCGCCGCATCAATGCTTTCTTGGAAAAACTCGGCATGGGCAATGCTTTGGGTCACAATCGCTTCCGAGTGGTGCGTTGTATGGCCGTTAATCCAATCGACGGCTTCTTCCACTGATTTCACTATTTTGACCGACATAATATAGTCAAGAAACTCGGTACTGTAATCTTCCTCGGTTGCCAAAACAGCATTTTGAAACATACGCAATGCTTCTTGATCGGCTCTAAATTCGACCGGATGCACTTTGGCAACGGCTTCTTCCAGTTTGGGCAAAAACACTTCCGCTATCTTTTCGTGGACAACCAAAGATTCAGCGGCATTACACACGCTTGGGCGCTGCGTTTTGGCGTTCACGACAATATTGACCGCCATCTCCAAATCGGCACTGCCATCTACATAAATATGGCAATTACCGACTCCGGTTTCAATGACAGGAACTTTCGATTTCTCTTTCACCGTCTGAATCAAGCGCGCGCCGCCACGCGGAATCAGCACATCAATATAATCGACCGCCTGCATCAATTCCTCGGCAGCAACATGACTGGTATCTTCGACCAGCTGCACTACATCGGCATCCATTCCCGCTTTTACCAAAGTCTGCCTGATGACAGCAATCAATGCGGTATTGGAATGGATGGCATCGCGACCGCCGCGCAAAATAATGGCATTGCCGGTTTTAAAAGCCAGAGAAAACGCATCGACTGAAACATTCGGGCGGCTTTCAAAAATCATGGCGACCACACCCAAAGGCACGCGTTTTTGAACAATCTTCAAACCGTCCAGATTGGTATAGCCGCGGACAATCTGCCCAATCGGGTCCTGCAAATCGGCAACCTGCCCAACGCCTTCCGCAATGCCTTTGATGCGTTCGTGATTCAAGCGCAGCCTGTCGAGCATAATGTCCGAAATGCCGTTTTCTTTTGCAGCAGCCAAATCGCGGGCATTTTCTGCCAAAATCATCTCAGCCTGTTCAACCAAAGCCGTTGCAACCTGACGCAGCAGATTGTTTTTTTCCAAGCTTCCCAAGCTGATTAACGTTTTACTGGCTTTTTGGGCATTCTTGCCCAACTGTTCGATATAGTTCATCCAACCTCCCTATTTCTCTTGTGCAAACCACGTTCCGATAGGCGCGCCATCTAAAACCTGAAGAATATCGCGCGGATTAGCGCTGTTCATCAACACCATCTGGCCGTGATGTTCAAACATCATCTGCGCGCTCTTAATCTTACTGAGCATGCCGCCCGTACCAAACTTACTGCCCGAGCCGCCGGCAGAAGCAATAATTTCTTCGGTAATATCGGCAACATGGCTGCGCAGCTTGGCATCGGCGTGAACGGCCGGATTTTTATCAAACAAACCGTCGATATCGGACAACATAATCAACAAATCGGCTTTAACGATTTTCGCCACGACTGCCGACAAACGGTCGTTATCGCCAAATTTGGTGGCATGGTCCATCTCGTCCACGCTGACCGCATCATTCTCATTGACAATAGGGATGACGCCGATGGAAAGCAGGGATTCAAAAGCATTGGTAACGTTTGCCAAACTTTCCGGATATTCGACCACATCGCGCGTCAGCAGGATTTGCGATACCGTCATCCGATAATGGGAAAAAATCTGCGAGTAAAGGCTCATCATGGCCACTTGGCCGACGCTGGAAACAGCCTGCTGCTGCGCCATTTCCACCGGACGTTTTTCCATGTTAAGGACATTCAGCCCAAAGCCCATCGCGCCGGAAGACACCAGCACAATTTCCTTGCCCTTTCCGACCAAGCTGGAAATGACAAAGGCCAGTTGGTCGATTTTTGCCAAATTGATTTTACCGTTTGGCAACACCAAAGAGCTGGTTCCAATCTTAATGACAATGCGTTTTACTGCTTCAAAATCTCGTTTCATTATTCTCCTCTGCTTTCTATTTTTATGATTGCACGCGGCATTATTTCAGCCAAACGTATCTACATCATAACTGCGAAGCAATAGAAAATACAGACAAAATTAAAAAGTGCCTCCTTCAAAAGCTATATTTTCAGTTTTTATCCAAACCCATTAACAACAAAACAAAAGGCCGTCTGAAACCCTATTTCAGGTTTCAGACGGCCTTTTACCGATTATTGAAACTCTAGCCTGCAAAGATAAATACAGACCGTTCCCTACAAACGCTTATTGATGGTCGGAAATAATTTTCAACATTTGCGCCAATACTTTAGGATTGGCTGCAACGATGTCGCCGCTTTCCAGCCAGCCTTCATTGCCGGACATATCGGTAACGATACCGCCTGCTTCTTGGACAATCAATGCACCGGCGGCAATATCCCAAGGTTTGAGGTTGAACTCGAAGAAACCGTCCAAACGGCCGGCCGCAACGGCACACAAATCCAAAGAAGCCGCGCCTTCACGACGGCCGCCGGCGGTTTTGTCCAAGAAATCTTTCAAAATTGCCAGATACTTGTCCATCATGCTTTGATCGACAACAGGGAAGCCGGTACCGATCAGGCAACGGTTCAATTCGATGCGGTTGGAAACGCGGATGCGGCGGTCGTTGAGCAACGCGCCTTTGCCGCGGGAAGCCATGTATACGTCGTTGCGCTCAGGTGCGTACACCAAAGCTTCTTGCAACACGCCTTTGTGCAGGAGTGCCATAGAAATGGCGTATTGGGGATGGCCGTGGAGGAAGTTGGTTGTGCCGTCGAGCGGGTCGATAATCCATTCGTACTCTGCTGTGGCTTTACCGTGGGAGCCGCCTTCTTCGCAAGTGATTTTGTGATGCGGATAGGCTTCTTTGAGCGCTTCCACCAAAATCATTTCGGAGCTGCGGTCAACATCGGAAACGAAGTCGTTGAATGCTTTGCTGTCTACTTTGACGGCATCCAGATTGCCGGCGGCGCGAATCATCATTTGCCCTGCTTTACGGGCGGCTTTGAAAGCGGTATTTAAAAACGGATTCATGGTTTTCTTCCTAATTCAGGTAAAATACGCCCTAATGCGCCGAACAAGGCACACAAGAGGCTGTTAATCGTTTCCGATGCTGTTAAAGAACATTTCAGACAGCATGGAAAAAGGCCGTCTGAAAACAAAAAGATGGCGCATTATACCTGATTCCCATACAAACAGAAAATAAAACATGACTTCCGAAAAACCCGCCCTGCCCGCTTATCTGGACAACATCCGCATCATCCTCACGCGCACCAGCCATCCTTCCAATATCGGCTCCGCCGCGCGCGCCATGAAAACGATGGGCCTGCACAAACTGACCATCGTCGCCCCAAACCTGATGGCAACGCCGATGACGGAAAATCCGCCCGTGTTCGACCCGGAGCGTCCGCAATCGTTTAAATTACCGGAAGAAAGTTTCATCCTCGCTTCCGGCGCGGCAGACGTTTTGGAAAATGCCATCATTGCCGCTTCTTTGGACGAAGCCCTTGCCGACACCACCATCGCCTGCGCCCTGACCAGCCGCCGCCGCGAAATCACTGCGCCGCTGCAAACCCCGCGCGAGTTAGTACCCGAATTACTGCAGGCCGCCAACCGCGGCGAGAAAGTGGCGCTGGTCTTCGGCAACGAAACTTTCGGTTTGAGCATCGAAGAAGTCCAAGCCTGCAACCGACTGATGACCATCAACGGCAACCCCGACTATTTCTCGCTCAACCTCGCCCAAGCCGTGCAGGTCGTGTGCTACGAAATCTTCAGCCAAACCGATTCGCCCATGACCCACCTTCAACAGGAAGACCACGCCGCAACCCATGAGCAAATCAAAGGCATGGTCGCCCACATGGAAAGCGTGATGAACGATATCGGCTTTTTCAACCGCCGCAACGGCGAACGCCTGATGCGCCGAATGCAAAGCCTGTTCGGCCGCGCCAATACACAAACCGAAGACATCGACATCCTGCGCGGTTTTTTCAATACCGTCAGCCACCGTATCCATAAAAAAGACTGATTAAGGCCGTCTGAAAACATTTCCAGCTTTTCAGACGGCATGACTGATATTCGGATAAGCATGAATTACGCCCTAGACGCATTATGGTGGAAACTCACCAGCCAACCCGTCCGCGACCTCGCCTCGCTGCTGACTGCACCGCCTTTGTGGCAAAGCGGTTGCGAATTGAGCGTGCGCAAATTATTGGGGGAACACGGTTTCCGTTACCTTTTAGCATTGGACGCCGATCCCGCTCCGCTGACGGATTACCTTGCCCAACGCGCCCCGTTCGGCCACCGCCTCGGCATTTATGCCGAAGAGCTGCTGGCTTTTTGGTTTGCCAACGCGCCACATGCAAAGCTGCACGCATACAATCTGCCCGTTTTTTCAGACGGCCAAACCTTAGGCGCCGCGGATTTTGTCGTTTCCCTCAACCAACAGCCCTACCATATCGAGCTGGCGTGTAAATACTACGGCGGAGACCAAGTGCAAAACCTGCGCGGCCTCAATCCTAAAGACACGCTGACAGACAAAGCCGCCAAATTGGTGCAGCAATCCCAGCTGCTGCATACGCCACAAGGCAAAGCGACCTTAGCCGCACAAGGCCTGCCAGAAAATCCGCTTCCTGCTTCCATCGTGCGCGGCATCGGCTTTTTTCCACAAGGTTTCCATGCTTTTGAGCCGCCGCTTAATCCATACGGCTGGCACGGCGTCTATATTCAAGATTGGGCGGAATACGGGTTTGAACGCCAAGAAGCGCGTTATCACTTGCTCGACCGCATGGCCTATCTCTCACCTGCGCGTGTCGCCGAAACCGAAACATTGAACGCAACCGAAATCCGCCGTATCGACCAAGGCTTGATTGCCGTTTTGGAATTACGGCCGGACGGCTTTTGGCACGAAATCGAACGCATCATGAAGGCCGTCTAAAACCCTTTACTAACTTTAAGAGAAACCCATTACATCATGAACGCCGCACAACTCGACCACACCGCCAAAGTTTTGGCTGAAATGCTGACTTTCAAACAGCCTTCCGATGCCGTCCTCTCCGCCTACTTCCGCGAACACAAAAAGCTCGGCCGCCAAGACCGCCACGAAATCGCCGAAACCGCCTTTGCCGCGCTGCGCCACTATCAAAAAATCAGCACCGCCCTGCGCCGCCCTCACGCGCAGCCGCGCAAAGCCGCTCTCGCCGCACTGGTTCTCGGCAGAAGCACCAACATCAGCCAAATCAAAGACCTGCTTGATGAAGAAGAAACAGCGTTCCTCGGCAATTTGAAAGCCCGTAAAACCGAGTTTTCAGACGGCCTGAATACCGCCGCAGAATTGCCGCAATGGCTGGTGGAACAACTGCAACAACATTGGAGCGAAGAAGAAATCCTCGCCTTTGGCCGCAGCATCAACCAACCTGCCCCGCTCGATATCCGTGTCAATACTTTGAAAGGCAAACGCGATAAAGTATTGCCATTGTTACAGGCTGAAAGTGCCGATGCAGAGGCAACGCCTTATTCGCCTTGGGGCATCCGCCTGAAAAACAAAATCGCGCTTAACAAACACGAATTGTTTTTAGACGGCACACTGGAAGTCCAAGACGAAGGCAGCCAGTTGCTTGCCTTATTGGTGGGCGCAAAACGCGGCGAAATCATTGTCGATTTCTGTGCCGGCGCCGGCGGTAAAACCTTGGCTGTCGGCGCGCAAATGGCCAACAAAGGCCGAATCTACGCCTTCGACATCGCCGAAAAACGCCTTGCCAACCTCAAACCGCGCATGACCCGCGCCGGACTGACCAACATCCACCCCGAACGCATCAGCAGCGAACACGATACCCGTATCGCCCGACTGGCAGGCAAAGCCGACCGCGTGTTGGTGGACGCGCCCTGCTCCGGTTTGGGTACTTTACGCCGCAACCCCGACCTCAAATACCGCCAATCTGCCGAAACGGTGGCCAACCTTTTGGAACAGCAACACAGCATCCTCGATGCCGCCTCCAAACTGGTGAAACCGCAAGGCCGCTTGGTGTATGCCACCTGCAGCGTATTGCCGGAAGAAAACGAGCAGCAGGTCGAACGTTTCCTGTCCGAACATCCCGAGTTTGAACTTGTCAATTGCGCCGAACTGCTGCAAAGCCTGAAGGTCGATTTGGATACCGGCAAATACCTGCGCCTCAACTCCGGAGAACACCAAACCGACGGTTTCTTCGCCGCCGTATTGCAAACGTAAGGATTAGGGTTGAAAAAGGCCGTCTGAATTCCTTTCAGACGGCCTTATCGATAGATTTCTTACATTAAAACCATAAATTACGATAGTCGCGCTTTGCAATAATATACTTTGAGGCCTGTATCTCGACCTTTTATCAGAATATTGTGAAAAGCCGGAAAAAATGCTTTATGCTTTGTAAATGTATGTGTTCTCGTTCAAAATTCGCCCGGCCATGCCTCAGGCGATACCCGATACGGACAACGATAATATATAAATCATTTGGTTAAAAATCATGTCGCATATTTATTCTTCCCCCACAAAGCCCCGTTTATTGTCATCGGCCGTTGCCGTCGCCTGCTGTCTTCTGCCGTTTCAGACGGCCTCTGCATACAGCCTGCAAGACATCCTCAGGGATGCTTTAATCAGCGACCCGATTGTGCGTGAAGCCAAGGCTACCCAAGAAGCGGCGCAAAGCACGACCAAAGCCACGCGTGCGCGCCATTATCCTGTCGTTACCCTGACCGGCACGAAAGTGCTGGCGCAACACAATAAATACAACAGCAACGACATGGATGACGGTATCGGCGTGCGCGGCAGCGTGAACATCTACTCATGGGGTGCGATTGAAGCCGCCGTCCGCCGCGACCGCAGCCGCGAAGAATACTATCAACACAAATACACCGAAAGCCAAGAGCAGCTGGGCAGCGATATCGGCCGCCTCTACCTGAGCGCATTGCGTGCAAAAGAAACCCTGATCCTCAACGAACAGACTTTGGCGCGCCACAACAACCTCTTAAAAGACTTGGACACCATCGTCAAATATGATGCCGGCCGCCGTTCCGAGCTGATTGAAGCGCGCGCGCGCCAACTGCAAGTGGCAAACATCATTGCCCAACAACGCCGCACCATGGATTTGGCGCTGAGTCGCCTATCCCGCTACACCTCGCGCCAACTGACTGCTGCTGATTTGGAAGATCCGTTTAAAAACGACACGGCAAAATCCATCAGCGAACGCTTCAGCAACCCCAACCGCAATAATAATCCGTCCTATCAGGCGCAGTTGGCCGAACGCGACAGCGTCCGTGCCGATTTGGACGCCTCCAAAGCCGAACGTCTGCCTGCCCTCAATTTGGAAGGCAGTGCAACGCGCAACACCAGACAGCTTTATTTAAACGTTGCATGGAATGTGTTGGATATTGCCGCACGACACAATGTAGAACGCAATGCCAAATCATTGATTGCCGCAGAGGCCAAGTCCGAACAAATCCTGCGCGACATGAACGAGCGTGTGCAAACTTCCGCCATCGATATGCAGGAAAGCGAACAGCGTACCGCGCTGACGGCGCAGCACATCGCCGCCCAAAAAGAAGTCATCAAAGTGTACGAATTGCAGTTTAAAATCGCCCGACGCACGCTGACCGACGTTTTGAGCGCATACAGCGAGTTATCCTCCATCGAACAGGATTACGTTGCCGCCCGCAACGATTTCCGCGATGCGGCGCTCGACTATTTAAATACCCAGGCCAAAATCTCCGCTTGGGTCGGTTTGGCGCAAAAATAAAGCCATATCCGCCGGTTAAACCAAAAACATTACGCGAAAAAATATGAAAGCCATCATTGAACACATCGTTTTAGTGACCCGCCTTTTGGGTGCGCCCGTATCCGAAGCCGCCTTGTCCGCCGAAGTCGTGCGCGATAAAAAGCTCAAGGTCAACTATCACTCACTGGTCGAAGTCCTGCGCAGCCACGGCTTTGAAAACACCTTGTCCAAACGCAATCTGGAAGACATCCCCTCGCTCGCCGTGCCGGTCATGATTATCCTGCACAATGAAGAGGCCGCGGTCATCACCAAAATCGAAGGCTCCGGCCAAGAGCGCAAATACCATATCCGCCAAGTCGACGGTTTGGAACAGGAACTCAGCCACGAGCAGCTCTCCGGCCTGTATTTGGGCTACTGCTGGTTTATCAAACCCAAAATGGCTACCGATATGCGCTCGGAGCTACCTGAATACCATTTGCCCAAAGCATGGTTTTGGAAAGTCATTTGGCGATTCCGCAGCTACTACTACCAAGTCATCTTGGCCACCATCATCATTAACTTCCTTGCGCTCGTCAGCTCCCTGTATGTGATGAACGTGTACGACCGCGTGATTCCCAACCAAGCCTATGAAACCTTGTGGGTATTGAGCATCGGCGTGGTCTTGGCGATTTTGTTTGAGTTTGCCGCCAAGATGATTCGCGGCCACTTGACCGATATTGCCGGTAAAAAAGCCGACCTGATCATCAGCTCCGCCCTGTTTCGCCGCGTGATGGCATTGCGTCTGGCAGACCGTCCCGCTTCTTCCGGTTCATACGCCAGCAACCTGCGCGAATTTGAAGCTGTGCGCGAGTTCATGACCAGTGCCAGCTTGTTGACCATCGTCGATTTGCCTTTCCTGTTGCTGTTTATCTTCGTGATTTCCATGGTCGGCGGCAAATTGGCACTCGTTCCCCTGACCATCATTCCGATTGTCGTGATTGTCGGTTTTGTCGTACAACGCCCGCTCTCGCGCCACATCAACGAATCGATGAAAGAAGGTTCGCAACGCTCCGGCCTTGCCGTTGAAGCCATCGAAGGCATCGAAACCCTAAAAACCAACAACGCCACATCTTGGGCGCAACAACGCTGGGACGAATACACCGCCAAAACTTCCGCTTCTTCCATCAAAGTCAAAGACACCAGCAACTTCATGGTCAACTTCGCCGTCGCCATGCAGCAGCTCAATACCGTCTTTTTGGTCGTTGTCGGTACCTATCTGATTCATGCCGACAACCATGCGGAACGCATCACTATGGGTGCATTGATTGCCTCCGTGATCCTGTCCGGCCGCGCCTTGGCGCCGTTGGCACAAATCGCCGGTTTGGCCACCCGCTTCCAACAAGCCAAACTTGCCCTCAAAGGCGTAAACGACATCGTTACCCGCCCTATCGAGCGCAATCCGGAACGCAAATACATTACTTTGGACAACGTTCAGGGCAATATTACCTTTGAAAACGTATCGTTCAAATATCAGGCCGACAACAACAGCGCCGTCGAAGATTTGCGCCTGACCATCAAACCGGGTGAAAAAGTCGGCATTTTAGGCCGTATCGGTAGCGGTAAAAGCACCATGCTCAAACTGGCCAGCGGCCTGTACGACACTGAAAAAGGCAACGTTACCCTTGACGGCGTCGATATGCGCCAGCTTGACCCCAACTTCCTGCGCGACCAAGTCCTGCTGTTGAGCCAATCGCCACGCCTGTTCCTCGGTACATTGCGCGAAAACATGGACTTGGCGCGTACCGTCAGCTACTCTACCGACCAAGACCTGCTGATTGCGCTCAACCGCTTCGGCCTTGACAAAATCATCCGCAACCATCCGCGCGGTTTGGATATGCCTTTGGGTGAAGACGGCTTGGGCTTGTCCGGCGGTCAAAAACAAATCATCGCCCTGGCACGCATGACCTTGCGCAATCCGAAAGTCGTCCTGCTGGACGAGCCGACCACCAGCCTGGACCAGGCTACCGAACGTATGGCGCTCAATGCCATCGCTCAATGGGGTCGCAACCGCACCATGCTTTTGGTAACCCACCGTCCGCAAGTGCTGCAAATCGTCAACCGCATCATTGTGATGGACAATGGTAAAGTCGTGATGGACGGCCCGCGCGACCTGGTATTGCAAAAACTCATGCAAAACGAACAGGCCAAAGCAGCCAACGTCAAACAACAGCAACAAGCTGTCAACGCCAAACAGCAACAACAAGCCGCCGCCCCTCAATCGGCAGCACAATAAAGCAAAAGGCCGTCTGAAAACCTACTTACCCTTTCAGACGGCCTGCCCTAATGGTTAAAATCCACCAAACACAATAAAGACACACGATTATGAGCCGCGAAAACAACGTCAAATCCAAAGACCTACACCTCATTAACGACCTCAATGCCGCCCTTCAAAAAGAAAAACACAGCGGTCAATTTTGGGTCATCATCCTTTTCTTCATTTTCCTGGTTGTCTTCGTTATTTGGGCTTACAACAGCCCGGTCGAAGAAGTGACCCGCGGCAACGGCAATATCATTCCCAGCAGCCGTGAGCAAGTGATTCAAAGCCTCGACCCCGGCATCGTAACCGAAATCATGGTTAAAGAAGGCGATATGGTCGAGAAAGATCAGATTCTGATGAAACTCGACGACACGCGCAGCTCCGCCGTTTTGCGTGAAAGTGAAGCCAAAGTCGAAAACCTCGAAGCCACCGTTGCCCGCCTTAAAGCCGAAGCCTACGACACCAAGCTCTCCTTCCCTGACAGCGTGGGTCCCGATCTTCGCCGTCGCGAAATCGCCGCCTACAAAGCACGCCGTCAAGCAATGACCGATGCCGTCAGCGGCCTTTCCCAAAGCAAGGCCGCGCTTGACCGTGAAATCGCCATTACCGCCCCCATGGTTGCTGAAGGCGTGGTTTCCGAAGTCGAACTCTTAAGAATGCGCCGTGAGTCTGCCGACTTGGCCACCCAAATTTCCGAACGCCGCAACCGCTACAAAGCCGATGCCAACAACGAACTTTTGCAAGCCGAATCCGAGCTGGCGCAATCCAAAGAAAACGTTGCCATGCGTGCCGATCCGGTTGAACGCTCGCAAATCCGCGCCCCTATGCGCGGCATCGTCAAAGGCATAAAAGTCACCACCATCGGCGGCGTTGTGAACGCAGGCGAAGACATTATGCAGATCGTCCCGGTTGACGACAAACTGCTGGTCGAAGCCTATATCCGCCCGCAAGACATCGCCTTTATCCGCGCAGGCCAACCTGCATTGGTTAAAGTCAGCGCATACGACTACTCCATCTACGGCGGCCTGGAAGGCAAAGTTACCCTTGTTGGCGCCGATACCGTCAGCAATTCCATGCAAAACCGTGCCAACGACCTGAAACTCGACCCGAACCAAGTCTATTACCGTGTTCTCGTCCAAACCGAAAACAATTCCCTGAAAGACAAAAACGGCAAACCTATGCCGATTATTCCGGGCATGGTTGCAACGGTGGACATCAAAACCGGCGAAAAAACCATCTTCCAATACCTGATCAAACCGATTACGCGCATGAAACAAGCGTTAAGCGAACGCTAATCGATAAACCGATAAAAGGCCGTCTGAAAATTTTCAGACGGCCTTTGATTTATGTTTTAAATACCTCCTTATTGAAACCCAATGAGATAAATATATAGAGTCTCTGAGATAATTGGGATTATTTTGGATGGAGCGGGATTTGGTGGGATTGATTTTGTGAAAAGTAGTTTCATAGAGTGCAATAAAAAGACGAGTATAATTTGCTCGTCTTTTTTTGTTTACAGGCCTGAACTGAGTGACTCGATTGCAATATCAAGGATGCGTTTATCTGCTCCGTTTTGAAGTTGACCACTGCCGTTGATTGGTAGATAGGGTCGGGCTGGAAGTTGGACGCTATGGTTTCTGCCTGGTAGCCACCCAAGTGGTGGATTGCCGCATATGGTTTGTTGCTTCCGATACGTGCAAAGTCGTTGCCTACTTGTGTGGAGATGCTGGCTGCAAGTTGGCCGGTCAGTTGCAGAGTCTGCCCGCCTTGAGCTGCGCGTTGGCTTTGTTTCCATCTGTTGCCACCGAAACTTTCGCTTTCGAAGTTTTCTTCGGTTAATGAAGTCATTTCGGTCGCGATGGCTTTCATCATTTTGCGCGGATGGCTTACGTTTTGTAGAAGCTGGCTCAAGCCGCGATCTAGTGATGAAGTATCAAGATTAATTTCAAGCATATCTAACCTTTGATTAATTTTAATACCCATGCCAAATCGACAGCAGATAATGAGGATTTGAATTTGCTGTTGGTCATCATGGTTTTTAAGGCTACGCGTGCAATATCGGGATGAACGGATTGTGCTTTCTGGACGGCTACGGAAGCCATTCGCGAGAGCATGGCTTTTCCTTGGTTGGCATTGAAGCCTGCGCTAGGGGCGACAAACTTTCCGTCAATCCGCAAGCCGGTGCGTTGGGCGTAGCGGGCTTCTCCGGTGTATTCGTTGCTACCGATGTCGACGGTTTGAGTCTCAAGTGTCGGACTGGGTAAGGCACGGCTTTCGCCTACGGCGCGTGATAATGGACGCACGCGGCAGCGGCAGCGGAAATCCAACGGCGGATACATGGTGTCCCAAACCGGGTCGGCTGCTGCATAGACACGTCCGTGCATTCTACGGTGGCTGTCACGGGTGCGGCTGTCATTTATAGCGACGTATTGCCAATACGGG
>ERZ1699248.251-NODE-251-length-13233-cov-2.200290_pt1 | contig 13233 bp, 7 predicted proteins | sample MGYA00581533_ERZ1699248 | MGnify/ENA primary metagenome ERZ1699248 (study PRJEB42319, sample SAMD00040321) | human oral metagenome | material: saliva | host: Homo sapiens | study: EMG produced TPA metagenomics assembly of PRJDB4115 data set (Metgenomic analysis of... | reverse complement strand
AGCATACTCTATACGTTTCATAAAACTGTTCTCATCTAAAACGCCTACAATGAGTACGCCCAAGATGATGACGATATGAAACTTAAATCGGCTGAAAAAATTGTAAATATGTCCGGTAATCTTACTCACTTCTTTACATTCTTTTTTGCAAAAGTAAGGAAAAGATTGCATATCGGAGCATGAAACATACATATTTTTAGCAAATTAACAATTTAATTCTTTCCTCCTTCCTCCTCTTTTCTTAACTTTTATTACCTTTGCATATACAATTAGATTTTGAAATTATGGATGAATATATTGTTTCGGCGCGAAAGTATCGTCCAATGTCCTTTGATTCCGTTGTTGGACAACAGGCGTTGACTACTACGCTGAAGAATGCTGTGAAGAGTGGTAAGCTGGCTCATGCCTACCTTTTCTGCGGTCCACGAGGAGTGGGCAAGACTACTTGTGCTCGAATTTTTGCGAAGGCTATCAACTGTGAACATCCAACAGCTGATGGTGAGGCTTGTAACGAGTGTGAGAGTTGTAAGGCGTTTGGAGAAGGAAGAAGCTATAATATCTTCGAATTAGATGCTGCCAGCAATAACTCTGTTGAGAACATCAAGTCATTGATGGATCAGACGCGTATTCCGCCACAGGTTGGTCGTTATAAGGTCTTTATCATTGATGAGGTTCATATGCTCTCTACAGCTGCCTTCAATGCTTTTCTAAAGACTTTGGAGGAACCGCCTGCACACGTTATCTTCATCCTTGCAACAACAGAAAAACATAAGATTCTCCCAACGATTCTCTCTCGCTGTCAGATTTACGACTTCGAGCGTATGACGGTTCCTAATATCATCAACCATCTTAAGCGTGTTGCTGAGAAGGAGAACATTCAATTTGACGAAGAGGCTCTGAACGTTATTGCTGAGAAAGCGGATGGCGGAATGCGTGACGCACTCTCAATATTCGATCAGGCTGCAAGTTTCTCACAAGGAAATATCACTTATCAGAAGGTGATTGAGGACTTGAATGTACTCGATGCGGAGAATTATTTTAATATCATCGACCTTGCTTTAGAGAATAAAGTGAGTGAGATAATGGTTCTCTTGAACAGCGTTATCAATAAGGGATTTGATGGAGGACACCTTGTGAATGGCTTGGCATCTCATGTTCGTAACGTGTTGATGGCAAAGGATGCGCAAACACTTCCTTTGCTTGAAGTAAGCGAACAACTGCGTAATCGCTATCAGTTGCAGGCACAAAAATGCCCTGTCAACTTCCTTTATACGGCTTTGCAGATTATGAATCGTTGTGATGTGGAATATCGTCAGAGTTCTAATAAACGTTTGTTGGTGGAACTGACGCTCATTCAAGTAGCGCAAATTACGCAGAAGGATGATGATGTCCCTGCCTCGGGGCGCAGCCCTAAGCGATTAAAATCCCTGTTCAAGAATCTTGTTCTGAAGGCTCAACAGAAACCGACTCCGCAGGTGGTCGGGAGCCTAAAGCGTGATGCTGCTGCTCGTGGTTCTAATGATAGCGACATAGTGTCTGTAGAGGTCGTGTCTTCACCAAAGAAACCCATCACAGAAACGTCTGGTGTACGCCCTAAGGTGAATGTATCTTCTGGTATTCCGAATTCTGTTAATCTCGGTTCATTGACGATGTCATTTGACAATCTACTCAAGACCGATAAGAAGAAAAAGCAGGATGAGGAAGTTGAAATAACTAATAAGGATGAGCATGAAGGCTTTACACAGCAAGACCTTGTTGTGAGTTGGCGTGCTATGTGTTCACGAATGCCAGAGCGTATGCAAGCTTTGTCGCAACGCATGAAGAATATCACGCCTACTATTTCAGAGTATCCAGCAATCTTGGTACTTGCTGGTAATAATATTCAGCTCAACGAAATGCTAACTATTAAATCGCGCATCCGTGCTACATTGGCAAAAGAACTGCACAACGGACAGATTGAAGTAGATATTCGTCTTGCTAAGTTTGAAGAAATCAAGCCAATGCTTACGCCTCGTGAGTCTCTGAATAAACTGTTGGAGACAAATCATCCTGTAAAGGAACTTATTGATGCGTTGGACTTGTATTTGGATTAAGAAAATCCACCTTTGGTGTTGTCACGGCTAATATCGTCCCATAAGTAGTGTACAGGTAGCTGATATTTAGTGCTCTAATAGTTGGGTTTTAGGTGTTTTAGTGAACCTTGCTACTTGTTTTTAACTATTGTCCGAAGGCTTCGGACAAGTTGTCCGAAATAGCCGTAGCATATGTCCGGTAGACCAGAACAGAACGGTTTGATACTTAGTTGCAATGCTGTTCATTACATACAAAACATCTAAAAACCGAAACTTGAGTTTTGTTATTTTCCACAAAGTAACGAAAAAGTTTGTATCTTTGCAAACGTTTGCAACGAAATTTTTAATGAAAAAGATACTTATAACAGGCGCATCGGGCTTCATCGGCTCCTTTATCGTGGAGGAAGCACTGCGCAGGGGTATGGAAACTTGGGCGGTGGTACGCCGTACTTCTTCACGAGAATACCTCCAGGATGAGCGGATTCATTTCATAGAATTAGACTTCTCATCTGTCGATAAACTAAAAGAACAGCTCTCTGGACATCAGTTTGACTATGTTGTTCATGCCGCTGGTGTAACAAAATGCTTAAACAAGGAGGATTTCTTCCGTGTCAATCGAGATGGTACGCGCAACTTCGTACAGGCACTGCAGGAACTTAATCAGCCTTTGGAGCGTTTCGTTTTCCTCTCAAGCCTTAGCATCTTCGGTGCTATCAGAGAGCAACAACCTTATAAGGAGATTGAGCCAACAGACACTCCACAGCCTAACACGGCGTATGGTAAGAGTAAGTTGGAGGCTGAACAATTGTTGCCTTCGTCCTTCCCATATATCATATTGCGCCCAACTGGCGTGTATGGACCACGTGAGAAGGATTACTTCCTGATGGCAAAAAGCATCAAGGGACATAGCGACTTCGCTGTTGGCTATAAGCAGCAGGATATCACCTTCGTATATGTTAAGGACGTTGTACAAGCTACCTTCCTCGCACTTGACCACGGAAAGATAGGCAGTGCCTACTTCATAAGTGATGGAAAGGTCTACCAGAGCACTACCTTCAGCGACCTCATCCACGAGGAGTTAGGCCGTCCTTGGTGGATTCGTATCACAGCTCCGATATGGGTGTTGCGTGTTGTCACGTTCTTTGGCGACCTTATCGGACATGCGACAGGTAAGATTTCGGCTTTAAACAACGACAAATATCAAATTCTAAAGCAGCGTAACTGGCGTTGTAACATCCGTCCTGCGATTGAAGAGTTAGGCTATAAGCCTGAATATGACCTCAAACGAGGTGTGAAAGAGACTATTGAATGGTATAAAAAAGAAGGCTGGCTATAGGATAGCTAATTATTATTAGCCTTATTGGCCCAATTAGGCTAATAAGGCTAATAGGCCTAATAAGCCCAATAACAACAAACAATGAAACAATTCATCATAGACTTATTTAAATTAGAAAAGAAGCCCGTAAAGGGTCTTATGGCATACGAATGGGTGGTAATGGCTTACTTGGTGTTGACACTCATCGTCATCTTCTTTATGTACACCACTATTAACAACCCACAGGCAATGATATTCGGGCGTCTACGCATCGTTGCTTTGACAGCTGCTATGTGGGTGGTTTATCGCTTAGCTCCCTGTAGGGCAACTCGTTTCCTACGTGTTGGCGTACAATTAGGACTGCTTGCTTGGTGGTATCCTGACACCTTTGAAATCAATAGACACCTGCCCAACCTCGACCATCTCTTTGCGCAATGGGAGCAAGACCTCTTTGGCTGTCAGCCAGCCCTACTCTTCTCAAAGGCTTTGCCGGGTCCTATCTTTAGCGAGTTGTTCGACATGGGCTATGCAGCCTACTATCCAATGATAGCCGCAACGGCTGTTTATTACTTCGGGTGGTACTATAAGGAGTTTAATAGAGCTACCTTTATCATCCTCTCTTCCTTCTTTATTTATTACATCGTATTCATCTTCGTGCCTGTAACAGGACCTACCTTCTATTACAAGGCGATTGGTTTACAGAACGTGACAGCGGGTATCTTCCCTAATGTTCACGACTACTTCAACCATCATCAGGAGTGTTTACCAAGCCCCGGATATACCGACGGCATCTTCTATCACCTCGTTGAGGATGCTAAGGCAGCTGGTGAGCGTCCTACTGCAGCCTTCCCAAGCTCACACGTTGGTGTCAGCACCATCTGTATGTTGCTCCTTTGGCACGACCGCAACTATAAACTTTTAGCTATCCTTGCACCCTTCTATCTTCTGCTTTGCTGTGCCACTGTTTATATCCAAGCGCATTATCTCATTGATGCCATCGCTGGTTTCATCACTGCAGTTATCCTCTTCACCATCCTCCTACGCATATCACGTAAAATGATAAGAGAATAATGCTACACTATGGATAAGAAATAAGACTATAATAAAGTCGATTAAAGGCGTCAAGTCAATAGTTTCTTCGTATAAGAAAAGTATGTAATACGATAAAAACTATTGACTTGACGCCTTTTATTTTATGCCTTTTCTGATTCTTAAAACATCATTTTCCGTTGAAACCACTTGGCAAAAACAGGGTCAGTAATAGCCAACTCCGTCCCACGCTTTTCTATCAAATCACGCTCAAGGAGTGCTTTCTGCAATCGGTTGATATTCGAGTAACTACCCAACTGATATTCCTCTCGTATCTTTGCAAGTCCAAAGTCTTTCGTTACACCAGAGCATAAGGCACGCAGAAAGTTAAGTTGATACTCCGAGAGGGGTTCAACCATCTGCATAAAGAGTACCTCATTTGTCGCTAAGAGGTCGTCTGTTGCCTGTTTGATATCGCTCTCATCCACTGTCTCTCCTTCTTCCTTCTGTGTATAAACGAGCCAAGATAACTGCTGAACATAGGCTGAATAGTTGTCGGTGAAGCTGAATATCTCCTCCGCAAGGGCTGAACTGATAGTCCTCTTACCATCTGCAAAATGACTGACAATATACTCCACCCACTCAGTCGATGGTATCTTGTCGAGCACTATCAAGTCGCCAAACTGATAGAAAGGCATACTGCGGTGTAGAAAGATGCTACTCATTAAGTGATGCTTACTACCGAAAAGACAGTAAGATACGTGCTTCTGATGTTGCCATACACTCCTTAATCGTGCCTGTACATGCTTGCTATCGGTCATTTCACCTATCTGTTGAAACTCATCAATACAGACAACAATCTGCTTTCCTTTCTTTATAGCAATCTTTTCAACCATCTCAAGCACTTCTTCTGGCGTATGTGTCTTCGGAGTTATACCCAAAGAAATAGCAAAATCACTGTTCGGTTCGGGACTAAATGATATCTTTGGCGTAAGTCTATACAAGAACTCCTTTGCCTCCTCGAGCCACATACTCTGCTTTGATGCCGTCTGCTTCAGTACTTCTGATGCCAAACGGTTGTAAAAGTCATATTCGCTCTTACAACCAAAGATGTCTAAATAAATCGTTATAATATCTTCTGACTTCATCTTTTCACACACACGCATCACCAAGGAGGTCTTTCCCAGTCGACGAGGAGACATCAGAATGGTATTGATACCACCTCTGAAATTATTCATCAATCGGTTTGTTTCCACTTCTCTTCCTATGAAGTTATAATCGGAAACAGCTACTCCATAAACAAATTTCTTGCACATAACGATTACAGTTTTAGCTTGTCTTACGACTGCAAATATAGTAATAAAATAGCAATCACACAAGTTTGTGTCATACAAACTTGTGTGACACAAACTTGTGTGACAACTAACATGCATAAAAGCAAGTATTTATAAGATACAAGGAAAGGAAAAAGCGATATCAAAAACACCTTGATATCGCTTCTTTTTTATGCTCTTTTTACGTAGAATGAACATGTGGGAAAACAACATTCTACGGATATTTATCCTACAGAAAGACCACAACTACGAATTCTTTTCATGAACGAAAAGAATTATTTTCACGACAAGAAATATTTTTCTTCATGATAAGAAATATTTATTTTCGTGAAAATAATTCGTCAATAGGACTACATACCGTTGCCAGTACCCATTCCAACACCATTCATTTGTTGGTCATTCTTCTTCTCTTGGAAGTCATTTGAAATCTTACTCTCATGTGTTTGGAACTGCTTTTTGGTGTTTCCAAAGTTCCAAGTGAGGGTTAATGCCACGTGTTGTGCTGGTATCGTGATGTTCATGTGGTTCTCGAAGTTAGCACCATGGCTGTATTGCTTGATGTGCATCTTTCCTGTCAGCGGTACGAAATACATCAAACTAAGATTGAGTTTGTCCTTGATGAAACTCTTTGAAAGGGTTGACGTGAACATATTAAAGCCCCCGCTATATCCCTGCAATGAACGTTTCTTTGTCAGTCCACCCATAAATATACTCCAATTCAGCTTCCATGGGAAGGTCTGCTGTACGCCTAAGAATGCGTTTGCTTGCCATCCAAAGTTGTGTTCGCCCAACTTCTCTGAACGAATATCTCCATAGTCAACTCCTCCATTGAGCATGATACGAGTCTTAGGGGTGACAGCATAGTTCATAAAGGTACTGAAGTTGGTCCAACGACTACGAACGATATTACCATAAGTTGTATTCAACACTGTTCCGTTCATAAACGAATACTGCTCAATCTGGTTGTTGGCAAAAGCCTCACCAAGCGTCATATTCATCATAAACTTCGGTGTGAAGTAATTGAATACTAAGCTAACGTTGTGGCTCTTCTCAATCGATAGGTCCGGATTACCGTAACTCAAGACCGTAGGATTAGACCGATCGACATACGGATTGAGGTAACTAATACCCGGACGACTGATGCGCATGTTATAATTCAAGCCTAAGTTGACTCCGCCAGAGATATTATAACTGAGGCTGGCAGAGGGAACAAGACTTCCATAATTCTTCTTAAAGTCGGCACCAGAACCGACAATAAAGTTCACCTTCTCCCACGTATATTCATAACGTAAGCCTGCCTTTGCACCCAACTTACCCATCGTTGCACTGTACTCAGCATACTCTGCCAAGATACTCTGTGTATTCTTGTAGTTCACACTGTTAGCTGCATTATAGACTTCAGTGCCTCCTGTAATGTCATAGAACTTAGAATCAGACGAGTTGCGATGAGAGATAAACTTCAAACCAGTACTCAATGTCTGTCCTTTTCCTAATGGAGTCGTAAAGTCAACCTGCACAGTATGCTCCGTTCCACGTGTCTTTGCTGTTGAATAAAGGTCGGATAAAGGAATCGTCACACCTACTGGAAGCACGTCATAAGTACGTCGGTTATTACTCTCAGCAGGGGAAGTAGTGAAGAGGTAACTCAATGTCAAGCTACTTGTATGTTCCTTATTGAAGAAGCGCTGATAGTCAACACTTCCGTTAAACGACGTACTCTTATTCTCCATCGTCATCTGATTGCCATACGTGAAACCGGTTCCGTAGCTTCCACCAGAGAAGGTTGTCGTAGGATGCCCATCGTTTTTCATCGTGTGACCAGTCAATCCGAACGTAGCACCAATATTACTCATAGAGTCGAGTTCATAGCCTAAGCTAACATTACCCATCGTGAAATTAAAATTAGTGTTACCCCTCTGCCAATAGTCCATACGTGACCCATCAGATGTAGTACGGCGCATCTCCGTTTCTGTTCCGTCTGCCTTACCCTTTGAAACCATCAGGTTAGCACTGTAAGTGAGCTTTCCTTGCTGTCCACTCAAGAAGGTTGAACCACGATATCCCTTGTTGCTTATGGTGGCAGCAATACTACCGTTGTATCCGTTCAACTTCGTTTTAGCCTTTCCGTCAGCATTATTCATAACGATATTCAGTACACCACCGACACCCTCTGCATCATATTTTGCACCAGGGTTTGTGACTACCTCGATTGACTTCACAGCCGAAGCAGGCATCGCCTTGAATATCTGTGAGGGATTAGAAGAGAACATTACATTAGGTTTTCCGTCCACATAGACCTTGAAGGAACCTTGTCCATTGACGGTGATGTTGTCCTGTCCGTCTACTGTTACCATCGGAACCTTACGCAACATATCAAGTACGGTGTTCGTCTTGACATCGTTGTCGCTCTGAACATCGTAGGTCATCTTGTCGGTTTCCATCTTTACAAGCGGCTTCTGAGCCACAACTTCAACCCCTTTCAGCTGCTTTGTATCATCTTGTACAAGGAGGTTTCCGAGGTCAATAATGCCACCTGCCTCCGTAAGTTGTACCCTACGCAGAATCTCTTTACGACCCATTGAAGTGAAGGAGATAAGATAGTTACCTTGTCCCGTTACCTTTTGAGAGAACTTTCCGTCCTTTTCTGTCACCGACATAGCCACTGGTGTTTCGCTTTTCTTACCTTTGTAGACTCTGATAGTGGCGTATGGTTCACCCTCATGGGTCAAAGAATCGAGTAATACACCCGATATAGTTGAGGTCTGACCATGTGCGGTTATGGCAATAGCCATCATACCCAAAGTAAAGATTAACCTATTAATTTTCATATTCTCTATGTTTTTACGGCTGCAAAGATGATATAGATGTAATACAAAGTTGTTTCCCATTACAACAAACAACATCAATAAAATCATTATCAATCACCTAACCAGTAGTGTTTTACTATCTAATCTATGTGCGCATTATACAATGCAAAACTAACGAAAATATTCTAATAAAACAAGTTTTGAAGGTAAAAAAGAACAACTTAAAATAGGATTCTTTCCTACTCTTTCTATGCTATATAATAACTATACTAACAACGTATTACATCGTGTTTAACCCTCCGCACCATTGGTGCTAACGCTCCGCACCACTCGTGCTAACCATCCGCACCATATGTGCGGGATATCAACACAGAGAAAGAAAAGCGTTATAGAGAATCATGATTGGCATGATAAGAGATATCGTAAGGCGTTAATGACCCACTTGATAAGGGTAGACATTTACCCAATAGTACAAAAAAAGATGATTACCAAGCCTAAATAGACAATCGTAAAGGCTTGATAATCATCTTTTAAAAAGTTATCTTACTTCAAACAAACCAACTGGATAGCAAAGCCACCACTCTTTGCTAAGTGCAAGTTGAGTACAGTTTCACTATTAACCACCTGCTGTTCAATCGTCATAGAGTAAGGATTCTTATCGTATTCAGCGTCAGGACCATCCTTATAGATGATAGCCTTGTAACTTGTACCCGGTGAAAGGAAGTCGAGTTTCAGCTTGATATCACGTGCATTCTCGTCACTCATACCTCCAACAAACCAGTTCTCACTATCGCGATCCTTACGTGCAGTAACGATATACTTACCTATCTCCGCCATAGGAATCACAGTCTTTTGCCAGTTAGAAGGCATTGCCTCGATGAAAGCAAAGGCTGGTTGATCCTTGTAGTTTTCGATTTCATCGGCTGCCATCTGCCATGGAGTATAAATAACAACATACTCAGCCAACTGTTTAGCAAGTGTTGTGTGTGGATGCGTATTAGGATAAACCCTACCTTCAAGGTTGAAGATTCCGGGTGTAAAGTCTATCGGTCCAGCCAACTGACGAGTGAAAGGAAGTACACAAAGATGGTAAGGAGGGTTACCACCATTGCCATCCCAAGCATTCCACTCTTGTCCTCTTACACCCTCACTGGCGATAAGGTTTGGATAAGTACGCTGTAAACCGGTTGGCATAGCAGGCTCATGATTAACCACCATAATGTGGTGGCGGGCTGCAGCCTCTATCACCTTGCGATAGTGACGCACACCATATTGAGAGTGCTGGTGCTCCTTATCGTCCATTAGATTATTGACATAACCCGTCTTAACAGCCTTGATTCCCATCTTCTCATAGAGAGAGAAGGCTTCTTCCAACTGGTTCTCATAGTTCTTTGCAGCACCACCTGTCTCGTTGTGAGCGATGAGTGAGACACCCTTTGACAGTGCATACTTCTGCAATCCCTCAAAGTCATAATCAGGATAAGCCTTTGTGAAGTTGAATTTATCACCTTCCTTACCCCAGTCGTTTTCCCATCCATAGTTCCAACCTTCAACCAATACGCCCTTGAAACCATGCTGTGCAGCAAAGTCGATGTAGCGTTTTGTATTCTCGGTTGTGGCACCATGCTTAGGACCTATAGCCCAAGTGGCTGTCTGCATGTGGTAAGACCACCATACACCAACATACTTTCCTGTTGTAATCCATGATGTATCCTTAATCTTACAAGGGTCGTTGAGGTTCAACATGACACGGTTTGTAATCAAACCACCTACCTTATTCTCCACTGACAACATACGCCAAGGACTGACGAAAGGAGCTTTTGCACGCACCAAGTCGCCATTTGACCATGGAACTAACTCAGCCTTCAGTCTTACATTACCATCTTTTGTCTCTACAGGCTTAACATTCAACGAAGAATAGTCTGTCAGATTTGCCTCATGAAGCATCATATAAAGGTCTGGTTTCGCCTCGATAGTAACAGGAGTGCATACCTTTCCCTTCTTACTCAAGTGGTCCTTTGTCCACAGTCCCTCATAGTAACCAGCATCATAAGGCAATGTCCATGCCTCTGGATCGCCCTTAAAGCAGAACTCAGTAGCCTCATCTGTGATGACAAAGTCCTTCAACTGCTTTTGTTCTGGGAATACATAACGGAAGCCCATACCATCGTCAAAGACACGGAAGACGATATTCAGCTGTCGCTGCAGCCCTTTCTTCTGTGCCAACTTCATAGTCAACTCGTTATAATGGTTGCGCACATCGACTTCTTCTCCCCATGGCTGGCGCCACGTTTCGTCCTTTGTAGCTCTTGCAAAAGCCACAACACGGAAGTCACTATCAAGGCTTCCATCTTTCAGTTTCATTCCTAAAGCTGAAGGGAGAAGGATTACCTCCCCACCACGACGCAAAGAATAATAAGGTCGTCCAGCATTATCAACACCTACTGTCAGCGTCAGATTGCCCGAAGGTGAACTTACCGTAGCTTCTTGCTTTGCCATCATTGCCATTGGAAGAAGTGCAAAGCACAGCACTAAAAAGAGATTTTTAAAACGTTCTGTTTTCATTTATTGAGATTTTAATAATATTAATTATTACCATTGATGCCATCTAACAATGCCTTTGCCTCAGCCGTCTTCAACTGTACAAGGGCGTTATATGCCTCCTTTACCTTCGCATTATTAGGTTGTGCAACACGTGCTTGATACCAGCGATAGATAAGTTCTAAGTCGGCTTGCTGATAGCTTACGCCAGTGAACTTCTGCAACATAAGGAGGTATTTATACCCATACTCTAATGTTGGTTCGATAGTAGTTCCCTCGCCATAGTCGTTCCATGTGCTTATTTGCAGATACTTCAGACCTGCCTGTCGGGCTGCATCAAGCTGTCGCTGGAACAACGCTCCGTTCTCAGTACTGTAGGTTTGATAACCTGTACCGCCCTCACCTTCTTTGTAATAGTCCCAGAAACCAGGCATAGCACCGCCTACAAAGCACTTATAATCCTTAGCTATAGCATAGTTAGGATTAGGATTTACCCATGTATAAACACCTTGTGCATTGTCTGAATAAGTAGCATTATTGACACTACCCATCTTTCCTTCCAGTACAAGGAACATTGGTTTTGTAGTGAGGATAGAGAAACTACGATACCAGTCTTTTGGCGATTCCATCTGAATAGGACCGAAGTCTAATAACAATGGACGACCCTCAACCTTCACATAACTATCGTCCTTAAAGAAGTTCTCAGCTAAATAACGTAAGTCCTGACGTACTGTTCCAACCTTATCTGTCACTCCTTCGAGTGTTCTGTCTTCATAAACGACACTCATCTTGAGTCCTGCACGTTTCAAAGCACGGAAGAGTGCTTCAGTATTCGACTTATGTAAGGCGATAGAATTATCACTATTAACGCCATACCAGTCGACCATTACACCGTCTAAGCCGGCATATTTCATCAGCAAACACTGATAATCCAACACAGCCTCATCGCCACTTGCATAAGGACCCGTCTGTGGATAATAGTGTGAAGCTATCTGTCTTTTGCCGTTAGCATCGGTCTTATTCGGGTCACAGTTCTTCATTGTCCAGTGATAACCCCACTTCCCTTCGTTCTTAGGGTTGGATGTGGTCGTCTCAAACCAAGGCATATAATGTGCATACACCTGCATGGTGTTTGACTTCGTAACGGCAACAGGCACGACTTGCGTAGTCTGCTGACTGCCTTCAGGCTTCTTAGGTGCACCCTCATAGCTGTCTGCACAAGACGCAAAAAGCAATCCTGAGACAGCTGCAAATGTAAATACTGATTTCAACTTCATCTTGTTTAATGTTCTCTTAGCTGACTTTCCTATTCTTAAAGCTGGTGCAGAAAGATTCCTACTTCTTATATTGATACCGCTATCCTACTCTCTGCCGCATTACAAAAGCTATCCTTTCGTAAGTACAAAGATAAACTTTAAATAGCATAAAGAAGAACTTCAACCACATAAAAAGGCATCTTTCTCGAATTATTTTCATGAAGAAAAAGATTTCTTTTCATGATAATAAATATTTCTTTTCACGATGAAAAATGTTTTTTTTCATGAAAGTAATTTGCCACAGACAGCTTTTCTATAGGAGAAAGTCATGTTATTAACTTGATATTACATGGGTTATTGTATCATAAAAGAGGCTGTTTTCGTAAGCGTTAGTAGCTTATTCCAAGCCGTATAAAGCTTCTCTAATAAAGCCCTTAAAACCCAATGGCAACTGCATGGACCTAAAATCCCTGCCGTACCATTGGGCATCTTTATAACACTAAACCCATCAAAAATTAACTTTCGTAACCAGGATTCTGCTTTAAGTTAGGGTTCTTGCTCAACTCCTCTTGTGGAATTGGATAGATACCCGTGTGCTTGTCGGCAGGATCGGCTGGCTTCTCCCACCACACTTTGAAGTAAGTTCCAAAGCGGATGTTGGTTGTGCGGCGCAGATTCTCAAATACAAACTCGTGCTTCCACTCTGTGTCAAGATCGTCGAGGGTGAGCGTTGTGAGGTCGTCAAGGCCTGCACGCTTACGAATCTGATTGATATAAGTGCGTGCTGTTGAGGTGTAACCCAAACGGAAGTTACACTCTGCTTGCATCATTACAATCACTGAATAGCGCATTAGTACCCAATCATTGTCGCGCTCCCAA
>ERZ1699248.249-NODE-249-length-13245-cov-3.326041_pt1 | contig 13245 bp, 12 predicted proteins | sample MGYA00581533_ERZ1699248 | MGnify/ENA primary metagenome ERZ1699248 (study PRJEB42319, sample SAMD00040321) | human oral metagenome | material: saliva | host: Homo sapiens | study: EMG produced TPA metagenomics assembly of PRJDB4115 data set (Metgenomic analysis of... | reverse complement strand
TTTCAGCATCTTGTACTGTAACACGTAGACGAGTCATACAAGCGTCAACATCGAGGATATTAGCACGTCCACCAAGAAGATTAATAATATTTACAGCTTGAGAAGCTGCAGCAACTTGCCCTTCTCCGTTAGATCCTTCTTCAGTAGCACCTTCAGCTGTTTCGTAATTTCCATTACGTCCTGGAGTAGCATAGTTGAATTTTTGAATCATGAAATTAGCAATGAAGTACATGATAACTGCAAAGAGGACAGTTACCCAAACAAAGTTAATAATATCCATTCCAAGGCCTGCGTTAACAGCCAGTGGAGTACGAGTCAAGAATTCGATTGAACCGAATGAGTGCACACGAAGGTTCACAATATCAGCCATTGCAAAGGCAGCACCTTGAACAAGAGCGTAAACAAGGTAAAGAGGTGTTGCGATGAACATGAACATGTACTCAATTGGTTCAGTTACCCCTGTCAAGAATGTTGCAAGAGCAGTTGCAATCATCATACCTTTGTATTGGTGTTTCTTATCTGGATCAACGTTACGGTAGATAGCCACAATTACACCCATCAAGATACCAAACGAACCAATCATTTGTCCAACTTTGAAACGAGCTGGATGTACTGTATCTAACAAGTGTTGGTATTGAGCTGCGTCAGTACCTTTAAGGTTTACAAGGTCAGTTACCCATGCAAGCCAAAGTGGATCTTGACCAAATACTTGAGTACCTTTTGCTGCACCAGTCATGACATCATAAGTACCACCAAGAGCTGTATAGTTCATTGGGATAGTCAACATGTGGTGAAGTCCGAATGGCAAGAGCAAACGTTCCAAAGTACCATACAAGAATGGTGCTAGAACTGGAGCTGTTTCTTGTGAGTTAGCAATCCAAATACCAAAGTTGTTGATACCTGTTTGTACAACTGGCCAAGCAACTGAAAGAACAATCGCTGCAATCGCTGAACGAAGGATAACAACAAACGGTACAAAACGTTTTCCGTTAAAGAATGAAAGTGCATCAGGCAATTTACGGAAGTTGTAGTATTTGTTAAAGGCAGTTGCCCCTACAAAACCAGAAATAATCCCTACAAATACCCCCATGTTAAGGGCTGGTGCCTCAAGTACACTAATGAAGTAATCAGCAACCTTGATAGATCCACCAAAGATTGTTGAAACCATAGCGTTAGGATCTTTCAACATATCCCCTGATACACCGAAGATTGTACCAGTGATACGGTTAATAAGGATAAATGCAAGACCTGCCGCAAAAGCACCACCAGCACGTTCTTTAGCCCAGCTTCCTCCAATAGCGAGGGCAAACAAAATATGAAGGTTACCGATAACTCCCCAACCAATTTGCTCTAGTACGCCACCAGTAATAACTAGGGGAGCAAGGTTTGGGTCAATCATTGCAAGTGACTTACCGATTGAGATCATCAATCCAGCCGCTGGCATAACAGCGATAACCACCATTAGAGCCTTACCGAATTTCTGCCAAAATTCGAAAGACAAGACATTTTTGAATGTATCTTTCATCATTCAAATCTCCTTTTATATTTATTAGGCAAACGTTTTACGAAAACGTTTGCACTTGTTTGTGACTTAATTATACCACTTTTTATTTTTTTGTAAAGGCTTTTTTAAAAATTTTTTTCTGTCCAATCATTTCAATATCTCTCACTTATTTGCTGACTTTGAGTTTGCGAGTCTTTTCTGATATAATATTAGCTATGAAATCCTATAATACCTTGAATGATTATTATCGAAATTTATTCGGAGAAAAAACTTTCAAAGTTCCTATCGATGCTGGATTTGATTGTCCCAATCGTGATGGTACAGTAGCTCATGGAGGTTGTACTTTCTGTACGGTTTCTGGTTCTGGAGATGCTATCGTTGCGCCTGACGCTCCTATTCGTGAGCAATTTTATAAGGAAATTGACTTTATGCACCGTAAATGGCCAGATGTAAAAAAATATCTAGTCTATTTCCAAAACTTTACTAATACTCATGAAAAACTCGAAGTGATTCGTGAACGCTATGAACAAGCTATTAATGAACCTGGAGTTGTTGGAATCAATATCGGTACACGACCAGATTGCCTGCCTGATGAGACTATCGAATACTTGGCTGAACTATCAGAGCGATTGCATGTTACTGTAGAGTTAGGTTTACAAACAACCTATGAAGAAACTTCTGAATTGATTAACCGTGCCCACTCCTATAAACTCTACGTGGAAACGGTTAAGCGCTTGAGAAAATATCCCAAGATTGAAATTGTAGCTCATTTGATTAATGGTTTACCAGGTGAAACTCATGACATGATGGTGGAAAATGTTCGTCGTTGTGTGACTGATAATGATATTCAAGGGATTAAACTTCACCTACTTCACCTCATGACCAACACTCGGATGCAACGGGATTACCACGAAGGTCGTTTGCAGCTCATGAGTCAGGATGAATATGTCAAGGTCATCTGCGACCAGCTAGAAATTATTCCCAAACATATCGTCATTCATCGAATTACAGGAGATGCACCTAGAGATATGTTGATTGGTCCTATGTGGAGTCTCAACAAATGGGAAGTTCTAAATAGCATTGAAGCTGAAATGAGACGTCGAGGTAGTGTCCAAGGATGCAAGGCTGTAAAACAGGAGTTTATGAATGAAAAGACCACTTGAAATGGCGCATGATTTTCTTGCCCAAGTCATCACAAAAGATGATGTTGTTGTAGATGCAACAATGGGAAATGGACATGATACGCTTTTCCTTGCCAAATTAGCTAAACAAGTCTACGCTTTTGATATACAAGAACAAGCTCTTGAAAAAACAAGTCAACGTCTACAAGAAGCCGGTTTGACCAATGTCGAGTTACTTCTCCAAGGTCATGAAACCGTAGATCAGTTTGTAACTGAGGTGAAGGCAGCCATCTTTAATCTAGGTTATCTCCCTTCTGCCGATAAGTCTATTATTACTAAACCTCACACAACCATTGAGGCACTTGAAAAACTCTGTCAGATGCTCGTTAAAGGCGGACGAATAGCCATCATGATTTATTACGGGCATGAAGGCGGAGATATTGAACGAGATGCAGTCATGGATTTTGTCAGTCAGTTGCCACAACAAGAATACACTGCTACGATCTATCGTACCCTCAACCAAATCAACAATCCTCCTTTTTTAGTTATGATTGAAAAGTTAGAAAGGTATCGACATGGATAAACAATACCTAAAAGACAAAATTGAAACTCTCCGGCATAACTTCGTCGAATCAACCCAACATGAACGTGCAGTTGGTATGTTAGATGAAGCCCATATGAGCAAGAAGATGTTGAAAATCAAGAAAAAAATGATTTCACTTGAAATGGAGCGTTGTCAGAAGAAAATCGAGCATAAGGACTGCTCGAAGATTGATCAAAAAATCCAAGAACAAAAGGAACTTTTTGAAGCTTGTCGCAAACAAAAATAAGGAGGTAGAAGATGAATTTACTTTTTTATCTCTTAGTATTTTTGCTAGTTCTTATTGTTTCTAGCACGACCAATAAACTTCTGCCCTTTTTACCCATGCCCCTGATTCAAATTTTGTTAGGGATTGGAATTGGACTTTGCTTACCCAACAACCAATATCACTTAGATACGGAGTTGTTTCTAGCTTTAGTCATTGGCCCGCTACTTTTTCGCGAAGCTCAAGAAGCAGATGTAACCTCTATCTTAAAGCACTGGAGAATCGTTCTCTACTTGATTTTCCCAGTTATCTTTATATCAGCTCTGAGCATGGGGGGACTCGCTCATGTCCTTTGGGCTAGCCTACCATTAGCCGCCTGTGTAGCAGTTGGTGCTGCCTTAGGTCCTACTGACCTGGTAGCCTTCGCTTCCCTTTCTCAACGTTTTTCCTTTCCAAAACGGGTTTCTAATATCTTAAAGGGGGAAGGTCTTCTTAATGATGCTTCTGGTCTAGTAGCCTTTCGTGTGGCTCTCATCGCTTGGACAACAGGAACATTTTCGCTCACCCAAGCCGGAACTTCATTAGCTATTTCCATTGTTGGAGGTTTTGCAGTCGGCTTTATAACAGCCCTAATCAATCGCTTCCTCCATACTTTTCTACTCAGTGTCCGCGCAACAGATATCGCAAGTGAGCTCTTGCTAGAACTCAGTTTGCCCCTCTTGACTTTTTTTATAGCTGAAGAGATTCATGTTTCAGGTATTATCGCCGTTGTAGTCGCTGGGATTTTGAAAGCCAGTCGTTTCAAAAAAATCAACTTGCTTGAAGCGCAGGTTGATACTGTTACCGAGACCGTTTGGCACACTGTAACCTTCATGCTTAATGGTTCTGTCTTTGTCATTCTTGGGATGGAACTGGAAATGATCGCGGAACCAATTCTTAAGAGTGCATTATACAACAAAGTGCTTCTCTTAGTCAGCGTTTTCCTCTTGACCTTCCTACTCTTTGCCATCCGCTTTGTAATGATTTACGGCTTTTACGCTTTTCGGATTAAGAAACTTCATAAAAGCTTAGACAAGTATGTCAAAGATATGCTTCTCCTTACCTTTTCTGGCGTCAAGGGAACTGTATCCATTGCCACTATCCTTTTGATACCATCTAATCTAGAACAAGAATATCCTCTTCTTCTCTTCCTCGTAGCTGGTGTAACACTTGTCAGTTTCCTTACAGGATTACTGGTACTTCCACACCTTTCCGAAGAGAAAGAACCATCTAAGGATCAGCTCATGCACATCGCTATCTTAAATGATGTCGCCATGGAGTTAGAGAAGGATTTAGAGAACACAAAAAACAAGGTTCCACTCTATGCGGCTATTGACAATTATCATGGACGTATTGAAAATCTCATCCTCAGTCAGGAGAACAAGGAAATCCAGGAAGACTGGGAGGCGCTTAAACTATTGATTCTCAGTGTTGAAAGCGATGGTTTGGAACAAGCCTACGAAGAGGGTAAAATCAGTGAAAGAGCTTATCGTGTCTACCAACGCTACCTGAAGAGCATGGAGAAAAATATTAAACGAAACTTTGCTTCTCGACTAACCTACTACTTCCTTGTTTCCATACGAATCCTTCGTTTTCTACTTCATGAAATACTCACATTTGGAAAGACCTTCCGTTCATGGAAAGACAAGGAAAAACAGCGACTTCTTGCCATTGATTATGACCAGATTGCAGAACTCTACCTAGCTAATACTGAAATTATCATCGAGAGTTTAGAAAACCTCAAAGGGATTTATAAGAGTTCTCTGATCAGCTTCATGCAGGAATCTCGTCTCCGTGAAACCAGTCATATTACGAGTGGCGCCTTTGTGGAGCGGGTTATCAATCGTATCAAACCCAATAATATTGATGAAATGCTTAGAGGTTACTACCTTGAACGTAAGTGTATCTTTGAATACGAAGCTCAAAAACTCATCTCAGCTCAGTATGCCAAAAAGCTACGCCAAAATGTCAATAATTTAGAAACCTATTCCTTAAAAGAATCTGCTAATACCTTACCTTACGATATGATGGAATTAGTTCGAAGAAATTAAAGTCTATACCAAACAAGAAAAACTGGAGGTTTGTGAAATGAAAAAGTTGTGGAAACAGCTGAACGATAGACCATTATTAAAAGCTTTTTTACACTACTATCAAGCCTCTGATAGTGAGTTAACCAGCGTCGCTGTTGCCTACTATTGGTTGATTTCAATCTTCCCTTTACTTATGATTGTGGTCAACATCTTACCCTACTTTCAGATTCCTATCTCAAACTTTCTATTAACAATCAAGGAATTTTTACCGGATACAATCTATGATGTTGTTGCAAAGATTGTCAGAGAAGTTCTGACTCAACCATCGACAGGTTTACTGAGTTTTGCTATCTTATCAGCTCTTTGGACTTTCTCCAAATCCATGAATTTTCTTCAAAAGGCTTTTAATAAAGCCTATGGAATCGCAAAAAATAGAGGAATCATCTCACATCAGCTGATGAGTCTCTTAGTTAGCTTTGGACTTCAAATTCTCTTTGCGCTTGCTCTATTCCTTAGTATGTTTGGCCATATGCTATTGGATTTGCTTAAAAACTACTGGAAATCCGAGAGTGCTCTGTTTTCTTATCTACAAGATTTTACAGGACCTCTGATTTATGCCTTTCTTTTTGCAATCGTAATCATGCTCTATTATTTCCTACCAAATGTTAAAGTAAGTAAGATTCGCTACGTCATACCTGGAAGTCTCTTTGTACTAGTTACGACGATTGCTTTATTAAACATCTTTGCAGCTTATTTCAACAATTATGTCAATTATCTCGTTGACGTTAGATTTTTCAGTTCGATTGTCGTCGTTGTCATGATGTTCTGGTTCATTATCATTGCCAAGATATTAATTATCGGTGCCGTCATCAATGCCAGTGTTCAAAGTTTGAAGGATCCAGACTTTAAAGCAAATCAATAATTTTTTATCGATTAATACTCAATGAAAATCAAAGAGCAAACTAGGAAGCGAGCCGCAGGTTGCTCAAAACACCGTTTTGAGGTTGTGGATAGAACTGACGAAGGCAGCTCAAAATACTATTTTGAGGTTGCAGATGGAAGCTGACGTGGTTTGAAGAGATTTTCGAAGAGTATACACAAATCAATCCCCCAGTCATTTAATACTGGGGGATTTTTGAATTTCCTACTTTATTGTCCACTCGTTAGGGCTTGCAATTCTGTTTTTAGATAGTGAGCTAAATGTTGGTGAGCAAAAATAGTGGCATTTTTTTCTGCAGTAGGATTGTAGTTTGTGTTGGTATTTACATCATAAACATAAATATCACCACTCTCTGATTGAACCCATTCGATTGCCGCAACTTCAATCTGAGCATTTTTCAAGAAGTTCTCATAAGCTTCTCTCCGGTCATCTGGTAGAGGTTCTGTAATCTGGAATTTTTCAGACGTTTCTAGTTGCTCTGGTCTCTTGCCGATTTGGCAACCATCTGCTGGACACAGTTGGAAACCATCTGAAGAATCGATCGAAACAGTATAGAGAAACTTCTGATTGATAAACTCTGAACGACGGATACGTCCATCACTTGGCTTGATGTAGGCTTGTAACAAGGTAATCCCGTCCACTGATGGTTCAAAGAGAGGACTATTGACATAAGCTTCAAGTTCTTCTTCATTTTGAAAGAGTTGAACGCCTAATCCCTTACCTGCTCGATTGTGCTTGGTAATCAAAGGATAAATGTTCAATTTTCTTGCTGCTTCAATGATATTTTCTTGACCTAAAACTGCAACTGTCGCAGGAGTCTCAATACCAGACTCGTTTAACTTCAAATATTGTTTGACTTTACTGATTTCTAGGTTGATAGCTCCAGTTCCATTCACAACCTTGCGTCCGTGAGCTTCTAACCAAGTAATCACCTGCTCTGTAAATTCTGGCGCATAGCGATGTCCTCTGGTGTGAGAAGACGCAGACATACGATTGTAGAAGATACCCTGTGGCGGTGGACTTTGCAAATCCAAAATTCCACTAGACAAATCCCACAGTTCATAAGGGACTTCTAGTTCTTCCAACCATTTGACCAAATGCTGGGTCCATTCAAGATTCTCATGAATCACATAAACTTTTGCTTCACTCATTACTTATCATCTCCTTAAGAAAAGCTGACTGAAAGTTGGCTTTCCTTTTCTTCTTCTAAAATATATCCTTCTGTTTTTTCAATAACGCTGACTGTTAAGATTTGACCCAAAACATTGATCATAGTACGTCCAGCATTGACAAAGAAATCAACTGCAAAGATTAAGGCTACTCCTTCAACTGGCAATCCCAGTTGAGGTGCTGCTGCTAATAGAACCACGATAGCCCCTGATGGCACAGTTGCCGCAGTTTTTCCAATCAAGGTCAAAAGCAAAACAGTAAACAAGAGACTTGATAAAGAAAATTGAATGCCGTAGGCATGCGCGATAAAGATTGTCGCTACAGAGAAATAAACTGCTGCTCCTTCTAAGTTAAAAGTATATCCTAAAGGAACAACTAAATCAATCGTATGCTCGTCATGCCCCTGTTTTTTCAAATCTTTAAGAAGTGATGGCAAGACCACACTAGAACTTCCAGTAACAAAAGCCAGAGTCAAGAGACTCCAATTTTCACGAAAGGCTGACAAATATGGTACTTTAAAGAAGACAGCAATCAAAGGGAAAATAAGGAGAACCAAAACAGCATAAGCCAAATAAGTTCCGATTACAAATTGACCAAGTCCAATCAATTTGTCAACACCAGTCGTTGCAACATCTTTGGCGATAAATCCAAAAATTCCAATCGGTGATAGTTTAACAATCACTGCAACAATCTTGTAGATGGCTTCAATCCAGATTTGGAAACCTTCGATAATCTTCTGAGATTTGTCAGACTTAAGATTCCCAATTCCGTAACCAAGAAAGATTGCAAAAACGATAATTGGCAATAGAGCGCCATCTGAAAGAGATTTAACGATATTTGATGGAATGAAACCAAGCAAAAATTCGCTGAACTTGACATTGTTAGCAATCCCATCAAGGTTTCCACCAGTTTGACCGATATTCACTCCTTGACCAAATCCTAAATAGTAACTAGCAAATACAAACAAAAGAGTAATGGCAGTTGTTACAGCAAAAAAGTAAACCAAACTCTTGGTCAAAATTTTCCCGAAAGATTTTTTTCCGATAACTCCAGCTACTGCAACAACGATGGTTGGGAAGATTAGCGGAATGATAACCATATTGATCAATTTAATAAAGGCTTGACCTAAAAATTGATAAAAGCCTGCAAATTGTGGCCAGATAAGGGCAGCGATAACACCCAAGACCAAAGCCACCAATAATTGAATGCCTAGTGAGAGTTTTGACCATAAAGTAACTAATTTCATAAGAAACTCCTTTGTTTTATTTGCTACTCATTCTACTACTATTCTTCTCTCCTGACTAATATATATTTTTTATTGTCACCATAAAAAAGATTTATAATGAAGGTTCAAACTACTCCAACTTTACAAAGTAAATCACATTGATGTTTGATATAGTATAAAAAATCAGTTTCTAAACAAAAATTTTTAGAAAAACACTGTTAAATCAAGGAATATGCTTTCCTTTTATTCAAATTTTATGATACAATATTGTTATGATTTTAATGAAACTCGCTTCCGTCTTGCTTTTGGTGTTAACCTTGGCTTTGGCTATTATCTTTAGTAGATTCTTCAAGCTAAAGAAAAAGGGGATTAACTTTGCAGATTTGGCTTTTCCTTTTCTGATTTTTGAATATTATTTAATCAGTGCAAAGGTTTTTACTCATAATCAACTTCCGATATTGGGAGCAGCCTTATCTTTGTTGGCAATCATTCTAGCCTTTTTCTTCTTGAGCAAAAAACGTAGTTTTTATTATCCAAAATTCCTTAAATTCTTTTGGAGAGCTGGATTTCTACTCACATTGCTCATCTACATCGTTATGATTGTTCAAATCTTCATGATGAAATAAAAATAAATCATGCCAGCACCTCAACAGTTGGCGACTAGTTTTTCTACATGAGGTGCTTTTCTAATGACATTTTAAAAAGAGATTATTAAAAAAATAGGAGATCAAACAAGTGAAAAAAACGCTCTTGGCAAGTGCCATCGCACTTACTTTTCTAGGATTCGCAACACACCCTGCTTTGGCTGAAGAAAATAACGTAAAAACTACAGCAGAAACGACACAAGAAACTACAACTACAGAAAAAGAAAAAAAGAGCATCCCTTCAACCAAGGAAACTGCTCCTTCTACTGAAACAAGTTCAAGCGTACCAACAACTTCTACAACAAATCCAAGTGAAACTCCAGCTAAGAAAGAGGAAGACAAGGCTCCAGAAGTCAAAAAAGAAGGTTGGGTATTAGAGGAAAACCACTGGCGTTTCTATGAAAACAATGCCCCTGTTCTTAACTGGAAAAAAATTCAAGGAAAATGGTACTACTTCGATAAGAACGGTATCATGCTCAGTGATACGATTTATGATGGATACATCCTGACTAGTAGCGGGGCTATGGTAGATAGTGGCTGGGGTAAAATCAAAGATAAATGGTATTATGCAAAGCCATCTGGTAAAATCTCTCAGCAAAAATGGGAAAAAGTTGGTGGTGTATGGTACTACTTTGACAAAGATGGAATCATGCTCAGCAACACCATTTTTGATGGTTATATCTTTACCAATAGTGGGGCTATGGCTGAGAGCGCTTGGGTCAAACAAGATGGTAAATGGTACTATGCCCAAACTTCTGGACAATTAAGTAAAAATAAGTGGGATAAAATTGGTGGTACTTGGTACTACTTTAATAAAGATGCCACTATGGCAAGTAACCAATGGCAAGGTAACTACTACCTAAAAGCTAGCGGTGCCATGGCTGAGAAAGAGTGGATTTTTGATAAAAACTATAATAGCTGGTTCTATTTAAAATCAGGTGGTGCTTATGCAGCGCGTGAATGGATTGGTTCATACTACCTCAAGTCAGGTGGTTACATGGCTAAGAGTGAATGGATTGATGACAGCTACTACAATGCTCGTTACTATGTAGATGAAAATGGTGTCTATGTCACAGGAACTCGTAAAATCGATGGAAAAGCACATCAGTTCCAAAGTAATGGAAAATGGATAGGTGAAGTTCCAGTAAGTCGTGGATTTGAAAAAGGAAAATACACATATACCGTTTTCTTAGACCCAGGACACGGCGGTAAAGATCCTGGTGCTGTTTATTATAACACGAATGAAAAAGACCTCACCATGCAAGTTTATCAAAAACTACGCAAGGAACTCCAAAGTCTTGGTTATACTGTTCTTTCTTCTAGAGATAGTGATGTCTATGTCGACTTTGTCACTGAACGTTCAAGAATGGTTAATAAGACTGATTCAGATATCTTTATTAGTATTCACTTCAATGCTAGTGGCAGCCCTGCTTCTAACCGTTCTGGTATTCAGACCTATTCTTACGAAGAAGCTGCTGGTTATCCTTCTAAGATTAATCCATACTGGCATAACCATCCCGACCGTATCAGTGAAAGCAATCGCCTAGCTGCAGATATCCACTCTTCACTCCTAGCTGAAACAGGTGCTAAGGATGCAGGTCTTCTCCAAAGTAGCTTTGCTGTCCTTCGAGAAACCGATAAACCAGCAGTTCTATTGGAGCTTGGTTACATTGACAATTTCAACGAAAACCAACAAATTCGTAGCGATGCTTACCAAAATAGATTGGTGGCAGGTATTGTCAAAGGTATTCAAAAATATTACGCAGGCAAATAAAGCAAAAGTCTCGAGAAAGCTCGAGACTTTTTTGTTTTATACTTCTTTCTTGTTAGTTTCCGGAAAGAGGAAACCAATCCCCACACAAGCTAGCACACCTGCACCGATAACCAAACCACTTGAAAGTGGCAAGATATCAAGAATGGCATTGGCTATGATAAAGGCAATAATCAAGCTCATGAGACTGGCCTTATAATCTTTTTTAACCAAATTCTCAAGAGTAAAGAATAAGAATAAACCTACTGGAAAGAGTGCCCAGATGTTAACATCCAAACTTGGCCATCCAACTAAACCAAAATACAAAACTGCTGCTGCAACGACTAAAAATCCGATACCTACTACTTTTTTCATGATATAACCTCATTTTCTATTTTGTTAGGAAGTTTAATCTCCCCTTGACAATTACTACTATAACAGAAATAAAAAACGCAAACAATAGGTTTTGCCTATGTGGTAGTCATGATAGACTATGTGGTCAAAAATCTTATCAAAAGAAAAAAGAAGTCCAAGAGGACTTCTTTCACACTGCCGATTGCAGGGATATTAAAAACCTTAACAAACGCTATTATATCAACACTTTCAAGAGTGGTTGGTCAAATTTTGGTCAAAATAGTGACTAACTAATTTTTTGACTAACCTTCACTTTAACTCTTTTTTTGCCTCATCAATAGTATGCTTCAATGCTCTTTATCACTCCGGTAATTCTACCTTCAAACTCATATCCGTCGGTTGCAATACCTTCTGAACCGCTGCGAGAAAGGCCAATCCATTATCAGATGGGGAATATTGGAAAGTAATTTGGATGACTTTTTTATCAAAGTTATCACCATATCGCTTCACATACTGCTTGCTTTCGAGGAACTGAATGTAATTATTAATTTTTTCTTGCAGAATTTCCAAATGGACTGCTTCTATCTCTTCCTGCCAGCCGACTGAATCCACCAGAAGAAGCTCTAAATGATTATCAACTATACCAATAGCGTCAAGTTCAGTTGGTTTGAGCTCTGAGGAAATTGCTTTTTGTAACAGTTCTTCGAATTCTTTTTCGGAAAAATAGTGTCTCTTTCTATCTGTATCAATAAGAAGAAATTCTGGATTATCTCTTAAAAATTGTATGTTAGCATCTTCTTGACTAATTTTTGATTTCCAAAATCCGAAATTAGCATAATTAATTAATTCTTCACCATCATGTTCTCCTGCTAAATAGCTATCCACTGCTTCTTTAGTGATTTCTCTAACCACTTCTGGGCAAGTAATACAAAAAGTTGGATAACGCAAAAAATACTTATCACCATCTTGACAGATTTCCAACATATCTTTTTTGCTTAAATAAATTACTTTCATTAAAGTCACCTTTGCTATTTAAAATCTATTTACTAATCACTTATAGGCCAGTGCCCTGTTTCAGCATAAATCATGACCTCATATGCCCCCCTAGAAGATTCAAATGCCTTATTCATCAATGCTTTTGTAATTGGATAGTATACCTCTGGCCCCATGGCTCCTCCATTTTCTTTAAAGAAACCAATTTCGTAATAGCCGTTTGTCTCATATACAACAAATCCATCGCCTCTATGTACAATCGTATCCGATTGATTATAATCTTCTAACTCATCTTTCTTTGGCCAACGATGATGTTCACAATAAAACATTACTTCTAAAGAATCTTTTTCAGATTTTGAAACACGTTCTGCTAATTCCTGGCTAATGGGAAAATTAAGCACTTCATTCCCTCTACTCCACAGAATCTGATAATCATTATTGTTTTTTAATACCGTACAATTTTTGTATTGTTGAATTTCTGTTGTCATACTATTTCTTTTTGTCTATTTCAATGGTGATACATAATCGTCTGGAAGTTTGCCTCTCCAGTCAATCCATTTTTTTTCCGCAAGTGGAATTAATGTCTCAAGCTCTTCCTGAGTAAATAATTCCCAACTCTTAGGACTAGCTATTAAAGGAGTTAAGCCTTTTAATACAAATTGTTTCTCA
>ERZ1699248.220-NODE-220-length-13996-cov-11.351071_pt1 | contig 13996 bp, 8 predicted proteins | sample MGYA00581533_ERZ1699248 | MGnify/ENA primary metagenome ERZ1699248 (study PRJEB42319, sample SAMD00040321) | human oral metagenome | material: saliva | host: Homo sapiens | study: EMG produced TPA metagenomics assembly of PRJDB4115 data set (Metgenomic analysis of... | reverse complement strand
CCGCACCCTGCAGATGCTGGCAAAGCGCGGCGAGGTTGCAGCAGACGTTCCCGCGAAGGCATTCGCTAAGTACGACCTGCTCAACGTGAACGCTAACTCCGAGCTGGAGCAGCACTAAGCATTTAGCTGTAGAACCCCGGTTCTGCGTTAGACGCTAAACGATGCCCCCGGTTGATGATTCATCAACCGGGGGCATTCGTGTTTTAACTCAACCGCATGTTTTAACCGATGTAGCCCGGAGGTAACGACTATTACCTCCGGGCTACTCCAGTTATTGGGGTGTCGGTGAGGCTAGCCGGCGAAGTGGCCGGTCACCTCCGCCAAACGCGCCGGATTCACCAAATCAGGGTGCGTACCCTCCAGCAGCACCGAACGGAACGACGACGCATGCGCCGACCACCCCTCCGCATCCAGGTACGGCTGATCCTCATGCGGCACACCCACCAGCAACACGTCCCCTTCAAAGAACGCCTGCTCAGCACCACGCATGAGTGCCGCCGAGGCACGCATACTACCCAAGCACACGCCCAACTTCTCCTCCGGCAGGTAACCCATCGCCGAACCCGCCCTCTGCAGACGCTCCAGGGTACCCGGCAAATCAAGCTGCTCATCAGCGGCAGGCTCCGGCAGGCCGCCCATACGTAGCAGCGCGCGGAAGCTCTCCTGCTCATCAGGCGCAGGCACACCCTGCCATTGCTCCGAAGGATACGCATCCAACAGAACCACGCGCTCAACCTGCGCACCCGCAGCCTGCGCCAGAGCCGCCACCTGCACCGCGGCAGTACCGCCCACAGACCAGCCCATCAACGCAAAACGACGCGGCAACGAACGCTCCGCCAAGGTCTTCTCAATCAGCTTCAGGTAGCCCTCAGCCAGCTCCTGCAAGCTCGACGCAAACCCAGCCTGCGGATCAGAGAACGCCTCAGCCTGCAAAGCATACACACCCTGCTGAGCCGGAAGATGCGAAAGGTACCCCGCATAGCACCAGCCCAAACCACCCGCAGGCGGCAGGATAAACAGCGGCTGATGAGCGGGCTCAGCGGCATCATGCGCGGCAGGATGCTCACGCTGGGCCACAACGTGCTCACGCAGCGGCAGAACCGGCGCGAACTCCGCACCCTCACCGCGCTCGCCCGCAATGGACGCCGCCAACGCCTGCACGGTCGGATGCGCAAACAGCGCACCGATGCTCACGCTCAGACCCAGCTGCTCCTCCACCGCGGCAATCACCTCAAGAGCCGCCAACGAATGACCGCCCGAAGCGAAGAAATCCTCGTCCACGCCGAAACGCTCACGACCCAGCACGCCCGCGATAATCGAGCACAGCTGCTGCTCCAACAGACCGTGCGGGCCCTCAGCGTCAGAAGTCTGCGGGGTCAGGTCAAGGGACGCCAACAGCTTGCGATCCGCCTTACCGGAGGGGCTCACCGGCAGAGCCGGCAGGGTGTGCCACAGAGTCGGAACCATGTAGTCCGGCAGAACCTGCGCGCAATGCTCGCGCGCCGCCTCCACCAGCTGCTCGGCACGCTCAGCGGGCACGTCGCCGACCTCCAGCACCGCCGCCAGGGCAGGCTCACGCAGACCGCGGTACAGCAGAGCCACCGAAGCGCTCACGCCCTCAACCGCGGCAAGAGCCATCTCAATATCGCCCAGCTCCAGGCGCTGACCGCGCACCTTAATCTGGTAGTCCGTGCGGCCGCGGTAGCCAATGACGGCGCGGCCATCGGGAAGAATCTCCCAGCACGCCAAATCGCCCGTACGGTACAGGCGCTGACTCTCACCGTTCAGCAGTGCGAGCGCACCGGCAGGAGCCTGCTCCACGAAAGCCGCCGCGGTCGCCTGCGGGTTGTTCTTGTAGCCGCGCGCCAGCTGCACGCCCGACAGGTGCAGTTCACCCGTCACACCCACCGGCACGGGGTGGCCGGTCGGGTCAAGAATCAGGGTGCCGGTGTTCCAGACCGGCTCGCCAATGGGCACGCTCTCGCGGTGCGGATCGGTGGAAGTCTCCCAGAAGGTCACGTCCACCGCCGCCTCGGTCGGGCCATACAGGTTCAGCGGGTACACGCCCAGAACCTCGCCCGCAGCCTGCACCTGGTCCTTCTGCAGAGCCTCACCCGAGCAGACCACGTAGCGCAGGGGCTGCTCTCGTTCCCTGCCGAAGCCAGCCTCCGCCAGGATGCGGCGCGCCGCCGGCGAAGAGGTCAGCGCCGACAGCATGGTCGGCACAAAGTGCACCGCCGTGACGGACTGCTCGGCAATCACGCGCGCCAGGTAGGCGGGGTCGCGGTGCCCCTCCGGGGCGGCAATGACCACGGCGGCACCCTCGGCGAGAGGCCAGTACAGCTCCCACACGTGCACGTCAAAGGAGATGGGGGTCTTGTGCAGAACGCGGTCGCCCTCCCCCACCGGAATCTGGTGCTGCTGCCAGCGCAGGCGGTTATCAATCGCGCGGTGGCTGATGGCAACGCCCTTAGGCCTGCCCGTAGAGCCGGAGGTGAAGAGCACGTAAGCATCCTCGTCCAGGCCGGTTTTCATGCCCGGAAGCTCCTCGGCGGCGGGTGCCTGTACAGCTTCCTCGATGCTCAGCTGCGGTAGGGTGTGCTGCGGCAGGTTCGCGTGACGCGCAGGCTCCTGCGGGTTCAGCTCCTCCGCACTCAGCGGGTGCAGACCGGGGCCGTGCAGCAGCAGGGAACATTCGGCGTCCTCCATCATCACCCCCACACGCTCGGCGGGCAGATCAGGAAGCACCGGCACGTAGGTGGCGCCCGCGTACAGCAGGGCGTACAGCGCCACATACTGCTCGGCACCACGGTGCACGCGCAGACCCACCGCATCGGAAGGGCGAACACCCCAGTCCAGCAGCTGCGCGGCGAGCGCGCGGGCGCGCTCATCCAGTTCGGCGTAGGTGAGGGCGCGGTCGAAGGCGTAGGCGCGTTCCGACTCGGGGGTGAGCACCTCACCGGGCGCGGGGGCAGAATCCAGCACCGCGAGCGCCTGCGGATGCGCCGCCACCGCATCACGGAAGCGACCCAGCAGGGTCTTATACTCCATCGGGTGCTCGGTAAGCGCCGGGGCGGTCAGCTCGCGCAGGGTCGCCAGTTCAGCCTCGGTCGCCAGGCCCAGGTTGTTCAGGGAGGCGCCCTCGCGCTGCGCCTCCGCCGCGTAGGCGGGCAGCCACTCGCTCAGGCGGGCGGCGTGGCGTTCCAGCTCCTCAGCGGTGTAGAGCGCCGGGTTCATGTCAATCTCGCAGGAGATGCTGTTGCCGCGGCCGGGCATGCCGCGCAGGGTGAAGGTCGCATCGGCAACGGGACCGGCAGAGATATTGTGGATGCGCGCGGTCGGTACCGCGGTTCCGGACTCGTCCTTAGAGGGCGCCGCCAGCGGCAGCACCGCGTCAAAGGGCACCACGTTAATCTGCGCGCCAAACAGCCTGGACTGGGCGTTACGCGCGGTACGCTCGAGGTCTTCTTGACGAGCCAGCGGATGCTCCGCGTTGCGGGCGTACTGCTCCTTCACCGAGTGCAGGGACTGTGCGATGGGGCCGGTCGCCGCAACCTGCACCGGCAGAACGTTCACCGCGGTACAGCCGGTCTGCGCGCTCGCCGTACCCAGGGCGCGGGTCACCTCCGGCAGGGTGCGGGCGAACATGCGGTTCATCTGCGGCACGCCGAACGAAGCCTGCGGGTAGCCGCCCACACGCGCCAGGTACGAGCCGACGGCGGCGGTCGCCAGCACAGGCCAGGAGACGGCGTGCTGCTTTGCCGCATCCAGCAGAGCCTGCTGGGTGGGCACGTCAATGCTGAACGCCAGGCGCACAGACTGCGCCGACGGGGATGCGGTACGACCCGCCAGGGAGGTGTCTTCCTGCTCCAGGGCGCCGCTCGCCTCCCAGAAGGCGACGTCTTTGTCACGGGCGGTGGAGGCGGCATCGTCGGCGTCGAGCAGCTGCTGCAGGCTCATGCGGCGGGTTGCCGGAACCGGCTGACCTGCGGACAGGGCGCGGTATATCGCCGCCACGCGGGAGAGGCCGTTGAACGCGGCGAATCCGTCGGCAACCACGTGGGAGAAGGAATGGTACACCCAGAGGAACCCGCCGTAACGCGCCACTGCGCTGCGCACGGTCACGCCCTCATCGGTGGCGAGGGGCTGGGCGAGCAGACGCTGCGCCCAGGCGCGCACCGGCGCGGGCAAATCAGAGTCAGGCAGGTCAGAAGCGTTCTCCTCCCTCGCCTCGGCGGTGCCGCTCAGCTCCCCTTCATCTACGAGCAGGTCAATGCCCGAAAGGAACGCCTCCTCGGTCAGAATCTGCTGGGAGGCGGCACCATCGGCAATGCGGGTGCGCACGCGGAAGCCCTCGTTCTCGCGGTAGAGCTGCTCAAAAGCCTCACGCAGCAGGGCGAGGTCGGTGTCTGCGGGGCATTGCAGAACCTCCGCGGTGTTGTAGCAGGGGTTCGTCGGGTCAATCGCGGCGGCAAAGTAGATGCCGCGTGCGTTAGTGGTCAGCGGTAGCCAGGGGCTGTCAGCGCTGTGCTGTGCGGAGGGGTTCGCGGCGGTGCGAAGGTCGGAAGCAGTCCCGAAGCTAGCGGGTGCGGTAGTATCAGCTACGCCCATGGTGGCCTCTCAAAGGTCTGGATTAGGGGTCTGGATTAGGGATGAGATATGCGGTGTGTTAAAGGTAGGTGTGAAAGGTAGGCTACTGCCCCGCCGCTTCACGCTGGCAGAAGTGCGCTGACAGAAGTGCGCTGACAGGGGTAAACGCAGCTACACAACACGGCGTAAAACCGGCGCACAGAAAAACGAGGCGAGTAGCAAACACCCCGGGTACCCGCCTGCATTCGCGGCAGGCGGGCACTCGGGGTGTGATAACGCTTAGCCCAGGCGGGAGGCGATGAACTCCACGGTCGGGTTCTCCACCAGCTCGGTAAACTCAATTACGGCGCCCTCAGCGGCAAGGTCGTCGAGCAGGGCGAATGCGCCCATAGAGTCCATGCCTAGGGAGAACAGGTCGGTGGTCGGCTCGTCAAAAGCAGTCTGCAGGGAGTCGGGCTCGACGATGTACTTCTCCATGATGGGGCGCAGGGTCTCAAATGCGGACATTTTTCTCCTCAATAGGGGTAGGAATAAGGGCGTACGGTTTAGCTGAAAATGATCAGCTCAAAGGGTTTAGCCGAAAATTTCGGCAAGCTTGGCGCGCAGTTCGCGGCGAGAAATCTTACCCACGTTCGTGGTGGGCAGCTCCTGCAGAACCTGCACGCGCTCCGGGATCTTGAAGTCGGCGAGCTTCTTCGAGGTGAAGAACTCGTGCATCGTACGGCGCGGGTTTTCGCCCAGGTCGGCGCCTTCCTGCGGCACAATGACCAGGCCCACGCGCTCGCCCACGGTCTCATCCGGGATGCCCAGAACCACGGCGTCAAAAACGTCGGGGTGGGTCAGCGCCAGCTCTTCGATTTCGTCCACGGCAATCTTCTCGCCGTTGCGGTTAATCTGGTCCTTCGCGCGGCCGGTCACCTCAAGATACTTGCCGGCAACCAGACGCACAATGTCGCCGGTGCGGTAGAAGCCGTCCTCGGTGAATCCGTAGCGGTTCGCGTTCTCCTCCAGGTAGTAGCCGCGAATCGTGTACGGGCCGCGGGTGAGCAGGTGGCCGCTCTCGCCGCGCTTGACCGGCTGGTCCTGATCATCAACGATTAGGATTTCGTCGTCGGGGCTAATCGGGTAGCCCTGGGTTCGCAGGCGTAGCTCAATCATGTCGGTCGAGCGGGTGTAGTTCACCAGGCCCTCAGCCATGCCGAACACCTGCTGAACGGTGCAACCGAGCACCGACTCGATCTTGCCCGCAACCGCCGGAGCCAGCTTCGAACCGCCCACCTGCAGGGTCTGCAGAGACGGCAGGGACACGCCGCGCTTCTCCGCGGAGGCGACCCACGCCTGAGCCAACGGCGGCACCAGCGCGGAGGTGGTCACACCCTCCATCTCAATGAGGTGGAACGCAGTCTGCGGGGACGGATCCGCCGCAAACACCAGCTTGCCAGAGGCGCACATGACACCCAGAATACCGGGCGAGCTCATCGTGAAGTTATGCGCGGCGGGCAGCACCACGAGCATGGTCGTGTTGTTGTTCAGCTTGCAGATATCGACCGAGCCGCGCACCGAGTACAGGTAGGCGGCGTGGGTGCGAGGAATCAGCTTCGAAATGCCGGTCGTACCGCCGGAGAGCTGCAGGAACGCCACCTGCTCGCTCGCGCGCAGGTTCTCGGTGTTCTGAATGACACCGGGCACGAACTCTTCAGCGAGCTCCTCTTCGGTCAGCGGGGTCAGCGGCTCCGCAACGTCAATAGCAACCGGCGGCTCCAGTGAGTTCTTGCGCAGCTCGGCGGCAACGTCCTCGTGCAGGGCTGTGAAATCTGCGCCCGGGGTCAGCGAAGAGAACACGTGCGCCGCAGCGTCGGTGCGGGTCGCAAAGTGCACGAGCTCGGTGGTGCGGTGCTGCGGCAAGCAGAACACCGGCAGCGCCGCCGCCCAGAAAATACCCAGCAGGTACACCAGGTACTCGGCGGTGTTACCCAGCTGCAGCAGCACACGGTCACCGGGCTGCACGCCAGCCTGAACGAGGCGCGCCGCAGCGGCACGACCTGCCGCCTCCAGCTCACCGTAGGAGAGGCGAATCTGCTGGGGCTTGCCGTCCTCATCGAGCTGTGCGTGCGAGAGCGCCACCAGCGCCGGGAAGTGCGGCTTTGCGCGGCATGTATCTAGCAGGAACTCGGGGATAGTCTGGTCAATCCAGTAGCCGGCTTCGCGGTACTTCGCGGCAAAAGACTCGGGGATGAGCGGCGTGGGGGCCAGGGGGCTACGTTCTACGGTCATCTTCTCTCGATTTCTGTGTCGTTTGCGGTTTCTATAGCGCTCACGTGCTGCGTGCGTTCGCAGCGTGATGCCATCTCGTCAATGAGGGCGGGTGCGCAACCTGCGCCGGGTACCCTTCGGCACCCCTCGCGGCGCGGTAGTGTTGCACTTCTCTTAGGCTGTACTTCTCTAGGATACGGGCGCGGCGGTGTTTACCCTAACAGGACCCCCGCACGCCCACCATGCGGGGTGTGCTCTACCCGTGCAGGATTCATAGGCGACCTCTCGCTACTCCTCAGCTAAGCTCCGCTCAGCGCGCTCAGCCTCCCGGCAGGCAGCAATAATACGCTCCAACGCCGGCACAATTGCACCGCGCCAGCACGCATAATCGTGACCGCCGTTGAAGGCCGTGCAACGCGCATTCTTCAGGCCCAGCTTTTCCAGGCGCTCCTTCAACTCGCGGTGAGGCGGTACCAGAACCCACTCCTGCTCCCCCACCTCAATCTCAAGGTACAGGTGGCGCAGGCGATCAATCTCGCCCGCCGCCTCCAGCTCGTCCAGGCGGTCCATGACCTGCGGTTGCCACAGCGACGAAGACTGCGCGATCGCGCCGCCAAACGCCTCCGGGCGGCTCAGCACCGCCAGCAGGGAGGACAGACCGCCCAGCGACTGACCGTTAATCACAATGTTCTGCGGCGCGGTCTTAATGCCGTGCACTGCCTCCAGGTGCGGGAATGCAATGTCCACCAGGTAGTCGGCAACCGGGTTGTCGCCGTTCAGCTCCTTCCAGCGGTTCTCACGACCGCCAGAGTGCAGGAAGAACACGTGCATCGCCGGAATACGGCCCGCCTCGTGGGCACGGTTGAGGGTGTGCTCCATGCCCTGGCTGAACCACATCTCACCGTCGAACTGGATGAACAGCGGCGCATCCGGGGCGGGGTCACCCACACGACCGAGCACGTACTGGTGACCGTCAGAGGTCTGCATCCACTCGGGGGCGGGCAGCGCGTCAATCTCTTCCTGAGTCAGGATGAACTCCTGCACCGGCGCGTGCTCAAGCTGCACCACACCCATGCAACGACCGACACGGTTGCACACGGTCTCGGGGTTCAGCGGGTCGCCCTCGCCGGAGTCCAGGGCGGCGCGCAGGCGCACCTGGTCGTCATCGCCCAGCCAGGCGGGGCGCTCGCCGGGCAGCGCCGGCAAGAAGTTGTAGGAGGCACGCCAAGTGGTTTCCATCTGCATGCTCAGTTGCCACCAGCCAGTGCCCTCGATGCGGGCCATGAGGGAACGGTCAAGGTTCTTCTCATCGGTCAGGCGGTTGATGAACATGAGCACCTGCTCCGCCTGCTCGTTGTGGTACAGGAAGGTAACGATGCGTTCGTTCTCACTGATGCTGCCGTCTTCGCGGTGCACCGGCTCGATGATGGGGGTGCCTTCGGAGACGACCTCAAGGATGCGGGCGTTCAGCTCTTCGGGGCTGACCGCATCGGCGATAATGGCGCTGATGAGGGGGCTGTCCACGCGCGGTGCCGGTACGGGGCGCGGGATCTTGGGAGGGGCCGGGCGCACGGTCGGCGCAACGGTACGCGGCTGCGCCGAAGTAGCCTGTTCAGAAGTGTTCTGGGCAGAAATACTCTGCGCGGGAACGGTCGCGGTGGGTTCGTGCTCGCCCAACGGTTCCTCCTTGGTCTGTGGAAACACTCAATCGGTGAAAATCGGTGAGGAGGCGCATTATCGTTAGTTAGCCTCCACTACCTCACTCTATGGTATCCCTTACCCAAACTCCAGCCAAAGGAAAAAGTGAAAGAACCACAACATGACATTCATGACAGCGAGCGCGGGCTCCTAAAACCCAAGCGCAAGCCGCCACAACCCCACCTAAGACCAACCCAGCCCAGCCCCACCTAAGACCAGCCCAGCCCAGAAGTTAAAAGAGATGAGGCACCGAGACCGTGCATCAAACCTCTCAAGTTACAACTTTCAAAGTCTCATGCGGCAGTCTCGGTGCCTCATCTACGGGTTCCCAAAATGGAACCTACCCAGTGCTCGGATCCGTTCATGCGTCAAAGACGGGCGAGCACCGGGTAGGCGCCCTACGCGCAGGGGATCCTGGGTCCCTCAGATCCTAGCGTTCGCTGCTTGGCGCAATGCCGAGCTTTTCCCCCCGTACTGAGACGGTTGGTGCTAACTCCCACGCGGCTTAGGGGCGAAAACTATTCGCTTTCGCGGGCCGCCGAAATAGCGTCAGCGGCAATATGAATTGTTTGGTTCTCCTTCGGAATAACCAAAGGGGTGCCAGTGCATGGATCAGGAATAATGACTGATTGCAGGTCAAAAACTTCCTGGATAAGTTCCGGTGTAATTATCGCACGCGGATCGCCCTGAGCGATAATCCGGCCCTGCTTCATTAACACAACATGAGTAGCATACCTGAAAGCGAGGTTCAGGTCATGCAACACCACGGCTACCGTTCGCCCTTCAGAATGCAATTTCTTCGTCAGGTTCAGCACCTCAATCTGGTGCGTGATGTCCAGGTAGGTGGTCGGCTCATCGAGCAGAATCAGCGGGGTCTGCTGCGCCAGGGTCATGGCAATCCACACACGCTGACGCTGACCGCCCGAAAGCGCCTCAATGGGACGCTCAGCAAGCTCCAGCACGTTCGCCGCCTGCATCGCCTCCACGCAGGCGCGCTCGTCCTCATCAGACCAGGAACGCAGCAGCGACTGGTGCGGGTAGCGGCCGCGCGCCACCACATCCGCCACGGTCACGCCGCTAGGCGCCTCCGGGGTCTGCGGCAGCATCGCCAGGATCTTGGCGATGGCGCGGGACTTCATCTGCGGCAGCGGGGTGCCGTCCAGGCGAACCTCACCCTCCTTGAGCGGGTTCACGCGGGCAAGAGCCTTCAAGGTGGTCGACTTACCGCAGGCGTTCGGGCCCAGGATAACGGTCAGCTCCCCCTCCGGCACCTGAAAATCTACCCCGTTGAGCACCGTATGCTCACCGTAGGCAACCACCATGTTCTCGCCTTCAAGGCGGGTCGTCACACTAGCGTTCACTAGCTCTTCTTCCTTTCGAGGTAAATCAGGTAAATCAGGTACAGGCCGCCAATCGCGCCGGTCACCACACCCACCTGAATGATGCGTCCGGGAACAGCGAATCGGCCAATCAGGTCAGAGCCGAGCACCATGAGCGCACCCATAAGTGCCGCGGAGGTGAAGCCCACCCCGCCACTGCGAGACAGGGTCTTCGCGATGTGCGGTGCCGCCAGGGCGACAAAGGCAATCGGGCCGGTCGTCGCGGTCGCCAGCGAAACCAGAAGCACACCGATAAACAGAGCCGCCACACGGTACGCGTTCACGCTCACACCCAAACCGGATGCCACCTGGTCACCAAAACGAATCGCGCCCAGCGGGCGGACCAGCATCAGCAACAGCGGAGTCACCACGAGCAGCAGACCCATCAGCGCGTAGGTGCGCTCCCACGTGATGTCATTGAGCGAACCGGCAAGCCAGGACGCCGCGGTCTGCGCCTGAGTCAGCGAAGCACGCACCACCAGCAGCGCATTGAACGCCGCCAGGGTCGACCCCACACCAATACCGACCAGCACCAAGCGGAAGCCATGCAGGCCCGTGCGGCGCGTCAACAGCCACACCAGCACCGAAGTCGCCAAGCCACCAACCACAGCACCCAGAGCAACCTCAACGGGGCCGGAATTGAAGACAATAATCTGCAACAGCGCACCGGTCGCAGCACCATTCGTGAAGCCGATAATATCCGGCGAACCCAGGGCATTACCCGAAATCACCTGGAAAATCGCACCCGAGAGACCAAGCGCCGCACCCACCAGAAGCGCCGCCACAATACGCGCCGCACGCTGCTGAGCGAAAGTCACCGTAATCTGCTTGCCCTCACCCAGCAGCGCCGGGATCAGCTTCTCCGGGGCGATCTTATAATCACCCTGCAACATGCCCCAAAACGCCAGCGCCGCAATCAGCACCACCAACGCCACATTCAAAATCAGCACACGCCACGGCACCTGAGCACTCAGCGGACCGCGCACAGTCAACACCGGGCGGCCACCCAAATCGCGGCCACGACGACGCGCCGAACGATTAGCGGGGGTGGTGGCGGTCGCCATCGAAAGAGCGGAAGAATTCGACATTAGAGAGCCTCCACCTTACGACGAGTCATCAAGAACAAGAACACCGGGGCACCGGCAAGAGTCGCCACGATACCCACCTGAGTCTCCTGCGGAGCCACCAGCACACGCGCCAACACGTCAGCACACAGCAGCCACACCGGACCCAACAGCGCCGAACCATAATTCACCCAGCGCACATCATTACCGAGTAGGGCACGCACCACAAACGGCACCGCCAAACCCACAAAACCAATCGGACCCACCGCAGCAGTCGCCGCACCGGCAAGCACCGTCACCGCCAGCAACGTCAAATTCTGGGTCGTACGCACACTCACGCCGAGGCTGGTCGCCGCCTCCTCGCCCATACTCAGAGCATTAATCGCAGGAGCCACAAAGAACGCCACCAGCATACCCAGCAGAATCACCGGACCCACCGTCGACGCGATATCCATACCGCGGCCCTCCAGCGAACCGGCAACCCACACACGGAACTCGTTATATGCATCCTGATCAGCCAAAATCAGGCCCTGCGCAATCGCCGACAGCGCCGCAGAAATCGCCACACCCGCCAGAGCGAGCTTCACAATCGACCCGTCACGACCACGACCCAGCGTGTACACCAGCACCGCAGCCAACGCGCCACCAATCGTCGCAGCAACCATGTACTGCCAAATACCCATCACGCCAAAAACCACCACGGAAGCAATCACAGCCACCGCAGCACCGGCATTCACACCCATCAGGCCGGGCTCAGCCAGCGGGTTACGAGTCAACGACTGCATCAAAGAACCGGCAACCGCCAACGCCGCACCCGCCGCAAGACCCACCAAGGTACGCGGAATGCGCTGCTCCATCACAATCGTCTGCGCCTGCTCAGAAGCAGTGCCATTGAAAACAGCCAGAACCTGATCCGGCGGAAGATTATTCGACCCGAACAGCAAAGAAGCAGCCACAGCCCCCACCAAAAGCACCGCAAACAAGAACAGAAAAGCCAGGCGCTTACCCAACTTCTGCCCCTGAATCACAGAACCCTGACGGGACGTACTCTCCTGCTGAACATCTCGGGACAATGAGCTCGTGAAGGCCACTATGCTCCTTATGCTCGATACAAGAAAACGGGGAGGCACACCCGGCGCACCCACACCACACGAGGGGCACCCGGCACACCGGTAGATAATGAGAGAAACGCCGGAGCGGGCGGGTTACTCCCCCACCCGCATCCGACGTTAAGTCTTAGCGCTTACGGGTCAGCAGCAGCGCAGCGGCACCCACAATGCTTACGCCCAGAACCACCACGCCAATCCACGGGAACGCAGCACCGTAAGTCACGGTCTGAACGGTGGATGCGGTGTTAGCCGCGCCCGAAGCTGAAGCGCTCGGGTTCGACGCAGTACCGCGCGCAGAAGACGAAGAAGATGCGCTCGCCGAAGCGGTCGCCTTCTTCTGGGCATTTGCAGAAGCCGAAGCAGCAGGCGCAGCGGAAGAGCCAGAGGTACCGGAGGTACCGGAAGAGTCAGCTTCCGCGTTCAGGCGGTCGTACTCCTCCTTAGTGATGGTGTTGCCCTCAGCGTCGGTGTACACGGTCTCAGCCTCAGCCGCGCCACCTGCAGAACCATTCGAGGAGCCGTTCGAACCACCATTGGACGAGGACTCGTTGGAATCGTTAGAGCCCTGAGCCTCGTCTGCAGAGTCTGAGTTGTTAGAGTTCGAGCCGCCGTTCGAGGAACCACCGTTGCTCTTCGAGCTGGAAGAGCCGCGGTTCGAGGAAGAACCCGAAGAGTTCGAGGAGGAATTATCCGAACCGCCCTCACCCACCACGGTGAACTCGGGGCTACGGTTGCTGTACGCCTCGGTGCCCAGGTACTTGCCGTCCTTGTCACGCTTCTCACCAGTTGCAAGGAAACGCAGAGTGTGAGTGCCAGCGCCAACATCCGGCAGAACGAAGGAACCGGAGACGTTACCGTTGCCATCGGTCTTCTGCTGGTGCACCACGCAAGCGCCCTGTGCCGCGTCGGAGGGGCACAGGTTACCGTCGTCCACCTTCACGGACACCACAGTGTTCGCGGGGAAACCGCTCACGCTAAAGGAAATCACGCCGTGTTCGCTCACAGAAGAGGAAACGGTCGAAGAGGTGCCGGGGGTCGATGCCTTTGCACCGCCCGGAGGCAGAGCGGATGCGGTGCCAACACCCAAGCCCAGCGCCAGGGTTGCGGCAGCGCAGGCGGTCAGCGCCTTAGAGGTCAGGGATGCCTTCGGGGCTCCCGAAAAAGGTGCACGCATGGTGGTCCTTTCAAAATTACCGGGGTCAAAGCTGAACGCTACCGGGTTCGTGGAGGTGCAGTTCAGCGGGTCGTGACCCGAATGGTTGGAGGCACCCGATTCACGCCCCTGTTCAAGGGTGCAGGGTCAGAAGTGTGGAGCGTGGACCGGTGCCGAGGTGAATGTGTGGTCAGAGAGCTTACTTCTTGGAGGTGCGCAGTAGCAGAGCCGCAGCCAAAACCACCAGGCCAGCGGCCGAGAGCAGCAGGTTATTGGCGTTGTTGACCAGCCACTTGGTCAGACCGGTCAGCTCAGTACCCTCAATGGTCGGGCCCTGTGCCTTGGTGCCAGCGGCGGAGTTCTGGGAGCCCTGCGTGTTCTGCGAGTTCTTCGAACCGGCTGCGGCCTTCACAGCCTTTTTCGCGGCGCCATCAGTCTTCTGCAGGTTAGATGCCAGGGTCTTTTGCGCGCTCTGAACCTTCGCCTTAGCCTGCACACGGTTCACGACCGGAGCGGTGCTCTGCGAGAGCGCGGCGAGGGATGCATCCACGTCGGTGGCGCGGGTGCTGATGCGGCCGCCCGCGTTACGCATGGGAACCGGCGCGGTAGAGGTGCTGGTTGCCGGGTTCTCGTTCAGCTCTTCGACCAGCTGGTCGGTGGCGTCCTGCTCATCGCGGGAAACGTCCTGACGAGGGGTAACAGCACGTTCCACGGTCATGTCAGCAAAACCGAGCACCGCATTTTCAGCGC
>ERZ1699248.171-NODE-171-length-15452-cov-3.321175_pt1 | contig 15452 bp, 10 predicted proteins | sample MGYA00581533_ERZ1699248 | MGnify/ENA primary metagenome ERZ1699248 (study PRJEB42319, sample SAMD00040321) | human oral metagenome | material: saliva | host: Homo sapiens | study: EMG produced TPA metagenomics assembly of PRJDB4115 data set (Metgenomic analysis of... | reverse complement strand
AGCGTAACCAAACGGTTCAACACATCAGGATCGTTTTCAATCAGGCGCGGGGTATCGAGGAACACGCCGACCTGTCCGTCGCGCACTACGCCGCGGCCTTCGCGGCACTCGCGCAAAATGGCGGCGGCAACGACGTCGCGCGGCTGCAATTCGTCAACGAAACGCTCGCCCAAACCGTTGACCAGTTTGGTGCCTGCGGAACGTACGGCTTCGGAAATCAGTGCGCCCGCCAAGTGCGGCGGATGGGCGACGCCGGTCGGGTGGTATTGGAAAGAATCGACATCGCGCAGTTTCGCGCCGATGCGGTAAGCCATCACCAGGCCGTCTGCAGTCGCGCCATAGTGGTTGGAAGTGGCGAAACCCTGCAAATGCAGCCGTCCGCTGCCACCGGTTGCCAAGACCACGGCTTTGGCGTGAACCAATACCAAAGAGCGTTTTTCCAAATCGTACAAAATCGCGCCGACGCAGCGGCCGTGTTCGTCTGATAATAATTCGATGGCGGGGTGGCGGTTGAGCTGGGTGATGTTTTCGTCGAGTTCGACTGCTTCGCGCAGGACGCGCATCATTTCAAGGCCGGTAAAGTCGCGGTAGCTCAAAATACGCGGCACGGTCGTACCGCCTGCACGTTTGCGGCTCAACATGCCGTTGCTGTCCGCGCCTTTGGCAAGGTCGAAAGTCATGCCCAAGCCAATCAGCCAGCGGATGGCGGACGGCGCGTCGGTAACCATTTGCGCCACCAATTCTTTCTTGCCTGCGTTGTGGCCGCCTTTGATGGTGTCGTCAAAGTGTTGCTGCAGGCTGTCTTCCGCGCCGACTGCTGCCTGAATGCCGCCTTCGGCCATCACGGTATTGCTGTCGCCGATACGCAGCTTGTTTGCCATGATGACGCGTGCGCCGGCTTCAGTAGCAGACAATGCCGCCGCAGCACCTGCACCGCCGCCGCCGATCACCAAGACGTCGGTGTTTAAGTGTTCTGCACCCGACAAGTCATAGTCGTCAATCAGAGGCTGACTGATTAAGAGTTTGGCCAGGTCAGGGTGGCAGTAATCGCCTTGGTTCGGGCCGATAGGCAGTTTCACACGCGCATCGGCCTGATAGTCAGGGTGAAATTGGCTCAGCAATTCGTTTTTTTCAGGTAAATCGCCACGCAGTTCCAATGAGGATGCACGCAGATTGGCTAGGGCGGTTTCGTAGTCTATGCCTTGGATTTTGTTAGCCATCACACTGACTCCTCTTCAAATTCGACTTTCATTTTGCCGCTGTCGATTTCGCGCAGGCGGCGCATCAAATCCACCGGACGCAATGTACGCGCCGCTTTCATACGGCGAGCGAACAGGCCTAAGTGGTTCGGACGGATGTGTTCTGGGCAGGAAAGGGTGCAGAGGTTGCACATCACGCATTGGTCGAAGGTCAGCGCAGCCGCGCCGAAATCGCCGGAAACTACCTGCGCTACGCCGTTTTCCACTTGCAAACCTTTAGGACAGGCGCGGTTGCAGCCGCCGCAATGACGGCAGTTTTGCGCTTCGGGGAAGGCTTTGGCGGTATCGTCCAACCAGTTCCAGCCGTCGCCAATCTCGCTCACGTCGTAATATTGGATATGCTCCGGAATAAAGTAGTCCAAGAAGCTGACCTGCATGCCTTCCTCGACTTTAGTCTCGCATGCCAGTGCAGTGGTTACTTCGCGCTCGCCTTCTTTACGAATCATACAGCGGCAGGAACCGCATACGCCTTGACCCATGCAGCCGACGTTGGCAGTAATTGCATTGTCCGAACGTGCATAGGCTTGGATGATTGACGAATCGGCGGAAGCTTTGACTTCGTGGCCGTCTATGGTCAGGGTTAACAAATTTTCACTCATGATTTGTTCCTGTGAAATTGGAAGTTGGAATAGTGGATAATTTGGTTAATTGTATTTTTATTACATTTATTGCGTATGAGGAAAATATTCAAGTGATTTACTCGGAAATTCTTTTAAAATCAATGTTTATCTATATAAGGCGAAGTGTATCAGAATTTGTTGGATTTGATGATAGGGAGGGATTAGCCTTGCTTAAGGAAGAGATTGTAAACAAAATATGCCTATTATTTAGACAAATTAATTATTTATATTTGATTTTAAAGGTAAAAGAAAATTACCTTTTCAGTATATTTGAAAAAATAATCTAATATTTGCTAGTAGAAATCATTATTATATCTTAGGGTTTAAGATATAACTTATTGTATATATTGGATAATATCTAGTTTTGTAAACAAACGAAAAGGCTGTTATAAAATTTCAGAAAATTAAATAAGTTTGACATCCGTCAAGAAGGTTGAGGGAGGGAATGACATAAATTTTACAATTGTGTATCGTATTAAAAAATAAAATGGCCGTCTGAAATGGGGATGGTTCTCTTTTAAATACAGGCTACTAAATTTTTTACTCAGATGTGTAGGGCAAATATTTCAGGCGGCCTAGCAATAAGGTTATCGTTTAAAAATAATGTAGTTTTATTTCTATGTGAGCGAATGGCCAGTAGATATAGGTTATCAATAACCAAGTGATTTAATATGTTATTAAATTCTATTTAAATCAATAAGGTATGAAAATGATATTGTCTGGATTATTCATTTGAAAGCACTATTACACTATTGAAGGCCGTCTGAAAAATCGGTCTCTTAAAAAATAAACAAACCCTTCCTACCATGACTCCCGAAAAGGAACACAATCATGACCGTCATCAAGCAAGAAGACTTTATCCAAAGTATTTTCGACGCTTTCCAATTCATCAGCTACTACCATCCTAAAGACTACATTCAGGCTTTATACAAGGCTTACCAAAAAGAAGAGAACCCTGCCGCCAAAGATGCGATGGCGCAGATTTTGGTCAATAGCCGTATGTGTGCCGAAGGCCATCGTCCGATTTGTCAGGATACCGGTATTGCAACCGTATTTTTGAAAGTGGGCATGGATGTACAGTGGGATGCCGAGATGAGCGTACAGGAAATGGTTAACGAAGGCGTACGCCGCGCATATACCTATCCTGACAACAAACTGCGCGCCTCCGTATTGGCCGACCCGGCAGGCAAACGTCAAAATACCAAAGACAACACCCCTGCCGTTGTACACATGGAAATCGTGAAAGGCGACAAAGTCGAGGTTACTTGCGCGGCCAAAGGCGGCGGTTCTGAAAACAAAACCAAAGTGGCCATGCTCAACCCATCAGACAGTATCGTTGATTGGGTCTTGAAAACCGTTCCTCAAATGGGTGCAGGCTGGTGTCCTCCGGGCATCTTGGGTATCGGCATCGGCGGTACGCCTGAAAAAGCAGTGTTGATGGCCAAAGAAAGCCTGATGAGCCATATCGATATTCAGGAACTCAAAGAAAAAGCCGATTCCGGTGCAGAATTGTCTACCACCGAAGCCCTGCGCTTGGAACTCTACAAAAAGGTAAATGCTTTGGGCATCGGCGCACAAGGCTTGGGCGGTTTGAGCACCGTGCTGGATGTCAAAATCCTTGACTACCCAACCCACGCGGCTTCCAAACCGATTGCCATGATTCCAAACTGCGCAGCTACCCGCCACATCGAATTTGAATTAGACGGCTCAGGCCCGGCCAAACTGGAAGCCCCGTCTTTGGAAGACTGGCCGGATCTGACTTACAGTCCTGACAACGGTAAACGTGTCGATGTCAACAATCTGACCAAAGAAGAAGTGGCTACATGGAAAACCGGCGACGTATTGTTGCTGAACGGTAAAATCCTGACCGGCCGCGATGCCGCGCACAAACGTTTGGTTGATATGCTCAACAAAGGCGAAGAATTGCCGGTAGATTTCACCAACAAACTGATTTACTACGTCGGCCCGGTTGATCCAGTCCGTGATGAAGTTGTTGGCCCGGCAGGTCCGACCACCTCCACCCGTATGGATAAATTTACCCGCCAAATGCTTGAACAAACCGGCCTCCTAGGTATGATCGGCAAATCCGAACGTGGCGCAGCGACTTGCCAAGCCATTGCCGATAACAAAGCCGTTTACCTGATGGCTGTCGGCGGCGCGGCATATCTGGTTGCCAAAGCCATTAAAGCATCTAAAGTCTTGGCGTTCCCAGAATTGGGTATGGAAGCGATTTACGAATTTGAAGTCAAAGACATGCCTGTGACCGTTGCAGTGGATAGCAACGGCGAATCGGTTCACGCCATTGCACCAAAACAATGGCAGGCCAAAATCGGTATTATCCCGGTTGAAGCTTGATATTTGACTGAATAATCAAAGGCCGTCTGAACGATTTCAGACGGCCTTTTTTGCGTATAAATAATTCAAATATTTTCAAACGAGTAAATTTCCCTTCCTAAAAAACACTTGTCAAAATCAGTATTTGAAACTAAAATTCACAACTTATCGAGTCGGAGTGTGGCGCAGTCTGGTAGCGCACTTGCATGGGGTGCAAGGGGTCGAAGGTTCGAATCCTTTCACTCCGACCAAAAGATTTTAAGGACTTAACCTGTTTTTCCGGTTAAGTCCTTTTTGTTTTTACTCTTCAAGTTTCATTATAGATTGCTCACTTCGGTATAGGCTATTAGGCTGAAAAAAATCTTGCAACCTTGTGGAGCAGTATGATGATTTTGTGTAGCAAAGGCCGTCTGAAAATAACGAAAAACCTGCTTAAAAAAGCAGGTTTTGTTGTTTCTAAAGCAGGTCTATTCGGCACTATCTTTCAGCGTGTCTTTATAAGTATAAAGATACGATGCGCCGACAAAGGATGCGCCACCGACGACATTGCCCAGGAATACGGGAATCATGTTGAAGAAAAACTGCCCCCATGTGATGTTTGCACCTGCCAAAATGCCGGCCGGGATAACGAACATATTGGCGACAAGGTGTTGGAAGCCGTTTAATACGAAAATCATGACGGGGAACCAAATGGCCAGCATTCGTCCGGTTGTGTTTTTAGCGGCAAAGTGCAGCCACGCGCCCATGCAGACCATCCAGTTACATGCGACTGCCGATACAAAAGCGCGGCCGAAATCCATATGGACTTTTGCTTCCGCCACAGCAATGGTTTTTTCTGCCACGCTGCCTTCAATCATGCCGACATAGTATCCAAGGAAAAAAGCCATTGCCAGCGTGCCTACCAAATTGCCCATGCAGACGATAACCCAGTTTCGCAGCAGCATTTTAGAGGAAATCCGTCCGGCCAACCTGCCTAAAGACATAATCATCATGTTGCTGGTTACCAGCTCGCCGCCGCCAAGCAGGATACAAATCAAGGCGATTGGGAATACGGCGGCACCGAGTAAAGTCGCAAAGCCGCCCCATTCGTGCGGAATGCCGCTGACTACTTTTAAATAGGCAAGATAACCGAAGCCGATGTATCCGCCGGCCAAAATGCTCAAGATTGCCAGTGTGGGGATGCTGGATTGTGCTTTGGCGCAGCTTTTGTCGAGAACAACCTGTAAAATTTCCTGTGGGTATAAATCGCGCGAATCCATGATGTTCCTTAAAGTAGGTTGAGGAGGAAACGTTGTTTTAAAGGTGGTACAAACTGTCGCGGTAGAGTGGTGTTATAGGGAGCCGGTGTACGGTCTTTGTCTTATCAATCAGCCTGAATTAAACCTAAAAAACAGATACTTCGCCTTGCTTTAGCTCAAAAGAAATATTATTACATTTTGTCTCCATATTCAAAAAGGCCGTCTGAACATTGAAATTTCAGACGGCCTGGTTTTGATTTCTTAAACTGACAAATGTGCCAGCTTTGCATTGCCTTCGCGAGGAATAGGGCGCGGATTGCCTTGTGAATCGATGGCAACGTAAGTGAACACGGCTTCGGTGACCAGTTGGCGGTCTTCCGTTACCATGTCGTTCATCAAAGTCTTCACCCACACTTCGATTTTCAGTTGCAAAGAAGTATTGCCTACGCGGACGCAATGACCGTAGCAGCATACGACGTTGCCGACCTTTACCGGCCTGATGAAATTCATTTCTTGAACGGCCACGGTTACAATTCGTCCCTGTGCGATTTCTGCCGCCAAAATACCGCCGCCCAGATCCATTTGTGACATAATCCAGCCGCCGAAGATATCCTGATTAGGATTGGTATCGCGCGGCATGGCTACCGTACGCAATAAAAGTTGGCCTTCTGGTGCCGCATGTGTTTGTTTGTTGTCAGCCATAAAAAATCCTGTCAAAAAAGTGCTATTTTACGCCATTTGTGGCGTTAAACCTATGTAGGCCGTCTGAAAAATCAGCAGGTAAAGTGTTACAATTAAATATATTCATCAGACAAAGGAGAAAGCTCATGCATCCGATTCAAGAACCACGAAATAGCGGCCTTTTACGCGTATCCGACATTCACGAAATCTACTGGGAGGAATCAGGCAATCCTGATGGACACCCCGTGATTTTCCTGCATGGCGGCCCCGGAGCAGGCGCATCACCGGCCTGCCGCGGCTTTTTCAACCCAGAGCATTTCCGCATCGTTATTATCGACCAACGTGGTTGCGGACGCTCTAAACCGTATGCCTGTATTGAAGACAACACCACATGGGATTTAGTTGCCGATATTGAAAAAGTACGCGAAATGCTCGGTATTCAAAAATGGTTAGTCTTCGGCGGCTCATGGGGCAGCACCTTGTCGCTGACTTATGCCGAAACTCATCCCGATCGCGTCAGCGGCTTAGTTTTGCGCGGTATTTTCCTGTGCAGGCCGTCTGAAATGGCATGGTTGAACGAAGCAGGCGGCGTCAGCCAAATTTATCCGGCTCAATGGCAAAAATTCATTGCCCCCGTAGCCGAAAACAAACGCCAAGCCCTAATTAAAGCCTACCATGAAATGCTGTTCAGCGAAGATGAAGCCACACGCCTCAAAGCAGCCAAATCATGGGCAGACTGGGAAAGCTACCTTATTCAGTTTGAACCTAAAGACGTAGATGAAGACCCACAAGCCTCCCTTGCCATCGCAAGAATGGAAAACCATTACTTCGTGAACGAAGGCTGGCTGCAGGGCGATAAGGCTATTTTGGCAAACATCGACAAAATCCGCCATATCCCAACCATCATCGTCCAAGGCCGCTACGACCTATGTACCCCGATGCAAAGCGCATGGGAACTCTCGCAAGCCTTCCCAGAAGCAGAATTGAGAATCGTCCAAGCAGGCCACTCTTCTTTTGATCCTTCGCTTTCCGAAGCATTAGTGAAAGCGGTGGAGGATATTAGAAGCAAGTTATAAAGGTTAATCAATGACAATGCCGTCTGAAAAAGTTTCAGACGGCATTTTTTCTATTTACATATTAAATTTAATATCATATTATCATTGCATGATATCAGTTTGAATTTTTTAGAATTTCAATATGAAACCCTTAATTTACTACGCCCATTCAGCCCAAGATGAACTCGGCAATCTCTTACCTTACAAACATTGGCAAACCTTACAAAGCCATTCGGTCAATGTTGGGGAAATGGCGGCGGAGTTTGCTCGAGTATTCGGTGCGCAGGAAATTGCCCGCCAGACGGGACGGCTTCATGACTTAGGGAAATATTCGGAAGCCTTTAATCACCGATTGCATGGTGGCTCTCCAGTTGATCATGCTACTGCCGGAGCCAAAATTGCAGTCGAGCGTTGGGGAAATGTTATCGGCAAGCTGATGGCGTTTTGCATTGCGGGGCATCATGCCGGGCTAGCAAATGGAAATGGCGAAGGCGATAACCGCCGCACGTTAAAGGATCGTCTAGCGTTGCAATTCGGTGCAGATATTCCCGCTCTCGATAACCAGTGGCAACAAGAAATCAAGCTCCCTCAAAACCTGTCCGCCCCGCCACTTAAAGCCGATGCGCATCATCCTTTTTTCTCCTACGCTTTTTTCACTCGAATGCTTTATTCTTGCTTGGTAGATGCCGATTATCTCGACACCGAAGCCTTTTATTCAAACCTAGAAAACAAAGCCGTCGAGCGCGGCGGTTATCCCGATTTAAACGCCTTACAACACAATTTCAATCAATTTATCAACGCTTTCAGACGACGTGTCGCCCAAGCTCCAGAGCAAACCGAAGCCGAAAAACGCAATGCCGCCTTAAACCGCCTGCGCAGCGAAATTCTCGATCATGCCGTAGAACAAGCGACACAAGCGCAAGGGCTGTTCACGCTCACGGTGCCTACCGGTGGCGGAAAAACTTTCACTTCCATGGCGTTTGCGCTGGAACACGCCAAACAGCACGGCATGCGTCGCGTGATTTACGTCATCCCATTCACCAGCATCATCGAACAAAATGCCGCCGAATTCCGCAAAGCCTTTGGCGAATTGGGCGAACAAGCCGTGCTGGAACACCACAGTACCTTCGACGACGGCAAACTGCAAAATGAGGCCACCAAAGACAAATTGCGCCTTGCCTCGGAAAACTGGGATGCGCCGATTATCGTGACTACCGCCGTGCAATTCTTTGAATCCCTCTTTGCCGACCGCTCCTCTCGCTGTCGCAAGCTGCACAACATCGCAGGCGCCGTCATCATCCTCGACGAAGCGCAAATGCTGCCGCTCAATCTTTTGCTGCCCATCATGCAAGCCATCAAAGAATTGGCGCAAAACTACCGCTGCAGCGTCGTCATGTGCACCGCCACCCAACCAGCCGTGCAAGCCGAAAACGGCTTCTATCGCGGCTTTGAGAACGTGCGCGAAATCGCTCCAAAACCGACCGCACTTTTCGACAAACTGCGCCGCACCACAGTGCAACACATCGGCACACAAACCGACGTCGACCTGCTCGCCAAACTTGCCGAATACCCGCAAATGCTCGTCATCGTCAATAACCGCCGCCACGCCCGCAGCCTGTACGACCAAGCCAAACACCTTGACGGCACATTCCACCTGACCACCTTAATGTGTGCCAAACACCGTAGCCAAAAACTCGATGAGATTCGAGGCCGTCTGAAAAACGGCGAACCCTGCCGTGTTATCGCCACCTCCTTAATCGAAGCCGGTGTGGATGTGGATTTTCCGTTGGTGATGCGCGCCGAAGCAGGCCTAGACAGCGTTGCCCAAGCCGCAGGACGCTGCAACCGCGAAGGCAAAAGGCCGTCTGAAAACAGCTTTGTATGGATATTCGCGCCCGAAGAACAATGGAAAGCCCCGCCCGAACTTGCTACCCAAGCCGTCGTTATGCGCCTGACCGCCGACAGCTTTTCAGACGACCTCTTATCCACCCGAGCCGTCGCCGCCTATTTCGCCGAGCTTTATCAATTAAAAGGCAGCGAACTGGACAATAAAAAAATTCTGAAAATGCACAACGATACAGGGCAAAGCCTCGATTTCCCATTCCAAACCATCGCCGACAAATTCCGCATGATCGAAAGCCACATGCAGCCGCTGATTATTCCGTTCGATGTCGATGCCGAAAACCTCATTAGCAGCCTGCACCACGCCGACCACATCGGCGGGCTGCTACGCAAACTGCAACCCTATACCGTCCAAATCCCCGAAAAAGCCCTTGCCGCTTTATATAAAGCAGGACGTATTGAACCAATTAACGAGAAAAACTTCGGTAAACAGTTTTATACGCTGATTGGGCTGGATTTGTATGATGAAGTGGCGGGATTGAGTTGGGAGGATAATGCTTTTATCAAAACTGAGAATTTAGTTTTTTGAGTAAACTAAGTGCTGAGATGGGTAGATGTATTACTACTCTTATTTTAGATATTTATTAACTTAACCAAAGGAAAAAATTATGGATATTTCCCCTGATAAACAAAATATAGATAAAGTTTTTAGTAATACTCAATATTACATTGATTTTTATCAACGTGAATATAAATGGACACAAGAACCAGTAAAAAGGTTGTTAGATGATATTTTTTATAAATTTAATGAAGTCTACCAACAGAATAGTAGCTTGCCTCCTGATGAACAAGTTATTGACAGTAAATATCCGTGGTATTACTTAAATACTTATGTAACTAATACCATAGATGGAAGGGTTTATGTTGTAGATGGACAGCAACGATTAACAACTTTAACTTTGATCTTATTAAACTTGTATCATAAGGCGATCGCTAATAAGAGTGAGCTATCTGATTGGGTAAAAAGTAAAATATTCGGTCAATCAGGCTATAAGAAAACTTTTTGGATGAGACATGAGGCTCATTTGTTAACGCTGGAGGCATTATTTGAAGAGCAGATTGACGAAGCACCAACAAATAGTGGACTAACTGCTGAAAATATGGTTAAAAACTATAAGGTAGTTAAATCTTGGCTAGAGCAAAATATAGATGAAAAACATCAATTAGAAACATTTATATTTTATTTTTTACGTCGCTTGGTATTGATTAATTTATCTGTAGAACAGACAGATGTTCCTATGGTATTTGAAGTTATTAATGACCGAGGAGTACGTTTGAAGCCTTACGAAATTCTCAAAGGTAAGCTACTTGGACAAATTGATAAGATTATCTTGGATAAGAAGCAATATAACCAACTTTGGGAAGATAAAACTCGTGCAATTAATCAGTTATCTGATGATGAGACCGATCGTTTTTTCCGTTTTTATTTAAAAGCCCGTTTTAGTCAAAATCGTAGTGATGCTAAACGTTATGACGGCGATTATCATCGATTAATGTTTTCAAGTGAGTTTCAGCAAAATTTAAAACTGGATCATAATCCACAAGGTGTTATGGATTTCTTGGATAACGATTTTACTTATTATGCAGATTTATATGTGAAACTATCGACTCATCTTAAAAAAGATGAAATAGGTGGATTTGCGTTTAACCGCTTGAATGACATTGATGGTGTATTTTTATTGGGGCTGTCAGCCTGTAAGATTAATGATGAGAAAGAAGAGGAGAAAATTAAAAAAATTGCACTAGAAACAGACAGACTGTTTTCTTTACTGCAACTTCAAAGCGTTTATGAAAGTAACGACTTCCAAGAGGCATTACATAGGATTGCAGCAAGCATTCGCAATGCTGATAACAACGAAATTATCCGTTCTGCATTCGATAAAGAGCTGAAGGACGCATTAAAAGATAAAACAACATCTGAAGAATCAATGATCTATTCCTTATTTAAAACGACAGGAGATAATTTAAATACCCGCTTTAAACGCTATTTCTTTGCTCGGGTAGAAGGATTTCTTGCAGAGCAGTTTAATGTAAAAATGCGGCATACTTATGAAGATTTGGTTACAAAAACAGGTGCTAAGAATGGTTTTCATATCGAGCACATCCTATCTCGAAATGAAGAAAGCCAAAAACATTTTGAAGATGAAGATACTTTTCTTGTTGAAAGAAATAGATTAGGTGGAATTTTGTTATTAAAAGGAAAAGATAATATTTCTAGCAGCAATGAGGTTTATCAACAAAAATTAAAAACTTATTCTGGCACTTTGCTTTGGAATGAGACATTGAGAGAGGATTTCTACAAATCTAATCTTGATCTGGAACGGTTTAAGAAAGAACACGAATTAAACGAATTAAAGGCAATTAATGAATTTGATCGAAATGCATTAGAAGAACGCCATATGCTGTTATTTAAAATTGCCAAAATGATTTGGGCTTAATAGAAAGGATTAGGTCAATAAGCAAAAGTGCGGTCATTTTCGCTAACGTTTCAAAACGTTGTCTGAAACCGCACTTTCCAACCAAAAGGAGAACCAAATGAACCAAATCCGCCTACACGTTTGGGGCGATTATTCCTGTTTTACCCGTCCGGAGATGAAGGTGGAGCGGGTTTCTTATGATGTCATCACGCCGTCGGCGGCGCGCGGGATTTTGGCGGCGGTGCATTGGAAGCCGGCGATTCGGTGGGTGATTGACCGCATTTATGTGTTGAAGCCGATTCGGTTTGAGTCGGTGCGGCGCAATGAGTTGGGTGGCAAGATTTCGGCGGGCAAGGTCAGCGGCGCGATGAAGCGTAAGAGCGTTGCCGATTTATATACGCTGATTGAAGACGACCGCCAGCAGCGCGCGGCGACGGTGCTTAAAGATGTGGCTTATGTGATTGAAGCCCATGCGGTGCTGACGGCAAAAGCGGGGGCGGATGAGACCGTTACCAAACATATCGAGATGTTCAAACGCCGTGCGAAAAAGGGGCAATGCTTCCAGCAGCCTTGTTTGGGCGTGCGTGAATTCCCTGCCGATTTTGCGTTGATTGATGAAGGCGAGCCGTTGCCGCCGTTGGCGTTATCGGAAAGCGAGGCAAACCGCGATTTAGGCTGGATGCTGCACGATATTGATTTTGACCACGGCAACACGCCGCATTTTTTCCGTGCACAAATGAAAGACGGCGTGATTGATGTGCCGCCGTTTTACGCCGAGGAGGTGAAAGCATGATTCTTGCGTCCCTTGCCCGCTATTACCGCCGTTTGGCAGCGGAAACCGATGAAATGGGCAATCCGAAAGTACCACCTTATGGCTTTAGCGAGGAGAAAATCGGCTGGATTTTGGTGTTGGATAAAGAAGGTCGTCTGAAAACTGCTGTGCCGAATCTGACTGCCGATAAAAAGCCGCAGCCGAAGCTGATGAGCGTGCCGCGCCCTGAAAAACGCACGTCAGGTATCAAGCCGAATTTTTTGTGGGATAAAACCGCCTACGCGCTTGGCGTGGAGGCTAATAAAAACAAAGCTGAAGCCAAAGAAAAACCGTTTACGCCGTCTGAAAAAACCTTTGACGCCTTTAAGCAATACCATCTCGATTTACTGCAAAACAGCGACGATGAAGGCTTGCAAGCCTTGTGCCGTTTTCTGCAAAACTGGCAGCCTGCACATTTTACTGCCGAAAATCTGCCTACCGAAATGCTCGATGCTAACATCGTATTTTCTCTTGAAAAACCGACCGCACTTATCCATAAACGCGAAGCCGCACAAACCTTGTGGGCGGGCTGCCTGAAAAGCGACGAAGCGCTTGAGGGCTTGTGCCTGATTAGCGGCGACACCGCCCCGATTGCACGGCTGCATCCGGCGATTAAAGGCGTGTTTGGCGGGCAAAGCTCCGGCGGTTCGATTATTTCGTTCAACAAAGAAGCCTTTGCCTCTTTCGGCAAGGAACAAGGTGCAAATGCACCCGTTTCCGAACAATCCGCGTTTGCCTACACCACCGCGCTGAACTATCTGTTGCGCCGCGAAAACAATCACTGCCTGACCATCGGCGATGCCAGCACGGTCTTTTGGGCGGAAGCAGACGATAGCGCCACGGCGCAGGCTGCCGAAGGTTTCTTCGCGCAAGTGTTCACGCCGCCGGATGACGAACAAGAAAGTGCCAAAGTTTTCAACGTATTGGAACAAATTGGCAAAGGTCGTCCGCTACAAGAAATTGCGCCCGAACTTTCTGCCAATACCCGTTTTTATATCTTAGGGCTTGCCCCTAACGCCGCGCGGATTTCTGTTCAGTTTCGGGCGGCTGTGTGTTGAAACAAAGGAGCTGATTCAAAATCGGTCTTAGCTGCTCCAGCCGCCTTCGGGCGGCTGTGTGTTGAAACTCCTGCGTGGAAATCGAATGGGAAAACCTTGGGCCAGCCGCCTTCGGGCGGCTGTGTGTTGAAACGATAGAGGACAGCAAGACAGGTCGCCTCGCCTACCCCAGCCGCCTTCGGGCGGCTGTGTGTTGAAACAATATCGATCTCGGCTTCAAAAGGTAAGGGGATCCAGCCGCCTTCAGGCGGCTGTGTGTTGAAACCCCAAATGTTGAAACTTTTTGGCTGAGGACAAACCAGCCGCCTTCAGGCGGCTGTGTGTTGAAACTCTGCCACCGTATCTTATGTCTGAGTAGGGAAGAGGGGCTGTATGTTCAAATATCGTCCAAACAGGCCACTCTTCTTTTGATCCTTCGCTTTCCGAAGCTTTAGTGAAAGCAGTGGAGGATATTAGAAGCAAGTTATAAAGGTTAATCAATAACAATGCTGTCTGAAAAAGATTCGGACGGCATTTTTCTATTTACATATTAAATTTAATATCATATTATCATTGCATCTATATCAATTTGAATTTTTTAGAATTTCAATATGAACCCCCTAATTTACTACGCCCATTCTGCCCAAGACGAACTCGGTAATCTCTTGCCTTACGAACATTGGCAAACCTTGCAAAGCCATTCGGCCAATGTTGGGGAAATGGCGGCGGAGTTTGCTCGGATATTTGGTGTACAGAAAAAAATTGCCTGCCAGACGGGATAGCTGCATGACTTAGGGAAATATTCGGAACCCTTTAATCAGCGATTGCATGGAGGCCCTCAGTCGATCATGCCACTGCCGGAGCCAAAATTGCAAAAATGCTTGCTTCAGGGTGGGTTCCAAAGTATAAACTGTGGTTATCTTTCTTAGGCTAGATAACTTTATTAATGAATTAAAAGGCAAAAATAATGGAAACGAAACAAACCAATTCAACCATCAAATCGCGTGCAGCGGTGGCATTCGCCCCAAATCAACCCTTACAAATTGTGGAAATCGACGTGGAAATGCCGCGTAAAGGCGAGGTGTTAATTCGTAACACTCACACGGGCGTGTGCCATACTGATGCATTTACGTTATCAGGAAGCGATCCTGAAGGAGTATTTCCTGTGGTGCTTGGGCATGAAGGTGCGGGTGTAGTTGTTGCTGTGGGCGAAGGTGTGTCAAGCGTAAAACCGGGTGATCACGTCATTCCTCTTTATACCGCTGAATGTGGCGAATGTGAGTTTTGTCGTTCAGGTAAAACCAACTTATGCGTCTCAGTGCGTGATACACAAGGTAAAGGTTTAATGCCGGACGGCACGACGCGTTTTTCTTATCAAGGTCAGCCGATCTATCACTATATGGGCTGTTCGACTTTCAGTGAATACTCTGTTGTTGCCGAAGTTTCACTGGCGAAAATCAACCCGGAAGCCAATCATGAACAAGTATGTTTGCTTGGCTGCGGCGTTACCACAGGTATTGGTGCGGTGCATAACACAGCAAAAGTACAAGAAGGCGACTCTGTTGCCGTGTTTGGCTTGGGGGCGATTGGTTTGGCGGTGGTGCAAGGTGCGCGTCAAGCCAAAGCGGGTCGCATTATTGCTATTGATACCAATCCTTCAAAATTCGAGCTGGCGAAACAGTTTGGTGCAACTGACTGTTTGAACCCGAACGATTACGATAAACCGATCAAAGATGTGTTGTTAGACATCAATAAATGGGGCATTGACCACACCTTTGAATGTATCGGCAACGTAAACGTAATGCGCCAGGCATTAGAAAGTGCGCACCGTGGTTGGGGACAATCCATTATCATCGGCGTAGCAGGTGCAGGCCAAGAAATTTCAACTCGTCCGTTCCAGTTGGTAACAGGTCGTGTTTGGAAAGGTACGGCATTTGGTGGCGTGAAAGGCCGCTCTGAACTTCCGAAAATGGTGGAAGATTCAATGAAAGGCGACATCGAGTTAGAACCATTTGTAACCCACACAATGACACTTGATCAAATCAATGAAGCCTTTGAGTTCATGCATGAAGGTAAATCGATCAGCGCTGTTATTCAT
>ERZ1699248.113-NODE-113-length-18855-cov-5.244821_pt1 | contig 18855 bp, 14 predicted proteins | sample MGYA00581533_ERZ1699248 | MGnify/ENA primary metagenome ERZ1699248 (study PRJEB42319, sample SAMD00040321) | human oral metagenome | material: saliva | host: Homo sapiens | study: EMG produced TPA metagenomics assembly of PRJDB4115 data set (Metgenomic analysis of... | reverse complement strand
AATTTTTCAACGCCGTCAGCAGTAGTAGCTGTTTGTTCCAAGAAGTCTTCTGTCTTAGCAATGTCTGTGTTGTTGAATTGTTTAGGAGCATTGCCACGGAATTTATCCATGATTTTCTTGATTTCAGCAGCTCCGTCAACACCTGAAAGGGTAACAGAGATAGTTTTTTCTGCGAAGTAGCCGTATTGTTTGTAGATTTCTTCGATACCATCTGCCAAAGTCATACCACGTGAGCGGTAGTAAGCTGCGATTTCAGCAACGATAAGAACGGCTTGGATAGCATCTTTGTCACGTACGAATGGTTTGATGAGGTAACCGAAGCTTTCTTCGAAACCAAGCATGTAAGTGTGGTTGTGTTGTGTTTCAAATTCATGAATTTTTTCACCAATAAATTTGAAACCAGTCAAGACGTTAAACATGGTTGCGCCGTAGCTTTTTGCAATCTTGGTCACCAACTCAGTGGATACGATGGATTTACAAAGAGCAGCATTGGCAGGAAGAGTACCGGCTGTTTTGTGAGCTTCAAGAATATATTTAGCAATGATCGCTCCGATTTGGTTACCAGAAAGGTTGAGGTAAGAACCATCTGGTTGGCGGATTTCAACACCAAGGCGGTCAGCATCTGGGTCAGTTGCAACCAATACATCAGCGTCTACTTTGCGACCAAGTTCTTCAGCAAGAGCAAAAGCAGCTTGGTTTTCAGGGTTTGGAGATTTAACAGTTGAGAAGTCAGCATCTGGAACAGCTTGAGCTTCAACAACTTGAACAGCTTCAAATCCAGCTTGCGCAAGAGCACGACGAGCCAACATTTCACCAGTACCATGAAGTGGAGTGTAGACAATCTTCATGTCGCGACCGTATTCATTGATCAAGTCTTGGTTGATGTTAACGCCTTTCACTTCTTTCAAATATTCAGCGTCGACGTTTTCACCGATAACTTCAATCAAGCCGTTAGCTTTGCTTTCTTCAAGATCAGCCAATTGAACAGTGAATGGATTTTCGATCGCACGGATGTAATCTGTCAATGCATCCGCATCTGCAGGTGGCATTTGTCCACCGTCTTCACCGTAAACCTTGTATCCATTAAATGGAGCAGGGTTGTGGCTAGCTGTTACCATGATCCCAGCAAATGTGTGGAGGTGACGAACAGCAAATGACAATTCAGGTGTTGGACGAAGGCTTTCAAATACATAAGATTTGATACCATGGGCAGCCAAAACTTGAGCAGATTCAAAAGCGAACTCAGGAGAGAAGTGACGGCTGTCATAAGCAATGGCAACTCCACGTTTTTTAGCTTCTTCCCCTTTTGATTCGATCAATTGGGCCAATCCTTCAGTTGCTTGGCGAACAACATAGATATTAATACGGTTGGTACCAGCACCGATTAATCCACGCATACCAGCTGTACCGAATTCAAGGTTGGTATAGAAGGCATCTTCTTTTGTTTTTTCATCCATTGCGACCAACTCATCACGAAGGTAAGCTGGTAATTCAGCAAAGTCGAGCCATTTTTGGTAGTTTTCTTGATAGGTCATGCAAGCGTCTCCTTTTTGCTTATAATTTAATCGCTTACATTATAGCAAATTTTTTCAGAAAATTCTAGCGATAATTGTAAATCTTTTCAAAAAAAATAGGGTTAATTCACCATCAAAAAAAGCCAAGATAAATTGGTCTTGGCTTTGAAGGTTATTTTAATTTTTCAAGAGATGGAACGACTGCACTGGTAATGAGTACTGTCGCAATGACTTCGATGAGAGAGTTGGTAGATACAATCAAGGCTAGGAAATGTTGAATCCCCCCTCCAAAACTGTTACCAAAGAAGAAGTAAATCCCACTTAGAACGAAAACAGTATTGGTCATAGAGCCGACAATTCCAGCGATCACAAGTCCAGTACGATTGCGAATCCAGCGATAGACGAAGTAAGGGGTTACCCCGATGAGAATCCGAGGGACTATGGCAATGATAAGGGAGTAGAGATTTCCGTGAGGGACAAAGGGACTAAAGAGATAGCTGGCTGGGGTTAAAACTAGTGTATTCATGGTGAGGCTAAAGAGTCCCATGAGCTGTCCTAAGATAGCTCCAATCCGTGGACCGTATATGATAGAGGCGATCACGACAGGAATATGAACCAAGGTTGGTTGAATTCCTGATGGAACAAATTGCAGAATGAAGGACGTCACAAAGTGAATGGTGATCATCACCGCAAAAAAGATGGCAATTCGTGAAATAGAAGATGATTTTCTCATAAACAATTCTCCTTAACAGTTTCTACAATAGTTTCTACAGGCGCTAGAGCTCCAGCACCTTTGTCCCCACAAGCAAGAACAGCATCACGAGGTTGGATGATCTGGTAACCATAGTCTTGTAAGAGCTTTAGATTTCGTTGGGTAGCGGGATGTTCTAGCATTTTTGTATTCATAGCAGGGGCCAGTAATTTTTTAGTCCTTTGAGGCAAGGCTAGAGCTGTGCTTGTGACCATATTATCTGCAAGTCCCATGGCCAATTTAGCAATGGTGTTGGCACTGGCCGGCGCGACAAGAAAGAGGTCAGTTTCTTTCCCAATGTCGATGTGCTCGATCCGCTGTGGATCGTCTTCCACCATAACCTCTAGGCCTACTTGATGTTTTGAAAGAATTTGCAAGGTTAAAGGGGTGATAAATTTTCTGGCTGCAGGAGTCATGAGGACTTTCACTTCAAACCCCAATTTGGTTAGTTGGCTGGTAATATCAGCTGCTTTATAGGCGGAAATACTACCGGTAACAGCTAAAGTAATTTGTGTCATATGTAACCTTTTATTGTAAATGCTTTAGGATAGCCTCTGCGATTTCTGTTTTCGTAGAAGCTTCTAGGACGTGATTATCTGTCACTAGATAGGCTTGATGCTGACCATTCTGAATCTTGGTCAGATCATTAGCAACGATCATGCTGGCATGATTTTTAACGAGACTTTCACGCGCTACCTGGATCAACTCTTCAGAAGAAACGTCGACTAAAAGCTTAAAGCCGATCAGTTGAATCGCAGAATTCCATTCTTTGACGAGCGATATAATCTTCGGATTTTTCTTTAGAAAGAGTACTTGGTATTCTTCTTTCGAAGAGATTTTCGCTTCCTGATTTTCGCGATGGATAAAGCTATGTAGGTCCTGAGCTTTATCAACTTCCTCAAGGCCTGTCATGTAAACAGGTGTATAGTCTGAGACAGCCATAGCGTGAATCAAGGTCTGATGATGAAGGACTTCCTTCTGCATTTGTGTGAGTAGTTCCTCGACATTCTCGATCAATAGAAGTCGAAGGTGTGAATGAGGATCGGGTTTAAGCGCGGTAGGCGTTGTGATCAAGGTCACCTGATGTCCCTTTGCAAGAGCTGTTTCTGTAAGGATTTTCCCTAGGCTCCCAGTGGAATGATTGGTGATTGAACGAACGCTATCAATGGCTTCACTCGTCCCGCCTGATGTAATTAAAATATGCATATGCTTATTTTACACAAAAAAGATACGTAAGTAAAGTTCTGAAGCTATTAGGATTAGCTATGTGTAGCCATAATATTTAGATAAAAAACGAACGTTCGATTCAAAAGGTGGAAAAACCATGTTATTTTCGCGAATTTTAGGTATAATAGTTCTATCAAATATAAAGGAGCCCCTTATGAAAACAGATATCGAAATTGCTCAAAGCATTGAGCTCCAACCAATTGTGGACGTTGTTAAGAAAATTGGTTTGGAGGACGATGATCTTGAATTGTATGGAAAATACAAGGCGAAATTGAGCTTTGATAAGATTCGTGATGTTGAGAAAAATCCAGTAGGAAAACTCATTTTAGTCACTGCGATCAACCCAACTCCTGCTGGAGAAGGGAAATCAACCATTACAATTGGACTGGCAGATGCTTTGAATAAAATCGGTAAAAAAACCATGATTGCCATTCGCGAACCTTCTTTAGGACCTGTTATGGGGATTAAAGGTGGTGCTGCTGGAGGTGGTTATGCTCAAGTGTTACCGATGGAAGACATCAACCTTCATTTCACAGGGGATATGCATGCCATCACAACGGCAAATAATGCTCTTTCTGCTTTGATTGACAATCATTTGCATCAAGGAAATGAACTCGGTATTGACCAACGTCGCATTATTTGGAAACGGGTAGTGGATTTGAATGACCGAGCTTTGCGCCATGTTTCTGTCGGTCTTGGCGGTCCTTTGAATGGGATTCCGCGTGAAGACGGTTTTGATATTACAGTTGCTTCTGAGATTATGGCCATCCTTTGCTTGGCGACAGATATTGAAGATTTGAAAGGCCGTTTGGCTAATATTGTGATCGGTTACCGCTATGATCGCATTCCAGTTTATGTCCGCGATTTAGAAGTGGAAGGGGCTCTTGCCTTGATCCTTAAAGATGCGATTAAGCCAAACTTGGTTCAAACCATCTATGGTACACCTGCCTTTGTTCACGGTGGTCCATTTGCCAATATCGCCCATGGATGTAACTCTGTATTAGCAACGACGACAGCTCTTCATTTAGCCGACTATACGATTACAGAAGCTGGTTTTGGGGCTGACCTTGGCGCTGAAAAATTCCTTGATATTAAAACTCCAAACTTGCCTACATCACCAGATGCGGTTGTGATTGTAGCGACTCTCCGTGCTCTTAAGATGAACGGTGGAGTGATCAAGGATGCTTTGACTGAAGAGAATGTAGAAGCTGTTCGTGCTGGTTTTGCCAACTTGAAACGTCACGTTGAAAATATCCGTAAGTTTGGCATTCCTGCAGTGGTTGCCATCAATGAATTTATCACTGATACAGAAGCAGAAATTGCTGCTTTGAAAGAATTGTGTGCTGAAATTGATGTGCCAGTTGAACTTGCAAGTGTATGGGCGAATGGTGCGGACGGTGGAGTTGACCTTGCTGAAACCTTGGTTAAAACCATCGAAACAAGTCCAGCTAACTACACACGCTTGTATGATAATAACCTTTCTGTTGAAGAAAAAATTGAAAAGATTGTTACAGAAATTTATCGCGGTACTAAGGTGAATTTTGAGAAGAAAGCCAAGACACAAATTGCCCAAATCGTGAAAAATGGATGGGATAAGTTGCCAATCTGTATGGCCAAAACACAATATAGCTTCTCTGATAATCCAAATGCCTTGGGAGCTCCTGAAAACTTTGAAATCACTATCCGTGAAGTGGTTCCAAAATTGGGAGCAGGCTTTATTGTCGCTTTGACTGGGGATGTGATGACCATGCCTGGTTTACCAAAACGTCCAGCTGCTTTAAATATGGATGTGGCTGCTGATGGAACAGCTATTGGCTTGTTCTAATAGACGTCTGATGACAAAAAACAACTTCTGTTCAAATGAGCAGAAGTTGTTTTATTATGTACTCGTCGAATGCTATGGTGCAAGAAGCTGATGACTGGCTTTGTGGTAGGTAAACCAAAGTTGGAGGGTCATTGGGACCCAAATGAGAGGCTCGCAAAGAATGACTCCTATATAGCCTGTATGAGGGATAATGAAAAATACAAAGAGAATTTTTCCTGTTAACTCGATAAAGCTAGAAATCAAAGGGGTCAATTTTCGGCCGATACCTTGGAGGGAATTCCCTAAAATCAAGAGGCATCCTAAGACCGGATAGAAGCAGGAGCTGATTTGCAGATAGAGACTGGCATTTGCGATCAAGTTGGGATTGGTTGATCCAGATATGAGGCTTGTCAAGAAGGGGCTTGTAAAGAAGAGGAGGATGGCAACAATGATCGACCAAACGAAGGAGAGGAGACAAGCTTGTTTAACGCCTTTTTGAATGCGTCGGAATTGTTTGGCACCAAAGTTTTGCGAGGTAAAGGTCGTCATACTAGTGGAAATAGCAGCCATTGGCAGAAGGGCAAAGGACATGATCCGACGCGCTGAGATTTGAGCACTAATGATGGTCATTCCAAGCTTATTGATAGCTGATTGTAAGATGACTGTTCCGATAGAGACAATAGAAGACATGAGCCCCATGGTAAATCCCTGACTGATTAAGTCCTGATAGAGCCTTTGATCCCAAACAAAATCGTTGCGATTTGGCAGGAGGAAAGGTACTTTTTTTCGAATATAAATGAAACAAAGAAGTGCAGAAAAACTTTGCGCAATAATGGTCGCAATCCCAGCGGATTGGACTCCGAGATGGAGTTGGGTAATAAAATAAAGATCAAGAAGAATATTGAGAACGGCAGCGATAATCAAGAAGTAGAGTGCCGCTAAGCTATCGCCAACAGCTCGAAGAAGTCCGGCACAAAGATTATAGGCAAAGGTCACAGCTACACCATTGACAATAGTGGAGATATAGAGATAGGACTGAGCTATAATAGCTGGTGGGGTCCCTAAAAACTGGAGAAGGGGATAAAGACCCACAACACCAATAGATATCACGAAGAGACTGAGGATGCCGCCAATAACAGCAGTTGCCGCGACAGATTTTCGTAATTGGTCATCGTTTTTAGCTCCATAATTTCTCGCGATAATGATGCCCATCCCATTTCCAACACCGACGGCAAATCCAACAATCAAATCAAAAATAGCGGAGGTCGCCCCAACGGCGGCCAATGATTTTTGACCTAAAAATCGTCCTACAATCATGACATCCGAGGTATTGTAGAGTTGTTGGAAGATATTGGATAAAAGGATAGGAAAGGCAAAACTTAAAAGAGTGGGTAAAATAGGACCATCTATGAGGTTCACACGTTGAATTCTTTTCATAGTGCCATTATACCAACTTCAGTAACCAGCGACAAGCATCGGTAGTTGAATCCCCTTACATTTTTTGATATAATCGTGTCAGAAAAGGAGGCCTTATGAGCTTAACGAGCCAATTAATCACGGAAACGTTCCCAGATCTGGATAAGGTCGAAAGGCTGAATATCGAAGCATTTCCAGAAGAAGAGCGTGTTCCTTTGTCAGAATTTTTACGCTATACGGACAATGACGATGCCAATTTCTTTGCTTTTTATAATGAGGAAGAATTTGTCGGATTCGCTTTTTCAATCTATAATCAGAAAGCTTTTTATGTCAGTTTCTTTGCCATTATGCCACATTTAAGAAGCCACGGATATGGTCAAGAAATCATTGAAAAATTGGTGGAATTTTACCAAAGGACCATGATTCTTGAAGTGGAACGTTTAGATGAAGAATGCGACAATATAGAGCAACGTCAGTCTCGGATGGACTTCTATAAGCGAAATGGATTTAAAACTGCTAATGCCTTTTTAGAATACGACGGACTTAGCTTTGAAATTCTCTATCGAGGCGATCAATTTGATGAAGAGGCTTATCGGGACATCTTCCATAAACTGCAAGCAGAGAATTACTTTGATTTCCGTATTGAATACCGACGCTTTAGTGATCATTAGACATGATATAAAAAAGTTCTCAGCTAATTTACTGAGAACTTTTTTTGGTTAGTAAATAAAGAAATAGTACACGATACTCATGATTTGTGAAAAGAACCAAGGCAGAAATAGAAAAGCTAAGAAAGCAGCATGCCATTTCCAATAGAGAGAAACTAGCCCAACCGTTTCTCGGATCCAAGCCGATGGGAGATAATAAAAAGCTGTTTTTGAACCGACACTGCGTCCAGGGATTTTTAATCGTCTCATAAAGACACCAGCCCGAAGAGCGTGAAAGGAATTGGTCACCACCAGGACACTCTTTCCTAGTCCCTGATCTTCAAGAATAGCCTTGCTAAAGGTCAGATTCTCAAAAGTCGTTCGAGAACGATTCTCAATCAAAATGTCTTCCTGTGGTACACCCTGTTCCATCAGGTAGTTTGCCATAGCTTCCGCCTCTGAGATTAATTCATCAGCACCTTGTCCACCAGAAACAATTAGTTTTGGTCGTCCCTCAAACTGCTCATAGATAGTCTTTGCTTTAGTTAGACGCTGGGCCAAAAGTGGTGGTACTTTATCCCCAATTAGACCAGAGCCAAGGACGATGATAGCATCGGGCTCTTTACGAATGGGCAAGTAATTGCAAAAAGTCCCATATAAAACATGAGAAAGATAAAGAAAAGTCGAGTAAAAGAGGGCAAAGTCTATTGGATAAATCAAGAGATCTTTCCCTGGGAAATGAGGAAGGAAATGAAGCGCCAAGGCGCCGATAATAAAGATCCCATATAGGAGCGAGAGGAGATTAGCCAACCTTTTGCCTTCAAAAGATATCATTTGATGGCCGTTAAAAAGAAGAAAAACAGTTGAGAAAATAATACTGAGTAAAACAAGGATAGCAAGTACTGAAAAGATAATGATGGCAACCTTTTGGTTAAACCAAAGCTCCGTACGAACAACTAGTAGAAGGGCGGAAATTAGGAGGAAAAGGCCGAAACTTATTGAAAAGAGGTAAGCATTGATCAGTCTTCTGCGGTCGTTCAAAAAGAAAAATAAAAAAATGGTAGCTGGAATCAACCAGAATATATTTAGAAACATGATGACTCCTAGATGTAGTAGTAGTTATATTGTAGCACAATTGACTAAAATGTGCTTATGAATTCCACAATCGTTCAATGTTGTTAAAAGCCTTAGCTGCCAATTGAGAAAATCAATAGATTCAGAAAAAATGAATTGCCGTGGTGACAGAAAGCTGTTATACTAGAAAAGATTCAACATAAAAAGGAGAACATATGTTACGAAAAGGTTCCTTAACAGGTTTGCTGTTATTTGGTATTTTCTTCGGTGCAGGGAATTTGATCTTTCCACCTGCGCTAGGTGCCCAGTCGGGTAGCCATTTTTGGCCAGCTATTGCTGGATTTGTCTTATCAGGAGTAGGAATTGCGATTATTACCTTGATCATTGGGACGCTCAATCCTAAAGGCTATATTCACGAGATTTCACGTAAAATCGCCCCTTGGTTTGCTATCGTTTATCTGGTAGCCTTGTACCTCTCTATTGGCCCCTTCTTTGCCATTCCAAGAACGGCTACTGTTTCCTACGAGGTTGGAATCGCCCCCTTGTTAGGAAATGCCAATGGAGGACTTGGTCTCTTCATTTTTACCTTGATTTATTTCTGTTTGGCCTATTTGATTGCCTTGTATCCTTCTAAAATCTTAGATAGTATTGGTCGGATTTTAACACCTGTCTTTGCTATCTTGATCGTTGTACTGGTTGTCCTAGGTGCTCTCAAGTACAGTGGACACGCGCCACAAGTGGCAACAGCAGCCTACCAAGCATCTGCCTTTGGTCAAGGTTTCCTTGAAGGCTATAATACCTTGGATGCTCTTGCTTCAGTGGCCTTTAGTGTGATTGCGGTAACCACCCTCAATCAACTTGGTTTCACCAGCAAGAAAGAATACATTAAAACCATCTGGATTGTTGGGATCGTCGTAGCCATTGGCTTTAGTATTTTATACATTGGCTTGGGTTACCTTGGAAATCATTTCCCAATTCCAGCAAAAGTGATGGCATCTGATGCCAATAAAGGTGTCTATGTCCTTTCAGAAGCGACCAAGGCTATCTTCGGTCCAGCTGCTCAAATCTTCCTCGCAGGTATGGTGACGGTGACTTGTTTCACAACAACAGCCGGTTTGATCGTGTCAACTGGGGAATTCTTCCATAACACCTTCCCTAAAATCTCTTACAAGGTCTATGCAACTCTTTTTACCTTGATTGGATTCTCCATTGCCAATCTTGGTTTGAGTGCCATTATTGCCTATTCATTGCCTGTCTTGATGATCCTCTATCCAATCACGATTACTATTGTGTTGATTGTGATTGTAAATAAATTTACTCAACTATCAAAACCAGGGATGCAATTGACTATTTTCTTAGTTAGCTTGGTTGCGTTTGGAGACGTTCTGGCAAGTACCTTTAAACTTGCAGGTCTAGCAAACATCATTAAGCACTTGCCGTTTGCTGCCCAATCCCTCCCATGGTTACTACCAGCAGTCGTTGGTATTGTCCTTGCTCTGTTCTTGCCCAATAAACAAAGTGCAGAAGAAGAATAAGATTTACTAGAAACTCTAAAGTTCCCCGCTTTAGAGTTTTTTTATTTTGAAACTAGTACCTAAATAGTTTCTTTAAATACAAACCGTAGCAAAAATTTTTAATTTAAGGAATGGCATGTTATACTATTTCTAACATATCAATATACGGAGCATTTTATGAATCAAATCGTTTTCTCCTTCACTGTCTTTCTGGCAGGGATTCTCTCCTTTTTCTCTCCCTGTGTCTTTCCTTTGCTCCCGGTCTACATTGGCGTTTTGCTAGGAAGTGATCAGGAAAAATCCGTTCAGATTTTTGGGAAAAAGATACGCTGGCATGGCATCGTTAAGACCTTGTGTTTTATCGCAGGTATTTCTGTTATTTTCCTTATCATAGGTTTCGGAGCTGGCTTATTGGGGCAGGTTATGTATACCAACTGGTTCCGCTACGTTATGGGAGCGCTGATCATTATCCTTGGTCTTCATCAGATGGAAGTCTTTCATTTTCATTTCCTTGAGAAGCAAAAATCAGTAGATTTTGGAGCCAACAAACAGAAGAATGAGTTGTTTTCAGCCTTTCTTCTTGGTCTTGGCTTTAGTTTTGGTTGGACGCCTTGCATTGGCCCTGTATTAGGATCGGTTCTTGCATTAGCAGCATCCAATGGTCAAGATGCCGTCATGGGTGCTCTCTATCTCTTTATCTATACATTAGGGATGGCTATTCCATTTTTACTTTTGGCCTTAGCGTCTGGGATTGTTCTCCCATACTTTAATCGTCTAAAACCCCATCTCTTATTACTGAAGAAGATTGGTGGCTTGATCATCATCATTATGGGGATTTTGTTACTCTTGGGACAATTGAATAGCTTGTCTGCTATCTTTTCATAAATCAAATGGAGGTTTACTCATTATGAAAGTTATTAAATACGCTTGTTTTTCGCTTCTTTCTCTATCTATCCTGACTGCTTGCTCTATGAATCAGTCCGAAAGCGGCATGAACAAACAATCCATGGATAATCAATCAATGACCAACACAACCGCTAGTAAACATCCCTTAGTAGGAAAAGAAGCGAGTGACTTTGAGCTAAAGGATATGAAGGGGAACACGGTTAAACTTTCAGACTACAGAGGGAAGAAGGTATATTTGAAATTCTGGGCGACTTGGTGTGGTCCTTGTCGCCAAAGCATGCCTGAACTCAATAAATTAGTTGAAGAAAAGGACCGGGACTTTGAAATTCTGACCATTATGGCACCAGGACTCCAAGGTGAAAAAACAGAGGAAGAATTCGTCAAATGGTTTGATCAACAAGATTACAAGTCAGTACCTGTCTTGTACAATCCAGACGGTTCTTCATTTGCAGATTATCAAGTTCGCTCTATTCCTACAGAAGTCTTTATAGATAGCCACGGAAAAATTGGACATGTACAATTAGGGGCTATTTCAAACGAAGATGCTAAGAAGATTATCAAGGAGTTAAAATAAAAAAATGAAGCACGAAGCTTCATTTTTTTATTAGTTGCTTGCACCAGAAGTGGCATCAGCATCTCCGTGGCCTCCGTCACCATGTCCTCCAGCATCAGAAGCACCAGAAGTTGCATCTGCATCACCATGACCACCAGCAGGAGCAAATGGTCCGCTACCACCTACAAGGCGTTGACCTGTTGTTTGCAGGTACCAGTCTAACCATGGTTTGAAGTTGAAGACAATCTCATTGATACCAGCGTAAGAACCATCTTCATAATACATTGCTTGGTAGTTGTGGGTGTTGATCACGCCTTCAGGAGATCCTGGAACAATAGTTCGAACATATTCTTGGTTTCCGTTGCGAAGAGTGCCGATTACCCATTCAACGTTTTTCATACGTGCTGGTGGAAGGGATCCGTGAACGGTTGACATTCGGCTACCAGATTGAGGTGGCACGCGTTTGGCAAACATGGTATCTGGATCTTGATGAGCATTGTTGTAGTAGAGGAATTGGTTGTTATCATCGGCATATGTCAACTCAAATGGCATGGCCTTCAAGAACATATTAATTTGGTCAACGGTTAGGATACCGTGGTCAAGTTTGACATAAGTATCTCCAGAAACAGCACCTGTAAGTTCAGCTACTTTTTCAACCCAATCTGGATCGTCAGGATCGACTTCAGTAACAGTTGTAGCGATTGGATGATTACAATCCAAGTCTTCTGGTTCAATTGGTTTTGGTTTTTTCAATTTGGATACAACCTCAACGTATTTCATAAAATTATCCAAGCAGGTTTCAAGGAATTTGACGGTTCCCTCGTTGATGATATTGCCGTTTTCGTCAAAAGCTTCTTTTGCTTTTCCAAGAAGGAATTCATTACCTGGAAGAGTATAAGCATTGACACCTGGAGCATCGAGGATCTTACGGAGGTGAACTTGCGCACGTGAAGTCCCTTGATCATAGTAAGAAGCACCGACGATCATAACCGGTTTGTTTTCAAATGGATGCACCTCGAAAGAGAGCCATTCAAGAACAGACTTGAGAGCAGCAGAGATCGTATGGTTGTGCTCTGGAGTGGCAATGATAACACCATCTGCACGAGTGATTTTGTTATATAAGAGACGTAATTGGAAACTTTCGTCCCATTTTTCATCTTGGTTAAACATTGGAACTTCGTCGATTTCAAGAACTTCCAATTCAAATTTGATCTTAAATTGGCGGCGAATGAATTCCAAAAGTTTACGGTTATATGATTGATCGTAGTTCGATCCTACAAGTCCAACAAATTTCATTCTTTTCTGTCTCCTATCTTACAAGTTTTCCCAGTCAAATTCTTCAGCATCTTTGCGAAGTAATTCTTGGGCGTTGCGCAATTTGTCTGTGATTTTTACAAACACACGGAAATCATTGAAGACGGCATCTAATTTTTGAATGACATCTAAATCCACCAAGTCTCCATTTTGATCAAAGGCTTGCAATGAATGGGAGAGCAAGAATTCATCTGGCAAGACATTCGCTTTGATTTCTGGAGCATTTAAGATTTGGCGAAGTTGGAGTTGGGCGCGTGAAGATCCCAACGTACCGTATGAAGCCCCAGTAATCATGACTGGTTTATTCAACAATGGGAAGACTCCGTATGAGAGCCAAGCGAGAGCACTCATCAAGACCGCTGGAATAGAGTGGTCGTATTCTGGAGTCCCAATAATGACTCCATCAGCCTCCTCAATTTTTGCAACAATATCCAAGACAGCTTCAGGCACTTGTTTGTCGGCTGGTTTGTTAAAGACAGGGATATCTTTAATTTCGACCAATTCGATCTCAGCCTTATCAGCAAAATGTTTTTGCATGTATTGAAGCAGTTGACGGTTTGTAGAACGTTTGGAGTTAGTCCCCACAATCGCAATAAGTTTTACCATGGAAATTTCCTTTCTGATAACAGAATTATAAATAAGATTGAAGCCCACTTGTATAGGCGATCTTGCCTGATTGTGAAACCAATAAGGTCTCTATACCAGGAAGTGATTCAATAGTGTTGAGGATAGAAGTAGAAGAGTCCCCGAACAGGCGGGTAGTCCATATCTCCCCGTCTACGGATCGATCAGATATAATGGTGATACTGGCTAAGTCTGTCTCTACCGGATAGCCTGTCGCGCTATCAAAGATATGGTGAAACGACTGGCCGTCGACTTCTAAATGACGTTCGTAGATGCCAGAGGTGACAACAGACTTATCCTTGATCGAGAGGACTAGTAAGTGATTTCCTCTTTTTTCGACAGGATTTTGAATACCAATCCGCCAAGGTTGCTGTTTAACAGGGTGTTGACCAACGGTTAGGATATTTCCTCCAAGATCAATCAAGGCATCCTTGATTCCCTTACCTCTCAGATAGGTAGCAATTAGATCTGCGCTATAGCCTTTTGCTAAGGCTCCCAAGTCGATCTTCATTCCAGGACGCATAAGAAAGACCGTATGGTTTTCTGGGTCGAGCTGAATTCGGTGAGGATCGATCATGGTCAGAGCTTGATTAATTTCCCCTTGCTGGGGACGTCTAGCATCTGAAAATCCAATTCGCCAGGTCTGTACAAGAGGACCAATGGCGATGTTTAAATGGCTGTTCTGAGCTTGACTATGCAAGGTTCCTAATGCAATCAGTTCAAAAAGATCTGGATGTACTTGGACAGGAGCAATACCAGCTTGGTGATTGACCTCCATGAGTTCAGAACTTGCATCATTAGCACTGAAGCGATGTTCGTAGGAGCGAAGAAGTTCAAAGCAGCGGGCTAAGAGTTCATTCGCTTGTGGGTGACAGATCGAAACAGTGATGGTCGTTCCCATCAAACGTTCGGATCGACTACTTAGGTCCACTAAAAATCTATCCTTTCCTATTTTCACTTACTTACAGTATATCAAAAAGATATCGTTTTCACAATCCTTTCGGACAAATTATTTGACTTTTCTTGAAAGCTGTGGAAGGAAGCTTTCAGAAGGTTTGAAAAAAAGATCACAAATATTAAGCAAATATCTTGTAACCGATATCATTTTTATGATATAATCAAGAAGTAAATTAAATTAAAGGTAGGACTTTTTCTATGAGTAAAATCGTTGTTGTAGGGGCAAACCATGCCGGAACAGCATGTATCAACACTATGTTAGATAATTTTGGATATGAAAATGAAATTGTAGTTTTCGACCAAAACTCTAATATTTCATTCCTTGGGTGCGGAATGGCGCTTTGGATCGGTGAGCAAATTGATGGTCCAGAAGGTCTCTTCTACTCTGACAAAGAAAAATTGGAAGCAAAAGGTGCAAAAGTCTACATGAACTCTCCTGTTCTTTCAATTGACTATGACAACAAAGTGGTAACTGCAGAAGTTGATGGAAAAGAACACAAAGAATCTTACGAAAGATTGATCTTTGCGACTGGATCAACACCAATCATTCCTCCAATTAAAGGAGTTGAAATCGTTCCTGGTAACCGCGAATTCAAAGCAACTCTTGAAAATCTTCAATTCGTTAAATTGTACCAAAATGCTGAAGAAGTCATCGAAAAATTGAAAGACAACAGCAAACACTTGAACCGTATCGCCGTAGTTGGTGGTGGTTACATCGGTGTTGAACTTGCTGAAGCTTTCGAACGTCTTGGTAAAGATGTTGTCTTGGTGGATATCGTGGACACTGTTTTGAATGGTTACTACGACAAAGACTTCACTGACATCATGGCGAAAAACTTAGAAGACCACAACATCCGTTTGGCACTTGGACAAACGGTTCAAGCGGTTGAAGGAGATGGTAAGGTAGAACGCCTTGTAACCGATAAAGAAACCTTCGATGTAGATATGGTTATCTTGGCTGTTGGTTTCCGTCCGAATACAGCTCTTGCAGATGGTAAGATTGAACTCTTCCGCAATGGTGCCTTCCTTGTTGATAAGAAACAAGAAACGTCACTTCCAGGTGTATACGCAGTTGGTGACTGTGCGACTATCTTCGATAACGCTCGTAACGAAATGAGCTACATCGCTCTTGCGTCTAATGCGGTTCGTTCTGGTATTGTCGGTGCCTACAATGCGACTGGTCATGAATTAGAAGGAATCGGTGTTCAAGGTTCTAACGGTATCTCTATCTACGGCCTTCACATGGTTTCAACTGGTTTGACGCTTGAAAAAGCGAAAGCTGCAGGCTTCAATGCCACTGAAACTGGCTTCAACGACCTTCAAAAACCTGAATTTATCAAACACGATAACTACGAAGTTGGTATCAAGATCGTTTATGATAAAGACACACGTCAAATCCTTGGAGCTCAAATGGTATCCCGTGATAGCGCCATCTCAATGGCTATCCACATGTTCTCACTTGCGATTCAAGAACACGTGACGATTGATAAGTTAGCCTTGACTGACTTGTTCTTCTTGCCACACTTCAACAAACCTTACAACTACATCACAATGGCAGCTTTAACTGCTGAATAATGAATAAAGAAAAAACAAAGCTAGCAGTGCTAGTTTTGTTTTTTTTGCTTTTCCAAGTATTCAGAGACAGTGAAATAAGGTATAATGAATAGGATAAGAGTTTGAAGGAGTTTGGGAATGTCTGAAAAAGAAGAAGCCTTAAAAAATGAATTTCGTTTTGCCTCTAGTTCGATTGTGGCCCATATTGTCAGAGGTGTTTTGGTTGGGATTGTTGTGGGATGCATCGTCTCGAGTTTTCGTTTTTTGATCGAGCATTTGTTTCATTTTGTTCAGGGCGTCTACAAGGAGATGTCTGGTCAACCACTTTATTTGCCAGCGATGCTGTTGGGGTATGGGGTGGTCGTACTGCTTGCTGGTCGCCTCATTCGCACCAATCGGGATATCAAGGGATCAGGTATTCCACAAGTCGAAGCAGAACTCAAGGGACTCTTGGCGGTGAGTTGGTGGGATACCCTGTGGAAGAAGTATATTCTAGGTGTCTTGGCCATCGGAAGTGGTTTGATGCTTGGTCGTGAAGGTCCTAGTATTCAATTAGGAGCGATGGGTGGAAAAGGAGTGGCCCATCATTTGAAGGTCAGTCCGGTTGAGGAGCGGTCTTTGATAGCAAGTGGGGCTGCTGCTGGTCTTGCGGCTGCTTTTAATGCGCCTATTGCTGGTCTCTTATTTGTGGTTGAAGAGGTCTACCATCATTTTTCACGCTTCTTTTGGATTTCGACCTTAGCTGCTAGTTTGACGGCTAATTTTATTTCACTCAATGTCTTTGGTCAAACACCAGTGCTTCATATGCCACAAAATATTCCGCCACTCCATCTGTCTCAGTACTGGATTTATCTTTTTCTAGGAGTCTTTTTGGGGGCAGCAGGTTATGTCTATGAAGTAGTGGTGCTGAATATCGGTCGATTGTATCGTTTACTTGAAAAGATTTTTCATGTTCCCTCTCATTACTCTTCCTTATTTGCCTTTGTCTCGATTCTTCCAATCGGCTATTTCCTTCCACAAATTCTTGGTGGCGGGAACCAATTGGTTTTGGATTTAGCTCGAGTACCGTATCCAGTGCTGACCATCCTTCTCTATTTTACGATCCGTTTTATCTGGAGTATGTTGAGCTATGGTAGTGGTCTACCTGGCGGAATTTTCTTGCCCATTCTAGCTTTAGGATCTCTTTTAGGCGCGATTGTTGGAACTTTCCTCCAAAATATTGGCTTTATCTCTCAAAATCAATTACCTCTCTTCATTATTTTAGGAATGAGTGGGTATTTTGGGGCTATTTCGAAAGCTCCTTTAACAGCTATGATTTTGGTAACAGAGATGGTCGGTGATATTCGTAGTTTAATGCCACTGGGTATGGTCACCTTGCTGGCTTACATGATCATGGATCTCTTCCATGGAGCACCAGTCTATGAAGCCATGCTGGAGCAACTCTTGCCAGATAAGGCGCAAGAAGAAGGAGAGTTGACCTTGATTGAGATTCCTGTATCCGAAAAGATTGCAGGGAAACAAGTTCATGAACTCGAACTTCCCCAAGATATTTTGATCACCACGCAAATGCGAAGTGGTAAGAGCTATACGGTCAATGGTGCGACCCGCTTGTATCTAGGTGATAGCATCTTTGTGGTGGTGAAAGAATCCGAAATTGGACGAGTCAAGGATATTCTTTTGTAAAAGACAGTTTCTTAGAAAAGCCTTTATATTATTAAATTTTCAGACAATTGTTGAAAAATGAGAAAACTTCTGGTAAAATAAGTCCAAGAACAAAAGAGGAGAAGTCTTTCATGAAAAAATATAGTCTACTCTTATTGAGTGTTGCTCTTTTAGCAGGGTGTGCGAATTCTAGTAGCAAACAGTCCAGTCAAAAGACGCAAACTAGCTCAACGGTGCAGTTGTCAAAGGCTGACCAAAAGACCTTGGACAATGCGACAGCTGAATACAAAGACTTTGTTGAAATGCAAATCGACCAATTGCTTAAGGATACAGAAGGTTTCCGAGATACCCTAAAAGCTGGGAATTTGGAAGAAGCTAAAAAACAATATCCCTTGATCCGCATGGCCTATGAAAGCTCAGAACCGATTGCTGAAACCTTTGGGGAGTCTGATGTGAAGATTGACTACCGTTTGGTAGACTATGTGGATGAAAATAAATCAGAAGAAGGCTGGTCTGGTTTCCACCGGATTGAGCGCATCCTTTGGGAAAACAATACCACAGATGGCACTGACAAATATGCAGACCAACTGGTGAACGATATCAAGGAGTTGAAAGCTAAGATCGCGACCGTTGATGTGACTCCTGATGTGATGCTAACTGGGGCTGTTGATCTGCTCAATGAAGTGGCAACGCAAAAGATCACGGGTGAAGAAGAAGTCTTCTCTCATACAGATCTGTACGACTTCCGTGCCAATATTGAAGGAGCTGAAAAGATTTTCTCTCTCTTTAAACCTTTGATTGAGAAAAAAGATGCCAAGTTGGTTAAAACCTTGGAAGCAGAATTCAAAAATGTAAATGATTTATTGGACAAACACATGACTGATGAAACAAATTACAAGTCTTACACAGATTTGACCAAGGAAGATACCAAGGAATTGGCTGAAGCGGTGACCAAACTTGGTGAACCGTTGTCTCAAATGGGTGTGATTTTAGATGGGAAATAAGAAAAATGGCTGACGAAAAATTTTTAGATAAAAAAATGGACCGTCGTGAATTTCTTAAAAAAGCAGGTATTGGAGGGGCCGGTCTAGCGCTGGGCCTCTCTGGTGCATCTGCTTTTTTCGCTAATCAAGACAGTTCCAGTAAAAAAGCTTATGATGGGGATGAAGACATCTCCTTTTATGGCAAGCACCAAGCAGGGATTACGACGGCCATGCAGAAGGCTTGCTACTTGGTGGTGTTAGATCTTCACACGACGGACAAAAAAGAAGTCATCCAGCTCTTTAAAGACTGGACCGATTATAGTAGTAAATTAGTCGAAGGAGAATTGGTCAAAAA
>ERZ1699248.109-NODE-109-length-19029-cov-4.910010_pt1 | contig 19029 bp, 14 predicted proteins | sample MGYA00581533_ERZ1699248 | MGnify/ENA primary metagenome ERZ1699248 (study PRJEB42319, sample SAMD00040321) | human oral metagenome | material: saliva | host: Homo sapiens | study: EMG produced TPA metagenomics assembly of PRJDB4115 data set (Metgenomic analysis of... | reverse complement strand
GAGTTATTTTGATATGAACCGATTTGAAGTAACTACAAAGATTGGTTGTCTCTCTATTACTTATAAAAAGAGAAATAAAGTACTAGTTTGTTTAAATGGTACTGGTTTGATACCAAGTTATGAAAATTTCCTACCAATACTTGAGAAACTTCCTTCCTCAATAGGTTACTTAACGATTGATTTTCCGAATACAGGTAGGAGTCCGATTCATAGTCAAACAGGACTTAATTTGGATAATCTTGTTGAAGCGGTATTTGAAATCCTGAAGGGATTGGAAATTTCCAATTATATACTTTGTGTTCATAGTTTAAGTGGTGTTTTGGCTTTAAAGTTAATGAGTAAACCAATTAAGTGTCAAGCTTTGATAGCAATTGAACCAACAACAAAAAATATAATGTTTGCTGATTTTTCAAAAAATCCTTATCCAGAAATGGAAGAGCAAATGAGAATGATTGAAGAATGTGGTCCGGAAAAATTATTTTAAGGGACTAACTCAAGCAACATTTGAACCTGAAACTGATAGACTGATTTGGGAATTGATGGAAGAAAAGGGCTTAGAATTGGAAAAGCAAGTTCCTGGATTTCAGATATCTGTAACTATTACCGCTGAAGATTTTGATAGTTTGTCCTTAGCAGATAATATTCCTGTTTTCGTATTTTGTCAGGCGTACAGAGAAAAAGAGTACAGAGATTCAGAATATTGGAATTCTAATACAAAACTCATTCTAGGTGGAAACCACCACTATCTACACTGGTCAGAATCGGAAAAAATTGCAGCTCTTATTAGAGAACTGTAGAGATAAATTAATTAAAAGAGGGATGTAAAGAATAAAATGAATTATTTTAACGTTGGGAAAATTGTCAATACCCAAGGCTTGCAAGGTGAGATGCGGGTCTTGTCCGTGACAGACTTTGCGGAAGAGCGTTTTAAAAAAGGAGCTGAGTTGGCTCTCTTTGATGAGAAGGATCGTTTTGTCCAAACGGTGACCATTGCTAGCCATCGCAAGCACAAGAATTTCGACATCATCAAGTTTAAGGATATGTACCATATCAATGCCATCGAGAAATTCAAAGGCTTTATCCTCAAGGTTGCGGAAGAAGACTTGACGGATTTGGAGGATGGCGAGTTTTATTACCATGAGATCATCGGCCTTGATGTTTACGAAAATGACCAACTGATCGGTCAGATCAAGGAGATTCTTCAACCAGGTGCCAATGATGTCTGGGTGGTGAAACGCAAAGGCAAACGAGACCTTCTCTTGCCTTATATCCCACCAGTGGTCCTCAATATTGATATCCCAGCGAACCGGGTGGATGTAGACATCTTAGAAGGGTTAGACGATGAAGATTGATATTTTAACCCTCTTTCCAGAGATGTTTTCGCCTTTGGAGCACTCGATTGTCGGAAAGGCGCGTGAAAAAGGACTTCTCGAGATCAACTACCATAATTTCCGTGAAAACGCGGAGAAGGCGCGGCATGTGGACGATGAACCCTATGGTGGGGGGCAAGGTATGCTCTTACGTGCTCAGCCGATTTTCGATGCCTTTGATGCCATTGAGAAAAAGAATCCGCGCGTGATCTTACTGGATCCTGCTGGTAGGACCTTTGATCAAAGTTATGCAGAAGAATTAGCTCAAGAAGATGAATTGATCTTTATCTGCGGTCACTATGAGGGCTACGATGAGCGGATCAAGACCCTGGTGACAGATGAGATTTCTCTTGGCGATTATGTCCTGACGGGTGGTGAACTAGCGGCTATGACCATGATTGATGCGACAGTTCGCTTGATTCCAGAAGTGATCGGAAAAGAGTCCAGTCACCAGGATGACAGTTTCTCTTCTGGCCTTCTAGAATACCCTCAATACACACGGCCTTATGAATACAGAGGAATGACAGTTCCTGATGTTCTCATGAGTGGTCATCATGAAAATATTCGTCAATGGCGCCTCTATCAGAGTTTGAAAAAGACCTTGGAGCGTCGTCCAGACCTGCTAGAAAACTATGAATTGACAGCAGAAGAAGTGAAGATGTTGGAACAAATTAAACAAGAAGACTAACAGCGTCAGCTGTTTCAGATTGAAGACAAAGTCATATTAAAAACTTTCCTTAGGTGAGTACGGACGTCAGCGAACTTCTACGAAGTTCCATGACTAATTATTGAGCCTAAGGTCTCAATAATTCCGAGTGCCTGAAACGTTATTGTTTCAGGCACTTTTCTCACAGCGGAAAGTTTCGGTATTCCTCTGAATCGATATTAAAATTGGAACTCATTTTAATTTTTTTACAGAATCATTTAACTTATTTTACTTTAAAATAGTTTGTCTACATTCTATAACAGCGTCAGCTGTTTTTCTTTTGCTCCAAAAATTTATGAAAAAAACTTTTTAAATCTACTAGTTATTGGTAACAAAATGTGGTATGCTAAGGGGTAGAGAAACTTCAAGAAATGATTCAGTTTTGGGGGTGAGTTTAATGGGGAAGAAATTAGGAAAATCGGTTTTCACGACGGGAGTTGCTGCGACAACGGTCCTATCTGGAATGTTTCATCATAAGGCAAATGCTGAAGAGGTCAAACAAAATGAAAATCCAGAAACCAATAGTACGGAAGTAGTCGAAAAACCAATTACAGTTGATGAGTTGAAGCAAATCACAGCTCAAAAAGGGCAAGTGGTGAAAGATGTCCACTACCAAGAGCAAAAAGTGATCGATGCTCAAACAGAAGTCAAGGCTGCTGGACAAGAACTGGAAGAAAAGAAAGCAGAAGTGACGGAGGCGGAAAACCTTATCGCAACGACTTCGAATGCCCAAGTTCAGAACGCAGAAAATGACGTTAAGGTGGCGCAAGCCTATGTGACCATCGAAGAAAATAAGGTTCGAGAAGCAGAAGCTGCACATGACCAAGTCGTAGAGGCTGTTCGTCAACAAGAAAATCAGGTTACTGCTCAGGAATCTTTGGTCGATGTAGCACAAAATGAATTGAACCAAGCAAAAGCGCCGATTTCTAATGATGAGAATGTGCTAAACCAGGCCTTGTTGGAGCAAAGCCAAGTCGAGCAAAGTATTCGAGAATCTCAGAGTTATCTCGCGACCTTGCAAGCGAGTCAGCAGAATGGGGCTGACACAGTGGCTCAAATTGAGAGCGATATTCAACTGGCTCAAACGCGTCTGACAGATTTGAAAGCGGTCATCGCAACCAAGGAAGCAGAATTGGCAGCCTTAGAACAAGCAGCGGCTAATAGCCCAGTTCAACTGAGTCAAGCAACCTACGAAGGCTACTTGCAACACTTGGCTGACAATGGCAATGAAGCTGCAGCAAGTGCTTTAGCCCTTTACAAGCGTGGTCGTGAAGAAGATGGCTTGACGGTTGGAGAGTCTGGATCCTTGCAAGCCAATCTTCGAGCTCTTGAAATTGCGGATGCCATTAATAGCTATCGTCGCAATGCAGGTTTGCCTGAATTGGAGCTGGATCCTTATTCCCTTCCTGCCAGTCAAGTTCAGTTAAAATACTTCAAAAAGGCTAACTGGCATATGTTTAAGTATTTGCCAAACGAAAATATTGCTTATGGTTTCTCACCTGCTGGTGCAGTAGACTTTTGGTACAATGAAAAAGCGGCTTACCAAGAAGTAGCAGCTCAATACGGTCTACCAACAGACGAAACACAAATCGATGCCAATGACATCTATATGAGGATTGGGGCTGAGGCCTTTGCCAAGGTTGGTCATTACCTCCAAATGGTGGACAACAAAGCAACGGCTTTATCAGTGGCTTATGACCCAAGTAATGCCATGTCAGAAGCAGCTTTCTTACACCGCCCTGTCCATTCAGCAGTGTCAACCAGTGCACTCGCTTACCAATTGCGTCAGGGGGCTGGAGCTACAACGACAAGATCAGATGTCAAAGCAAAATCTGATGAAGTCGCTAACCTCAAGCTGGACAAGGCCAATCAAGAGTCTCAAATCATTATCCTGCAAGGCAAATTAGAAGATGCCCGCCATGCTAATTCGAATGTGGCAGTAGAAATGGCCAATGTTCAAAAGACCATCCAAAATTACAAGATTCTTCTCGTTAGCAAGGACCATGCGGTTGAAAAGGCGAAGGCGACTCTTGATGTATCTCGAGGTCGGATTGAAGCAGCTATCCAGCCAAAAGAAGCAGCCCTTCAAAAAGCCAAGGATTTGTTAGCGGCTGCGCGTGAGAAATTAGATCTTTTAAAAGCTGAAGAAGCAGAAAAAGCCCAAGTCGTTCAAGAAGCGCATGAGGGCTTGAAGGCGGCGCAAGAGCGCCTGGTTGCTGCTGAAAAACGTCTTTCTGACTTTAAAAATGCTCCAGAATTATTGGTCAAAGCCCAATCTGTTTTATCAGCTGCTGTGGCTAATTTAGAGAATAAAAAAGAAAAATTGGAAGCAGAATTCACAACCCTGCAATCTTATCAAAGTGTCGTGGAACTGTTGAATTCCCAATATGAAGATCTAGCGTCACGAATGGATCCAGCTATTTTAGAAGCAGCAGATATGCCAATGGATATCCGCTCAAGCAATCCAACAACTTTCTCGGATAGACCAACGGTTCTTCCAACAACTACCAATAGTCCACAAGTGCAAGCACCAACAGCTACTCCAGCTCCAAAACAAGAAGCCAAAGTAGAAGAGATCAAACCTAAAAAAGAAAACAGCCAAGCTGTGGCTGGATCTGATTCCTCCAAATATGCAGTAGCAACAACAGGTGTTGCCGTTGGGTTACTTGCTGGATTGTTTGGTTTCAAGAAAAAGAAACAATCTTCAAAAAATGATTAAGACATACCGAAGATAGAATAGATGCTTAGACACTTTATTGCTTAAAATCTTCAAAGAATATATATGAAGGTGGGAAAAGAACTCGCTTAACAAAATGAGTTCTTTCCTGCTTTTTTTGTACAATTTTAGAATTTTTGAAAGAAAATGATAGAAAATGATAAAAAGTGTTGACATTTTTTGGAGATGGAGTATAATAGTCCTTGTAATCGATTGCAAAAGGAGGAGAAATGCTTAAGTCTGAACGAAAACAATTCATCCTCGAGAAGGTATTGAAGGAAAAGTTTGTTTCCTTAGAAACCCTTGTACAAGAGCTAGGGACGTCTGAATCAACGGTTCGACGTGACTTGGATGAATTAGAAGCTGAAAGTAAACTTCGCCGGGTTCACGGTGGTGCGGAAAGCCTGCATTTTCTTCAAGAGGAAGAAAGCAATAAAGAAAAATCTATCAAAAACATTCAAGTTAAGTCAAAAATCGCGATAAAAGCGGCGGAATTGATCAAAGATCATGATGTGATCTTTATCGATGCCGGGACGACCAATGAACTTTTGGTACAAGAAATTGTCAATCCAACGGTAACCGTGGTGACCAACTCGATTCACCATGCGACCAAGTTGGTCGAGCGAAATGTTCCGACGGTCATCATCGGTGGGAAGGTAAAATCTTCAACAGATGCTAGTATCGGAGGGATCGCGCTCAATCAGATCGGTCAGTTGAATTTTGACAAAGCCTTTCTTGGTATGAATGGAATCGATGATGAATTTTACAGCACTCCAGACCTGGAAGAAGGATCTGTCAAGCGTGCGATTATCGAAAATGCGAAAAAGACCTATATCCTAGCGGATGATTCGAAAATTGGGGTGACATCCTTTGTCAAAGTGGCTCCTATCAAGCGAGCAATGATTATCACCAATCAAAGTGAACCGCAACGATTAAAGGTTTTAAAAGAAAAAACGGAGGTTATAGAGGTTTGATTTATACAGTTACACTGAATCCAGCAATTGACTATATTGTCCGTCTCGATCATGTAGAGACCGGAGCGGTCAATCGGATGGCTTCGGAAGATAAATTCGCCGGTGGTAAAGGGATCAATGTCAGTCGTGTTTTGAAGCGTCTCGATATCGAGAACACAGCGACTGGATTTATCGGTGGTTTCACCGGACGTTTCATTGAAGACGTACTGACCAGCGAAGACATTTCCACCAACTTTGTGACAGTGGACCAAGATACACGGATCAATGTCAAGATCAAGGCTGATGAGGAAACAGAAATCAATGGGAATGGTCCAGAAGTAACGGAAGCTCAGTTGCAAGAATTGCTCAACATCTTATCGAGCTTAACAGCAGATGATGTGGTAGTCTTTGCAGGATCTGCCCCATCTTCACTTGGAAATGCCATTTACAAACAATTGATCGCAGCAACACGTGCGACGGGTGCGCAAGTCGTTTGCGACTTTGAAGGGCAAACCTTGATTGATTCCTTGGAGTTCAATCCCCAATTGGTCAAACCAAACAACCATGAGTTGGGAGATATTTTTGGCGTTACCTTGATGGAATTGCCAGAAATTGAACGCTACGCTAAAGAAATCTTGGCCAAAGGTGCACAAAACGTCATTATTTCCATGGCGGGTGATGGTGCTCTCCTTGTCAGTCCAAGCGGCACTTACTTCGCAAAACCAATCAAGGGTCAAGTGAAGAACTCTGTCGGGGCTGGAGATTCCATGGTGGCTGGCTTCACTGGGAAGCTCGCAACGACAGGAGACGTCATCGAAGCCTTCAAATGGGGAGTGGCTTGTGGCACAGCGACCACCTTCTCAGATGATTTGGCGACAGCGGACTATATTAAAGAAACTTATGAAAAAGTAGAGGTAGAAAAACTATGAAAATTCAAGACGTTTTAAATAAAAACGTGATGTTGTTTGACCTTCAAGCAACAGATAAAGAAGGCGTGATCAATGAGATGATCCAATCGCTCGTTGACAATGGTGTGGTGACAGATTTTGAAACTTTCAAAGCTGGGATTATGAACCGTGAAGCACAAACTTCAACTGGTTTGGGTGACGGAATTGCCATGCCACACAGCAAAAATGAAGCAGTCAAAGAAGCAACGGTCTTGTTTGCAAAATCAAACAAGGGTGTGGATTACGCATCTCTTGATGGTCAACCAACAGACTTGTTCTTCATGATTGCAGCTCCAGAAGGAGCAAACGATACTCACTTGGCAGCCCTTGCTGAATTGTCTAAGTACTTGATGAAACCAGGATTTGCGGACAAACTTCGCCAAGCAAGCACTCCTGATCAAGTCATTGCAGCCTTTGATGCAGAAGAGCAAGAAGCTGCCGCTGAAGAAGCGAAAAAAGCAGAAACGGTCAAAGAAGCAGCTTCATCTGACAAACCTCTCATCGTTGCCGTTACAGCATGTACATCAGGGATCGCCCACACTTATATGGCAGAAGAAGCCCTCATCAAAAAAGGGGAAGAAATGGGTGTCACAGTCCGCGTTGAAACCAACGGGGCATCTGGTGTCGGCAATCGCTTGACTGCTGAAGAAATCGCCAAAGCTGAAGGGGTCATCATTGCAGCAGATAAAGCAGTTGAAACCGCTCGTTTCGATGGCAAAAAATTGATCTCTAAACCAGTCGCAGCCGGTATCCGTCAGACAGAAGAATTGATCCAAACCATCTTGGATGGCAAAGCAGAAGTCTTCCACGCTGAAAATGCTGCACAAGCTAGCGCAAGCCAAGAAAAATTAAGCTTGGGTGGAGCCTTCTACAAACACTTGATGAGTGGGGTTTCTCAAATGCTTCCATTCGTTATCGGTGGTGGTATCTTGATCGCCCTTGCCTTCTTGATTGACCAAGTTCTTGGTGTTCCTCAAGATCAATTGTCTAGTCTTGGTTCTTATCATGTATTAGCAGCACAATTTAAAACAATCGGTGGTGTAGCCTTTGGCTTCATGCTTCCTGTACTTGCAGGTTACATCGGATTCTCCATCGCTGAAAAACCTGGTTTTGTAGCTGGTTTCGTTGCTGGATCCATTGCTAGCTCAGGTTCAGCATTTGGAAATATCGCCTACGGTGCTGCTAAAGGTGAATTACCAGCAGCCGTATCATCAGGTTTCCTTGGAGCCTTAGTTGGTGGTTTCCTAGCAGGTGGAGTGATTCTAGTTCTTCGTAAAGCTCTTGCAGGTCTTCCACGTTCTCTTGATGGTATCCGTTCAATCCTTCTCTTGCCATTACTTGGTGTTGGTTTGACAGGATTTTTGATGTTCCTTATCAACATCCCAATGTCAGCGATCAATACCTCTTTGAACAACTTCTTGACTAGCTTGTCTGGTAGCTCGGCAGTTCTTCTTGGTCTCCTTGTTGGTGGTATGATGGCTGTCGATATGGGTGGGCCAGTCAACAAAGCAGCTTATGTATTTGGTACAAGTACATTGACAGCTTCAGCCCTTACTAGTGGTGGTTCAACTGTTATGGCGGCCGTTATGGCAGCTGGTATGGTTCCTCCATTGGCAGTCTTTGTAGCAACTGTCTTGTTCAAAGACAAATTTACTGAAGAAGAACGCAACTCAGGTTTGACAAACATTATCATGGGTCTTTCCTTCATCACAGAAGGTGCCATTCCATTCGGTGCAGCTGATCCAGCTCGTGCTATTCCTAGCTTCATCGTAGGTTCAGCATTGACAGGTGCTCTTGTTGGTCTTGCAGGCTTGAAACTCATGGCTCCTCACGGAGGAATCTTCGTTATCGCCCTTACATCAAATCCACTTCTTTACATCTTGTTCGTATTGATCGGTGCAGTCGTAAGTGGTATCTTGTTCGGATTGCTTCGCAAACCTAAAAACTAAATATGATTAAAAGGTTGGGAATGCCCAACCTTTTCTTTTTGTGCTAGTGAAAAAATCACCTCATTCGGCGTTGGTATCTTGAGCTGAATTATGATATAATAAGCCTATCGCATATTTTTAGGAGAATAAAAATGGATATTCAACGTGAAAAAGAATTTGTCAGCCAATACCACTATGATGCTCGTAATTTTGAGTGGGAAAAAGAAAATGGCATCCCTGAAACAAAAGTAGATGTAAACTTTCAATTGATCAATCGTGATCAAGAACAAAACACGACTTCTTTGATTGTCATCTTGAGCTACATGATCGTTTTTGACGGTTTTGTGATCAGTGGAACCATCACTCAAATCAACCACTTGTTTGGTCGTTATGTCAATGAACCAAGTGAATTCAGCAAAGACGAAGTGGAAGAATTGGCTCGCCCTTGCTTGAATATGCTCAACCGTTTGACTTATGAAGTCACAGAAATTGCCCTCGATTTACCGGGTATTAATTTGGAGTTTTAATCAATGAAATTAGCAGTGATCACGGATTCGTCTGCCTATTTAACGCAAGACGTGCTCCATCACGACGACTTATTTATTTTAGAGATCCCGATCTATATCGATGGGGAGTCTTATGTTGAAGGGAAGAACCTGACACACGATGAGTTCTACCAAAAGATGGCTGCGTCTAAGGAATTGCCAAAGACTAGCCAGCCGAGTGTTGCAGAGTTAGAAGAAGTCTTATTTGGTTTGACAGCTAAGGGCTATACGCATGCTATCGGTCTTTTCTTATCATCAGGTATTTCTGGTTTCTACCAAAATATCCAATATTTGAAGGATGAGTTTGAAGGTCTGACCGTCGAATTTCCGGATTCAAAAATTACCAGTGCTCCTCTAGGAATGATGGCAGAAGACTGCTTGAAATGGGCTGGTGAAGGCCGTTCTTTCGACGAGATTGTTGCCAATGTCCAACACCAGATTGATGGAGCCTCTGCATATATCATGGTGGATGATTTGAACCACTTGGTCAAAGGTGGTCGTCTGTCAAATGGGGCTGCTATTCTTGGGAACCTCTTGAGCATCAAGCCTATTCTTCATTTTAATGATGAAGGCGTGATTGAGGTCTTTGAGAAAGTCCGGACAGAAAAGAAAGCCATGAAACGCTTGGTAGAGATTGTTGTATCAGATATCGCAGATGGTCATTACCAAGTCTTTGTCATCCATGCCAATGTCCCTGAAAAAGCAGAAGCACTTCGCCAACTGCTCATTGAAGAAGGAGTGGAAGGAGACATTCCTTTTGCTACCTTTGGAGGGGTGATTGGGACGCACTTAGGTGACCATAGCTTAGCAGTCGGGTATATCCCCATCGTTTAAGGAGAATTCTATGTCAATTAAAGTCATTATCGCAGGTTTCAAGGGAAGAATGGGACAAGCAGCCTATAAGATGGTTTCTGAAGATCCTGAGCTAGAATTAGCCGGCTTGATCGATCCATTTACTGATGAGACAGAGGTTGCAGGAGTCCCTGTCTTTAACCGCAAAGAAGATGTTGTGGGTATAGAAGCAGATGTTTGGGTCGACTTTACCATGCCCAAGGTCGCTTACGAGAATACTCGCTTTGCAATTGAGAATGGCTTTGCGCCTGTTGTGGGAACGACTGGATTCACTCCTGAGCAGATCCAAGAATTGACAGACCTTTCACGTGAAAAGGATTTGGGTGGCTTGATCGCGCCGAACTTTGCCATTGGAGCCGTGCTCTTGATGCAATTTGCAGCGCAAGCAGCCAAGTATTTCCCGAATGTAGAAATTATCGAATTGCACCACGATAAGAAAAAAGATGCACCGAGTGGAACAGCAATTAAGACCGCTGAGTTGATCTCTGAGAAGCGCGAGAAGATCCAGCAAGGTGCAGCAGATGAAGAAGAGTTGATGCCTGGAGCAAGAGGGGCAGAGTTTGAAGGGATGCGCATCCATTCAGTTCGATTGCCTGGCCTAGTCGCTCACCAAGAGGTGATTTTTGGTAGCCAAGGCGAAGGGTTGACTCTCCGTCATGATTCCTACGATCGTGTTTCCTTCATGACAGGAGTAAATCTAGGGATTAAAGAAGTTGTCAAGCGTCATGAGCTTGTTTATGGTTTGGAACGCTTACTATGAGATTAGAAAAGATGCCTTCTGAGTTTCAGGAGGCTTTACCAATATTAGAGAAGATTAAAGCAGCTGGTTTTGAGGCCTATTTTGTAGGGGGATCTGTTCGAGATGCACTCTTGGATCGTCCCATTCACGATGTCGATATCGCTTCCTCCTCTTACCCAGAAGAGACCAAGGCGATTTTTGATCGAACAGTAGATGTCGGTATCGAACATGGGACCGTCTTGGTCCTTGAAAATGGTCAAGAATATGAAATTACGACCTTCCGGACGGAGGATGTCTATGTAGATTATCGCCGTCCAAGCTCCGTCTCTTTTGTGCGCTCGCTGGAAGAAGACCTCAAGCGTCGTGATTTTACGGTTAATGCCTTTGCCTTAAATGAAAAAGGAGAAATTGTTGACCTCTTTCATGGACTAGAAGATTTAGAAAACAAGGTCCTTCGGGCGGTTGGGCTTCCCCATGAACGGTTTAACGAAGATGCGCTCCGGATCATGCGAGGCTTTCGTTTTCAAGCCAGTCTCGGCTTTGAATTAGAAGAGGCAACCTTTGATGCCATGAAGGAGTGTGCTCCCTTACTTGAGAAGATTTCAGTAGAGCGTACCTTCATCGAGTTTGATAAACTCTTGCTTTCTCCATACTGGAGACAGGGTTTGGAGGCTATGCTGGCAAGTGGAGCCTATCACTATCTGCCAGAGATGAAGGATCGCAAAGAAGCGATCGAGCGTTTGTTTGACATAGAGTTGGAATATACTTTTTCAACTTCTGAGCAAGCCTGGGCTGCTTTGGTCTTAGCACTAGAGATTCAAGATATTCCAAAATTCTTTAAGAAATGGAAGACCTCTAGAGACTTTGCCAAGACGGTGGAGCAGATCGTGGAGATTCTTAAGCTCCGAGAAAATGGAAGTCTAGACAAGCGTGCTTGCTACAAGTATGAGAAGCGCTTGTTGCTAGTGGCTGAAGAGCTTCGGGAAGCGTATGCCTTGAGTGTGGATTATTTGGCCATTGAGCGTGTCTATGATAGCTTGACTATTCATGATAAGCACGAAGTGGTGGTCAATGGTGGCATGCTGATCAAAGAATACGGCTTTCAACCTGGTCCAGCCTTGGGAGAGATTTTGACAAAGATCGAATACGCCATTGTCGATGGGGAGCTGGCCAATGAAAAAGAAGCCATCATTGCCTATATCCAGCAAGTAAAAGAGGAGGAAAAATGAGCGATTTTATTGTCGATAAATTAACCAAATCTGTCGGAGATAAGACCGTCTTTCGTGAGATTTCCTTTATCATTCACGACTTGGATCGGATCGGATTGATCGGGGTCAATGGGACTGGAAAAACCACGCTTTTAGATGTGTTGTCGGGTCGCTCTGGCTTTGATGGAGATGTGAGTCCTTTTTCTGCCAAGAGTGATTATACAATTGGATACTTGACGCAGGAGCCAGACTTTGATGATCAAAAGACGGTTCTGGATACAGTGTTATCTAGTGATTTGCGCGAAATGCAGCTGATTCGCGATTACGAATTCTTGATGGCGGATTACCGAGAAGAGAACCAAGCCCGTCTTGAAAAGGTCATGGCGGAGATGGATTCGCTTAATGCTTGGGAAATCGAGAGTCAGGTTAAGACAGTCCTTTCAAAGCTTGGAATTGAAGACTTGAACGCCAAAGTTGGGGATCTATCTGGGGGCTTACGTCGTCGGGTGCAACTGGCCCAGGTTTTGCTGTCTCATCACGACCTGCTCTTACTAGATGAGCCAACCAACCACCTAGACATTGATACCATCGAATGGTTGACCAATTTCTTGAAGAACTCTAAGAAAACCGTGCTCTTCATTACTCACGATCGCTATTTCTTGGATAATATCTCGACGCGGATCTTTGAGTTGGATCGGGCAAACTTGATCGAGTATCAGGGCAACTACCAGGACTATGTCCGCTTAAAGGCTGAGCAAGACGAGCGTGATGCCGCCCTTCTTCATAAGAAGCAGCAACTCTATAAGCAGGAGTTGACCTGGATGCGGCGTCAACCCCAGGCGCGTGCGACCAAGCAACAAGCACGGATCAATCGATTCCATGATCTCAAACAAGACTTGTCTGGTCAAAGCAGCCAGACGGATTTGGAGATGAACTTTGAGACCAGCCGAATCGGAAAGAAAGTCATCGAGTTTAAAGATGTGAGTTTTGCTTTTGAAAACAAGCCGATTTTACAGGATTTTAACCTCTTGGTGCAAAACAAGGACCGCATCGGGATCATCGGGGATAATGGCGTCGGCAAATCGACCCTGCTCAATTTGATCGCCGAGCGACTACAGCCTCAGTCTGGGCAAGTCATTATCGGAGAAACCGTGCGGGTGGCTTATTTCTCACAACAGATTGATGGCTTGGATGAGAGCAAGCGCGTGATTAATTTCCTCCAGGAAGTTGCTGAGGAAGTGAAGACGACCGTTGGGACGACATCAATTGCAGATCTCTTGGAGCAATTTCTCTTCCCACGTTCCATGCACGGAACCTTGATTGAAAAACTCTCCGGTGGTGAGAAGAAGCGCCTCTTTCTCTTAAAACTCTTGATTGAAAAACCCAATGTGCTTCTCCTCGATGAGCCAACCAATGACTTGGATATCGCAACCTTGACGGTTTTGGAAAACTTCCTTCAAAACTTTGGAGGTCCCGTTATTACCGTTAGTCACGACCGTTATTTCCTAGATAAGGTCGCAAGCAAGATCCTGGCTTTTGAAAATGGTGGCATTCGTGAGTTCTTTGGCAATTATACAGATTATTTAGATGAAAAAGCCTTTGAAGCAGCCCAGGTAACGGCTAGTCAAAAGATTGAAAAAGAGAAGCCTGTCAAGCCAAAAGAAGAGAAGAAGCGCATGAGCTACATGGAGAAGCAAGAGTGGGCAAGTATTGAGGCAGATATCGAAGCAATTGAAAATCGAATTGCAGAGATTGAAGTGGAAATGAATGAAAACGGCTCTGACTTTGGCAAGTTGTCAGCCCTTCAAAAAGAACTAGATCAGGAAAATGAGCGTCTACTTGAAAAGTATGATCGTTATGATTACCTAAGTGAATTAGATGAATAAGGAGGCCCTATGAATCAATTGAATCGCATATCTCTTGGAATTTCAGCTACGATGTTTACCATTATTGGTATTGTCTTGTTTATCAATCCCATTGAGCACATCGGCTCTTTTAGCTGGTTGATCTCCTGTGGCTTCTTTTTAATCTCTTTTTCACGTTTTTCACGCTATTACCGATTGCGTCAGTCAGGTATTATCAAGCAGCAACAGCTCTTTCACAGTATGGTTGCCTTGGTGTTCGCAGTTTACTTGCTACTATATGGCTACAAGACCTTGCCGATTGTCTTTCCAGTTACCTTAGGGATTTGGCTGATCTATCGCTCCGTTTTAAATTTCCGAAAAGCCAATTTTTACTCGAGGAAGGTTGAAGAACTGTCTAAGCGTTATATTTTCTTTGCCTTGCTACAGCTCTTCATCGGTTTATTCTTAATTGTTAGTCCGCTTTCGATTAGCGTCTTTCTATTAAATATTATTGGCTTGATTTTCCTCATTTTAGGATTTCAATCCTTTAGTCTCTTGTTAAAAAGTTAAGAAAAGTTACGTGCAAACCTTTGCGTTTGATAAAAAGTCTGATATAATAGATCTGTAAGTGTTTACAAGTTTGAAAGGAGTTACAGATGTCTAAAAAAATTATTGGGATTGACCTTGGGGGAACTTCAATTAAGTTTGCCATCCTTACTTTGGATGGGGAAGTTCAAGAAAAATGGTCTATTAAAACAAATATCTTGGATGAAGGTAGCCATATCGTAGAGGATATGATCGAATCCATCGCACATCGCTTGAAGATGCTTGGGCTTGATGCTTCTGAGTTCCAAGGAATTGGAATGGGATCACCTGGTGTCGTTGACCGTGAAAAAGGTACAGTTATCGGTGCCTACAACTTGAACTGGAAGACCCTTCAACCAGTTAAAGAAAAGATCGAAAGTGCCCTTCATATTCCATTCTTTATCGATAATGATGCCAACGTTGCTGCTTTGGGTGAACGTTGGAAAGGGGCTGGTGAAAACCAACCAGATGTTGTCTTCATGACACTTGGTACAGGTGTTGGCGGTGGTATCGTCGCTGAAGGTCGTCTCTTGCACGGTGTGCGTGGAGCTGCTGGAGAACTTGGTCACATCACTGTTGACTTTGATGATCCAATCCAATGTACCTGTGGTAAAAAAGGCTGTCTTGAAACGGTTGCCTCAGCAACTGGTATCGTCAACTTGACTCGTCGTTATGCCGATGAGTACGAAGGGGACTCTCAATTGAAAGTCTTGATCGACAACGGAGAAGAAGTAACGGCTAAAACGGTCTTTGACCTGGCAAAAGAAGGCGATGCTCTTGCTTTGATCGTCTACAAGAACTTCTCACGTTACCTTGGACTTGCTGCAGCCAATATTGGTTCAACCTTGAACCCATCTAAGATCGTTATCGGTGGTGGGGTATCTGCGGCTGGAGACTTCCTCTTGGATGGCGTGCGCAAGGTCTTTGAAGAAAACTCATTCCCACAAGTACGTGAATCTACTCAATTGGCGCTTGCTACTTTGGGAAATGATGCTGGTGTCATTGGTGCCGCATCGCTAGTATTACAATAAGATTAAAAGGAGATTTGCCTCTCCTTTTTTCTTTGTCCTGTGATATAATGAAGGCAATAGTAGTTTTAGGAGGATATATGACAAAAGTAGATACGATTTTTAAAGACTATATTCGAAAAATCATGGAAGAAGGCGTTTGGTCAGAGCAGGCGCGTCCCAAGTACAAGGATGGTAGAACGGCCAACTCCAAGTACATCACGGGAGCCTTTATGGAGTTTGACCTCTCAAAAGGCGAGTTTCCTATCACGACCCTTCGTCCCATCGCTATAAAATCCGCCATCAAAGAGATGCTCTGGATCTACCAGGATCAGTCGAATAGCTTGGACCTTTTAGAAGACAAGTACAATGTCCACTACTGGAATGACTGGGAAGTGGGAGATAGCCGGACAATCGGTCAGCGCTATGGAGCTGTCGTCAAAAAGCATGACATTACGAATAAAATCCTCAACCAATTAGAGGCCAATCCTTGGAATCGCCGCAATATCATCTCGCTCTGGGATTATGATGCTTTTGAGGAGACCGACGGACTCTTGCCCTGTGCTTTTCAGACCATGTTTGACGTACGGCGCGTGGATGGGGAGATCTATCTGGATGCGACCTTGACCCAGCGTTCGAATGATATGTTGGTGGCCCACCATATCAATGCCATGCAATATGTTGCTCTTCAGATGATGATTGCTAAACACTTTGGCTGGAAGGTTGGGAAGTTCTTTTACTTCATTAATAACCTTCATATTTATGATAATCAATTTGAACAGGCTGAAGAGTTACTTCGTCGGGAGCCTTCAGATTGTCAGCCACACTTGGTTTTGAATGTACCGGATGGAACTGATTTCTTTGATATCAAACCAGAAGATTTTGAATTGGTCGATTATGATCCGGTGAAGCCACAGTTGAAGTTTGATCTTGCGATTTAGTGATAAATCAAGGTTTTTTGATGCCCTGATCTATGGGTGAAATCCTTTCAGAATTAAAACAATTTTAGCTAAAAATTTTTACTCATTTTTGAGTCAAAATATTTTGAATATCGTTCGGGTTTTGTTAAAATAGATAAGGTTTGTAAAAACTAAACAATTTTAAAAAGAATGTTAATTTATAGATAAATATGGAGGTCCATTAGATGGGGAAAGACTTATTTAATGATCGTATTAGCAGATTCTCAATTCGTAAATTGAATGTGGGTGTTTGCTCAGTACTTTTGGGAACACTTGTCATGGTTGGGACAGCCGCAAGTGCAGCCGCTGAAGAAAAGACAGATACAAGCAGTGATAGTGTAGCAGCAGTTGCAACAGCGTCAGAAGCGTCCGCAACTTCAACAGCTACTTCAGCAGCATCAACTGCTGAAACAACTAGTACAGCAGTCACAACGTATGAAGCAAAACCGGCTGTTACTGCAGCATCAACTTCAACAGCACCTGCTTCAACTAGTGAAGCAAGTAGCACAAGCACAGCAGCATCTGCAGCCTCGACCGCACCGGAAACATCAACAGCTGCAACACCAAAATTAGAAGCAACTACGCCAACAAACAAGGCGGCAGCTGCTTCAACATCTGCAGATAAAAAAGAAACACCAACTCTTTCAGCTGGACAAGGTGTACCAACAAACAATACACTAGCCACTGAAGAGACAGCCCAAACTTCTGGTAAAAAACGTAATCGTCGTGCCCTTGGTGATGCCAATGATCCAAGCTTGATTGGGGATGATGTTGAAGATGCAACTTCAACTCCAAAAGTTGAAAAACCAGGCTTTACAACAAATGTTGATGCCAAATCTATGGCTAGCCAAATCTCATGGTTGGACTTTGGAGATGTAGCTAACTGGACAGGAACTACTACAGTATTAGTTCCTAAAAGTGAAGTTAAACCAACTGAGAACTTAGAAGAAAAATTGGCTCTTCAAGTTGGGTCTACCTATACCAAGGAAATCATGCCTGGTTATGTAGTTACTGTAAAAGTCAAATCCTTGAAACCTTTCCAAGCGACTGAAATCTATAAGAAACGGATGGAAAATCAAGGGGCTACAGAAGCTGAAAAAGCAACCTATGATCCAAATGCAAAAAATGGTTATGTAAGTGGAGTCACTTCAAATGCTGCTAAGCAAGCTTTTAACAATGGTGAAGAAGCCAAAATCGTCGCTGATGCCCAAAATAATTGGACTGAAATCAGATTTGAGAATATTGATACGAAAACCAAGAAGACTACCATAAGTTCAGCTTTGAATGGTGGAAATATTGGAGTTCAGTTTGAAATCTCTGCAACCTTCCGTGGCAAGACAGTTAAGCCAGCTATTGTTATGGCTGATGGGGAGTCTGCTAACCCAGGTGAATTAGTTATGTTTACTACCAATGGAGAAGGTTGGCAGCATATTGGAGAATGGAAAAAGTTTACCAGACCAAAAACTTCTGTAACTTATGAACCACAAGATACTGAAAATCTTTTTGGACCTAATCCTAAATTTAATAATACCAACTTAAACCAACTTCGTAGATCTACTGAAGTTGGACCAGAAAAGAAACCAGTAGCTTGGAAGTATTTTGGAAATCCTGACCAAGTTACAGGTGGTCTAGGAACTGGTATCTTTGGACCAAACATTTCTGAAGGTAATTATACTGTTCCAATCGTTATGACGCGTGGTGCCTCTGAAGTTGGACTTTATGTCGCTTCAGGTGGTAAACAGTCAGCAATGCTAGGATTCTTCCCAATTGATGAAGGGGACGCTCCTGAGTCATACGGAAAAGCTACGCATACCATTGCAACTGTAGATGGTGTAACTGGTGCTAAAGTAAATCAACCATATATTGGTAATGTGAGCCCAGATATGGATGAGAATACTGTTCTTGACTGGTTCGGTGATGATAAGGCAACTACGGCCGATGAAGGAATTGACCAATTGCTTCCAGATGAGCTTAAAGGTACAACCAATGAGATGATCAAGATGGATCGTACACGCCCAGGTAACTACAAGCTGTCAATAGAAGCCCATACAGATGGAGCTTCAGAAGCTTATATCTACGGTTGGATAGACTTTAACCAAAATGGTACCTTTGATGAAGATGAACGCTCTAATCTTGCAAGAATCACAAATGACGGCACCGTTGAGTTGACCTTTGCAAATAGCAAGACTTATATCGACCCTAGCGTTAAAGAACTAGGTGCTCGTGTTCGTATTGCCAAGAAAGCTAACGAGATTGAGAGCCCAACTGGTATGGCCTTATCAGGGGAAGTGGAAGACTTCAGAACTCAAATTACACACCCACCAAAAGGGGAATTCAAGGAAACAAGTGGTCCTCAAGGGGCGAAGCAAACTGCAACTGTAACCTTTACAGCACGTGGAGAACACAAGTATGAGCTTAATTCTAGTGCCGTTATTGACGAAACGGTAGAACCATACATCGTTGATAAAGATGGTAACCGAGCAACTCTTGATGCCGACGGTTACTATGTCGTTCCAGGACAAGGTAAGTACAAGATTACTGCCAACGGTAAGGACGTAGACGTTGAATTTATCCCAGAAGATAACTTCCTTGGAACAGCTGATGGTATTTCTATCCGTCGTTCAGATAACAACGGTTACGATACTGGTTGGTCAACAAAATTCCCAGATC
>ERZ1699248.103-NODE-103-length-19719-cov-3.741170_pt1 | contig 19719 bp, 10 predicted proteins | sample MGYA00581533_ERZ1699248 | MGnify/ENA primary metagenome ERZ1699248 (study PRJEB42319, sample SAMD00040321) | human oral metagenome | material: saliva | host: Homo sapiens | study: EMG produced TPA metagenomics assembly of PRJDB4115 data set (Metgenomic analysis of... | reverse complement strand
AAGCAGATGACCTGGTTGTTGAAGGTGGAAAAGTTGACTAACATCTAATAAATGTAACAAAAAGAAATCAGGTAACCCTTAGGGTTACCTGATTTTTATATACCTTAAGCATTTTGCCAATTTTCTTGGTCTTCTTTAAATCGTTTTAGGAGAGCAAGTCCTTCTGGTGTAATGTAGCCTTCTTCTTGGGCTAGGTGGATGAGCTCGCTGTAGTTTGAAAGAGTCACTAGTTTGACACCAGCATCTGCAAAATTCTTATCTGCTTTTGGTAATTGATAGCTGAAAATGGCAACAACACCAAGAACATCTGCTCCTTCACGTTTAGCAGCTGCTACAGCTTCAAGCACAGAACCACCAGTTGAAATCAAATCTTCCACAACGACCATTTTTTGTCCTTGAGCTACACGACCTTCGATTTGGTTTCCAGCACCATGATCTTTAGGTTTGCTACGGATATAAGCAAATGGCAGATTCATCTTATCAGCGATGATGGCACCGTGTGGGATACCCGCAGTCGCTGTTCCTGCAATCACTTCTACCTCTGGGAATTCTGACTTGATGGCTTCTACAAAACCATTCTCAATCAAGGTACGTGTCTCTGGGTAGGCAAGTGTTACACGATTATCCGTATAAATCGGTGACTTGATACCTGAGGCCCAAGTGAAAGGCTCTTCTGGTTTGAGGTAAACGGCTTGAATTTTCAATAGATGGCTAGCAATGTCTTTAGCAAGTGTCATGGGATTCTCCTTTGTATTTTATACTTTATTCTTATTTCCAGTCTTGTGTCCATTCATCCTTGATAGCATGATAAGCTGCTACTGGATCAGTGGCTTGAGTGATTGGGCGACCGACAACGATGTAGTCACTACCAATATGATAAGCATCTGCAGGTGTCATCACTCGTTTTTGATCTCCAACTGCAGCCCCTGCTGGTCGAATACCTGGTGTCAGGCAAATAAATTCTGGACTGGTAGCTTCTTTGATGAGTTTTACTTCTTGAGCTGAACAAACCACACCATCTAATTCCGCTTCAGCAGTTTTCTTGGCATAGTGAATAACCGATTCTTGAAGACTGGTTTGAATATTTTGAAAGTCTCTCATTTGTTCTTCAGAAGTTGAAGTCAACTGGGTAACAGCAATCAATTTGGCTTCTTTTCCAAGACCTTCACGCGCAGCCTTCATCATCTCTACACCACCTGCGGCATGAACATTGGTCATATCAACGCCCAGATGAGACAAGACCTTCATGGCTGATTTGACTGTATTTGGAATATCATGGAGTTTAAGATCCAGAAAGACACTATGTCCCAAACCTTTCAGATAAGAAACAATCTCAGGTCCTGTAGCATAATAGAGTTCCATACCTACCTTTAGATAGAGGCTCTCTCCTGCTGGAAAAAGAGCTAAAAATTGCTTGACTGCCTCAAAACTTGGAAAATCAAGAGCAATAACTGGACGAGCTTCGCGCATACTTTTCTCCTTTTACCTTTGTTAGCTAGAGAGCATGAAAAAAGGAACCTGCCTACAGCAAGGTTCCACGAAAAATGGGTAGTCTCCACCCTTTCACCGTCTAACCTTAGCTGCCTCTCTGGACTGCTTTAAAGGTTTTTTACTATTCTATTATTTAAAGCGGTACTTGTCAAGTAAAAACAAGTAACTGAACGAATCATCTGAAACTTAGCGACTCTGTGTTGTTTGAGTCGTCTGTGTTGTTTGATCTTGATTTCCTTGCTCAGCTTGTTTTTTCTTCTCTTCTTCCTGCTTCTTCTTTTCCTCTTCTTTGGCTTTGACTCTTTCGTCATCCAGAGCCTTATCCACTAGACTATAGCTATAGATACCGACCTCCATGTCAATACCGCTAGGAACTGTCAACTGTGGTTTTATCTTACTATAGTAAGGTAATTTCTTCCCTAGTTCTGATAATGGCACCAAAATCTCGTCTGTATCATACATGGTAATCTTTAGAAGGTCACTTGTTACCTTACTTGGTGCAAGTTCAATCTTCTCAATCTCTTGCTTAATTTCTGGACTAACTTCATTTAGCTGAGAAATCAATGTTTTTATCTGTTCCTCATCGTTAAATAAAACAGATATGTATTTCTCAGGTAAGTTGTCAGAACTAACGGCAGTTGATTCAATACTTCCGCTTGATAAGATTGGATAATAACTATCACCAGAAACAGAGTAGGCTACAATCCCAAATTCCTTCACTTCAATGGTGAAGTGAACTGGGAATTGATAAACTATCTTTGCCGATTCGATCCAGTGATTTGATTTAACCATTTCCGCATGCTTATCTTTATTTAAGAGTAAGCTGATCGTATAGTCACTGTCACGAATGCCAGACGCTTCTCTAACTTGGTCTGCACTTGTCTGAACGTTACCCATAACCTCAATATGTTTCATTGTAGCCAGAGGGCTCAGAAGATAAATAGATAAGAATAAGATTAAAAAGCTTGGGACGAGAATTGTAACTGCTCGCCAGATATGTATAGAAGGAATGGCCGGTTTTGGAGGTTTACTCTTGGTTTTTACCTTTTTCTGTTTCTTAACCTTTTCGTCAACTTTTTCTTTCTCTACTTGATCCTGACTCTTAGCGTCTTCTTGTGAAATTTTCTCCGAATCTTTCTCTTCATTTGAAGTCTCATCGCTAGTATCCGAATCCTTCTCTTCAGATTTTTCGGATTCTTGGTCTACTTCATCAGAACTTACAGATTCCTCTTCCGTTTTTTTACTCAAATACTCTTGGTTTTGTTTCTGCCATTCTGACAATTCTTGAGTATTTTCAGAAGCAGACTTTGCTGCTTGTTCTTCTTTTTCACGAGCTTCTTCCGCAGCTCGTTTTGCTTCTTCTTCAGCCTTTTTTTGAAGATATTCTTGATTTCGTTTTTGCCACTCTGACAATTCCTTGCCTTGAGTGTCCTGATTCTTTTTATCCTTTGACATCAATTTTCCTTATGATAAATCTTTTTTTAGTAGCTCATAAAAATCTGCCACAGATTTTAATTCCTGAGAATTCTTCATCGTGTTTTGATAGATCTCTTTGTTGGTCAAAAGTTGATTTACTTTTTCTTCCAAAGTAGACAAGGTCAAGTCACTCTCTTGCAACTCCTCAGCATAGCCTTTCTTCACAAAATAGGCTGCATTTTCAATCTGATCTCCACGGCTAGCTTCACGACCCAGTGGCACAATGACGTGCAATTTAGCCATAGCAAGGAGTTCAAAAATAGTATTGGCACCACCACGAGTGATGACCACATCAGCCAGATTCATGAGTGGTTGATAGAGTTCCGTCGCATAGTCAACACGGTAGAGGTTTGAACTTAGTTCATTTAAACTAGCATCTCCTGTCAGGTTGATGATATTATAGCGACTAGTCAGTTCTTCCTTGTGGTCTGTAACTAGTTGGTTAAAGACACGCGCCCCAGCAGAACCTCCAACAAAGAGAAGAGTTGGTAACTTGTCGTTGAAAGAAGTTCGGATATCCACCATTTCTTCAGGTTCTTCCATAACTGGACCAGAAACCTTGGTCACAGCTCCTACATGTTCTACCTTAGTGAGACTAGACGCTTGCTCGAAAGTAGAGTACATCTTAGTCGCAAACTTATAGGCAATTTTATTGGCCAATCCCATAGAGAGATCAGACTCGTGGATGAAGACTGGTACTCTGCATACTCGCGCTGCGATAACAGGCGGAACAGATACAAATCCACCCTTAGAAAAGAGGGCTTGTGGACGAACTCGAAGCATGATAAAGAGCGATTGAAGAATTCCAAAAGCAACCTTAAAGACGTCAACCATATTTTGCCATGAGAAATATCGACGTAATTTCCCCGTTGCAATCGAATGGAAGGTGACATCTAAACCTGACTTGAGAATTTCATGATGCTCAATCCCATTTTTATCACCAATATAGTGGACTTCCCAGCCATCTTCGATGAACTTAGGCATTAACAAAAGGTTGAGGGTAACGTGTCCAACCGTTCCCCCACCAGTAAATACTATTTTTTTCATATTATCCCTTTAACTCCGCTACAGTGTCGATGAAAAGATCTCCACGTACTTCAAAGTTAGCATACATATCCCAGCTTGCATTAGCAGGACTGAGGAGAACCACATCTCCTTCTTCTGCAAGTTCATAAGCCTTGCGGGTTGCATCTGCAATATCTGTTGCATCCACATAAGCCACACCAGCCTTATCCGCTGCACGTTTGACACGTTCTGCAGATTGACCGAGGATGACCATTTTCTTAAGTCCAGTAATATCAGGAACCAATTCGTCAAACTCATTGCCACGGTCCAACCCACCAGCAATCAAGATAACCTTGCTATTATCAAATCCTGACAAGGCTTTTTGAGTTGCTAAGATATTGGTTGACTTACTATCGTTGTAGAATTTCACCCCATTTATTTGGTCTACAAATTGGAGACGGTGTTTAACGCCACCAAAGGCTGACAAGGTTTCCTTAATCGTTTCATTGTCAACACCACGCAGTTTAGCAACGGCAATGGTTGCAAGAGCATTTTCCACATTGTGGCTACCTGGAACACCGATCTCATCAGCTGCCATGACTTTTTCACCACGGAAGTAGAGAAGACCATCTTCAAGATAAGCTCCGTCAACCTTTTCAAGTGTTGAGAATGGTACTACAGTCGCATTTGTCTTTGTCGCAAGTTCTTTAGCTAATTCCTGGTTGAAGTTCAATACTAGGTAATCAACTGCTGTCATATTGTTTTGGATATTCCACTTAGCTGCCACATAGTCTTCAAAAGAACCGTGATAGTCAATATGCGTTGGCATAAGGTTGGTGATAACAGCAATTTCAGGATGGAATTCCCGGATTCCCATTAATTGGAAAGAAGAAAGTTCCATGACAAGGGTATCCTTATCTGTAGCAGTTTGGGCTACCTGACTAGCAGGATAACCGATGTTACCTGATAAGAGGCCATTTTGCCCAGCCGCAGTCAGAACTTCTCCAATCATGGTTGTCGTCGTTGTCTTCCCATTTGAACCAGTTATACCGATGATTGGTGCTTCTGAAATCAAGTAGGCCAACTCAACTTCAGTCAATACTGGAATCCCTTTTTCTAGTGCTTTTTCAATCATCGGATTGCTATAAGGAATTCCTGGATTTTTTACCATCAAGGCAAAATCTTCATCCAATAATTCCAAAGGATGTCCACCAGTGACAACCTTGATGCCCTCTTCTAAAAGGCTCTGAGCTGCTGGATTTTCCTCAAAAGGTTTACCATCATTAACCGTTACGATGGCACCTAGCTTGTCTAAGAGACGAGCTGCAGATTCACCAGATTTGGCCAAACCTAGGACTAATACTTTCTTATTTTTAAATTGATCAATTCGTTTCATATCTAGAACTCCATTTCTACTCTTACTATTTTACCATTTTTATGAAAATAAAAAAGCCACAAAGGGCTTTCTTATTTGTTTTTTGTTATAAAAAACCTATTCTACCGACTTGAGGGCTTCTAGCATATCGACCTTTCGGAGATAGTGATTGACAAAAAAACCGAGTATGGTCAAGATGATACCAACAGCTAAAACTGGGATTAGATACACTTCCCAACCGACCTGTGGTTGAAAACGGAAGGTGCCCGGTGCAATCATCTGAATTAGAAATTGATGGAGATAAAAGCCTGAGACCAAACCTACAATCATTCCAACCAGTGACAGTATGATGGTCTCCCGATAGATATAAAGGGTCACTTCTTTATTATGAAAACCAAGGACCTTTATGGTTGAGAGTTCCCGAATCCGTTCAGCAACATTGATATTGGTCAGATTATAGAGAATCACAACTGCTAGAAGTACCGATACCAGAACCAAAATTGCCATGGTTTGGTTAAGGGAACTAGCAAAACTTTCAAATAGCTGAATGGTTGAAGCATTTTGCACGACACCATTGACAGCCGCCTGCTCCATAAATTCTCTTGCAACTCTTTCAGTATTGCCTTCACTTTTATCCTTGAGTTGGACTAGATAGGTATTCATCTTAGGAGTTTGACCATAAATTTTCTCATAGGTCTCCTGATTCATATAAACAAAATGGCCTACATAATGCTCCGTGATGCCACCTACTTTAAAGGTTTTTCCATCTATTGTAAAGTTTTCACCAACGGAAACTCCTGCCAACTGAGCTAATTTTTCTGTCAAGACAACTCCGTTAGATAAGTCAAGTTTTTCCCCATTATTTTCTAAACGGACAAATGGAGCCAGGTCAGCCTTATCTGTTACCATGATGGTCACTGTCTGAATTCCAGCCTTGCCCGGATACTTCTCTTCAATCTGCTTAGAAAAAATCAAACGAAAATCTTTAACTTCATCGCTTTTCAGTTTTTCTTCTAACTTGTCCTTATCAGTATCTGAAGCTCTAGTATTTACAGAGAGAACCATCTGATATTGTTGCAGGTCCTTAAACTGCCTGTCGGCCACGCCAACCACAGAGGATTGAATCCCAAGTCCTGCAAAGAGGAGGGCAACTGAACCTCCAACCCCAAAAATGGTCATTAACATACGCTGCTTATAACGAAAGATATTACGAGCAGTAACCTTTTGAGTAAAGCTCAAACGTGACCAGATAAATGTGATGCGTTCTAAGAGAATTTTAGAACCCTTGACTGGAGGCTTAGGTAATAATAATTGCGATGCTTCTTCATGCAATTCTCTACGAGATACAAGGTAGGCTGGTAGGACGCTTGCTACTAAGCTTAGCCCCAGAGCCAAGCAACTATAGGTCCAGTAGAAATATTGCTGACTCTCACCAACAATCATTCGACCAGTAATGATATGTGAGATTGTAGGTGCTAAGACATAATGGCCAATCAGAATCCCTAGAAGGGTTCCAATAGTACCAGCAACCAGACCATAAATCACAAACTTAGCGATGATGTCCTTGCTATGGTAGCCTAGAGCTTTGAAAATCCCTGCATTGGTTCTTTCCTCATCTACAAATCGAGTCATAGTGGTAAAGGTAACCATGGCTGCCACTGCGTAGAGAACAACTGGAAAGATATTTCCCACGGCACGAATACTCATCGCTGAGTTACTATACATCAGATAACCTTGACCAGTAGGAGAGCTTTTTCGATTGTAGACATGATAGGTTGGCTCTGTCAGAGCATTGACCTCATCCTGACTGGTCTGCCACTTAGCCTTTTCCTTAGTAAGATCTGTTTCAGCTTGGCTTGCTTTTTCTTTTTCTTGTTTTAGCTGTTCTTTAGCTTGGTCTATCTGGCTCGAAACTTGGCTCTTTTGCGGTTCTGGAAGTTGGCTTAACTGTGACTCTTGACCTTGAAGCTGAGTCTCGGTTTCTTGTAGACGTTTCTTGCCAGCTGTCAAGTTGGTTTCCGCTTCATCTAGTTTTTTCTTCCCAACATCCAATTTCTCCTGAGAATCTTCTTTTATTTTCTTCAGCCGGGCTCGACCATTATCAGCAACTAGTTCCTTTAGAGTCTCCTCTTCTTCCTCGAGTTTCTTTTCGTAATCACTAGAAAAAGGATTGACATCTGTTAGACTAGTAAAACGAAGGCGGGCAATCGTGTAAACAGAGCTCTTAAAGTTATCTTTTGTTACAACACCATAGACTGATAAGTTCCCATTACCACTGCCTGCACTCCCCATATCCGTTTTTGAGAAAATATCTGGAGAGTGAACAAAGCCTGTAATGGTATAACTATCCCGCTTCAATTGAGAATTGCTACCATTCTTTTGGTTCAAATGAATGACTTGACCAATCTGATAGCGATCTTTCCAAAAGTCCGCCAAGGCCAGTTCATCTTCTTTTTCAGGCAAACGACCTTGGGTTACTTGAAATTTTGAAATCTTTTCAGTATTTGAAAAAATTCGTACAGCATCTTCACTATCCTCTAATGTCAAATCCGTCATATAACCAAATTCAACATTTGCTCCTGATAGAGTTTGCAATTCTTCCTGGTCTGTCTGATCTAGACCATAATCTCCCATGATGGTCATATCTGCCGCATTAGTATCTTTCAGATAAGCCCAAGCTGTTCGCTCCATATTGGGACTGGCTACTTTAAGACCAACCACAGCCAAAGATCCCAACATCATCAGAGTTAGGATGGATAAAAACCGTCCCTTTGAACCTGTGAAAGACTGGAGCAGGTCTTTCCAATATGTCTTTCTTTTCATCTTAGTACTCCAAATCATCAATATCCTGTGGTTGAGGATTGAGGACAACACTCTTGACACCAGCATCATGCATTTGAATCACCCGATCAGCTATAGGAGCTAGCGAGGCATTGTGGGTCACAATGATAACGGTAGCCCCCTTCTTACGTGACATATCTTGAAGAATCTTTAGAACCTGCTTACCAGTCTGGTAGTCCAAAGCTCCCGTTGGTTCATCACAAAGGAGAATTTTAGGATTTTTAGCCACAGCTCGAGCAATAGATACCCGTTGTTGCTCACCACCTGACAACTGGGCTGGAAAGTTATTGAGACGATTGCCTAACCCTACATCCTTGAGAACCTGCTCAGGATCTAAGGCATCTGATACAATTTCTGATGCCAACTCGACATTTTCTTTGGCAGTCAAGTTAGAAACCAAGTTATAAAATTGAAAGACGAAACCAACATCATCCCTACGATAGTTGGTTCTCTGATGGGAAGTAAAATTCGAGATATTGGTTCCGTCTATCCAGACTTGTCCTTCATCGTTTGTATCCATACCACCAAGAATATTTAAGACTGTTGACTTCCCTGCTCCAGATGAACCAAGGATAATGACCAGTTCTCCCTTTTCAATCTCGAAATTAACATCACGATTGGCTACGATTTCTGTTTCTCCAGTATGATACCTCTTATAGCTATGTTTCATTTCAATATAGGACATCTTATTTCCTCCTTTCCTACCCCTTATTTCACCCTTATTATAACTCTTTTAATAATAGAAAGAAAGTTAATCCCTAAATATAAAACATAAAAAAGCGGACAAGACCAGCCTCTGTAAATCAGAAAACTAGTTTTGTCCGCTTTTTATTGTCGAGATTAGTCTCTTGGTCCAATCTCTATGACTTAGATGCTTTTACATCATCTTATTCGTCTTCTTTTTTCTTTCCCATTGCAAAGAGACCAAGTAGTGCTCCTACAACACCTGCTGTTGCAAGGGTTGCATTTTCCTTAGTACCTGTTTCAGGGAGAATATGTTGATGACTTGCAGGCGCTTGGTAGGTCTTGTCTTGTGACATAGCGAGGGCTACAATCGACTGCTCATCTTTGTACTCTGATACTTCATTGACCGCTGCTTCGACTGCATTCACACCACCAGTATATTCTGGAACTTCGTGAACTGCTGCAAAGACTGCATTGGCACCACCTTTGTACTCTGGCACATCGTTAACCGCTGCTTCGACTGCATTCACACCACCAGTGTATTCTGGAACTTCGTGAACTGCTGGTTCGACTACATTCGCTCCTAAAGTATGTTCTGGTACTTCGTGAACTGCTGCTTCAACTCCATTCACGCCACCTGTGAACTCTGGAACTTCGTATACAGCTGATTCTTCTCCGTTCACACCACCTGTGAACTCTGGAACTTCGTATACAGCTGGTTCTTCTCCGTTCACACCACCTGTGAACTCTGGAACTTCGTGAACTGCTGGTTCTTCTCCGTTCACACCACCTGTGAACTCTGGAACTTCGTGAACTGCTGGTTCTTCTCCGTTCACACCGCCTGTGAACTCTGGGACTTCGTGTACAGCTGGTTCTGTCTTAGCACTTTCAGCATCTGCCTTAGTCAATTGAATGCGGTATTCCTTAATATGTTTACCACTTTCTGAAACAAGATGAATCAAGACTGGAAGTTTATCATCACCACTATCAACAATAGTTGCTGCTACATTTTCGCCAGCTTCAACTGTTACTTGAGGACGATTTCCACTGTAGGTTACTTGGTAATCCACACGATCTTCAGAGAAGTCAGCAATCTCTTTACCATCCACAAGAAGTTTTGCAGCTGTACTATCCTTAGGTTCTTCACTTGGAGCGATGAAGGCCATTTCTGTAATAGCTACACCCTTGGTATCTGCTTTTCTTTCCATGCGCCATCTCATCGCCTTAGCTTTGACTGGAGCAAAGGTTACATGGATATCAGTACCTGCTTGAATTTCTTGATCCGCACGGTATTCAACTTTCTCCCAGTTAGAAGGAGTGTTGAATGGATGTTCTGGATCGTATGGTTGGTAGTTAGAGTAGTATTCTGGTGAGGCAAATTCTGGTCCCACATAGCGCTCTAAGACTAGTTTAGAAGGTGCATCTGTTCCACCGTCTGAGAAGAATCGAATGCTTCCTTCAGCAACTGTGCGTTCAACAATCTTACCAGCTTCTCTAAAGATAACCCCTACTGAAACTTCTGGATTATCAGATGGAGTTGGAGACCAGTTGGTCCAACGACGGGTTTCATCATCTGAACCATCGTTAACATAGTCCACACGGTCATGAGAATTTGGATCAATATCATTGGTTGCAGAAGCAAATGAACGGTTGCTATCGTCATCGAAGTCTGGGTTGTCTGATAGGTTTTCACCGAGTTTATCAGTCACACGTACTGCTACTTCAGCAGTTAAATCAGTACCTAAAACGCGACCATGAACTTTAAATTCACCTGCTTTTGTTAGATTCTCTGCTGGGATTGCTTCCCAGTCAACAGCCAAGTCTTTCACTTCATAGTTAGATTTTCCTGTGAAGTAAACAGGAACTTTTGCTGGTAGCTCAAGAGTTTGTCCTTTAGCAACCAAGCGAGATGATTTGGCAACAGCAACAGGTTTACTTGCGAGCAAATCTTTATCATTTGTGAAGTGTAGACGATATTCACCCAGGATATCACCGTTTTCAGCCTTGACAATAACACGAACTGGATCTCCTTCACCTACGCTTGGTACAACTGTTGCAATACCATTTTCAGTGACACTTGCTGTCACAGCTGGAGCTTTTCCTTGGCTTGCTTCTAGATAGTAGTCAGTCAAGCCTGGGTTAAAGTTTGGCAAATCTTTTCCATCTACTTGGATTTGTGCTTGAGCATTCTTAGCTGCAGCTACTTGTTTAGAGAAGATTTGCATTTCTGTAATAGAAGTACCCCATTTACCATCTGGTCTAACCATGCGGATACGAACTGCGTAAGTGTTGACTTTATCAAAGCTAAAGTGGGTCATTTCTCCAGCTCTGACTTGATCTGGAGCCTTGAGATTTGTTACTTCTTTCCAGTTTTTATCGTCATTAAAGACATGGTCTTCGCGTGCTACGAAGCTTGGATTCTTAGGAACTGTTGGAGTTGCTGAGCCGACATAGTATTCGATGACATAGGATTTAGGTGCACCAACACCGTGGTCTTCGTGGAAGGCTACATTGAGGTTATCCACTGAACGTTTAGACATGATACCAGAGTCACCAAAGAGAATTCCCACGGATGCTTCACTTGTACGGTTCCAGTTTGTCCAGCGGTTTGCTGGTTGATTGTTATATGAGATTAGTTTGTCATTGACATTGGCTACTGAGTCACTTGGATTTGAGTCTGATGCAAAGGCAAGTGGCAATTCTGAACCAGTCCACTGGTCAGAAATATTAGCACCAGTTTCTGTCTGAGCAGACACACGAACATGAAGTTTAGTTGGTAGTTGAGTACCTTCGACATGTCCTGTCACAGTAAACTTGCCTTCTTGTGCGTATTGGCTTGGTTCAATTGCGTCCCAAGTTACTTTAGCTGAAGAGACTTGGCCATTTGAGTGGTAAGTACGAACGCTCTCTGGTAGTTGAGGAGCTTCTGCAACTGGAGTAGTTACGCTCACTTCTTCGACAGCAATGATACCTTCGACAGATACCTTAGCATGTGCTTCTTTCTCAATTCCTTCAACTTTACCTAGGACTTCAAAACTATGGTATTTAGCAAGGTCTTCCTTAGCAACTGCTTGCCAAGTCACCTTGTGAACTTTTGGAAATCCTTTATCGTACTCTACGGTTACAGTATCAGGGAGACTTGGTTCTTGGTTCAAACCTGTCACGACGCTAACTGGACGAATGGCTTGGACGACTTTGTTTTCAGTATTTGCTTGAATGTTCAAGTCAATCTGACCTTCAGCTCCTTCAAATTGAGCTTTCAAAGTTACTTGACCAGGTTTATGCAATTCAAGCATACCTTTACGAACAGCTACGTCTCCTTCACCTGATGTTGAGAAGGTTACCTTGTCAGCTTTTAATACGGCCTGAGTTCCATCTTGATAATGAGCCAAGACTTTGATACCAACTGTTTGGTCTTCTTTCAGTGCATCTGCATTTTCAACTTCTAGGCTCAAACGTTCAATCTGAGGAGCTTCTTGTAAGAATTGGATAGCATAAGTCTGAAGTGCTCCACCATCATTTGGTTGAACATAAATACTAGCACGCATACCATTTGCTTCGTTAGCTTGAATAACAGTAACTTGCGCATTTTCAGCTAAAGCTTTGACTTCAGGCAAAGTAGCTCCATAAGCAAGTTTATGGTATAGAACTGGTTGATCAGTTGAGAGACCTTCTACAGGCTGGTCTGCAACAGTTACAGTCGGTACTACTGGTGAAGCCGCTTGACCTTCGGCAACTACGAATGTAGCAGCGATTTCATCATCACCTGAAATTCCTTTAGCTTGGATACGAGAGCCTGGGATAGTTAATTTAGCTTGATCTTCAGCTGCAACTTCCCACCTATCAACGTCATAGCTTCCTAGAGTACCATCTGACAATACATAGGTAACAGATGGATCAACCGTACTCAGATCTGTACTCGGTGCAATTCTCTTAACTACAGGTAATTCGGCTTCGAGTGCCAAGACTTCAACACGCGCTTCTACATCTCTTCCTTCTGCCACACCTTTAACAGTAAAAATACCAGGTTGGTTGACATCAACTGCGGACCATTCTACTGGAAGTTTTGCACGGCTGCCATCACTGTAGATAAATCCTACTTTTGAAGGCATTTTCGCTGCTTGACCGATTACTGTACGAACTTTAGGAACCTCTGTACCTAAAACAGTTTTTTCCTCTTGGTCTTTCTTACCTGTGAAGATAGTTGTTTGACCAGATTTCAAGAAATCAGAGTGAGCAGTCAAGGTGAATTTACCTGCTTGCTCAGTTGATTTGACAATCACAACACCCTTACCATTAAAGGCTTTGCGAATCCATGAACCATCTGCTTGTTCTTTGTAACGTTCACGGCTGGCTTGTTCCCCGTTATCCACACCGACAATCTGACCTTGTCCATGCAACTGGAAGCGAACAAGATTATTGGCTGTAGGAACTACGTTACCTTTACTGTCAACAATTTCGTAATAGATATAAGTGAGGTCTTTTCCGTCAGCTGCGATAGCATTTTCTTCTTTGACCAAACGAACCCCTGCAGGTTCTCCAGCAGTCACAATCTTATCACGAGCAACGATATTACCAGCTTCGTCACGAGCTACTGCTTCTAAAGTACCAGCTTCAAAAGCAACCTTCCATTCAAGGTAAAGTTCATTAGGTTTAGCACCCTCTTGGTAAGGACGTCCATCACTAGTTTGTTTTTTAGTAAATGTCTTCTTGCCTAGAGTATTACCATTCAAGAATAGTTCTACACTTGCCGCATTAGAATAGGCACGGACTGGAATATTACCATCTGCATCCGCTACATTCTCTTTTAGAGTAGAATTTTCCCAGTTCCAATGAGGAAGCAAGTGAACCATTGGTTTCTTCTCAGCAGAAACCCATTGGCTTTGGTACAAGTAGTAATCATTCTTTGGAATACCAGCTGTATCTACGATACCAAAGTAAGAACTCTTAACTGGAGTTTGGTTTTGGTTGTGCCATGGAGTAGGTTCACCGATATAGTCAGTACCTGTCCAGATGAACTGACCTGCATAGCCAGCATTGTCACGGTCAAAAGTCCAAGATGCAGTAGCTGTTTTACCCCAACCAACACGGTCATTACCGTAGTCTGATTGCTCATAATGACGGTAAGCTTGATTGCTATGTACCAATTCACGTTCTGGGCGGAAATAACTTCCACGTGTACGAGTAGCTGAGGAAGTTTCAGAACCGTAAATCAACCAATTTGGATGTTTCGCACGAAGTTTCTTGTAGTTGTCTTCTGAATAGTTAAATCCAACCGCATCAAGTTCATTGGCAATCTTTTCATGGTCACCACTACCATCACCAAAACGGAACTTATCTGCTCCCATAGTGACATAGCGTGTCTTATCAACAGCCTTAATAACTTGAACCAAGCGTTTAACAGTTGCTAGAGAACGTGGTTTCCCGTCTGCTTCACCGATTTCATTACCGATAGACCACATGACGATAGCAGGGTTGTTCTTTCCTCGTTCAACCATGGTACGAAGGTCAAAATCAGACCATTTTTCACCTTTCTTAGCGTCTGGGTGAGTAGCATCTTTGTCAAAGAAGCGACCGTAGTCATACTGTTTCTTACCACCATACCAAGTATCGAAAGCTTCTTCTTGGACCAACAAACCAAGCTCAGCAGCGATTTGTAAAGTTTGCTCACTAGCTGGGTTGTGGGTTGTACGGATAGAGTTCACACCCATATCCTTCATTTGTTTCAGACGACGGTATTCTGCCTTATAGTTTTCTTCAGCTCCAAGAGCTCCATGGTCATGGTGAAGAGAAACCCCATGGAATTTAATGCGTTCACCATTCAAAGAGAAGCCTTCATTTGGTGTCCAGTTGTAGTAACGGTAACCAAACAAGTCCTTCTTAGCATCGACCAATTGACCATCACGATAAACACGAGTCACTAATTCGTAAAGAGCTGGCTTGTCGCTATTAACTGTCCAAAGTTTTGGTTTATCAACTTGTAAAATAGCATTCAAGCTAGCTGATTGATGAGCTTTCAATACTTGACTAGCTGTACGAACTAGGTCCGTTACAGCTTGACCATTACGTTCGATAATTTGGTATTCAGCAAGAATTTCATGATCTTTATCATCAGTATTGACGATCTTACTTGTTACATGAGTATCTACCTTACCATTTTGTTGTTTTTCAAGGTCTGGAGTTAAGATAGTTGTTCCATTTTTCTCAGTATGGACCTTATCTGTGACTTGAAGGGTAACATCACGGTAAATCCCGCTTCCTGAGTACCAACGGCTACTTGGTTGTTTGTTGATGGCATGCACTGCTACGACATTCTCGCGACCGTCTTTATGGAGATAGTCAGTGATGTCATATGAGAATTGGTTGTAACCATTTGGATAGTGACCAACTAGCTGTCCATTTACATAAACCTGAGAATCCATGTAAACCCCATCAAATGTGATACGAACATTCTTATTGAGGTCTTCTTCATCGAGTTTAAAGGTCTTACGATACCAAGCATCACCACCATTGAGTTGCCCACCTTCGTTTTGGGCAGGTGAGTCATGGTCAAAGTCATTGTAGATACTCCAGTCATGAGGAAGGTCTAATTTCTTCCAACTAGAAACATCGGCATCTGGCTTGACCGCATCTTTAGCATTGGCATTGAGCTTAAAATGCCAGTTTTGGTTGAATTCTACTTTTCTATCCTCAATCAACTGTTTTACCTCATCATTAGTTGCAGGTTTGAGCTCTGGTTTTTCTGTTTGAGCAGATTGATCCTGAGTCACAGCTGGAGCTTGCTTTTCTACATCAGAGGTTTCTTTTTTCTCAGGAGTAGTCTCAGTAGTTGGGGCTTCCACTTTTTTCTCTACTTCATGATTAGTTTCTACTGCTTCACTGTTAACAGTTTCTGTTGTTACAGGTTGTTCAGAAGCTTTTGAATCTACAGCTTCCTCTTTAGGAGTTTCTTTCTCCACTTTTTCTGTAGCAACAGCGACTGGTGTCTCATCTGCAGATACAGAATTTACACCTGCTAGATTTGCTCCAAATAAAACAGAGCAAGTCCCGATAAGCACTGAGCATGTTCCTACCGTAAATTTACGGATGCTATAGATACTTTTGCGATTCCAATAATCTTTTCCCATAGGGTTCTCCTTGTTAAGTAACCGCTTCCATTTTTGTTGAAAGCGCTATACTTATTTTGTAATTATTACTTCTATTTTATAAAATAATATAGGAAACTTCAATACTATGACTGTAAAAATCATACTTTTGATTGTTTTTTCTATATTTTGTAGAAAATAATAAAAATCTGAATGTACATTTAGAAAAATACGTCAAAACAGCTGTTTCACTTATAGAAACAGCTGTTACTGAAAAACTATTCTGAATTTACCTTCGATTACTGATTATCCTTCTTTTAACATCTTGACCATCTCATTTTTACGCTCTTCTAGCTCGGCAATTTGATGGAGTAAAAGTCCTGAAAAATCACATTCAAGCTCTTCCGATTCGCCACTATTATACCAATCTAGAGCTACAATATGATTGTCCTTATCAAAGCAAAAAACCACATCTCCATCCCCGATGATAGACAGAAATGGAATATAATCCACAAAACCCAGAGCGTGTAATTCCTTGGTTTTAAGACGAATGTCTAAGAAATCTGGGATGCCATTTGCAATTCCCAAGACTTTAATACCTCGACAGAAGGTCCAAAATGGTGCTACATCGTAAGCCTTGGCTCTTGGCCATAGCTCTTCTCTAACTTCCATAAAGAGACCTCCCAGAGATGACATGGTGAATTCCCTGAAATCTTCTGGCAGACGAATGCCGTATTGATTTTCAAAATCCTGAACATCTTCTTCCGATGGTTCATTGCCCATGCAGGCGACAACCTGATAAGTTTCCTTATCATAGTGACGAAAATACTCATAAACTTCCTTGAGTGCCATTATTTTAATCCTTTTTACTCAGAAATAGTAACTACAAATCCATCTGGTAAGATGACTTGCTGACCATCTTCAAACTGGCAATGACTCGCTAAGTCAACTGAATCTCTGTCTAAGATAAAATTCTCAGAAGAGTGATTAAAGATTGCCTGAACTTCTTTTCCTTGGTAGTTCCAGCTCAAGGCAAGAACATCTGGTTCCACTTCTTCCAAGCGATAATTTCCATGCTGAATCATACTTGCCGATTCCTTACGAATCTTGATTAATTTCTTCATAAAATTCAGCATGTCATTGTCTTCAGAAACACGGTCCCAAGGCATGACACGACGGCAATCAGGGTCTGGTCCACCAATTAGTGCTAGCTCTGTTCCGTAATAGATACAAGGGGTCCCTTTTTGAAGATAGAGGAAAGTCAGGGCAGCCTTGACATGCTGGATATTTCCTTTGGCAGTTGTAAGGATTCGCTCTGTATCATGAGAATCTAAAAGGTTAAACATCACCTCTGAGATTTGTTGCTTGTAGTACATAGACTGGCTGTTGATTTCTGAAATAAACTGCTCTGTCTTTTTACGCTGACGCAAGAAATAATCCTTGATACTTTCAGAGAGTGGGTAGTTCATAACTGCATGGAACTCATCCCCTTGTAGCCAAGGTTGTGAGGTATGCCAGATCTCACCTAAGATATACAAATCAGGCTTTTTAGCGAGAACTGCCTTTCTGAAATCTCTCCAGAACTGATGGTCAATTTCATTAGCAACGTCCAAGCGCCAAGCATCGATATCAAAATTTTCAATCCAGTAAGTTGCAACACTGAGAAGATAGTCCCTAACCTCCGGATTAGCTGTATTCAACTTAGGCATGTAACTAGCAAAGGCAAAGGTATGATAAGGGAGTTCTCTCGCTTTCTTAAGCTTATCTTCTGTAATTGGAAATTCTTGGATATGGAACCAATCTTTATAAGGAGAATTTTCTCCGTTTTTTAAGACATCCTGCCATTGGGCTGACTGGTAGCCGATATGATTAAACACCGCATCAAGCATGACCTTAATGCCCCGTTTATGGGCTTCCTCGACTAGATTACGAAAGACTTCCTTGTCTCCAAAGTGACGGTCAATTTCAAAATAATCCGTCGTATCATACTTGTGATTGGTTGTAGCTTCAAAAATCGGACATAGATAAAGTCCAGTGATTCCCAAATCTTTAAGATAGTCTAAATGGTCGATAATCCCTTGCAAGTCTCCACCAAAAAAGTCATCCCCATTAGGTGCAATGGCTGCATTCCACTCTCGAGCTCCATCAGGAGTCAATTTAGGATTTCCATTTGCAAATCGTTCTGGGAAAATCTGATACCAAACGGTATTTGAAACCCAACTAGGAACCTGGCAACCATCGATTTCGTGAATGTAAGGAAGTTTAAAGCCGTTTCCATCAGCATCCAAGTTTTCTTGAGTATGTTCTACGCAACCCTTATCACCGTAAAAAACACCCTGACCTTCCTCATCAAGGAGCTCAAAGAGATACTGAATCCGTGCAAAGTCAACCGATACCGTAACCTGCCAATAGTCAAATAGGGCATCTGAGGTTACTTTGGTCATTTCTTTCTTGGCTTCATACTTATCCTCAATGAAAATAAAGGGATCTCCATAGTGTAAGATAACCTTCTGGACATCATTTTTCTTTGTTCTAATTCGGATATGTAGCCGACCTTCTTTGTAAAGATAAGCATACTCTGATTCTGGTCTATGATAAATGGCTGTTAATTCCATGTCTTGTCTCCTAAAATTAATGAAAAGCAAACGTTTTCATAATTGCTAGTTCTAGTATACTATTTTTAGACTTAAATTGCAATACTGGGTCAAGTCTCGCAAGAAAACAGCTCAAAATAAATACTCAGATTGATCAAGAAATTTCAGCATCAATCAATAAAAAACTCCCAAACTCAGCCTCACAGCCTAGTCAATCTGACAAAGGGCAATTTCTTTTAAACCTATGTCGTACAGGAAGGTTAAACAAAAGTTGTCTGTTATATTTTGAACCTTGTGTTTACTCATTCCTCTAGGCAAGGCTATATCGCACCATTCTCTTGTTGCCAGAGAAAATAGCTTTTGCTTGCCCTTCCAGTCATCATTCTTAAATAGGGGGCTCAGGATAAGATAAGGCGAATCCGTAAAAATTCCATTGACACCAGCTTTTTTGCCTAAAGCCTTTAAATGTTCAGATTCTAATAACTTTTCGATAATACGACCATCACTAGAGATTTTAACTAGGGCATAATAGTCCATGCCCCATTTATTGACGGAGGTTTGACTTTCTCCAGAGCTAAAGGCATAGAGCTCTTGTTGCCACCATTTCAGACTATCGATTTTAGGACAAGCATCTGAGCTCCTGTCGTGGTGGTTTAAATCTTTTTTATCAATATGCGAATAAGTGGTCCACTTCGCCTGCTTTTTCTCTCTATCAAATTCTAAAAGGGCAAAGTTTCTTGCCTGATTTGTATAAACTTGATCTTCAAAACACACGGGTATCTGCTCACTATCTGATACTATTTGAAAATATCTCTCTTGTGCCTTTTTAGGAAGTATACTTTGCGAATCCTTTATGGCAATGATTTCTGGATGAGAAAAATCACCAGTATAATAGACTATTTCCTTGCCAGCCTTGATGATGCCAATATTTTGTCCATCTGTAAAGAGTAGAGGCTCTTCCTCCCAAACATGGTCACAAGCCCAAGCATCTATCTCCTTGACTCCCAAAGGAGACACTTCTAGCAAACAGTAGCGATTGAAAGCTTCCTTCTCACTGGTCAAAACAAAGGCTCGACCATCATGTAACATGGCTGAGCTTAGGACAATACTGTAATTCTTGTCTAGTTCCCATTTGTTCAATAGGCTTAACTTTAACTTCCCCATTTTC
>ERZ1699248.84-NODE-84-length-22428-cov-2.990808_pt1 | contig 22428 bp, 19 predicted proteins | sample MGYA00581533_ERZ1699248 | MGnify/ENA primary metagenome ERZ1699248 (study PRJEB42319, sample SAMD00040321) | human oral metagenome | material: saliva | host: Homo sapiens | study: EMG produced TPA metagenomics assembly of PRJDB4115 data set (Metgenomic analysis of... | reverse complement strand
CTTCCCGTAGTATCCGCACGACTTGTACCAAGTCCTTTGCGTTACTCCGGTCCAGTGGTTCGTTTCTAAGCGCCTTTTCTCGTATCCTGTTTTTAATCTTCCCCCGGTCTCATCGGGCGTTTATACTTACTTTTTGATTCTTGTCGGATGATGGTATGTGGAGATTTGCGGCCCTTGTTTGAATTTCGAAAGAGCATTTGCATTTTTTCATCGTCAAAGAGTTCTAAGTTTTGATCGACGAAGTGACTCGCATCAGCTTTCCAATCCGAATGATAGTAATTAAATAATTCGGCCATAGCGACAGTTTTGTCGGTGGCGCTCCCTTTAAATTCAGGGTCTGTTACATCTGTTAAGTATTGTTGCATTTTTGCAATTCTATTTTTATCAAAATCTGCCATAACATTCGCCTCTTTTCAGTCCTATTTTAGCATAGAAGACGTTTTCTTAAAAGAAATTTTTCAAAACTACTGTTCATTTTCATTTGAATGTTTTATACTATTACTTGCTAATTTTTTGAAGAGGAGGGTGTCTCATGGCTAAAGATATGACGAGTGGGAAACCACTAAAATTGATTTGGAATTTTACAATCCCGCTATTAATTGGGAACTTATTCCAACAATTATACAATATGGCGGATACCTTTATCGTAGGTCGTACCATTGGTGTGCAGGCGTTAGCTGCGGTGGGGTCTACTGGAAGTATTGTCTTTTTAATCATCGGGTTTGCGACAGGCTTAACGGCTGGTCTTGCGATTCCATTAGCGCAACGGTTTGGTGCCAAGGATTATAAGGGCGTGAAACATAGCTTTTATGTTTCCATTTTAATTTCGATTGCTGTGGCGATTGTATTAACCGCATTGAGTATGATTTTCTGTCGACAAATTCTAGAAATCATGCAGACACCATCCGAGATTATTGATGGAGCTTATGATTATTTAATCGTCATCTTTGGCGGTATTTTCTCCTCAATGGCTTATAATTTACTATCGAATATTTTCCGTTCGATTGGAGATGCGAAAACACCATTATATTTTCTAGTAATGGCATGTGTGATGAATATTATTTTGGATATCGTCTTTATTGCTGTTTTTGGAATGGGAGTTGAAGGGGCAGGTTATGCAACGGTTCTTTCTCAAATCTTCTCAGCAGTGGCCTGTGTTGTTTATATTTGGAAGAAGATTCCAGTATTGCGCTTAACGAAGGAAGACCTTGTTGCAACGAAACGAAATATAAGGGAACATTGTCGTATTTCATTCCCGATGGCTTTCCAAGCTTCGATTATTGCCATCGGAACGATTATGGTTCAAATTGCATTGAATCAGTTAGGACCGACTTCGGTTGCGGCACACACAGCAGCACAAAAGATTGACCAGTTAGCGATTCTTCCCATGATGTCGTTTGGAGTCACGATGGCCACCTATTCAGCACAAAACTTTGGGGCAAAGAAATACGATCGTATTTGGCTTGGTGTGCGTGAATGTATCAAATTATCATTGACATTTGCCATTGTGGTAGGGATTATTTTAAATCTATTTAGTCCGATACTTATTCGTGCCTTCGTAGGAGAAGGGCATGAGGATGTGGTAGCGTTAGGACGACTATTCTTCCTTACAAACGGAACAACGTATAGTTTCCTTTCGCTATTATTTATTTACCGTTATACCTTACAAGGAGTGGGAAAAACATTTACGCCAACCTTGGCTGGAATTATGGAACTCATTATGCGTTCTGTTGCGGCAGTGGTTCTTTCAAATATATACGGCTTCGTCGGAGCAACGGTTGCCAACCCAATGGCATGGTTTGGTTCGATGGTGCCTCTCATGATTGCGTATTATATCTTTAAAAACAAAGTTCAACATGGAGTAGAGCAGTAGTATTAAGCTACTGTTCTTTTTTTTGGAAATGAATGAAAATTATGAAAATACTTTTCGAATTAATTGTGAATTATTTAGTTGAAAAATGTACAAAGTTATAGTAAAATGATTCTAACTAAAGTGTTTATGGAGGAAAGATTGGATGAAAAAAGAGCAATCAATTCGTAAAATTGGAAAACTTGTTTTAGCAATCTCGTCTTGTGGTGTTTTATTAACAGCATTCCAAGCAAATAAATCAGTTTTTGCTGAAGATGCAACAACGACTACAGAAGCAACTACGGCTGCTGCAGCGACAACAGAAGCATCAACAGAAGCGACTACTGCAACGACTGAAGCTACGACAGAAGCAACTACTGCGGCTCCAACGCGTGCTGCTAAAGAAGCCAATGCAAAAGTAACTGGTACTATTAAAAACCATGATATTAAATATTATGAATACTACACTGACGTAGATATCGCCGTTTCACTAACCGATGATGACGTGAAAGAAGGCGACTATGTAACGATTACATTAGAAAACGTTGCGGTGTTAAATTCATTAAACGGTAAAGATGTTATTTATGAAGGAAAGAAAATTGGAACCATTAAAATTGTATCCTTCGAAAACATTAATAAAGCTCGTCAAGGTTCGAACGACAAAGCTCAAATGGAACAAGCTGAATTGGAATCAACACGTGCTACATTAAAAATCACATTTACAAAAGCAGTTGAAGCGGTAAAACCTGATGTGTTGAAACAAGCACAGTTCACAATTAAATCAGATAACGCTTATAACGGAGCTGTTATTGCGAATAAAGACTACACTTTAAATCAAGTGATTAAAGTGGGAGATTCTTCTGTAACAAGTACAGTAGATATTCCAAAAGTAGAGAAATTTGCGACAGAAACAAACTCAATTCACATGCCACCTTCTGGAAATACGATTAAGTTCAACGAAGATGGTTCATACGAAACAAGTTCAGAAATCCAAGTTCGTGGAAGAGAAGGAATGAAGGTTGGTTCAACTGTTGAACTTGAATTCAACGATGCTTCAGGAATTGAGTGGAAAACAAGTGGTGATACTGCACTTAAAGTTGGAGATACATTTAACTCTAGATTTATCTTACCAGTTTATAGTTCATATGACGTGAACCAATATGGAGCTTATATCTTCCCAACTGGTGTAGAGCCAACATTCAAAGTTACTTCTATTACAGCTAAGAAAATCACGCTTGAAATGATTTCAGGAGATGTTCCTAAGGAATTAGGAGTATTCTTCCGTATCGGTAAAGATCGTGTGACTATTATCGACAAATCTAAAATTGATATCGAAAAAATGCAATATGACGTTTCAACTGTTGCTACAGCGACTATTGATGGTAAAGATTCTAAAGGAATCTACGTTTACCGTATTATTAGTGACTCTGCAAGTGCACAATTAGTACTTGATTCACTAGTGACAGATTACAAAGATATCGATTCAAAAGAATCTATCAAAGCAACTGATAGAGGTTGGAAAGATCCAGCAACTATTGATGGATATGAATTTGTTAAAACAGAAAAAGACCGTGAAGGAAATCGTATCCACTGGTACAGGAAAGTTGCACAACCAACAACTGAAGTAACAACTGAAGAAACAACAGCAGAAACAACAGCAGAAACAACAGCAGAAACAACAGCAGAAACAACAGCAGAAACAACAGCAGAAACAACAGCAGAAACAACAGCAGAAACAACAGCAGGTACAACAGCAGAAACAACAACTAGTACGCCAGAAGAACCAAAACAAGAAGAATTACCAAATACAGGGGCTACGGCTTCTCTAACTGGTGCAGCAATTGCAGCAATGTTAACAGGTTTAGGAGTATTAGGATTCAAGAAAAAAGAAGACTAAAATCATAAGAGATGAATGAGGGTGTATTGCATCCTCATTCTTTTTTTGCTTCAAATTATGGTATAATAAAACGAATATGCATCAAGCGAGGTGACCTCATGAAAACAGATATTAAAATTGCACAAGAAAACCAAATGCAACCCATCACGGTGATTGCCGAAAAGCTTCATTTAACACCTGATGAAGTGGAACCCTATGGAAAATACAAAGCCAAGATTGATAAGACTGATATTCATAACCCAGAGAATTTTGGGAAACTCATTTTAGTGACATCGATGAATCCGACTCCTGCTGGAGAAGGAAAGTCTACAGTAACAGTTGGCCTTGGAGACGCATTAACAGCGATTGGAAAGAAAACCGCCATTGCACTTCGTGAACCATCTCTAGGGCCAACTCTTGGGCTCAAAGGGGGAGCTACAGGTGGAGGTTATGCGCAAGTTGTTCCCATGGAAGAAATCAATTTGCATTTCACAGGGGACATGCATGCCCTAACGACAGCAACAAATCTGTTATCTGCTATCATTGATAATCATATTCATCAAGGAAATGAATTAGAAATCGATCCTAACCGCATTATTTGGAAGCGGGCCTTGGACTTAAATGACCGAGCGTTGCGAGAAATTGAAATCGGACTGGGAGGTTCAGTGAATGGAACACCTCGTAAAGACGGTTTTGATATTACGGTCGCAACTGAAATGATGGCGATTCTTTGCCTGGCGAGTGATTTAAGCGACTTGCAACGACGCGTTTCAAATATTCTCGTAGCGTATACAAAGTCAGGAGAACCTGTTACCGTGTTTGATTTAGGTGCGGAAGGTGCAATTACCGCATTACTCAAAGAGGCGATGAAGCCTAACCTTGTGCAGACATTGGAAGAAACACCAGCCATTGTTCATGGGGGGCCATTTGCTAATATCGCACATGGCTGTAATAGTGTCGTGGCAACGAGAATGGCATTGACGCTTGCAGATTATGTCGTGACCGAAGCAGGATTCGGGGCTGACCTTGGTGCACAGAAGTTCCTCGATATTAAAGTTCCTGTTCTTGGAAAACATCCAGATGCAGTTGTGCTTGTAGCGACCATTCGTTCGACGAAAATGCATGGTGGCGTTGCGCTAGATGAACTCGCACTTGGTGAGAATCTCGAGGCGGTTCGTGAAGGTTTCAAAAATGTACGAAAACATATCGAAAACGTACAAGCATATGGCTTACCAGTTGTTGTAGCCTTAAATGAATTTTTAACAGATACAAAAGATGAACAAGCCCTCTTTATGGAATTATGCCGTGAGATGGGTGTGGATTGTGTTCTTACGAGTGTGTGGAAACATGGAAGTCGGGGCGGTATCGCACTAGCAGAGAAAGTCGTCGAATTATGTGAGAACAATACTACTTTCCAACCAACTTACGATATGAGTGCGACAATCCAAGAAAAAGTCGAGACGATTGCGAAGAACGTTTATGGTGCGACAAACGTTCATTATTCAGACGAAGCCCTTACACAATTGAAGGAATTCGAAAAATTGGGATGGAACCATCTGAATGTGTGTATTGCCAAAACACCATACTCATTCTCGGATAATGCGAAGTTAAAAGGACGACCAACCGATTTCGATATTACGATTCGTTCTTTCGTCCCTAAGCTTGGTGCTGGATTTATTGTAGCGTTAACTGGAACAGTTTTAACGATGCCGGGACTTCCTAAAGTTCCAGCAGCACTTGGAATTAGTGTTGATGACAATGGGGAAATTCAAGGGTTATATTAAGAGACTTGAAAGGAGTTTGCATGAAAGATTTTAAAGTCGATCATTTGAAAAAATCTTATGGTGCGAAATCATTATTAGAAGATGTGTCCTTTATTATTAATGAAGGTGAACACGTAGGCTTAATCGGTCAAAACGGGACTGGGAAGAGTACATTATTATCCATTCTTGCAGGAGTTGATTTTGCAGAATCGGGCGATATTACAACGTCTAACGATTACAGAATTGGATACTTATCGCAACAACCAGAATTGGATGACGAAGATACGATTTTCGAGGCCTTGTATAAAGGTGACCATCCAACATTAAAAGTCGTTCATGACTTTGAAGAAGTGGTAGAACAATTACGTGAAAACCCAACTTCAGAAAGCCTTACAAAACGATACAGCGTCTTAGAGCAAAAGATGAATGAAATCGATGGATGGCAAGTGGAAGTTCAAATCAAGACTATTCTTCAAAAGATGGGACTTACGGATATTCAGAAAAAAGTTGGAACGCTCTCTGGTGGACAGAAGAAGCGTGTAGGTCTGGCAAAAGTATTGATGGAAGAACCTGATTTACTATTGCTCGATGAACCAACGAACCACTTAGACTTAGAAGCCATCGAATGGTTAGAAGGATATTTAGCCAATTACAAAGGCGCGATGATGCTCGTGACTCACGACCGTTACTTCTTAGAACGTGCGGTAACGCATATGTTTGAACTAGTGAATGGGCGAATCGAAGCTTACGAAGGAAATTATGAATCGTATCTAGAACAACAAAGCCAACGAGAACAAATCGCGGCACGCATGAGTCAGAAACAAAAAAGATTATATTTAAGTGAACTAGAATGGATGCGTCAAGGAGCACAGGCTCGTTCAACGAAGCAACAGGCTCGAATTCATCGTTTTGAAGCATTAGAAAAAGAAGTGAAACAAACGACTTCTCAAGATAAATTGGTGATGGAATTCGATCAAACTCGTATCGGAAAACGCGTCTTCCAATTGGAGGATGCGAGTCTTTCAATTAATGGACAACAAATCGTTAAGAATCTAGATTGGATTATTCAAAGTCAAGCTCGTATCGGGATTGCCGGCGTGAATGGTGTCGGAAAATCCACATTCTTAAATGCCATTGCTGGACAGATTCCATTTGATAGTGGCCAGTTTGTGGTCGGTGAGACCGTTCGAATTGCGTACTATAAGCAACAAGATGAAGACATTCCAATGGATAAACAACTTATCCAATATTTACGAGAAGAAGCTGAAGAAATTAGACGTGAAAACGGAGAAGTAGCTTCCATTTCAGAATTACTAGAGACGTTCTTATTCCCAAGACATTTACATGGGGCATATATCCATACGTTGTCTGGGGGAGAGAGAAGACGACTTTACTTACTTCGTTTATTAATGACAAAACCAAATGTGTTGTTATTAGACGAACCAACCAACGATTTGGATATCGATACATTAACCGTACTCGAAGACTTCCTAGAGTCGTTTAATGGAGCGGTCCTTATCGTATCCCATGATCGTTACTTCTTAGATAAGACGGTGGATCAATTATTTGTCATCCGAGGCGAAGGGCAAACAGAACTGTTCTATGGAGCGATGAGTGAGTATTTAGAACAGGAGAAATCACTAGCAAAAGTGGCTGTGGAAACTCCTAAGGCAGAAGCGCCAAAAGTGGAGGCACCAAAAGCAGCTCCGGCTAAGAAGATGACGTATCAAGAGAAGAAAGAATGGGAGACGATAGAAGCGACCATTCAAGAACTCGAAGAAAAACTAGAATTCTTGCAAGAGGAAATGAGTGTTCATGCACAAGATTTTGCCAAATTACAAGAATTACAAGAAGAATTAGACAAGACGGAAGAAGCGGCAAGTGCAGCTTATGAACGTTGGGAATATTTAGCAGAATTAGCAGGGAATTAAAGAAAGGAACAGATATGACGAAACAATATAAAGACTTACTAAGAAAGATTTTAGAAGAAGGAACGATTAAAACAGACCGTACTGGGACAGGTACAAAGAGTGTGTTTGGATACCAAATGCGTTTTGACTTGCAAAAAGGATTTCCGCTTTTAACAACAAAACGTGTGGCATTCGGTTTAATTAAGAGCGAATTATTATGGTTCTTGCACGGCGATACAAATATCAAATACTTATTAGAACATAATAACCACATCTGGGACGAATGGGCGTTTGAGCGTTATGTTTCTTCTCCAAAATATACTGGTCCTGATATGACAGACTTTGGACGCCGATGCTTAGAAGACGAAGCGTTTAACGAAGTATACCAAGAAGTGAAGAAAGACTTCTGTGAGAAAATCTTAACGGATGATGCGTTTGCGGCTGAATTCGGTGAACTTGGTAATATTTATGGTTCCCAATGGCGTCACTGGAAAACAACAAAGGGTGAAACGATTGACCAAATCGCAGACTTACTCAACTTATTGAAGAATTCTCCAGATTCACGTCGTATGATTGTATCCGCGTGGAATCCAGAAGATGTGCCTAGCATGGCGCTTCCTCCATGTCACACAATGTTCCAATTCTACGTGGCTGATGGTAAATTAAGCTGTCAATTGTATCAACGTAGTGCGGATGTGTTCTTAGGTGTTCCTTTTAATATTGCAAGTTACGCCTTATTAACTCATTTAATCGCAAATGAAGTAGGCTTAGAAGTCGGTGAATTCGTTCATACATTAGGTGATGCGCACATCTACTTAAACCATATGGAACAAGTTGAAACGCAATTAGCGCGTGAAGAAAGAGAATTACCAACACTCGTATTAAAACATCCTGAAAAATCAATGTTTGAAATCGATGTTGATGATGTGATTGTAGAAGGATATAATCCACACCCAACGATTAAAGCACCGATTGCCGTGTAATATTGGAGGAAACAGATGTTAATTTATATTTGGGCTCAAGATGAACAAGGGCTTGTTGGAAAAGACAATACGCTTCCTTGGCGATTACCGAATGATTTGAAATTCTTTAAAGAAGTGACAATGGGACAAACCATCCTCATGGGACGTAAGACGTTTGAAGGGATGGGAAGTCGCTTGCTTCCAGGGCGCCAAACCATTCTTTTAACAAGAAGCAACGATTATGAAGTACCAGGTGCTGAAGTTGTGACAGATGTAAAAGACATTATCGAAGATGCCAAACATGAGGATATTTATGTGTGCGGTGGTGCAGAAGTCTACCGTCTTCTAAAAGACCATGTGGAACTGCTTTACTGCACAAGAATCCATCATACGTTTGAGGGAGATACGTATTTCCCAACGGATTTTCCATGGGGCGATTTTATTAAAGTAAAATCACTCGAAGGAGAAGTGGATGAGAAAAATGTCTATCCGCATACGTTTGAAATCTACGAGAGAAAAGAGGAAACTCTATGACAACGTGGCATGATGTTATTGGCGGGGAGAAGGAAAAAGAGTATTTTCATGCTGTGCGTTCGTTTGAACAAAACGAGCGAAATCATCATAAAGTATTTCCTGCTGCAGAGAATGTCTTTAAGGCTTTGGAACTGACACCATTTGATAACGTGAAAGTGGTGATTCTTGGTCAAGATCCTTATCATGGCGATAACCAGGCACATGGTCTTAGTTTCTCCGTTCAAAAAGGAATCGCCTTTCCTCCTTCATTACTCAATATTTATAAGGAGCTTGAAAGCGACCTAGGCATTCCAGTTGCTCATAGTGGGGATTTAACCGCTTGGGCAAAACAAGGAGTGTTACTTTTGAACACGGTATTGACGGTTCGTGCACACGAGGCGAATAGCCATCGTGGTCAAGGGTGGGAAACTTTTACAGATGCTGTTATTTCTTCTCTAAATCAAATTGACCATCCAATCGTCTTTGTATTGTGGGGGAAACCAGCACAATCGAAAGAAAAGCTGATTACTAATCCAAATCATTTGATTTTAAAGGCTCCACATCCAAGTCCATTATCCTCATACCGCGGATTTTTTGGAAGTAAACCTTTTAGCAAAGTAAATGCATTTCTAGAGGAAACGGGTCAAACACCGATTGATTGGAGACTCTAATTGATTCAAAATTGAAAAGACCATGAAGTTTATATTTCTTTAGAATAAAAGCTTTTTATAGGATCGAATTGACTAAAGAAAAGGATACTATCTTATTATAGAAAAGAAGTGAGAAATAGGGGGATGAAAATGAAATTTAAAACTAAATTATTTTATATTGTTTCACTTAGTTTATTCCTTTTAGGATTTTATCTAAGGAATGCTGTCGTTGAAGCAGCTGAAATTCAACATGGATTTTTAATTAGTGAGTTCGTTACGAAGAAAGAATCACTAGAATTAGTAATGACCGGATTGAACGGAAATGATATTTATCACATCTTTGGGATTTGTTGTTCGGTTCTGACTATTGGTTTTATCATCTATGTGAAAATCAACGAAAAGAATAATAAAAATAAATAGATATTATAAAAGCTAAACGATTTGGTTTAGCTTTTTTTCTTTTTAATGAATTTTTAGAAAAACAGGTCAAACGCCAATTGATTGGCGAGTATAGTAAGTGGAATTCTTCCTACTTGCTCTATTTTTTTGCCTTTAGTATGAAGTTTGTGGTACGATAGTGAAAACGGTTAAAAGAAAGAAGGGTTTTTATGAAGAAAAAGAGTAAATGGTTTGGTTTATTCGCAACTTTATTGGTGATTTTATCATTGGTGTTTTTAGGAAACACTTCAGCAAAAGCAGCTGAAGGAAAAGAACTTCAAAATGTAATTTCAGGGTTAGAACTTCTTGATCAATCGGATACAAAATTAAGTCCAGATGCAAATGGAGTCTATCAAATCCTTACAAATAGAGCCTATAAATTAAGAGCTGTATTTGACTTAGAACATTACAATGGAGATATTCAAAATGGTGATTTCTTCAAATTAGAAGTTCCTGCTGAGATTACTTTCTATGATAACCACGATGTTGAATTAGTGGACTTAGCAACGAATGTACCAATTGCGGATGCGCATTTTGAAGGCCATGGAGATAACCAAGGTGGAACAATTACAGTAACATTGAAGAACCTTGACCAATATTTAGCAGCAAAAGGTGCGGATACAGTAAAAGAGGTCAAAGGAACTTTGGCGCTTAACTTCTTATATAAGAAGAATGTTTCGAATCAACCAGTAACATTTGATTCACCTTCAATGCAAACAACAATTACGCAAACACATAATGTCCAAACTCTTTCAAATGAAACAGATCCAATTGGCAAAGAAAACTTTGCAAAAATTGGTGGACAAGCAGCTAATAAAGCTTGGACTTCAGCAAAATTAGAAGCAGCAGGTTCAAAAGGTTCTGGCCAATATGTTTCAGAGTGGAAAGTACGTGTAAACACAAGTGGAGATAACTTAGGAGAAAACTTAGTATTAAATGATACTTTACCAAGTGATCCTTCAACAGCCTCTATTCAATATATTCCTGAATCATTAGTAGTGTACAATGCACCTTTAATGAACGAGACAACATCTGGTAAAGAAGATGATTTCGTACAATTAGTAGAAGGAACTGACTACACAGTAAACTGGAATGAAAACTATACAAACTTTACAATCACATTCAAAGATGGAACTAAAAAATACTATGTCACTTATAACACAACAACTCCAAATGATGGAAGTAAAGTTCAAAATATGGTTTCTGTAACAAAAGCAGATGGTACACCAGTCACTCGTCGTACAAATACGACTGAGACAACATTCACAGCAAGTGCAACTTCGCTCTTCTCAGGCACAATCGAAGCAACTAGTGCTTATACAGTTAAAGTGAGCAAAGTAGATGAGAAAACATTGAATCCTGTAGCAGGGGCTGTCTATGTGATTACAGATCCAGACGGAAATACAGTTGAAGTGACAACTGATGCAGAAGGGCATGCTGTTTCATCACAATTCGATGAAAAATATGCTGGTAAAGAATTCAAGATTAAAGAGAAAACTGCTCCAGAAGGTTACGAATTAGACGAAACTGAATATACAGTGACTCTTGGTAAAGATGGAAGCATCTTACATGTGAAAGATACTCCTAAAGAGGAAGAAACAACTACAACAACAACGACAACAACAGAAGAAACTACTGTGACAACGGTCGAAGATACAACAACGACAACAACAGAAGAAACTACTGTGACAACGGTCGAAGATACAACAACGACAACAACAGAAGAAACTACTGTGACAACGGTCGAAGATACAACAACTACAACAACAGTAGAAGAACTTCCAAACACAGGTACTGGAAACCAAACAATCTATATGGTGATTGGTGGATTACTAGTGGTTGCGGCAGTTGGTGTGTTAGTCTTCGCTAAGAAAAAAGATTCTGAAGAAGACAAATAACAATCGATAACAAAATGAAAGGCTGACAAGTTTATTGTCAGTCTTTTTTTAGCTCTAAAATATCCAAATTCCGATTGAAGTCCGCTTTTAGGAGGAGTACAATAGAAGTATATAGAAGAGTTGAAATGGAGGGATAATGATGAAGAAACTGATGTTAATCTACTATAATATTGTCGCTGTTTTAACCATTCTCTATTTAGTACTGACAGCAACCTTAATGAACTTAGGGAATGCTTTTATTACAACTCAAGGATGGCACGTTGTCATTCTCAGCGTACTGATTTTGGTCATTGTATTTGGAATGGAATTTGCGAAGAAGAAATTCCCGGATGATTTTTTTGAATTTATTATTGAAAATGCAGGACTACTTTGTATCGCATGGCTTACCTTAGTCGTTCGAGCGTTTGGTGTCACTGTTTTAAAATACGCAACAGATTTAGCACTTGATGAATGGATGCAGCAAGTCATCCAACGAGCAGGCGTTGTGCAGATAGGCATCTTTGCCATTACAAATGGAATCGTGGTTGCAAAAATTATTCGCTATTTTTCAAGAAAAAGAATTATAGCTAACAATAAATAGACCCAAGCGGAGTGCCAATGTGCATTCCGTTTTTATTTTTCATCAAAAATCGATAAGATAGAAAAGAGAAAAGTAGAAAGTGGGGGTTTGATGCGAAAGATTTTACATGTCGATATGGATGCGTTTTTCGCATCGGTGGAACAAAGGGACCATCCTGAGTGGAGAGGAAAACCTGTGATTGTCGGTGGGAAACCTAACCAAAGAGGTGTTGTGTCTACTTGTTCATATGAGGCGAGAGCTTTTGGCGTGCGTTCTGCGATGCCTACAGCAAAAGCCATGAAACTCTGCCCACAAGCCATACTCACGCCTGGGCGATATCAGTTATATAAAGAAGTTTCTGCCGAGGTGCATGAAGTGTTTCGAACCTACACAGATTTAATCGAGCCACTCTCGATTGATGAAGCCTATTTAGATGTTACAGAGAATAAGAAAGGAATCAACTCTGCAACAGTGATTGCCCATTCGATTCAAAAGGATGTTTACGAAAAAACAGGACTCACTTGTTCCGTTGGCGTGTCCTTTAATAAGTTTCTCGCGAAAATGGCTTCAGGTTATCATAAGCCTTCTGGAGTGACAGTCATTACACCGGAAAATGCTAAAGAGTTTATTCGAACCATTCCTATCAAAGATTTCTATGGAGTTGGAAAAGTGAGCGCTGAGAAATTGAAACAGGCGGGGATATTAACAGGAGAAGATCTCTTTCCATTATCTAAGGAAGAACTGGAGAAGAAGTTTGGTATCCTTGGCCCACGATTATACTTGCAAGTACGAGGGGAGTCAAATGACCAACTGACGCTTCATCGTGAACGCAAATCTATCGGGACAGAGCGAACCTTAATAAAGGATACGACCGACCATGGTATTCTAACGGGATACTTGGAGGAATTTGCACAAGAATTAGAACGGATGTTGAAGAAGAGAAGTCTTGCCGCAAGAACATTCACGCTGAAGTTAAGAGATTCGGAATTTAATACAATCACTAAGAGTGTTACATTGCGTGATTACTTTAATAAAAAAGAGGAAATCTATCCGATTGCATTACAATTATTCGAAGAAATGATGGAGGAAAGCCCGATAAGGCTGATTGGGCTTACTGTTTCGCATCTAGAAAAGACAGATAGAATCTATAAACAACTAAAACTGTTTTAAAATAATAGTACAGTTTTTACGTGAGTACTAGTACAGTTTTATTGTGAAAATAAACAATCTTGTTACTGAAAATAGATGAAAACAGAAAATTGATTGAACAAATAAGAATTAAAAAAGACTTTATTTAGCGTAAGATAGTGGTAGTTTTTTCACAAAGTTTACAAATACGCTCTATAAAGTCTTCTTTACTTGCATATTTCACAAAAGTTTGTTAAATTATTATACGATAGCAGAGGGAATAGTACAGTTTTAACTACCTGTTTTGTCTGTTAAGCACAATTTCTTATAGAAAAGGGGAAAAAAGAAGTATGGCAACGAAGAAAAAATTCAATCTCGATGCACTTTTCACACCAAATAACACGAACTTCGAAATGGTTCAAGTGTTAGACGCAGAAGGAAAAGTTGTAAATCCTGACTTAGTACCAGATTTGTCTGATGACGAATTAGTTCAATTAATGACAGACATGGTATGGTCACGTATTTTACACGAACGTTCAACTGCATTAAACCGTCAAGGACGTTTAGGTTTCTACGCTCCAACAGCTGGACAAGAAGCTTCACAATTAGCTTCTATCAAAGCTATTGAGAAAGACGACGTTCTATTACCTGGTTACCGTGATGTACCACAATTAGTAAAACACGGTCTACCATTATCACAAGCATTCTTATGGTCTCGTGGACATGTTGCAGGTAACATGTACCCAGAATCATTAAAAGCTTTACCACCACAAATTATTATCGGTGCACAATATGTTCAAGCAGCAGGTGTTGCATTAGGTTTACAAAAACGTGGTAAGAAAAATGTTGCTGTAACATATACTGGTGACGGCGGTTCTTCACAAGGGGACTTCTACGAAGGAATTAACTATGCTGGTGCTTACAAATCACCTGCAATCTTCTTTATCCAAAACAACGGTTGGGCAATTTCAACTCCTCGTGAGTTACAAACAGCTGCTCCAACATTAGCTCAAAAAGCAGTTGCTGCTGGTATTCCTGGTATCCAAGTAGATGGTATGGACCCATTAGCAGTTTACGCTGTAACTAAAAAAGCTCGTGAATACGCAGTTGCTGGAAACGGTCCTGTGTTAATCGAAACAATCTGCTTCCGTTATGGTCCTCATACATTATCAGGTGACGACCCAACTCGTTACCAACCAGAAGGAATTCAAGATGAATGGGCTAAGAAAGATCCATTAATTCGTTTCCGTAACTACCTAACAGCTAAAGGCTTATGGTCAGAAGAAAAAGAAAACGAAGTAATCGAAGCAACTAAAGAAGAAATCAAAGAAGCGATTAAAGAGGCTGACAAACAACCTAAACAAAAAGTTTCATTCTTCTTAGAAACAATGTTTGAAGAACCAACAAACGTTATTAAAGAACAAATCGAACACTTTAAAGCAAAGGAGAATAAATAATTATGGCACAAATGACAATGATTCAAGCCATCACAGACGCTTTGGCTGTTGAATTAAAACGTGATGAAAATGTCCTAATTTTCGGGGAAGACGTTGGTAAAAACGGTGGGGTTTTCCGTGCGACTCAAGGGCTTCAAGATGAATTCGGTGAAGACCGCGTGTTCAATACTCCTTTAGCAGAATCTGGTATCGGTGGTTTAGCAATCGGTTTAGCATTAGAAGGTTACCGTCCAGTTCCTGAAATCCAATTCTTCGGATTCGTATTCGAAGTAATGGATAGCGTGGTAGCTCAAGCAGCTCGTACACGTTACCGTATGGGTGGAACTCGTCAAATGCCTATCGTATTCCGTTCACCATTTGGTGGTGGGGTACACACTCCAGAATTACACTCAGATAACTTAGAAGGTTTAGTAGCTCAATCACCAGGTTTGAAAGTGGTTATCCCTTCAAACCCATACGATGCAAAAGGGTTATTAATTTCAGCTATTCGTGACAACGACCCAGTTGTTTACTTAGAACACATGAAACTATACCGTTCATTCCGTGAAGAAGTTCCAGAAGGAGAATACACAGTTCCTCTAGGAGTAGCTGCAGTAACTCGTGAAGGTAAAGACGTTTCTGTAATTACTTACGGTGCAATGGTTCGTGAAGCTGTTAAAGCTGCTGAAAACTTAGAAAAAGAAGGAATCTCAGTAGAAGTTATCGACTTACGTACTGTTTCTCCATTAGACTTAGACACAATCTTAGCTTCAGTTGAAAAAACTGGTCGCGTAGTTGTTGTTCAAGAAGCACAACGTCAAGCTGGTATCGGCGCAATGGTTATGTCTGAAATTGCTGAACGCGCAATCTTAAACTTAGAAGCTCCAATCGGACGTGTTGCAGCTCCAGATACAATCTTCCCATTTGGTCAAGCAGAAAACGACTGGTTACCAAATGCTAGCGATATTGAAGCTAAAGTTCGCGAAACAGTGAACTTCTAATTCAACAAATTTCATTCTAAAGAGCCTCTCGCATGAGTGTGCTCTTTAGAGTTTTATAAAAATAAGAAGGGATGTACAAGCATGGCTTTCCAATTTAAAATGCCTGATATCGGTGAAGGTATCGCAGAAGGCGAAATCGTAAAAATCGACATTAAAGTCGGAGATACAATTCAAGAAGATGATATTTTATTCGAAGTACAAAACGACAAATCTGTAGAAGAAATTCCTTCTCCAGTAAGTGGTAAAGTATTAGAAGTTAAAGTTCAAGAAGGTACAGTAGCTCGCGTAGGCGACGTTATCGTTGTTATCGACGATGGTTCTGGCCCAGCAGAAGCATCTGCACCAGCAGCGGCTCCAGCGGCAGCACCTGCACCAGCTGCACCAGCAGCAACAAGCACTTTCCAATTCAAATTACCTGACATCGGTGAAGGAATTGCAGAAGGTGAAATCGTTAAAATCGACATCAAAGTAGGCGACAAGATTGCTGAAGATGACATTTTATTCGAAGTACAAAACGACAAATCTGTAGAAGAAATTCCTTCTCCAGTATCTGGAACTGTAACAGCAGTTTTAGTATCTGAAGGAACAGTAGCTCACGTTGGTGATGTTATCGTTGAAATCGCAACAGAAGGCGGTTCTCACGCACCTGCAGCAGCGGCTCCAGCAGCACCTGCAGCTCCAGCACCAGCAGCAGCTCCAGCGGCACCTGCAGCTCCAACAGGAGTTCCTGCAGCAAGCAACCCTGGTAAATTAGTATTAGCAATGCCTTCAGTTCGTCAATATGCACGTGAAAAAGGCGTTGACATCACAGCAGTAGTTCCAACTGGTAAAGGCGGACGTATTACTCGTGAAGACATCGATAACTTCGGTGGCGCACCAGTAGCAACACCTGCAGCTCCAGCGGCTGTAGAAGCTCCAGCAGCACCAGCTCAAGCATCTGCTCCAGCAGCTCCAGCTCAAGCATCTGCACCAGCAGCGGCTCCAGCTCCAGCTAAACCATTCGTTGGATCAGCTGAACGTGAAGAACGCGTTAAATTAACTCCAATGCGTAAAGCAATTTCTAAAGCAATGGTTAACAGCAAACATACTGCACCACACGTTACATTACATGACCAAGTTGAAGTTTCTAAACTTTGGGATCACCGTAAGAAATTCAAAGATGTTGCAGCTGCACAAGGTACTAAATTAACATTCTTACCTTACGTTGTTAAAGCTTTAGCAGTAGCAATGAAGAAATTCCCAGTATTGAATGCTTCTATCGACGATGCATCTCAAGAAATTGTTTACAAAAACTACATCAACATCGGTATCGCTACAGATACAGATTTAGGTTTATTCGTTCCAAATATCAAAGATGCGAATACTAAGAGCATGTTCGGTATTGCAGATGAAATTAACGCATTAGCTGCAAAAGCTCATGAAGGTAAATTAACAGCTGCAGAAATGGGACAAGGAACAATTACAATCTCTAACATCGGTTCAGTAGGTGGCGGTTGGTTCACTCCAGTTATCAACTACCCTGAAGTTGCGATTTTAGGTGTTGGTACAATCGTTCGCGAACCAGTTATCAACGAAAACGATGAAATCGTAATCGGACGTAACATGAAATTATCATTAAGCTTTGACCACCGTATCGTGGATGGAGCAACTGCTCAAAAAGCTATGAACGAATTGAAACGTCTATTGAACGATCCAGAATTATTATTAATGGAAGCTTAATTCATTAAATTGTTAGGAACGGCGTAGACATGGGGTTACGTCGGTTCCTTATTTGAAAACTTTTAAGAGGTGAAAAAAATGGTAGTAGGCGATTTCGCTATTGAACTAGATACAGTCGTAATCGGTGCCGGCCCTGGTGGATATGTTGCAGCTATTCGTGCAGCTCAAGAAGGTCAAAAAGTTGCGATTATCGAGAAAGAATATTTTGGTGGTGTCTGCTTAAACGTTGGATGTATTCCATCTAAAGCGTTAATTGCAGCTGGACATCATTACCAAGAAGCACAACACTCAGAAGTATTTGGTGTGACTGCTAAAGAAGTTGTTTTAGACTTCGCTAAAACTCAAGAATGGAAAGATAACAAAGTGGTTAAGAAATTAACTTCTGGTGTTGAGTACTTATTAAAGAAAAACAAAGTTGAAATTATTAAAGGGGAAGCGTTCTTAGTGGATGAACACACTTTACGTGTTGTTACTGAAGACAGCGCTCAAACTTATTCTTTCAACCATGCTATCGTAGCTACAGGTAGCCGTCCAATCGAAATCAAAGGTTTCAAATTTGGCGGACGCGTTATCGATTCAACTGGTGGTTTAGCACTTAAAGAAGTTCCTAAAAAATTAGTTGTTATCGGTGGTGGGGTTATCGGTTCAGAACTAGGTTCAGCATATGCTAACTTAGGTTCACAAGTAACAATCCTTGAAGGTGCTCCAAGTATCCTTTCAATGTTCGACAAAGACATGGTTAAACTTGTTGAAGACGACATGGCTAAAAAAGGCGTTACTATCGTAACAAATGCAATGGCTAAAGAAGCTGTTGACAATGGTGATAGCGTAACTGTTAAGTATACAGTAGACGGCAAAGAAGAAGCTGTTGAAGCTGACTACGTAATGGTTGCTGTAGGTCGCCGCCCTAACACAGACGAAATTGGTTTAGATGTTGCTGGTGTTGAAATGACTGACCGTGGTTTAGTTAAAGTTGATAACCAAGGACGTACAAACGTTAAATCAATCTTCGCAATCGGTGATATCGTTCCTGGAGCAGCTCTTGCTCACAAAGCAAGCTACGAAGGAAAAATCGCTGCAGAAGCAATCTCAGGTAAAGCAGTGGCTGTTGACTACCGTGCAATGCCATCTGTTGCCTTTACTGATCCAGAATTAGCTTCAGTTGGTTACACTCAACAACAAGCTAAAGATGCTGGTTTACAAGTAAAAGCTTCTAAATTCCCATTAGCAGGAAATGGTCGTGCATTATCATTGAACGCTACTGAAGGTTTCGTTCGTTTAATCACTACTAAAGAAGATAATGTAATCGTTGGTGCACAAGTTGCCGGCGTGAACGCTTCAGATATTATTGCTGAATTAGGTTTAGCAGTTGAAGCTGGAATGAATGCGGAAGATATCGCATTAACAATCCACTCACATCCATCATTATCAGAAGTAGTTATGGATACTGCTGAATTAGCATTAGGTATGCCAATTCACGTTTAATTTTCATATAAATGAACTGAGAGGACTCGAATTTTCGGGTCCTTTTTTGTTGCTGTTAAAGGAAAGATGACGTAGTTTTCGTTTTAAACCCGAACAATTATCCGAATGAACTTTGAAATATTTGTGGTTTTCTCCTGGATAGCTTGATTGGAGTAGGGGTTATCGCGTATAATGAAGCGTATAAGACCGAATGAAGGAAAAGCTTCATCAACCTCCATTCATCGAACCTTTTTGTAAACGAAGGGGGATGTTTCATGTCAGAAGAGAAGAATTTTAAAGATTTCTACGTACTTTGTATCGGCGGAATGAACGTGGATAAGAAAGTTCAATTGCTCGAAAATCTCGTGCTTGAGACGAGTAATCCAGTGGTCTCATCGCTGAGTGCCGGTGGTGTTTCAAGAAATATTGCTGAAAACCTTGGTCGTCTGGGGCTGCCTGTTAAGATGTTGTCAGTTGCAGGCGATGATGAAAGTTTTACTTGGCTTGAAAAAGAGACTGAAGGCATTATCGATTTTTCACTTGTAGACCGCTTAAAAGAGAAAATAACGTCGAACTATACAGCGATTTTGGATCTTCAAGGAGATATGTGTCTGGCTTTAGCCGATATGTCCATTTGTGAGGAAATGACGCCTGACTGGCTTATTTCGCATGAAGAAGCGGTGAAAGACGCAGCGTTAGTCATTGCGGATCTGAATCTTCCGCAAGAAACATTACAAGCGCTCATACAGCTGACTAGTTTAGAGAAGATTCCACTGGCCATTATTCCAGTGAGTGGACCGAAGATGAAACGAATCCCAGACGATTTACAAGGAGTGACTTGGATTGTCGTCAATGCGGACGAGTCCAGGACGAGGTACGGCGTACACACGCTTTCGGAACTAGCTACTTTGTGGCAGAAGGATGGCGTTGAAAATATCGTCATTACAAAAGGGACGAAATGTGGTGTCTTTGCAGATGCTACAGGAGTCGTAAAAACTTTTACACCAATAAAAGCAGATCAAGTCTGTGATGTGACAGGAGCAGGAGATTCATTTTCTTCTGGCGTGCTCTATGGAGCTCTTAAAAAAGCAAGCTTGGAAGAGTCGATTGGGTATGGATTAACGAATTCGTACTATACAGTCCAAGCTATTGAAACCGTTCGAAAAGACTTAAACGCTAAGTCATTTGAAAAAGAATATCAACAATTAAAGGAAAGAGGTTTATCATGAATCCATTATTATCAATCAGTAAAGAAGTGCAACACGCATTAGACAACAACCTACCAGTCGTTGCGTTGGAATCAACAATCATTTCACACGGGATGCCATATCCACAAAACGTTGAAATGGCTAAAACGGTAGAACAAATTATCCGCGACAATGGTGCTGTTCCAGCAACTATCGCTATCATGGATGGAAAATACAAAATTGGGTTAGAAGAAGCAGACTTAGAACGTCTTGCGAAAGAAAAACCAGTCGCAAAAGTATCTCGCCGTGACTTAGCAGAAGTGTTTGCTAAAGGTGTTTTAGGAGCAACTACTGTAGCAACAACAATGATTGGTGCGCACTTAGCTGGAATTAAAGTATTCGTAACTGGCGGTATCGGTGGGGTTCACCGTGGCGTTGAAGAAACAATGGATATCTCAGCAGACTTAGATGAATTAGGACAAACTCCAGTAACAGTTGTCTGCGCTGGTGCAAAAGCGATTCTTGATTTACCACGTACTCTTGAATATTTAGAAACAAAAGGAGTTCCTGTTGTAGGCTATCAAACAGACTACTTACCAGCATTCTACACTCGTACTTCTGAGTATAAATTAAACAGCCGTGTAGACTCAGCAAAAGAAGTTGCTGAAATGATTCGTTACTCTGAATTACTAGGCCTTAAAGGTGGTATCTTAGTCACAAACCCAATCCCAGCTGAACATGAAATTCCACACGAAAAAATCGATGCGATTATCGATCAAGCGGTTCGTGAAGCGGACGAAAAAGGTGTTCATGGTAAAGATAGCACACCATTCTTATTAGCGAAAATCGTTGAGTTAACAGGCGGGGAAAGCTTGAAGACAAATATTCAGCTTGTTTACAATAACGCGAAACTTGGTGCGCAAATCGCAAAAGAATACCAAGAAGGAAAATAATCAAAGGCAAATGCTTAATGGATTACGACGAATCCTTGCGGATTTGTTTGTAGTTGCTGTGACAAGGCACCGGTTCGAGCCGATGTCTCTCACCTTCAAAGCCTCAAAGAGGGCGTATGGATTCAAAATCCTACGCCCTCTTAGCACAGTGGTTGAATGGAATGAGTTTCGCTGTAAACAGCTATCTCATTCCTATTCAACTTTGTGGGGGAAAGAAAACGAAATGCCATAGATACAAATGTATCCATGACATTTCTGTCTTTCTCCCTCGTTTTTATGCTCTACCATGTTACTGTGATGATAAAATCCGCAGTATTCTCCAGAATCATCCTCCGGGTGCATTGCATCCAAAACGACTAAGAATTTTTTGCTTGATGAACTGACGATAACGAGCAGTTCACAAACTTGAAACTAAAAAAGTTTTTTAAACAGATTTTGAAAACCTCTATAAACGCCTACATAATCATATTTCAAAAGCAAATGAAAAAAACACAATATGACATATACGTTATATTGCAAAATAACTTTTTGGCCAAAAACCCGAATTTGTTGGCTCCCAAACTCAAGATTTAGTGAGCGCATTTCGAATGCAAAAGCCAGAAATTTCCCATTTAAACCTGCACCCACTCAAACCATAGAAGCTCTGGCTTTGTTAACGCAGAATGTGCAGAGTTATTTTCAAGCGGAGAAAAAATAAGATTCCAAAGAATAGGCGGATTTTATAATAACTGTAATGGGGGATAGGATTAAATGCGAAATAGCGGCCGTCAGAAATTTTTCTGTACAGCCGCTTTGAGGCTTTAAAGGTGAGAGACTTCGGCTCGAACCGGTCCCCCATTACAGTTATTATCAATAAATCCGCAAGGATTCTTTGGAATCAATTTATACTTTTTTCACGCTGAAAATCTCCAAAAATTCACATTTTACCCTGTAATATTTCACAAAAAATAACCATTTATGTATCAAAAAGGTCAGTCGTTCGGGTTATGTTACAGCTTTATTACAAGGTATTATCAATTCGAAGAAAATCAACATCGGCCTAAAGTCCTATGGTATTATAGTACCAAGTTAAGTTTTATTAAAAGCCGTGACCGGCTACTTCGAATATATATTAGTGAGAAA
>ERZ1699248.37-NODE-37-length-33375-cov-4.522919_pt1 | contig 33375 bp, 30 predicted proteins | sample MGYA00581533_ERZ1699248 | MGnify/ENA primary metagenome ERZ1699248 (study PRJEB42319, sample SAMD00040321) | human oral metagenome | material: saliva | host: Homo sapiens | study: EMG produced TPA metagenomics assembly of PRJDB4115 data set (Metgenomic analysis of... | reverse complement strand
TAACAGCCGTTGTAGGTCCAAATGGATCGGGAAAATCAAATATTACAGAGAGTCTACGCTGGGCACTGGGTGAATCATCTGCCAAGAGTTTGCGTGGGGGCAAGATGCCTGACGTTATTTTTGCAGGAACAGAGGTTCGTAAGGCTCTCAACTATGCGGAAGTGGCAGTCACTCTTGATAACAGTGATGGCTTTATCGCGGGTGCTGGTGAAACCATTCGTGTGGAGCGTCACATTTATCGAAACGGTGACAATGATTACTTGATTGATGGTCGTAAGGTTCGTCTGCGTGATATTCATGACCTCTTCATGGATACCGGTCTGGGGCGTGATTCTTTTTCCATTATTTCCCAAGGTCGTGTTGAGGCTATTTTTAATGCTAAACCTGAAGAGCGTCGCGCTATTTTCGAAGAAGCCGCAGGGGTTCTCAAATATAAGACACGTAAGAAAGAAACGGAAAGCAAGCTTAATCAAACTCAGGATAATCTTGATCGTTTGGAAGATATCATCTACGAGCTGGACGGTCAGGTTAAACCGCTTGAAAAGCAAGCTGCGACTGCCAAACGTTATTTGGAATTAGATGAGGAACGAAGACAGACTCAGCTTAATCTTTTGGTCCACGATATTGAAGTTGGTAAATCTGATTTGAGCCAGACCCAAGAGGATTTGGCAGCGGTCAAGGAAAAATTAACCAGCTATTATGAGGAACGCCATCGCCTTGAGACTGAGAATCAAGAACTCAAACAAAAACGCCATCAAATTTCAGAACAAATTTCTTCTGACCAACAAACCTTGGTGGATGTCACACGTCTTATTAGTGACTTTGAGCGTCAAATTGATCTTTATACCATGGAGAGTCAGCAGCGTTCAGAGAAAAAAGAAGAAACTGAAGCTCGTCTCAGTGAGTTAGAGCATTTGAAAGAAGAAGCTCAGGCAGCACTCGATAAGGTTAATCAAGGCCAAGTTGAATTGAATGCTGAGTTGGATAGCCTTGCCCAAGAGATGATTGCTATTCAAAAAGAACTAGAACAATTTTCTGATGACCCAGATACGCTTATTGAACGTTTACGTGAGGACTATGTTGGTCTGATGCAGGAGGAAGCCAAGGTTTCCAACAGTTTGACTCAGGTTACTCACGACATGGACAGTCAGACACAAGCATTAGAAGCTCAAGCTGAAGAATATAAACAAGCTCAGGCAGATTTGCTTTCCGCTCAGGAAGTGGCTAGCGAAACCCAAAAAGCTTATCAAGCAGCCAAAGAGAGTCTTCAAAGCCTCTTAGCTAGCTACAAAGAAAAGGCCCAGGCTTATCAGGCTCTTGATAAGGACTATCAAGAGGCTCAAAAGCAGATGTTTGACCTCATGGATCACCTTAAGAGTAAAGATGCCCGTCGTCAAAGTCTTGAATCTATTCAAAAAAATCATTCTAATTTCTATGCAGGGGTTAAGGCTGTCCTTCAAAACGCCCAATCCATTCAAGGAATTATTGGTGCAGTTAGTGAACACTTGACCTTTGATACGCGCTATCAGACGGCTCTTGAAATCGCTATGGGGGCTAGTGGGCAAAATATTATTGTGGAGGACGAAGCGGCTGCTAAGCGTTCGATTGACTACTTGAAGCGCAATCGTCAGGGGCGTGCGACCTTCTTGCCGTTGACCACTATTAAACCACGTCAACTTAATGGACAATTTGCTCAAAGTCTTGCCAATGCACCAGGCTTTATTGGTATGGCTTCCGATTTGGTTACCTATGAGGACCGCTTATCTAATATTTTCCAAAACCTCCTAGGGGTAACAGCAATCTTTGATACCATTGACAATGCTAATAAGGCAGCTCGAGCGGTTCGTTTCCAAGTGCGTATGGTTACTCTTGACGGGTCTGAGATCCGTCCCGGTGGTGCCTTTGCTGGTGGTACCAACAAACAAAATAATAATCTCTTCATCAAGCCTGAACTGGATGCATTGACTGCTGAAATTAACCAGATTAAGGCTCAATTAAGTGATAGTGAAGCTAAAGTTGAAGCCCTCAAAATCAAACGTAAGGCTTTACAGAAAGAACTAGAAGACCTTAAGGTAGATGGTGAAAATGCTCGTCTGCAAGAGCAAAAACTAGACCTAGAACACCAACAAGCCTTGTCAGAGGTGGAAAAAAATCAAACCCTAGTGGATAGTTTCAAACAGGATTCTCAGGGAACTGAAGGGGCAAATCTTCAAGATAAGGCTGAACAACTTAAAGCAGAGTTAGCACAAATTGCTTCCAAGCGTGAGGCCATTAACGACCGTATTGAGGCTATTAAGGAAGACAAAGACGCACTTGGCCAACAAAAACAGGTTCTCTTAGACAAGCAATCTGAACTTCAGTTGAAGGAACGTGATTTGCAAGCAGAATTGCGTTTTGCTAAGACAGAAAGTAATCGTCTTCAAGTCGACTTATCTGAGTTAATGAAGGAATCGGATAATCTTAAAGCGCTCCTTAACAATCAGGTCAATGATGACCAAACTGACCGCCTTCCGCATTTGCAAGCACAGCATAAAGAAGCTGTCCAACGTAAGGACGATTTGGAACAAGCTCTTGTCCGTGCCAAGATTCAGGTGCAAGATTACGAAGGTCAGTTAGAAGACTTGGAGGAGCGTTTGGCTAAAGCTGGCAATCGTAATGAGGACTTGATTCGTCAGCAGACTCGCTTGGAAGAACGTGAAAGTCAGATTAGTCAATTGCTTCGTAAGTTTGCGACTCAGTTGGCTGAAGATTACCAGATGACACTTGAAGTCGCCAAAGGTCAGGCTAGTCATCTTGACAATGTCGAACAAACTCGCCAGAGTCTGCAAGGTCTTGAGCGTTCGATTAAAGCTTTGGGTCCGGTCAATGTAGATGCTATTGCCCAGTTTGAAGAGGTTAAGCAACGTCTTGATTTCTTGAACGGACAAAAGGATGATTTGCTCGAAGCTAAGAGTCTCCTTCTGAATACCATAAATGACATGGATGATGAAGTGAAATCACGCTTTAAAGCAACCTTTGAGGCTATCCGAGAAAGCTTTAAACAGACCTTTACCCAGATGTTTGGTGGAGGTTCAGCAGACTTGATTTTGACCTCAGACAATCTCCTAGAGGCTGGGGTAGAAATTTCTGTGCAGCCACCAGGTAAGAAAATTCAATCGCTTAACCTTATGTCTGGTGGTGAGAAGGCCTTGTCAGCTCTGGCCCTTCTCTTTGCCATCATTCGTGTTAAAACCATTCCATTTGTTATCCTTGACGAAGTAGAAGCGGCTTTGGATGAAGCCAATGTTAAACGCTTCGGTGACTACCTTAATCGTTTTGACAAGTCCAGTCAATTTATTGTAGTTACCCATCGTAAGGGAACGATGTCTGCAGCAGACTCTATTTATGGGGTAACTATGCAGGAATCAGGTGTCTCGAAAATCGTTTCGGTCAAACTGAAAGACCTTGATTTAGACTAAAAATAGATTATATTTTCATGAAAGATAGTTGATAGCTTTATCACTATCTTTTTTCATTGTCTCAAAAAATTTGTAAGGACTTTCAGAAAAACATTAAGTTTGCGCTTTCAAAATTACGCAATCGATTGCGTAAAATGGCTTAACAAAGGCTATGATTAGGATTTTAGGGTTTATGAGAGAGAGGGTGACTTGTCATTTTGCACTGACATGTTACAATATTTAAGGAAATGTCATATGGGGATATGGTGTTTTTTGAAGTTAGTTATAGTGTATGTGTTAAGATACGATTTTCTGGACACATTTAGGCTTCGCGTATACAAGTCTAAGAAGTCTTCTTTCAAGCAAAAAATCCAGGCTGGGAAACCTGGATTTTTTCTTTGTCTTTTTGAGTTTATTGGTCATCTTTATCAGCTTGAGATTTGGCTTGTTTGATACGAGCATTTACAAAGCGTTGCATGATAGCCCCAAAAAGGATAGCCTCAAAAATGCCTGACAGGATATTTCGGACTGAGAATAATTCTGTCAAATAGTCTTTATTGTCAACTAAGAAGTGAACTAGGGGCATGCCTAAGAACATAAAAACGCCAAAGAATAAACCTGACTTAAGGCCCGCATGTTTAAGTTGCTTTTGTTCTTTCTCAGTCAGTTCTTCCTCGTCAAAAGCATTAACAGCACTTATCTTTAACTTATAAGTAAGGATGCTGCTAACTAACAGAATGATAATCAAGAGGAGGATAGGATAAATACGAGCTACAAGTTCGGGATACTTAAAGCCTATAAGAAAGGCAATACAATTACCACAAAGTAAGGTAAAGAAAAGAACTACGAAAGCTATGTTACCCATTCGATCAACCTGTTGGCGCTTTTGTTCATCTAAAGGACCTGTGATACCATAAAAACGTTTAATGAGTTTGTCAGTGAAAGTTTCTTTAATCATGATTTACCTCTTTCTATCTTATATTTCTATTCGCAATTTCCATCCCAAAAGAGACTGTTAAGATCCGTATCTAGAGCTTTAGCTAGATTAAGACAGAGCTCTAGTGTTGGGTTATACTTGTTATTCTCAATCATGTTAATGGTCTGTCGGGAAACACCAATAGACTTTGCAAGTTCTAATTGCGAAAGCCCTAAATTCTTTCTAAATTCCCTGACATGATTCATAATGGGCCTCCTTCTGAAAGACAAGCTAATGTGTTGCTGTAAGTCGCAATTTATCAATTATGTCAACTATATCTGACATAATTGTAGCAAATTTATATAGGTATGTCAATTATCTTAGACATATTTTCCATTTTGGCATTAACTAAAGGATTCTTTGTCAGCTCTTGAAAGCTTTTTGTTTTTTTGGTAAAATTGATAGTAATTGAATAGAAGTCGTAGAGACTAGTAACCTTATGGAAATTGACAGGGATTGGAGGTCATGGACTGGAAGCCTCCTCAAGGGAAGTTCGGCGAATTCACTCATGAAAACGACTGACGAATCAAGGTCTGGGTAACCAGATAAAAAACGGATGGTACCGCGTGTCAACGCTCCGGGTTGGAGTTTTGGCATGTGGTTTTTTGTTTGCGATTCGAAATTGTTACATCAGAAAGGAATCTCATGGATTTACAAACACAATTGCAAGAGTTGAAAACATCAACGCAGGCTAAATTGGCTGAAATGCGTGGTGAACACTCTAAAGAATTACAAGAATTGCGTGTTGCAGTTTTGGGTAAAAAAGGCTCTTTGACAGATCTTTTGAAGGGGCTTAAAGACCTTCCTAATGAAGAACGCCCTAAAGTTGGTAAAATGGTCAACGAAGTTCGTGACGTTTTGACTGAAGCTTTTGACGAAGCAGCTAAAGTTGTTGAAGCCGCTAAAATTCAAGCACAACTTGACTCTGAAAGTCTTGACGTAACCCTTCCAGGACGCCAAGTCAAACTTGGTAACCGTCATATTCTTAGCCAAACAGCTGAAGAAATCGAAGACATTTTCTTGGGGATGGGCTTCCAAATCGTTGATGGTTTTGAAGTTGAGACTGACTACTATAACTTTGAACGTATGAACTTGCCTAAAGACCACCCAGCCCGTGATATGCAAGATACCTTCTACATTACTGAAGAAATTTTGCTTCGTACACACACAAGTCCTGTTCAAGCTCGTACACTTGATAAACACGATTTTTCTAAAGGTCCACTTAAGATGATCTCACCAGGACGTGTTTTCCGTCGTGATACAGATGATGCGACTCACAGTCACCAGTTCCACCAAATCGAAGGTTTGGTCGTTGGTAAAAACATCTCAATGGGTGATCTTAAGGGAACGCTTGAAATGATTATCCAAAAAATGTTTGGTGCAGAACGTCAAATCCGTTTGCGTCCATCTTACTTCCCATTCACTGAGCCTTCAGTTGAAGTTGACGTGTCATGCTTTAAGTGTGGTGGTAAAGGATGTAACGTATGTAAGAAGACAGGTTGGATCGAGATCCTCGGTGCTGGTATGGTTCACCCACAAGTGCTTGAGATGTCAGGCGTTGATTCTGAAGAATACTCAGGTTTCGCCTTCGGTCTTGGTCAAGAACGTATTGCCATGCTTCGTTATGGTATCAACGACATTCGTGGTTTCTACCAAGGGGATGTTCGCTTCTCAGAACAGTTTAAATAAGGTTTAGGAGGTTGTCATGTCAGTCGTTATTCGTAAGGTTCTTCCGGAAGAAGTAGCAGAATTAAAAGTTATCTCCGAAGATACCTTTAGAGAGACTTTTGCTCATGATAATACCGAAGCCCAGTTGCAAGGTTACTTTGACACTGCACTTTCTGAGGAAGTTCTCTTAGATGAAATCACTCATGAAGAATCGCGTTACTTTTTCATTCTCGTTGATGGTGAAAAGGCAGGTTTTCTAAAGACTAATGTAGGTTCTGCTCAAACAGAGCAGCATTTGGATAATGCCTTTGAAATTCAACGTATTTATATCAGTCAGGCCTTCCAAGGCATGGGCTTGTGGGTAAGCAACTTTTTGAATTCGCCCTACAAGAAGCTCGTGATCTAGGTTGTGATTGGGCCTGGTTGGGTGTTTGGGAAAGGAATTTCAAAGCACAGATATTTTACGATAAATATGGCTTCGAAAAATTCGCAGAACACAATTTTCTAGTTGGTGATGGAAAAGTAGACCGAGACTGGTTGTTTAAATTAAAACTATAAACCGATTATTAAGTTGATTGAGAGGAGTTTATAAGGCGGTTAAACGTGTTAGTTCGTCTTCCTCTTATATCAGATATACATATTCCTAAATTACAGAAAGGATTTGAAGCCACCCTAAGCTCTGGGCAAAAAAGATAAAGTCACCTAGGTGCTGATGCACCAACGTTGCCTTTCCTATTTTTGCTGAGAGCTATTAACGGGCTTGGTATCATAATTATGCTAGTTAGTTATAAATGGTTAAAAGAGTTGGTTGATGTGGATGTTACCACTGCTGAACTCGCTGAAAAAATGTCGACGACAGGTATTGAAGTGGAAGGTGTTGAGACACCTGCTGAGGGCTTGTCAAAATTGGTTGTTGGTCATGTCTTGTCATGTGAAGATGTGCCTGACACACACTTGCACTTGTGTCAAGTAGATACAGGAGATGCTGAAGGTCCACGTCAAATTGTTTGTGGTGCTCCAAATGTCACTGCTGGCATCAAGGTAATTGTTGCCATTCCTGGTGCCCGTATTGCAGACAATTACAAAATCAAAAAAGGTAAGATTCGCGGCATGGAATCTCTCGGTATGATCTGTTCTTTGGCAGAGCTTGGACTTCCAGATAGCATTATTCCTAAGGAATTTGCGGATGGTATCCAAATTTTGCCAGAAGATGCCGTTCCTGGCGATAGCATTTTCCCATATCTTGACCTTGATGATGAAATCATCGAATTGTCAATCACACCTAACCGTGCGGATGCTCTTTCTATGCGTGGTGTGGCACATGAAGTCGCTGCAATCTATGGAAAATCTGTTCACTTCCCAGAAAAAACGGTTACTGAAGACAGCAAACCAGCTTCTGATAAGATTTCAGTAGCCATCGAAAGTGATAAAGTGGCTACTTATGCTAGTCGTGTGGTTGAGAATGTTAATGTTCAACCAAGTCCACAATGGTTGCAAAACCTTCTTATGAATGCTGGTATCCGTCCAATCAATAACGTGGTTGACGTGACAAACTATGTTCTTCTTTACTTTGGACAACCAATGCATGCCTTCGATTTGGATAAATTTGAAGACTCACGTATCGTTGCTCGTGATGCCCGTGATGGGGAAAAATTAGTCACTCTCGATGGTGAAGAACGTGAATTGACTGCTGAAGATATTGTTATTACAGTTGCTGACAAACCAGTTGCCCTCGCAGGTGTTATGGGTGGCGCTTCAACTGAAATTGACAACAATTCTAAAAATGTCGTTCTCGAAGCTGCTGTTTTTGATGGAAAATCAGTTCGTAAGACAAGTAGCCGTCTCAACCTTCGTTCAGAATCATCATCACGTTTTGAAAAAGGTATCAATAACGATACTGTCCTTGAAGCACTTGATTTTGCTGCAGCTATGTTGCAAGAATTGGCAAATGGAACGGTTCTTGCAGGCCGTGTTCAAGCGGGATCTGTTGATACAGAGCCAGTCCAAGTTTCTACAAGCCTTGACTACGTAAATGTTCGCCTTGGTACAGAATTGACTTTTGCGGATATTGAAGATGTGTTTGCGAAACTTGGTTTTGGATTGACTGGTGATGCTGATAAATTCAATGTATCTGTACCACGTCGTCGTTGGGATATCAGTATCCAAGCAGACTTGGTTGAGGAAATTGCACGTATCTACGGCTATGAAAAATTGCCTACGACACTTCCAGAAGCAGCAGGGACAGCCGGTGAGTTGACTGAAACACAAGCGCTTCGTCGTAAGGTTCGTACCATTGCTGAAGGTGCTGGATTGACGGAAATCATCTCATATGCTTTGACAACACCTGAAAAAGCTGTTGAATTTGCTGTGACACCTACTAACTTGACTGAGTTGATGTGGCCAATGACTGTTGACCGTTCAGCCCTCCGTCAGAACATGGTCTCTGGTATGCTTGATACCGTTGCTTACAATGTTAACCGTAAGAATAGTAACGTTGCTATTTACGAAATCGGTAAGGTCTTTGAACAAAATGGTAATCCAAAAGAGGAATTGCCAAATGAAATCAATACCTTTGCCTTCGCTATTTCTGGTCTTGTAGCTGAAAAAGATTTCCAAACTAAAGCAACACCAGTTGATTTCTTCTATGCTAAAGGGATTGTTGAAGCTCTCTTTGATAAACTTGAAGTTTCAGTTGACTATGTACCGACAAAAGACCTAGCAAGTATGCACCCAGGTCGTACAGCTGCTATTGTCCTTGATGGTCAAACGATTGGATTCCTTGGTCAAGTTCACCCACAAACTGCTAAAAACTACGGTATTCCAGAAACTTATGTGGCTGAAATTAACCTTAGTGCTGTAGAAGCAGCCTTGCAACCGGCTCAACCATTTGTTGAAATCACAAAATTCCCTGCAGTATCACGTGATATCGCCCTTCTTCTCAAGGCAGAAATCACTCATCAAGAAGTTCTTGATGCTATCTACTCTGCAGGAGTGAAACGCTTGGTTGCCGTTAAACTCTTCGACGTTTACGCAGGTGAAAAACTTGGTGCTGGAATGAAATCAATGGCTTATAGCCTTACCTTCCAAAATCCAAATGACAACCTCACAGACGAAGAAGTTGCTAAATACATGGAAAAAATCACCAAAGCTCTTACTGAGAAAGTCGAAGCAGAGGTTCGTTAATAGTTAAAAAATCCATCTGAGAAGATGGATTTTTAAGTGACTAGACTATATTACAAAAAGGAGTTAATTTGTTTTTAGAGTTTTTTGATGGGGTATTAGGACATTACACTTTTGAATCTGATAAAGTCAATGTTCTGATTGATGGTTTACCCAGTTTTGCTTATCCCTTGGGGCAAGTAATATTTGTATTATTAGTCTACAGGTTACTCGTTCATCAATATTTTAAAAAATTTTTAACCATGTCACCTCAGGATATTTGGGCTTGGCATAAAGAAACGTTCCGCAAAAGTAAATTATCTTTCATTGTCATCCCAATAGTTTATCTGTTCGTTTTCGGAATGACCTATGTTTTAGTTGATGATGTTTTGGCTACCGTCACTATTTACAAAGACTATAGAGGCCCTATAGCTAAAACCATTGATGGTCAAGTGGAAAAAATAGATATTAGCCATGTTGGGACAAAAACGAGTAGTGCTAGGATTAATGCTCACTTTGTAAGCTCTGACGGGCAGACTTATGACATTCACCTGATAAACGGTGACAAGAGAATCGCTAATTATATGCGCCATCATGAGGCAGAGTCCTACACGGCAACACTTTCCTTTGATAAACATGGCAAACCAGTTTACATTTCTAAATTCTGGGAATAAGCGGTTTGGATAGCTCTTTCAGGGATTTGCACTTGACAAATATGTAAATTCTCTGCATAATAAAAGAAAAAGCCATGAAAAGAGGGTAGCCATGCAAATTATTAAACGTAATGGTCAAGTTGCTGAATTTGATCCTGATAAAATTTACCAAGCCATCTTAAAAGCAGCACAGACTGTGTATGTTCTTGATGATACTTGGCGCCAAAACCTTGCTCAAGTTACGAAAAAAGTAGTGCTTGATCTTCAAGATGCTCAGGTGGAACGCCCAACCATTAACATGATTCAGTCATTGGTTGAAAATCGTCTCATGGAAGCAGGCTTTATCAATATTGCCGAGCATTATATTTCATACCGTTTGCAACGAGATTTGGAGCGTAACGGTTATGGTGACAAGGTCATTGTCCACCTACGCTTTGAGCAGACTAAATAAGAAAAGCCATCAAGCGATGGCTTTTTTGTGTCTGATTGTTACTTTGTCTTTTTTAAAAGTTTTATAAAGGATTCGAGTTCCTGTCCATGACCTATCTGCAGATAAGTTTCAGAAGTTGGTCTAATAAAGGAGGATTCTAAAAAGCGAATCTGCTTGTGGGCTTTGAATTTTTCGAGTGAAAACTCCTTAGGAAGTTGCCAGGTCACATGCCTAGGGGAAATCTGATAAGGAATGCTAACCTTAGATTTCTCAATGATTGCTTGGCTTTTAGCCATGTTTTTTTGAAAGAGGTCACCAAGTTTTTTAATGTTTTTTTGGAACATGCCATTTTCGAGATAAACGGAAAGTGCTTTTTGCATGATGAGATTGGTATCATAGTCAATAAGTCCCTTGTGGCTCAAAAAGGTAGGCTTAAGATTAGGAGGTAAGACAAGGCTACCTAGACGTAAACCTGGAAAAAGAGCCATGGAAAAGGATTTGATGTAGATGGTCTGATTTTGGGTGTCATAGTAGTGAATCGGGAGATTTTTACTATCGCTAAAGTCTCCCATATAGTCATCCTCGACGATATAAACGTTATACTGATTGGCAAGCTGGGCCAGCTTTTCTTTTTCACTGGCAGAATAGCTTAATCCAAGAGGGTTGGAGTAACGACTGATGGTATAGAAGAACTTAATCTGTCCAGATTTAAAGTACTCTTCCAAGCGGTCAAAATCTAAACCATCAAAACCACGGTTAATCGTCTCGTAAGCTAGATTCTGACGGTTAACGAGCTGGTTCATGCGATGATAGGTAGGTTGTTCTAAGAGAATTTTGTAGCCACCATTACCAAAATCCATCTGTGAAAGGATGTAGAGGGCCTGTTGGCTTCCTGAGGTTATGACAATCTGATCCGAATTGACATAAATATCGTCAGCTATTAATCGACTCTTTAAGGCTTCAAGCAAATCTTTGAGTCCGGCTTGTTCATGATAATAGTTGAAGAGGTAGTCCTGGTGACCCGCCAAACTTTCATCCAAACAAAGCTTAAAATCCTCGTAGGCCAATTGATTGTAATCGTTAAGGTTAAGAAGCACCTTATTATCAACTTCATTACGACCTTCAAGGACGTAATAGCCACTTTTGGGTACGGCGTAAATATAGTTTTGATACTTGAGTTCCAAGAGTGCTCTTTGGGCTGTATCCTTACTACAGGCATAAGTCTGGCTTAGTTGACGAATAGAGGGGAGCTTACTCCCTTTTTTCAAAGTACCATTTTGGATATCTTTGATAATGGTCTCGACAATATCTTGATAAATACTCATAACTGACCCCTTACAGATTTTCCCTTATTTTACCCTACTTGCCTTCTAAGGGCAAGAGGCCTAGAGATATTTGACAAGATTATTAGATTTTGACATAATAAAAAGGTTGTAAGGTAAAACTAAATTCCCCTTTCAAACAAGTTTAAGGAGATTATAAGAATGACTTTTAAGAAAATCTTAGGACTTCTGGCTCTTGCATGCTTAACCATTATCGGTTTGTCAGCTTGCACACCAGAGAAAGAGCCTACTTGGACCTACGATAAAAACAAAATGCTATTTACAGGACAAGATGCTAGTGTACAAGTTCTTTCTGCAACTAAAATCGAATCACCAGAAGGTCAAAAAGCTGTACGCGTTCACTATAAACTTACCAACTCAAGTAAAGAAACCATGAATGCCTACACTCTTTTGATGAAGGTAGTCCTTGATGTAAAACAAGAAAAGGAAGAAGTGAAGGTTGCTACATTGGTCTTTTCTAAAGATGATGACCGAGATAAGATTGCAAATAAGACCAAGATTGCTCCTAAGGAAGTTAAAGAAATCGTTGTTGACTATGCCGTTGCTGATTTTGATCATGATCTTAGCATTGATTTCTCTGATTACGGTACTGAGGCTAACGCGACTGCCAAGCTTTCACTACAAAATCTTGAAAAGGCACCTGTCAAATACTTTGATAAAAAAGCTCAATAAGTTTTATCACCACATGAATGTGTGGTGTTTTTTTATTGTCTTAAATCTGTACCCATACAGTATTGAAAATACTATCTTGTTTAATCGTCAGAATTTTCATAAACTTATACTATATTTATTGACTAAGGAGTTTTAGGTATGTCAGCAAAACGTTTAACCATTTCTGCATTTTTCATGGCACTTGTCATTATTTTGAGCTCGAGTCTCTTATCTATTCCAGTGCCAGGAGGTCATTTCTATTTTAACGGGATTATTATTTTCCTAGTTGGTTTAATTTTCCCACCTACAGAAGCAGTTATTATTGCTGGAGTAGGTTCCTTTATTGGAGATTTTCTTTTTTACCCTCTTCCTATGTGGGTAACTCTAGTAACACACAGCCTTCAAGTTCTCGCTATTGCACTCATTGTTGGAGGCCACTTAGGAAAATTGAGTAAGTCTAGGGCAGCTTTAGGTCTCTTGATTGGGGCTATTATTGACTTAGTCGGATATGGCTTAGGAAGAGCCTTTATCTATGGTACGCCAGCTTATGCTATTATGAAGATTCCATTTGACCTTGTAGCTGCTATTCTTGGTTTAGGAGTGGCCTACTACATTTATTTCCACACAGGTTTTGTTAAACAGTTTAAAAAGACCTGGGAAGGAAAATAGATGACCAAAGTAATTGTTGCCAATGACCTGGTTGGTCTAGGTAAGGTTGCTTTAACTAGTAGCCTCCCTATCATGTCAGCTTGTCAAACTGAAGTCCTTCCTTTACCAACGGTTCTTTTATCTTCGCATACAGGAGAGTTTGAAAATATCTATGTACGGGATCTTACGGATGACCTAAAGGGATTTTGTAAGCAGTGGGAACACTTGGATTTTATAGTAGATGGCCTTGTGAGTGGTTATTTTAAGTCAGAAGAAGCATTAAAACGTGTAGGTCAATTGGCTCGTGATAAACAGATAGCTCTATTTGTTGACCCTATTATGGGTGACAATGGTCGTCTCTATCAAGGTTTTGATAGAAACTATGTAGAAGCCATGAAGGATTTCTGTCAACAGGCAGATGTCATCATTCCCAATCTGACAGAAGCTGCTTTGTTGACGGATACTACCTATCTTGAAGCAGGTTCCTATGATGAGGCCACTATTGAAAAGCTTCTGAGAGAATTGACCAAGCTTGGACCTCGAAAAGTTATTTTAACAGGTATCTCATTTGAGACAGATAAAATTGGGTTGGCTTATTTTGATAAAGAGACGAATGAAACGATTTATCGCATGCAAAAACGTTATGGTAATCATTTTTATGGAAGCGGCGATTTACTAACGGCAATCTTATCAGCAGGTTACTTTTATAATCTTGATTTACTAAAGGTTTGTGATTTGGCCTTGGATGTTATGGATAGGGTTCTTTCGTCAACACTGTCCGATGGTCGTCCTTTAAAGTATGGTCTTTGCTATGAGCCCCATATCGGTTATTTATTCAGTGGTTTTAATGCCCTATTGGAGGAGAAAAATGAAAAGTGATAAAACACGTGAATTAGTTATTCTAAGTTTGTATGCAGCTTTAATTATTGTGAGTGTACAGTTTATTCGTATTCCTTTCGGACCTCAATTTGTCCATCTGGGAAATGCCCTAGTTGTAATTGCTGTTTTAATTTTCGGTGCTAGAAAAGGTGCGCTAGTCGCAACAGTAGGGTTAGGGCTATTTGATATTTTCAATGGTTATGCCGCTGAGGTCTGGATTACTATTTTAGAATCTTTGATTGTTTGTTATGTTCTCTATCTTGTTTTTGAAAAGTTTTTAAAATCAAATGACAAAATGGCTAACATCATAATCATTGGAGTCATAGCGGCAGTGACCAAAATTATTTTGAATTTTGTTAAGTATACGATTATTAATAGTGTTGTTGCGGCTTTACCACTCAATGCAGCTATGGTATTGGCACTTACTAAAATTGGTGGAACCTTTGGGACATCAGTAGTGACTATCATTGCGGTGCCTCTCCTCTATCCTGTCTTCAAACGTATTTTACAGAGAAACTAAAGATTTAGCAGGTTAGTCCTGCTTTTTCTTTTTAATTTTCCAGAAGCAGAGGTCCAAATTTTCACTAAAAAATGGTAAAATAGTAAAGTTAATGTCAAGAAAGGAAAGGGCTGAAGGCAGGTTCAGCCCAGATATGCTATGTCTATTTTAGAAGTCAAAAATCTTAGTCACGGATTTGGTGACCGTGCTATTTTTGAAAATGTCTCATTCCGTTTGCTCAAAGGTGAGCATATCGGTCTTGTCGGTGCTAACGGTGAAGGAAAGTCAACCTTCATGTCTATCGTTACTGGAAAATTGCAGCCAGATGAAGGTAAGGTAGAGTGGTCTAAGTACGTTACAGCGGGTTACTTGGATCAGCATGCTGTTCTTGAAAAGGGAATGACCGTTCGTGATGTCCTTCGTACGGCTTTTGATGAACTCTTTAAGACTGAAGAACGTATCAACGAGATTTACATGTCTATGGCTGACGAAGGAGCTGACGTTGATGCTCTGATGGAAGAAGTGGGTGAGCTTCAGGATCGCTTGGAAACGCGTGATTTCTATACACTAGATGCTAAGATTGATGAGGTTGCCCGTGCACTAGGTGTCATGGATTTTGGCATGGATACAGATGTAACGGACCTTTCAGGTGGTCAACGTACCAAGATTCTCTTGGCTAAGTTATTGCTTGAAAAACCAGATATCTTGCTTCTCGATGAGCCAACCAACTATTTGGATGCTGAACACATTGCTTGGCTTAAACGCTATCTTCAAGAGTATGAAAATGCCTTTGTCCTCATTTCGCACGATATTCCGTTCCTAAACGATGTGATTAACATTGTCTATCATGTTGAAAATCAAGACTTGGTTCGCTATGCAGGTGATTATGACAATTTCCAATCTGTCTATGCTATGAAGAAAGCTCAATTAGAAGCTGCCTATGAACGTCAGCAAAAGGAAATTGCAGACCTTCAAGATTTCGTTAACCGAAACAAGGCACGTGTTGCTACTCGAAATATGGCCATGTCTCGTCAGAAGAAATTGGATAAGATGGAAATTATCGAGTTGCAGGCTGAGAAGCCAAAACCTGAATTCCATTTCAAGGAAAGTCGTACACCTGGACGTTTTATTTTCCAAACCAAAGATCTCGTTATTGGTTACGACCGCCCTTTGACCAAGGCTCCTTTGAATCTTACCTTCGAACGTAATCAAAAGGTAGCTATTGTCGGTGCCAATGGTATCGGTAAGACTACTTTACTTAAGAGCTTGCTTGGTATTATTCAACCACTCGAAGGAGAAGTTGAAACAGGTGATTTTATTGATCTAGGTTATTTTGAACAAGAAGCAGAAGGCTCACGTCAGACACCTCTTGAAGCGGTTTGGGACGCTTTCCCAGCTCTAAATCAAGCTGAGGTTCGTGCAGCTCTAGCTAAATGCGGATTAACCTCTAAGCATATTGAAAGTCAAATTCAGGTGCTTTCAGGTGGAGAACAGGCTAAGGTTCGTTTCTGTCTCCTTATGAATCGTGAAAATAATGTCCTTGTTCTGGACGAACCGACCAACCACTTGGATGTTGACGCTAAGGATGAATTGAAGCGTGCCCTTCAGGCCTTTAAAGGTAGTGTCCTCATGGTATGTCACGAACCCGAATTTTATGAAGGTTGGACAGATGTTTGGGATTTTAATGAGTTAGTATAGTGATAAAAGAGTGTTGGAATTCTCTAAAGAGAGACTTGCTCACTCTTTTTTTATGTTAAAGAGACGAGTAGACTAACTAAGATTTGATAAGATGGAGATGGTGTAGAGGAAGGTCGTCAGCATCATAAAGTGTTTTTCTACAGATTTTGTCGTGACCTATTTGGGTTTTGAGCATACAAATTTAATTTGTTCAAAAAGTAACAAAGTCTGAGCATAAAAGGTGTAACCGTTTTCTGATTATGGTAGAATAAAATAGTAAACTATTATCAAAAGAAAGTTGGACAAACTTATGTCAAAAATCGTAGTTGTTGGTGCTAACCACGCTGGTACTTTTAGTATTAATACTATTCTCGATAATTACGGAGACCAAAATGAAGTAGTTGTTTTCGACCAAAACTCTAACATTTCATTCTTGGGTTGTGGTATGGCTCTTTGGATCGGTAATCAAATCTCTGGTTCTGATGGTCTTTTCTATGCCAACAAAGAAGGACTTGAAAGCAAGGGTGCTAAAGTTTATATGAACTCACCAGTTGAGTCTATTGACTTTGATGGTAAAACTGTTACAGCCCTCGTAGATGGTAAAGAGCATGTTGAATCATATGACAAATTGATTTTGGCTACAGGTTCTCAACCAATCTTGCCTCCAATCGAAGGTGCTGAAATTAAAGAAGGTAGCCGTACTTTCGAAGCTACACTTGAAAACCTTCAATTCGTTAAACTTTTCCAAAACGCCCAAGAAGTTATCGATAAGTTGAACGACAAATCTCAAGATATCAAACGTGTAGCGGTTGTAGGTGCTGGTTACATTGGTGTTGAATTGGCTGAAGCTTTCCAACGTCATGGAAAAGAAGTTATCCTTATCGACGTTGTTGATACATGTTTGGCAGGTTATTACGACCATGACTTGACTGACCTTATGGCTAAAAATATGGAAAGCCACGGTATTAAATTGGCATTTGGTGAAACTGTTAAAGCAGTAGAAGGTGAAACTAAGGTAGAACGCATCGTTACAGATAAAAATGCTTACGATGTCGACATGGTTGTTCTTGCTGTTGGTTTCCGTCCTAACACAGCTCTTGGTGCTGGTAAATTGGAAACATTCCGTAATGGCGCTTACCTTGTTAATAAGAAACAAGAAACATCAATCAAAGATGTATATGCAGTTGGTGACTGTGCTACCGTTTATGACAATGCCCTTGAAGATGTGAACTACATTGCCTTGGCTTCAAACGCTGTTCGCTCAGGTATTGTCGGTGGTCATAATGCCGGTGGTGGCGATGTTGAATCAAACGGTGTTCAAGGATCAAATGGTATCTCAATCTATGGTTTGAACATGGTATCTACTGGTTTGACAGAAGAAAAAGCAAAACGCTTTGGCTTCAATCCAGCAGTAGTAGAATCAACGGATCTTCAAAAAGCTGCCTTCATGGAAGATGAAAATGAAGACGTTACAATCAAGATCGTTTATGACAAAGATACACGCAAAGTTCTTGGTGCTCAAATGGTATCACGTATGGACATCTCTATGGGTATCCACATGTTCTCATTGGCTATCCAAGAAGGTGTAACGATCGACCGTCTTCAATTGCTTGATTTGTTCTTCTTGCCACACTTTAACCAACCGCTTAGCTATATTGCTAAAGCAGCTATCTCAGCTAAATAATATTAAACAGCTAATTCAATTGAATTAGCTGTTTTTTCTTTTTTGAAATACGAAAAAAGCCTCCTAGTGGAGACTTTTATTTAACTAATGTCAAATTAGTTTTTTGAAGCTTCTTGGAATTCAGGGTTTTTCCATGCTTCATCAATGATAGCTTGCAATTCATCAGCAGAAGCTTTCATTTTTTGTTGTTCAGCATCGTTCAATGGGATGTTCACTGGACGTACGATACCGTGTGCACCTACGATAGCAGGTTGACCGATAAAGACGTTGCTTACACCATATTGACCTTCTTGGAATACAGACAATGGAAGTACTGCATTTTCATCGTCAAGAATAGCTTTAGTGATACGAGCAAGAGCTACGGCGATACCATAGTATGTAGCACCTTTTTTGTTGATGATTGTGTAAGCGGCATCACGAACACCTTCGAACAATTCAACCAATTCAGCTTCTTGAACGTTTTGAGTATCTTTAAGGAATTCTTCAAGGTTTACACCGGCGATGTTAGCGTGTGACCAAACGGCAAATTCTGAGTCACCGTGTTCACCCATGATGTAGGCGTGAACTGAACGAGCGTCAACATCAAGTTTTTCAGCAAGTGCTTGACGGAAACGAGCTGAGTCAAGTGAAGTACCTGAACCGATAACGCGTTCTTTAGGGAATCCTGAGAATTTCCATGTTGAGTAAGTCAATACGTCAACTGGGTTAGCTGCTACAAGGAAGATTCCTTTGAAGCCTGATTCAACAACTTGAGTAACGATAGATTTGTTGATAGCAAGGTTTTTACCAACAAGATCAAGACGAGTTTCACCTGGTTTTTGTGGAGCACCAGCAGTGATAACTACAAGGTCAGCATCCGCACAGTCTTCGTATTTAGCTGCGTAGATTTTTTTAGGTGAAGTGAAAGCAAGCGCGTGGCTAAGGTCAAGCGCATCACCAACAGCTTTTTCGAACAATTGTGGAATTTCGATGATACCAAGTTCTTGAGCGATACCTTGGTTTACAAGTGCGAAAGCGTAAGATGAACCTACGGCACCGTCACCAACGAGGATGACTTTTTTGTGTTGTTTAGTTGCAGTCATGGTCTAAACATCTCCTTAATTTTTTATTGGGTTACCCCGTACACTGCTTATTCTACCATTTTAAGTGATAGATGTCACGAAATATTAAGGAATTATTGAATGAAAGCGTTTACATAACTGAAATATAAAGCGTTTTATGGTATAATATTATAGAAATTTTCCATTCTCTTTTATGAGAATTTGGAATGATTTGAATGAAAGAAAAGAGGCATTTTTAGAGTGCAAGATAATAATTTAATTGACGTTAATTTGACGTCTGAGATGAAAACGAGTTTTATCGATTATGCCATGAGTGTTATCGTATCTCGTGCACTCCCAGATGTTCGTGACGGTTTAAAACCGGTACAACGTCGTATTCTTTATGGAATGAATGAGCTTGGGGTGACACCTGATAAGCCGCATAAAAAATCTGCCCGTATCACCGGGGATGTCATGGGTAAATATCACCCACACGGGGATTCATCTATCTATGAAGCCATGGTCCGTATGGCACAATGGTGGAGCTACCGTTACATGTTGGTTGATGGTCACGGGAACTTTGGTTCTATGGACGGAGATGGGGCTGCTGCTCAGCGTTATACTGAGGCGCGTATGTCTAAAATCGCCTTGGAAATGCTACGTGATCTTAACAAGAATACTGTAGATTTTCAAGATAACTATGATGGATCAGAACGTGAGCCAATTGTTCTTCCGTCACGTATTCCCAACCTTCTTGTCAATGGTGCGACAGGGATTGCCGTTGGTATGGCAACTAACATTCCACCACACAATTTGGCTGAAACGATTGATGCTGTCAAATTGATGATGGATAATCCTGAAGTCACAACGCGTGAACTGATGGAAGTTCTTCCTGGACCAGACTTTCCAACTGGAGGCTTGGTCATGGGGAAATCTGGTATTCACCGTGCTTATGAAACTGGTAAGGGTTCTATTGTCCTTCGTTCGCGTACCGAAATTGAAACAACTAAATCAGGTCGTGAGCGTATTGTTGTCACTGAGTTTCCTTACATGGTCAATAAGACCAAGGTCCATGAACATATTGTGCGTTTAGCTCAAGAAAAACGTATTGAGGGGATTACAGCAGTCCGTGACGAGTCTTCTCGTGAAGGGGTACGCTTTGTCATCGAAGTGCGTCGTGATGCTTCGGCCAATGTTATCTTGAACAATTTGTTCAAATTAACGCAACTTCAGACTAACTTTAGCTTCAACATGTTGGCCATTGAAAAGGGTGTTCCTAAAATCCTTTCTTTGCGTCAAATCTTGGCTGACTATATTGCTCACCAACAAGAAGTTGTGGTTCGTCGTACACAGTTTGACAAGGATAAGGCTGAAGCACGTGCCCACATTTTAGAAGGTTTGCTGATTGCTCTTGATCATTTGGATGAAGTGATTACGATTATCCGTAACAGTCAAACTGATGCAGAGGCTCAAGCTGAGTTGATGGCTCGCTTCGAACTTACGGAACGTCAAAGTCAAGCCATTCTTGATATGCGTTTGCGTCGTTTGACAGGTTTGGAACGTGATAAGATTCAAAATGAGTACAATGATCTCCTTGCCTTGATTGCTGATTTAGCTGATATTTTGGCAAAACCAGAACGTGTCATTGCTATCATCAAGGAAGAATTGGACGAAAGCAAGCGTAAATTTGCAGATGCTCGCCGCACAGAGCTTATGGTCGGAGAAGTTATTTCTCTTGAAGATGAGGACCTCATCGAGGAAGAAGATGTTGTTATCACTCTCTCAAATAAAGGGTATATTAAACGTTTAGCCCAAGACGAGTTCCGTTCACAAAAACGTGGTGGTCGCGGTGTCCAAGGTACTGGTGTTAACGATGATGACTTTGTTCGAGATATTGTCTCAACAAGCACTCATGATCACCTTTACTTCATGACCAATAAGGGGCGTGTATACCGTCTCAAGGGGTATGAAATCCCTGAGTATGGTCGTACAGCCAAGGGCTTACCTATTGTCAATCTCTTGAAGTTGGACGAAGGCGAGACCATTCAAACTGTCATTAACGCTAAGAGTGATGAAGCTTCTGAAAATAATCACCTTGTCTTTGTAACTCGCCAAGGTCTGGTTAAACGTACCAAAGAAGCAGAATTTAAGAACATTCGTCAAAATGGCTTGATTGCCTTGAAACTTAGAGAAGGTGACGAGCTAATCAATGTCTTCTTGACTACTGGTAATGAAGAAATTGTCATTGGTACCAAATTTGGTTACAGTGTACGCTTCAAAGAGGACACTATTCGAAGCATGAGCCGTATGGCTGCCGGTGTTAAAGGTGTAACTCTTCGTGATGGTGACCAAGTTGTTGGTGCAGCTGCCATTACAGAAGACCAAGAAGTCTTGATCATCACTGAAAAAGGTTACGGTAAGCGTACCTCAGCTACTGAATACCCAACGAAGGGACGTGGTGGTAAAGGTATCAAGACTGCTAATATCACAGAGAAGAATGGTAACCTAGCAGGTATCGTAACAGTGTCTGGTGATGAGGATATCATGGTCATCACTGATACAGGTGTTATCATCCGTACTGCCGTTGCTAATATCTCTCAAACTGGTCGTGCAACTCAAGGGGTTAAGGTCATGCGTTTGGATGACTCTGCTCGTATTGTAACCTTTGCTTTAGTTGAGCCAGAAGAAGTTGAACAAGCTTCCGAAGACCAAGAAAGTGGTGACAACTAATGAGCAAAGATAAGAAAAATAAAGCAACAAAAAAACGCCGTAAGTGGCTTGATATTCTTCGCTGGGTGTTGATTGTTGTTCTCTTGGTTGTTGGTTTAGCCTTGATTTTCAATAAGTCTATTCGAAACACAGTGATTGCTTGGAATACAAATAAGTATCAAGTGAGCAAGGTTTCTAAAAAGACTATTGAGAAAAACAAGGAAGCTAAGACTAGCTTTGACTTTGATACCGTTAAATCAATTAGTACAGAGTCTGTCTTGCAGGCACAGATGGATGCTCAAGAGCTTCCTGTCGTTGGTGGTATTGCTATTCCAGAGGTAGGTATCAATCTCCCTATTTTCAAAGGACTTGGCAATACAGAGTTGACTTACGGTGCAGGAACGATGAAAGAAGATCAAGTCATGGGTGGTGAAAACAACTATTCACTAGCTAGTCACCACGTCTTTGGTATTGCTGGTGCATCTGACATGCTATTTTCACCGCTAGATAAGGCTAAGGAAGGCATGAAAATTTATCTTACGGATAAAAATAAGGTCTATACTTATGTCATTAGTGAGGTCAAGGTTGTTCAACCAACCGAAGTAGCAGTGGTTGATGATACACCAGGCAAGTCTGAAGTTACTTTGGTAACTTGTACGGATGCTGAAGCAACCCAACGTACAATCGTCAAAGGTGAATTGAAATCGCAGGTAGATTTTGACAAGGCAAGTTCAGATATTATTGAAGCCTTTAATAAATCATACAATCAATTTCAAAGTTAAGAAAGGGGCCCTCGGGCCTTTTTCTATGGAGGAAAATATGTTTTTAAATACAGTGCACCATGTTGCTATTATTGTTTCTGACTATGAGTTGTCTCGAGATTTTTATGTCAATAAACTTGGTTTTGAGATTATTCGGGAAAATAACCGTCCAGAACGCCATGATTATAAGTTAGACCTACGTTGTGGAGACATAGAACTTGAAATCTTTGGCAATAAGACCAGTGATCCGAACTATTTTGAGCCACCCAAACGCCCCTCTTATCCTGAGGCATGTGGCTTACGTCATTTAGCTTTCAGAGTGACTAATATTGAAGAGGTTGTCAAGAGTTTAGAAGAGAAGGGTATTCCCTGCCAACCTATTCGCAAGGACACTTTTACCGGTGAAAAGATGACTTTCTTTGCTGATCCGGATGGTCTTCCCTTGGAGTTGCACGAGTAGTTTTTTTGACCTTAATTTTTTAAGTCATGGTATAATAAATTCACGGTTGGTCTCATACTAGTCGTCCTTTAGGAGATTATGGAATAATATTCTATTTTCGAAAGGAAACACACATGAAATTGAAAAAACTTCTTGTTACTGGGATGGTTTTATTGGCTTCAGTAACAGCTTTCACTTCGGTTGCGCAAGCAGCAACGTCATCGCAAGTCCAAAAGGTTATTGATGAATCTTATGTTCAACCAGACTATGTGATGGGTTATTCATTGTCGGAAGAGCAGCGTAATGAAACCTTGAATTTGTTAGGGTATGACAGTAGTAAGGATACTAATGTCAAGACCTTGACGACATCTGCTTACGCTAATATCATGAATGTGGCTGACGATTCTAGTCTTCAGCTATATTCTTCGGTTAAGATTGCTAAGCTGGGTGCTAAGGAAACCTTGAGTGTAGAGATTGTGACACCGCAAAATATCACGAAAATCACTCCAGATATGTACCGTAATGCTGCCACGACACTTGGTATTGAACATGCTAAGATTACGGTAGCAGCACCAATTGCAGTTACAGGAGAAAGTGCCTTGGCTGGTATTTACTATTCCCTTGAGCAAAATGGGGCTAAAGTTTCAGATGAAAGTAAAGAGCTTGCGCAAGAGGAACTTAAAACCCTTTCTCAAATCAATGAGGAAAATTCTGGTAAGACTGACTATGATGCAGACAAGCTTAATGTAGCTATGACTGATATTAAGTCAGCAGTTGCTGATAAAGGGGATAAGTTGACTGAAGACCAAGCTAAAACGATTGTTCAGCAGACTATCAATAATTACAACTTGGATCTTTCTGATACGCAAATTAACCTTCTAGTGAATTTTGCTATGAATTTATCTAAGTCTTCAATTATTGATAGTGCTAGCTTTAAGTCAACCTTGAGTTCACTTAAAGATTCTATCGTTTCGAAAGCTGGTAATACCTTCTCTGGAATCAACCTAAACTTTAATGCCAACAAAGCGGTTGAGAACAGCAAAAATATCTTTGCACAAATTTGGCAAGCTATCGTAGATTTCTTTACAGGACTTTCTAAATAGTAAAAGAGCTATCCGTTTGGATGGCTTTTTTCTATTTTTCAGAAAATATGTGAAATGCTATTGAAATTATTCCAACAATTGTGTAAAATGGTAAACATCAATTCAGATTATTCTGAAAATTTGTTTTAGGAGATTCTCTTATGTCACAAACAAGTGTAACTAGTCAGTCTACCTGGCGTAGTAAAATAAAAGCAATGGGACCCGGTATCCTAATGGCTTCAGCGGCCGTAGGTGGTTCCCACATCGTTTCATCAACCCAAGCGGGTGGTTCTTATGGATGGGCCTTGCTAGGCTTGGTTATTCTTGCCAACCTCTTTAAATACCCGTTCTTCCGTTTTGGTGCTGAGTATACCGCAGATACGGGTAAAACCCTCGTTGAAGGTTATGCTGAGAAAGGTAAATTCTATCTTTGGGTATTCTTCATTTTGAATGTCTTCTCAGCTTTGGTTAATACTGCGGGAGTTTCTATTCTTTGTTCAGCCATCATTGCTAGTGCCTTTCCAATGCTTGGTTTGAGTATTACCACATGGTCAATCATTTTGGTTGCCATTATCTGGGGGATGTTACTCTTTGGTGGTTACAAACTTCTTGATGGTATGGCCAAATGGATTATGTCAGCTTTGACTATTGCAACAGTAGCAGCAGTTATTATTGCGGCAATCAAACATCCAGAGTACAGTGCTGACTTCGTTGAAAAAACACCATGGCAGCTCGCAGCCCTTCCATTTATCGTTTCACTTCTTGGATGGATGCCAGCACCAATTGAAATTTCAGCCATTAACTCACTTTGGTCAGCTGAGAAAAAGAAAACTGTTGATTTCAACACTGATGATGCCCTCTTTGACTTTAACGTTGGTTACATCGGAACAGCTATTCTTGCGGTATTCTTTGTAGCACTCGGTGCTCTTATCCAGTACCCAACTGGTAAACCAGTAGAAGCAGCATCAGCTAAGTATATTGCACAGTTTGTTGGTATGTACGCATCAGTGCTTGGTGAGTGGTCACGCTATTTGATTACCTTTATCGCTTTCTTGTGTATCTTTGGTACTGTAATTACCGTTATTGATGGTTACTCACGTGTTAACGAAATTTCTCTTCGTCTTTTGTTTAACCAAAAAGAAAAAAATCAAACACCTTTGAATGTTTGGATGACCTTGACAGCTATTCTTGGTCTCATCATTATTTTCTTCTTCCAAGGTCAAGTAGCAACCATGCTTCGTTTCGCCATGATTGGTTCATTCCTTACAACACCTTTCTTTGCGCTTTTGAATTACGTACTTGTTACAAAAGAGAAGAAAGACCTTCCAACTTGGTTGAAAGGACTTGCCATTGCAGGTTTGATCTTCTTGTTTGGATTTGCCCTCTTCTTTATCTGGGCTTTGGCTATTGGTAAAGCAGGTTAATAGGATTAAACGGTTTCCATATGGAAGCTGTTTTTTTATTTTATAAATATGGGAGTAGGAGAGCTTATACCCAAGAGCATACAAAAAAACCATTCCAATCGGAATGGCTTAACAACAAGATGTTGCTTATTTGAGACCGTATTTTTTGTTGAAACGATCCACGCGTCCGTCTGCTTGAGTGAATTTTTGACGGCCAGTGTAGAATGGGTGTGAATCTGATGAAATTTCTACACGGATAAGTGGGTAAGTTTCACCTTCGAATTCAACTGTTTCGTTTGAGTGTTTAGTTGAACCGCTAAGGAATTGGTAACCAGTAGTTGTGTCCATGAATACTACTTGACGGTAATCTGGATGGATATCTTTTTTCATGTTAAAATATTTCCTTTCTGCCATGGTACTTTCCGCACCATAGTTTTTTTTAACTATTTTAGTTTATCAAAAGGTGGTCTACTTGACAAGTCTTTTTTACTATTTTTTAGGAAATTCGCATTTTGTAAATGCCACCTGTCTGAAAGCAGTGATTGTCTTTATCAACGATGATTGCTTCAAGCTCAGCTTGTGAACTAACTTCTTGGAATATGTGTTCGAGACTAGAGCCAAATAAGCGGGTTGTCCAAATTTCACCATCCACTGAGAGGGATGAAATAATGGTAAGGCTGGCTAGGTCACTGGAGACTGGATAACCAGTCTGGCTATCAAAAATATGATGGTAGGTTTTGCCATCTATCTCAAAAGTACGTTCATAGATTCCCGAAGTGACAACAGACTGGTCTCTTATAGCAAGCACCATAAGATTTGTGTTTCTTGTCTCCTTAGGATTTTGAATACCAATGCGCCATTTTTGGTCAGGATTATGGAGAGCTGGTCCAAAGGTTAGGACATTACCTCCGAGATTGATTAGGGCGCTGGTTACTTTTTTAGCTTTAAGAAAATCTGCAATACGATCTGCAATATATCCCTTTGCCAGAGCACCAAGATCAATTTTCATCCCTTTTTCTTTGAGAAAAACACTTTGATTTTCCTCGGATAGAAGAATGGCGTTGGGATTGATGATATCTAGGAGCGGACGAATTTCTTCAGGAAGAGGCAGCTTAGCATCAGAAAAACCAATGCGCCAAGTCTGAATGAGAGGCCCGATAGCAATATTAAGGTGACTTCCAGGTTGGCAGCTATGCCATTTTCCAAGAGAAATAAGTTCAAAAAGCTCTGGGTGAACTGTCACTGGATGTAAGCCTGCTGCCTTGTTAATTTTCATGAGTTCGGAACTGTCGTCATTGGCTGAGAAGCGCTTATTGTAGGTATGTAGAAGTGCTTCAACTTGGTCTAGCAGGGGTTCTGGTTCTTTATGATAGATAGAGACGTCAATCACAGTTCCCATGAGACGTACACGACGATTAGTGAGTTGCATGGGCAACTGTATCCTTGATTTCTTGATAGATTTGTTCGTTTTCTTCTAAGCTGTAGGAATTTGCCCCACTAGCTAGTGGGTGGCCGCCACCATCATGGCGTTTGGCAATCTCGTTGATGACAATGCTTTTACTACGTAGACGGACACGGTAATGTCCTTCAGGCTGCTCTACGAAAATAGCCCAAGATTCGACACAATCAATACGGCCTGGAGTTCCAACAATGGCAGAACTTTCAGCATCAGTGACATTGAATTCATCCAAAATCTTTCGTGTCAAGACAACTCGAGCTGCACCATTTTCATCGACTTCTAGATTATCGAAAACATAACCTTGTAGTTTAGCAATTTTGAAAGGAAAACTGTCCATACGACGAGCCATTGCTGCAAAATCAAAGTCGTATTCACGAAGTTTAGCCGCGATTTGAAGTGTTTTAGGAGTAGTAGATGGAAAGAGGAAGCGACCTGTATCGCCAACAATACCATTGTAGAGAACACGCGCAGCAGCATCTGACAAGGAAAGGCCAAGGCTGAGGGCCCAGTCTGTCACAATTTCGCTGGCGCTTGAAGCAGTCGTATCAACAAGTAGAAGGTCACCGTAGGCATCATCGTTAGGATGATGGTCAATTTTGATAAGGAAGTCACCTTTATCATAACGATCGTCGTCGATACGAGGGGTGTTGGCAGTATCGGTAACAATAACAAGTGCCCCTTCATAGTCTTGATCAGCTACCTCGTCCATCTCAGCAATCCAAGATAAGGTAGGTTCATTGACACCTGTCGCAAGAACCTTTTTATCTGGAAAGTTTGTTTTTAAAATTTCCTTCAGTCCTACCTGACTACCAATGGCATCAGGGTCAGGTCTTTGGTGGCGGTGAATAATAATAGTGTCGTAGGCTTTGATTTTTTCTAAAATAGCTTGAAATACAGTCATGAATGTCTCCTTGTGATTTTGCTTCTATTATATCATGAAACAATAGAAAAACGGTTAGCCTAGGCAAACCGTTATAAAAATTAGATTTCTTTATAGTCGACTTCAAGTCCTCGTTTAACTGCTGGACGGTCGGCAATTTTTTCAGTCCAAGCTTGAAGATGCTTGTATTCTTTAACATCAAGGAAAATACCAGCCTTATCCCAAATCTTATCTTGAGCAAGACGGCCATACCAAGACCAGATAGCGATATCAGCGATAGTATATTCATCACCAGCAATATAAGGTTTGGTTGCTAATTCTTTATCCAGCAGGTCAAGTTGGCGTTTGGCTTCCATGGCAAAACGGTTGATGGCATATTCGATTTTTTCAGGTGCATAGTGGAAGAAGTGCCCAAAGCCACCACCTAGAAAAGGCGCAGCACCTGTTTGCCAAAAGAGCCAGTTGAGAACTTCCGTACGTTTTGCGTGATTAGTTGGAATGAGTTTGCCGAATTTTTCAGCCAAGTAAAGGAGGATGTTAGCTGATTCAAAGACACGAACCGGTTGGTCCTCAGAGTAATCCATCATTGCTGGAATCTTTGAGTTTGGATTGATTGAAACAAAGTCTGAGCCAAATTGGTCACCGTCACCAATCTTAATACGATAAGCGTCATAACCTGCTTGAGTTACACCAAGTTCTTTCAATTCTTCCAGCATGATAGTTGCCTTGATACCATTTGGTGTCGGAAGAGTATAGAGTTGGAAAGGTTGGTCACCTTTAGGTAAAGTTTGTTCAAAACGTGCACCAGCTGTAGGTTGATTGAGGCCACCCCAGGCACCTCCCATAGAGGTTGGGTTTTCCCAAACTACTGGTAAAATATAGTCAGACATAAAGTTTCTCCTTGTATTCTTGATAGTTACATCCTAACAAAATGCTAATGGCATTTCAAGAATCTACTACGTCCTATTAGGCGCAACACCTTGACTTTTTCCATAAGAATGATAAGATAGTAAAAATTAATTTTTATCTGATAAAAAACATATTGTTTAGAGAGGAAGAAAAGAATGACTGCTATTGATTTTCATAAGTTGGCTAAAACAGAACTACACTGCCATTTGGATGGTTCTCTATCATTGGAAACCATTCGTCACCTAGCTGACTTGGCACAGATTGAGTTACCTGAGGACGATGCAGAGCTCAAACACCATGTGACAGCACCTGCTACCTGTGAGAGTCTCTTAGATTATCTTGAGGCTTTTGATTATATTCGTCCTTTGCTTCAAACAAAGGAAGCCTTGACCGTTGCGGCTTATGATGTTGCTAAACAGGCTGCTCTTGAAAATGTCATCTATATTGAAGTGCGTTTTGCTCCCGAATTATCGATGGATAAGGGATTGACTGTCGCTGAAACCATTGATGCCGTTTGTCAGGGCTTACGTCAAGCTCAAGAAGAATTTGGTATTGTAGCCAAGGCCCTAGTTTGTGGCATGCGCCAATCGGATCAAGAATTAACGGCTCGTATTCTTGATGAAGCGAATGAGGTTGGAGATAGTGACTTTGTTGGTTTTGATTTTGCTGGAGATGAACATCATTATGGACCTAAAGCGATTAAACCTCTGATTGAGCAAGTCCAAAGTTACAACCGTCCGATGACTTTTCATGCTGGTGAGTGTGGTTGCCCTGCCTTTTTGGCTGAGTCGATTGCCATGGGAATTAAGCGTAATGGCCATGCAACGATTTTGGCTCAAGAACCCGAGCTTTTGGAAGAGTTTGTCAAAAATGGTGTCACAGGAGAGTTATGTTTAACAAGTAATCTCCAGACCAAGGCAGCTGTTACAGTTACTGATTTTCCTTATCTAAAAATGAAAGCGGCAGGGGCTAATATTACTATTAATACGGACAATCGTACCGTTTCTGATACAAACCTGACCAAAGAGTACGAACTCTATCACAAGCATTTTGATAGCTCAGTTCAAGACTTTTATGCTCATAATAAGACGGCAATTGAAGCTTCATTTGCCAGCGATGAGGAGAAAGAAGAACTTCTTGAAAAATTGGCTAAAGCCTATTCATAAGAAACTTTTAGACTGGTAAAACTTTATCAGGAAGATAAGATTGAGCCATTTGGAATACCAGTCAAACCTAGCATAAAAATAAGGGAGAGAGGCGAACTTTTTTCAAAAATTGTTCAGTCTCCCTCCCTTTTACGCTTGGAATTATGATAAAATAAGTACAATACATATTTTAGAGGAGACTGGTTTGGCACAACTTTATTTTCGCTACGGCACCATGAATTCTGGGAAATCCATTGAAATTCTTAAGGTTGCCTATAATTACGAAGAACAAGGGAAACCAGTAGTATTGTTGACCAGTCGTTTGGATAATCGAGATGGGGTCGGCTATATCTCTAGTCGTATTGGCATGAAACGGAAGGCCTATCCTATTGGTGATGATACGGATATTTTTGGTTACATTGCTAATATGGATCCACGACCTTACTGTGTTTTAGTTGATGAGGCTCAGTTTTTGACTCGTGCGAATGTCTATGATTTGGCACGAATTGTTGATGAGTTAGATATCCCAGTGATGGCTTTTGGTCTCAAAAATGATTTTCAGAACAATCTCTTTGAAGGATCTAAGTATCTTTTGCTTTTGTCTGATAAGATTGATGAGATAAAGACCATTTGTCATTATTGCTCGAGAAAGGCAACCATGGTTCTTCGTATGGAAGATGGTAAGCCAGTTTATGAGGGAGCACAAGTTCAAATTGGAGGACACGAGAGTTATATCTCCGTTTGCCGAAAGCACTGGTTTAATCCACCTCAAGAAAACATAATCCCTTTGAATAAGGCTGAAAACGACTATTAGTTATATAAGGAGTAAAGATAACAAATGAATATTTATGATCAGTTACAAGCGGTTGAAGACCGTTATGAGGAATTGGGTGAATTGCTTAGTGACCCTGAAGTCGTTTCAGACACTAAACGCTTCATGGAGTTGTCACGTGAAGAGGCAAATACTCGTGAAACTGTGACAGCTTACCGTGAGTACAAGCAAGTCATTCAAAGTATCTCAGATGCTGAAGAGATGATTAAGGAAGCAAGCGGTGATCCTGATTTGGAAGAAATGGCTAAGGAAGAGCTTAAAGAATCTAAAGCCGCTAAAGAAGAGTATGAAGAACGTTTGAAAATTCTTCTCTTGCCAAAAGACCCTAATGATGACAAGAATATTATCCTCGAAATCCGTGGAGCCGCAGGTGGTGATGAAGCTGCCTTGTTTGCAGGTGACCTTTTAGCTATGTACCAAAAATACGCAGAAACACAAGGTTGGCGCTTTGAGGTCATGGAAGCTTCTTATAATGGTGTCGGTGGTATCAAAGAAGTGGTTGCCATGGTTTCAGGACAATCAGTCTACTCAAAACTCAAATATGAATCAGGAGCACACCGTGTACAACGTGTGCCTGTGACTGAGAGCCAAGGTCGTGTTCATACCTCGACAGCAACTGTTTTGGTTATGCCAGAAGTTGAAGAAGTAGAGTACGAAATTGATCCTAAGGACCTTCGTGTCGATATCTATCACGCATCTGGTGCTGGTGGTCAGAACGTCAATAAGGTTGCGACTGCGGTTCGTATGGTTCACATTCCTACTGGAATCAAAGTAGAGATGCAAGAAGAACGTACACAACAGAAGAACCGTGATAAAGCCATGAAGATTATCCGTGCGCGTGTTGCGGACCACTTTGCACAAATCGCTCAAGATGAACAAGATGCTGAGCGTAAATCTACTGTTGGTACAGGGGACCGTTCAGAGCGTATCCGTACTTACAACTTCCCACAAAACCGTGTAACGGATCACCGTATTGGTTTGACCCTTCAAAAACTAGATACAATTTTGGCTGGGAAAATGGATGAAGTCATTGATGCTCTTGTTCTTTACGACCAAACTCAAAAATTGGAAGAGCTTAACAAATGATTCTAGCGGATGTTCTAGCTGACTATGAGAAGCAGCTTGAGGCTGTTGGAGAAGAGCCAGAGGCCCTTTCCTTTGTTTATCGTGGTTTGAAGCAGTGGGACTTGACTCATTTTGTTCTTCAATTGCGTCAGGAAGTTTCAGAGGAAGATGCTGAGCTATTAGCTCATGCATTTAGCCAACTAAAGAAACACAAGCCTGCTCAGTATATCTTGGGCTATGAAGACTTTCATGGTTTACGTTTTCAGGTTGATGAACGTGTCTTGATTCCACGTCCTGAAACTGAAGAACTAGTGGACTTGATTTTAGCGGAAAATCCAAGCACAGAGCTTAAGGTTCTTGATATCGGAACTGGGAGTGGTGCTATTTCGGTATCCCTGAAAAAGAGTCGCCTCCTTTGGCAAGTAACAGCTAGTGACTTGTCAGTTGATGCGCTAGAGCTTGCCAAGGAGAATGCTAAGCTAAATCAGGTAGACATTAGCTTTGTTCAATCGGATGTTTTCGAAAATATTTCTGGCAGTTTTGATATCATTGTGTCAAATCCTCCCTATATTTCTGAAAATGATAAGAACGAAGTTGAGGTCAATGTCTTGGCTAGCGAGCCAAAGATGGCCTTGTTTGCTGATGAAGAGGGACTTGCCATTTATAGACAGATTATTGAGGAGGCAGATAAGTATTTGACTCCTAGTGGAAAGCTCTACTTTGAAATTGGCTATAAGCAGGGCCAGGATTTGAAGGGACTCTTGTCTCTACATTTTCCAGATAAGCGAGTGCGTGTCCTTAAGGACCAATTTGGACAAGATAGAATGGTCGTGATGGATGATGAAAAATAAGAAAGTGTTAAGAGAAATCTTGTCTGACGGTGGCGCAGTTGTTCTTCCTACAGAGACTGTCTATGGTTTATTTGCTAAGGCTTTGGATGAGAGTGCTGTGAACCATGTCTATGAGCTGAAAAATCGTCCTAGAGATAAAGCCATGAATTTGAATGTCGCTTCTTATGAAGATATCCTGGCTTATTCAAAAGAGCAGCCCAAGTATTTAAAACAATTGTATGATGCTTTTTTGCCTGGACCTTTGACTATCATTTTAAAAGCTAATGATAAAGTCCCCAGATGGATTAATTCAGGATTGGCGACAGTTGGCTTCCGTTTGCCAAATCATCCTGTCACTAGAGAGCTGATCCAAGCGGAAGGTCCTTTAATTGGTCCCTCAGCCAATAAGTCTGGGAAGGCTAGTGGTCGTTATTTTGACCAAATAAGAGCGCAATTTGATTTTCAGGTGACTGGCTATCAAGATGATGATGCCTTGTTAGGTGTAGATTCGACGATTTTGGATTTGTCTGTTTCACCGGCTAAAATTCTCAGACAAGGGAAGATTACAAAAGAAGACCTATTGGCGGCTCTACCCGAGTTGACCATAGAATAAATGACTAACAGAGACCTATGGAAGTGTGAGATAATTTCCAACTGTATGTGGGTGAGTTGATTGAACCCCATTAGACCTCAAAGGAGACCTCTATGATTTTTGATAAAGAAGATTACAAAGCATTTGACCCTGAACTATGGAACGCCATCGATGCTGAGGCAGAACGTCAGCAAAACAATATTGAGTTGATTGCCTCTGAGAACGTGGTATCTAAAGCTGTAATGGCTGCTCAAGGAACACTCTTGACTAACAAGTACGCAGAAGGCTATCCAGGTAAACGTTACTATGGTGGTACAGACGTGATTGATGTGGTTGAGTCTCTTGCTATTGAGCGTGCCAAAGAACTTTTTGGAGCAAAATTTGCCAACGTGCAACCTCACTCAGGTAGCCAAGCCAATGCTGCGGTTTACATGTCTTTAATCCAACCAGGTGATACGGTTATGGGAATGGATTTGTCAGCGGGTGGTCACTTGACACACGGTGCACCAGTTAGCTTCTCTGGTA